>Ga0299914_10000018_pt1 | contig 120574 bp, 113 predicted proteins | sample RVTome_10_FD_201361 | JGI IMG/M metagenome (GOLD analysis project Ga0299914, IMG submission 201361) | Soil microbial communities from uranium-contaminated site in the Upper Colorado River Basin, Wyoming, United States - RVT153D57 (version 2) ... | reverse complement strand
GAGAGGAGGCACTCCACACTCGGCTATCTCTCTCCGAGGGAGTTCGAGAAGATCTCTATAGATAAAGATTCAGAAGAAGAAACCGTCAAGCCCTGAAGTGTCGCCCGAAGCGGGGGAAGTCCATTCTCCCCTGGCGCTCGAACTGGAAGCAGCTGAACCTCGCTCCTTCCGCGACGTGGTGGCTGACCCGCTCGCTTACCCGAGCGGGCGGGTGGGTCAGCCACCGGTTTCCCGCCAACCTTGCGCAGCACGCGAGCGGCGATCTCGGGATCGAACCGAAGCCGAGGCTTCGCCCCGTTGCCGAGCTTGACCGCGCCCAGCTCGATTGCGTGGGTGTAGACCCAGGACCGCTCGATCCCGAAGCGCCGCGCCAGCTCGGCGGCATCGACCAGCTCATGCCTTCGCAGTCCTCGCTGTTCCAGCAATTCGACCACCCGGCGGGCCATTGCGTCGATGGTGTGCGGGTCGAGCTTGATGCGCGCGGATGCCATTTGCTTCCACTGTCCGCCGGAAGCCGGAAACGCCTCGCCTAACTTCAAGCCCGAACATATGTTCGGTTCATAGTGTGTCGCGATGCCGGGGTTGGCGCTGGCGCGATCGTTAGGCCAGGCGAGCGAGCGCATCGGCATTTGGGCAGAAGTCTCTTGTCGGTCGAGCACCAGAGGGAATGGGCCAATGGCGAGCTGGGTCATTTGCTCCGGGTCGGTCGTTGGCATATGAGGAGATTCCGGCGGGCCGGAGCAGCTGCAGGACCATCCAGCTCGAATAGCCCGCAACTCCCTGCGACGACCCCGACCCGCCGAAATCCCCTCGCGCCGATCCGATCAGGCTCCGCCCTCGCAGATGATCTTCAGGAAGCGCAGCGCCGCCGGAGAGGGCACGGCAAGCCCGCCGGGGCAATGGAGTAGTCCGACGCCGTTCAAATCGCGCACAGCGCGCTCAACGGCGTCCCCTTCCCCGAAGTCCTCCGACCCGCTGGTGATCTCGCGGACGAGGTCGGGGATCGTCAACAACGTCGGGTGCCGGTGGAGGATGTGGATCAGGACGACGCCCTGATCGCGGAGATCCTGAGCTGCGGTTGGCGGGACCCTCTCGTCTCCCGCCTCTTTAGGCTGGTCTTGCATGGGAAGCACTCCTTCCTGTGCCGCGCCCCCGGCTGTTTGCGCAGCGCGGGGGCACTTCGTTGTCTGGGGCGGGCTAGGCTACCACGCTTTAGTGGTTAACCGCAAGTGGATAGCAAGCTGGCGCTAGCCACCTACGTTTGACAGCGTGCCGATATCAATGGGACGCCCAGATGAGCCACAGCCCGCCCTCGGCAGAGCGATCCGCCAGCTCCGCGAAAAGCGCGGCACCACCCAGGAAGCCCTCGCCTTTGAAGCAGGCGTAACGACCGGCACCCTCTCCCTGATCGAGCGCGGCCAGTCGAATCCCGCGTGGGGGACGGTGAAGGCCATTGCCAACGCTCTCTCCATCTCGATGGGGGAGCTGACCAAGCTATCCGATGCCTTCGAAAAGCAGGGTCAATAAGCTCTGCGCCGCCTTAAGTGCTGGAAAGAGCGTCAGCGCTCGCGGGGGTTGCGGGGCCGGGGAGATCGACAACTCCTTTTGCCTGAAAAATCTCGCTCCAAAAAGCATCAACGTCGAGTTCTCCAAGTTGGTGCATACGGATCGCCTCGTAGAGTTGAGAGGTGGTGAGGAGCGCGACATCCCCATTTTCCGCGTAGCTCCTGGCGTTGCCCGTCAACGGCTCGCCGCGATCCTCGAGCTTGGTATTGCAGTACGGATTGGCGATGATCAACGGCTTGTACGGGACGCCATCCCTTAGCCTCGCGTCCGACGCCCACTGAACGACTTGGCGAATATCAGCCTGCTTGACTGCGCCGTCCCGACCCTTGATCTCGATGACGGCGGCCTGCTCGCCGTGGAGTAGCAGCCCATCCTCGATCCCCTCTACCGCTGGATCATCGACTGTGGCCCCAATTCCGCGCAGTGCGTTACGGACGATTGGCTCAAGAGCCAGCTTTCCCTTCTCGAACAGCAGGCGCCTCGGCCTTGCTGCATCTTTGGCCCGCTGCAGGGTAGAGCCAAGCTGCTCCTCTCTCTCTTCCAGCTCGTGATTCAGTCGATCGATCTCGTCGGCGATAGGTGCCTCAGCTGGCAGAGAGTAGTCGTCGATCCAATCGGGAACTCGCGCCTCCTGCGCAATTCCATAGCGCTCACGCAGCAGGAGGTCAATTGCCTCTCCAGCCGAAATCTTGTTCGGCGTCGGCAGCCAGTACACCGGGCCAGACTCAAGGACCGGTCCTGCTGCTTCGCTGAAAACCTTCTCCGCTAAAAGAGTTAGGCGTATCGCGATCGGCTTCTGGAAACGCGTTTCTGCTATTGGCATGAGCTTGAAAGACAAAGAGTCAGCGTTATCGGTGACTGGCGAAAGGTATTCATGTGCACTGGCGACCGAGGGTTGTGGATCGCCGGAAACTATCCAGTCCCATGCCGTCAAGTGAGTAAAAAAAGATTGCCAACTATCGGACGTGACGGAATAGGACTGCCCGCTGTTGTCCTCAATCTGAAGCCGGAACGGAAGCCAGTAGTCTGCCCGCTTGCGCGAGTCGAACAGCCGGGGGTCGGGGTCCGGGGGTGGGCCGACAAGGGTTCGGGGATCGCCGATGGCAACCACCTCGCTGCTTGGAGAAAAGAGCAGTCGAGTCAATGCGCGCTGATCGGGCAGCCGGTCTATTGGAAAGCCCTCCGCTGCGGCTCGATCCTCGAAGGCGGCAAAGTTGAGAATTACAACCTCGTAGTCGGCAACGTTCAGGGTTCTTGGGAGCTGGTCCCACGGATACGCTTGTACCGCTCGACCGTGACCGCTAGAGCCAAGGACGAGGATTCGCCTCGTTCCCGCCCGCGCTTCGTTGCCCTGGTCTGAGGTCGTTTGGCTCCTGCGGTTCAGAATGCTCATTGCGCAGGGAGGATAGAGCGCGGCATCTCGTCGTTGGCGGTCCGGCGGAAGCGCCTGAATTAATCGCTGAGACGCCGGTGGGCGATCTCGTAGACGGAGGGGGCGTTCGAGTTGGGCGGGTGGTGGCGGACGCCGAAGGCGAGGTATTCGAGCATCGGGCGGTTGTCGACGATCGCGAACTTGAAGACCATGCCGAAGCGCCCGACCGGGGGCGGGAGGTAGACCTTTAGGCATTGGGGAAGCTCGGTGCCGTCGCGGTGCTCGGGGTCGCATGGCCGGAGATCGGAGAAGGGGATGCCGTTCGCCTCGTAATCGCGTTTGGCGGTTTCGGCGGCATCGCGGCCAGCTGGTGTCGTCCGCGCCATGTCGTCGCGGAAGGCGTCTGGATCGAAGCGAGCTGCGAAGCGCAGCTCGCCGGTCAACGGCTACCCCTCGCCGTCGGGGGGGAGCATGTGGGGGCCATGCTCGGCCAGGAAGCTCTCCCACTCCTCTTTGGTGGCATCGCGCGCGCCGGAGCGCTCCTTGATGGCCTGCCAAGAAGTGTCGGGCACGAGGGTGAGCGACCCGTCGGGTCGCTCGTCGGTGACGACGTACTCGCCAACCCGATCACCGCTCAACTTCACGTGGTCGTGTAGCTCCATGCTGCATAGAGCTTAATCTACGATCGCACGCCGTTGACCCCCTTTTCGCGTCTGGTCGTGCCCGTTCAGGCACGGCTCCCATTGGGCAGTTTCTGCCCAAACCGCGCTCAATCGACCGTAAATCGCGACAATCTCGCGGCCTGGCGCTGAGGTTGCTCGGCCGCTCTCATTCCGCATCGAACAGCGGAATCTGGCCGTCTGAGCCGTCCCCCCGGTCGCTCCTGTCACGCCGGAGGTCGCGGGTTCGAGTCCCGTCGCTCCCGTAACGGCGGGTTCTTCGAACTCTTCGAATACCGAGGGTCTCGCCGAGATCGGATCTCAATCCGGTGCGTGAGGGACCTCCTGACCTATCAGATACGTATAGATGAGTATGAAAAGAACTCAGATGGCTCTTGTCTTGGTGTGCGCGATCGCGCTTCTCGTGGGCTGCGGTGGTACGGAGGCAACCCCGCCTCGATCGACAGCGTCGCAACTGGAACGTTCGGGTCCACCGATCGGACACGGCTCGGCCACGCTCAACTGTCAGACCTTCCCGTTTATCGGCAGCGGGCACGCGGACTGGCGCAAGCGCTCAGCGAACTTTGGCCCTTTCGGGATGTTGGTCACCGACTACGCCAAGGGCGGCCGGCGCGGCGATGGGCTTCTGCATACGAAGATCCCGACCCTTGTCGAAGGACACCGCAGCGTCGTTTTGACGGTGCCGGACGATGAATCCGACCGGATCGGCATCGAGGTCCTCAAACCCGACCACCCGCTCTCAAAGCTCAGATTGGATCCCTGCGGCGATCGCCCGCGGACGATCTGGGCGGCGGGAGTCGCGACCCGCGACCATGCTCCGGTGATCCTGGATGTAGAGGTGGACGACAGGCAGCGGGGCACGATCACGGTCGGGGCAAAGAAATTTGAACGCTAGCGATCGGGGTGGTGGCATGGGAGCCGAGCGCCCCTGCGATTGCACGGCCGCTCAACTCGCAGGCCTGCGTTCCGAGCGTAATCGGAGGTCTCAGCCTCGAATCTCAATCCGGTGTCCTTGACGGATTCCCGCGCCGGCACTCCCGTTGTCAGCGAGCAGAAGCTTAGGTGCCTGCCTTTACTGCTACCGTAAAGGCATGCCTAAGGTTTCCACCAAGCATCAGGTGACCATCCCCGTCGCTGCCCTGGAGGAGGCTGGGCTGCATGCCGGGGATCAGGTCGTGATCGAGGCCCTTGGAGAGGGTGAGGTGCGAATTCGTCGCGGTGCCGTGTCCTTCGAACGCGCCTTCGGGGCGCTCTCCGGCTCCTACCCGCCGGGGTATCTCGAGCAACTCGATGCCGAGGATGGGGAGCGTTGAAGCTCGTTCTCGACGCCGATGTCCTGATTGGCGCCCTTGACGGCTCGGACTCCCACCATGTCCAGGCGCGCGAGCTCTTCACCGGCTGGCGGGAGCAGCAGGCGACGCGACTGATGAGCGTCGTCAACCTCTCGGAGGTGTTGATCGCTCCGGGCTCCGATCCAGAGCGGTTGCGAGCGGCGCGCGAGGCGATCGCCGCGTTGGGCGTAGAGGCCCATCGACCGGGAGAGGCGATTGGCGTACGCGCCGCGCGGCTACGTGGCCGACATCCGATCAGCCTTCCCGACGCCTATTGCCTGGCCACCGCCGGGCATACCGGTGGGACGGTGGCGTCCTTCGATCGCAAGGTGCTGCGCGCAGCCGAGGCGGAGCACCTGTCCATCGCGACGTTGGCTGGCACATAGGCCCAGCTCCCCGCGAGCCGGGACGGTCCTGCGGCGGCGCTACTGTGCCCCTTCATGCAGGGTGCCGTCGACGAGTTGAGCGGGATCGACCTGGCGGAGGTCAGAGAGGAGGTCGGATCGAGATCGTTCGACCGGGGGCGCAGGTACGCGCTCACCCAGCGCGTCCTCGCCGTCGACTGGGACCCGAGCGATCTGACCCTGCGGGGCACGGTCGTCGGCACCGCACCCTACGTCACGACCGCGTACTTCGCCGATCTCGACGGCGGTCTCGCCTTCGACTCCGGGGAATGCACGTGCCCGGTGGGATACGACTGCAAGCACGTCGCCGCGATCGTGATCGCCGTGGCCGAGGAGCACGTCGCCGTCTCGGGTGGGCACCCTGCCCCGCGGTCCCGCCAGGCGTCGTCCGGTGCTCCGCCGTGGGAGGAGTCGCTGCTGGCGTTGATCGACGGCCCGGCGGCGCCGGCCGGGGAGCGGCCGCTGGCGATCGAGCTCTCTCTGCACTCGGGCCAGGGGGGGCAGCGGCGGCAGCTGATGGCGCGGCTGATGCGCCCGGGGGCGCGCGGGGGCTGGGTCAACGGCTCGCTCTCCTGGAGCGGCCTCGATTCGTGGAACGTTCGCGAGGGCGGGTTCCGCTCCGACCATCTGGCGCTCGCGCGCGAGCTGTACGCCGTCTACCGGACCCGCGCCGCCCGGAGCTACCGCTACGGCTACGACGGCAGCGGCGACCGCACGCTCGACCTCGGCGCCTTCGACAGCCCCCAGCTCTGGTCACTGCTCGAAGAGGCGGTTCGGATCGAGCTGAGGCTCGTCCACCGCCTGCCCGAGCACGGCGACCTTCCGCCTCACCAGCACGGCGATCTGCTCGTCGACGTGCGCCGCGACGGCAAGCGGGGCTCGGTCGCGACCGCGGTGCTCCGCCTGGACGGCGACGAGGAGGCAGCGCAGCTCGAGCCGCTGCTCTTCCTCGGTTCGGGCGGGCACGGCGTCGTCTGTGCCGAGCGCGGTGAGGCCATCGAGAGCGGCGAGCACGCAGAGCCCCGATTGCGCCTGGTGCGCCTTGCGAGGCCCGCTCCGCAGCAACTCCAGCAGCTTTTCCTCGACCGAGAGCGGCTCGAGATCCCGGCGGCGGATCTCGACCGGTTCGCCGTCGAGATCTGCCCCGAGCTGCGCCACGTTGCCACGGTGTCTTCGTCGGACGGCTCGTTCGCGCCACCCGAGATCTCCGAGCCGTCACTCGTGCTGCGGGCGAGCTATGGCGCCGAGCACGCCCTCGAGCTCGCCTGGGGTTGGGACTACCGGGTCGGCTCGCAGACGCGGCAGGCGCCGCTCGAGATCGGCGAGGCCGCCGCCGGCTTCCGCGATCGCCGCGCGGAGCGCGCGATCCTCGACCGGACGGCGGTCGTCGAGACCGGCCTCGAGCGCTTCGGCCTGCTCGACGAGACGGCCAGGCCGGCGGAGGGGGCGCCGGCATCGCTTACCGGGATCGAAACCATGCGCCTGACCACCGAGGTGCTGCCGCGGCTGCGGCAGCACGGAGTCGCCGTCGACGTCGTGGGAGAGCCGGCCGACTACCGCGACGTCGGCGACTCGCTGACGATCGGCGTCTCGACCGCCGAGATCGCCGGCGAGAGCGACTGGTTCGACCTCGGCGTGACGATCTGCGTCGACGGTCGCGAGCTGCCGTTCGCCGAGGTGTTCGGCGCCCTGGCCGCCGGCGAGTCGTACCTGCTGCTCGACGACGGCGCCCACCTCTCGCTCGACGACCCCCGCCTCGAGTCGCTGCGGCAGCTGATCGTGGAGGCGCAGGCGCTCGCCGACTCCCCGGCGGAGTCGTTGCGGATCAGCCGCTACCAGGCGGGGCTGTGGGCCGAGCTCGTCGCGCTCGGCGTCGTCACCGAGCAGGCCGAGGCCTGGCGCCGCCAGGCCGAGGCGCTGCTGGAGCTCGACGAGGTCACCGGCCACGACCCGCCCGCTGCCCTGGAGGCCGAGCTGCGTCCCTACCAGGACGAGGGGTTCGGCTGGCTGGCGTCGCTGTGGGAGCTCGGGCTCGGCGGCATCCTCGCCGACGACATGGGGCTCGGCAAGACGCTGCAGACGCTGGCGCTGCTCTGCCACGCGCGCGAGCGCGATCCCGCCATCGGCCCGTTCCTGGTCGTCGCGCCGACCAGCGTCGCCCCGAACTGGGTCGGCGAGGCGGCGAGGTTCGCCCCCGGGCTGACGGTCAGCGCCGTCACCGACACGCTGGGGAAGTCGGGCCGCTCGATCGAGGAGCTCGCGACCGCCGACGTCGTGGTGACGACGTACACGCTGTTCCGACTCGACGCGGAGGCCTACGGCGAGGTGGAGTGGGCGGGTCTCGTCCTCGACGAGGCGCAGGTCGTCAAGAACCACCAGTCGAAGACGTACAAGTGCGTCCGCGAGCTGGCGGCGCCGTTCAAGCTCGCCCTCACCGGGACCCCGATGGAGAACAACCTGACCGAGCTGTGGTCGCTGCTCTCGGTCACCGCGCCGGGGCTCTTCCCGGACCCGAAGCGGTTCGCCCAGCAGTACGCGCGTCCGATCGAACGCGAGGGCGACGGCGAGCGGCTGGCGCGCCTGCGGCGCCGCATCAAGCCCCTCGTCAAGCGCCGCACCAAGGAGCTCGTCGCCGCCGACCTGCCGCCGAAGCAGGAGCAGACGCTCGAGGTCGAGCTCCACGCGCGTCACCGCAAGCTCTACGAAACCCGGTTGCAGCGCGAGCGGCAGAAGATCCTCGGCCTGATCGACGACTTCGACCGCAACCGGTTCACGATCCTGCGCTCGATCACGCTCCTGCGCCAGCTCAGCATCGACCCAGGCCTCGTCGAGGAGGGCAACGACAGCGTTCCCTGCGCGAAGCTAGCGGCGCTGGTCGAGCAGCTCGAGGAGGTGGTCGGCGGCGGCCACCGGGCGCTCGTCTTCAGCCAGTTCACGGGTTTCCTGGCCAAGGTTCGCGACCGCCTCGACCGCGAGGAGATCGGCTACTGCTACCTCGACGGGCGCACGCGCAAGCGCGACCGGGTGATCGAGCGGTTCAAGCAGGGCACCGACCCGGTCTTCCTGATCAGCCTCAAGGCGGGCGGCTTCGGCCTCAACCTGACCGAGGCCGACTACTGCTTCCTGCTCGATCCGTGGTGGAACCCGGCAGCCGAGACGCAGGCGATCGACCGCGCCCACCGGATCGGGCAGACCCGCCCGGTGATCGCCTACCGGATGATCGCCCGCGAGACGATCGAGGAGAAGGTCGTCGCCCTCGCTCGCCGCAAGGCGGAGCTGTTCAGCGGCGTCATGGACGACGGCGACCTGTTCGCCGGCAGCATCACCGCCGACGATATTCGCGGGCTCCTGGACGAGCCCGCGCTCGAGCCTCGCGGGCAGGCAGCCGAGGCGCTTGCCGACGCGGCGTAGGTCCGGCCAGATCCTCTGAGCGCAGCGGCTCAGCTGGTGGCGCGGCGCAGCGCCGCCTGGCGCGCAGCGATCGCGGCGACGATCGCCAGGTGGCCGAGGACGGCGATGCCGATCGCCAGCGCCTGCACGCCGGTCGAGGCGGTGTAGTCCGAGTTGACCTCGATCGCGCCCCAGGCGGAGAGCGGGACGAAGAGCAGGACGGCGGTCAGCAGGCCGGGGTTGTAGGCGCGCCTGCCGAGCGCGGCGCCGACGTGAACCAGCGCGTTGGCGGCGGTCAGGTAGACCGCGATCAGGCCGAGGGCCGGGTTGACGTAGTAGGCGAGGAAGAAGGCGGCGACCATCAACACCCAGACGGCGAGCAGGTTGATCGCGAACGTGGTGAGCGGGGTGAGCAGCTCCCGCCCGCCGCCCAGCTCCGAGTTGACGTAGCGGCGGAAGCGGTCGCCGCGGTGCTCCTCGAGCTGGTGGACCATGTAGACCGGGAGCTGGGCGTAGATCAGCGTCGCGGCGATGCCCGCGGCGCTGTAGACGATCGGGATCAGAGCCAGCAGGAAGCAGGCGGCGAAGGTGGTCGCGTAGGGCCACTGCCACTCGTCGACCAGCCAGCGCAGTGGGGCCGGGTGGCCGGCGCTGGCGCTATCCATCGCCGCCTGGGGCCAGCACGGCCTTGATCACGGGCTTGGCGGTCTCGGCGACCTTGGAGAGGTCCTCGTCGTGGGGGTCGGCGCGGGCGACCAGCTCGGAGATCCCGCCGGTGAGCATCACGGCGGTGTCGAGGTCGACGGGCTCGATGCCGGCTTCGCGCATCTCGGGGCGGGAGGCGAGGGTGACGATCAGGCGGGCGAAGCGGTCGACGCCCTCCTGCTGCAGGGCGGCGCCACGGGCGCCGAGGGTCGGCAGCTCGCGCGAAACGGTCGCGGTCAGAGCGGGGTTGCCGGCCAGCGCGCCGAGGTAGGCGTCGATCGCCTGGTCGACCTGGGTCTCCCAGGGGGCGGCCGGGTCGACCGCCGCCTCGATCTCCGCCACCAGGGTCTGGCTGGCCGCCCGGATCAGCTCGATGAAGCACGACTCCTTGTCGGGGAAGCACTCGTAGAAGGTGCGCCGCGAGGCGCGCGCCCGCTTGACGATGTCGCCGATCTGCGTGTGCTGAAGGCCCTTCTCGCTGATCGACTCGGCCAGTCCGGCCAGCAGGCGCTCGCGGGGGGTGGGCTTGGCCTGGGTCAGCTCCATGCTCGCCGTCACCGTAGCGTGCCGGGGCGCTTTCCGGGCCGCCGGTACCTTTGAGTACCAGCTGTGCTAGCGTGGGCCCCGGTACTTGGAAGTACCCAACCCTCGCTCCCGTCCCTCCCGGAGGTTCCCTTGGCACGCACCCCGATCGAGCCCCTCGCCGGGCAGACCGCTGTCGTCACCGGCGCCGCCTCCGGCATGGGGCGCGCCCTCGCCGTCCGTCTCTCCCGCCAGGGCAGCCCCGTTGCCATCGTCGACGCCGACGAGGAGGGCCTGCGCGAGACCGAGGCGGCGCTCGCCGGCGAAGCGCTGGTCCGGCCCCTGGACGTGCGCGACCGCCAGGGGCAGCTCACCTTCGCCGCCGAGGTCGCCGAGTGGGCCCCGGCGCCGGTCGGCGCCGTCTTCAACAACGCCGGCGTCGCCCTCTCCTCCACCGTCGCCGAGGCCTCGATCGAGGACGACGAATGGCTGCACGCGATCAACTTCGAGGGGGTCGTGCACGGCGTCCGCGCCTTCCTGCCGGTCCTGCTCGAGCAACGCTCGGGCGCGATCGTCAACACCTCGAGCGTCTTCGGCCTCGCCGGCATCCCCCACCAGAGCGCCTACTGCGCCGCCAAGTTCGCCGTGCGGGGCTTCACCGAATCGCTGCGCCACGAGCTGCACGGGACCGGGGTGCGGGCGATCACCGTCCACCCCGGCGGCGTCAAGACGAACATCGCCCGCAGCGGGCGCATGCGCTCCGACCCGCTCGGCCTCGGGCGCAGCCAGGAGGAACTCGCCGACCAGTTCGAGGCGATCGCGCGGACCAGTCCCGAGCGCGCCGCCGCGATCATCCACAGGGGCGTCGACGCCGGCAAGGCCCGCATCCTCGTCGGTCCCGACGCCTACTTCTTCGACTACCTGACGCGGCTCACCCCGACCCACTACTGGCGCGTGCTCGGCGGCCTGCAGAGCCTGGCCAAGCGGGCGGCGGAGAGACGGCGATGAGCGCCGCGACCTACCGCCTCCCGCCCAAGCCCCTCCCGGGGCCGCTCGCCACGGGCCTCTACCTCTCGGGCGCGCTGCGCCGGCGCCCACGCATGCGGCGACGCTTCGGCGACGCCTTTCGCGTCTACCTGCCGACGATCGGCCGCTCGGTCGTCGTCACCGACCCCGAGCTGGTCAAGCGCGTCTTCACCGCCCCCGCCGACGTGCTCTACGGCGGCGAGGAAAGCCCGCTCTCGCGCACGCTCGGCCCGCACTCCTCCTTCGCCCTGGACGAGGACGAGCACCTGCGCCAGCGCCGCCTGCTGCTGCCGCCGTTCCACGGCGAGCGCATGGCCGGCTACGCCGAGATCTTCGCGGAGGAGGCGCTGCGGGAGGTCGCCACCTGGCCGGAGGGGCGCGAGTTCCCCACCCTGCAGCCGATGATGCGGATCACCCTCAACGCGATCCTGCGCACCGTCTTCGGCGTCGCCGAGGGCCCCGAGTTCGCCTCGCTGCGCAAATGGATGCCGGGCTGGGTGAAGCTCGGCTCGGCGCTGACGGCGATGCCGTGGGCGCAGCGCGACCTGGGCCGTTGGAGCCCCTGGAACCGCTTCCTGCGCCGGCGCCGCACCTACGACGCGCTCGTCGAGAGCCTGATCGAGCGCGGCCGCGCCGACCCCAACCTCGCCGAGCGCGAGGACGTGCTGGCGCTGCTCCTCCAGGCCCGCTACGAGGACGGCACGGCGATGACCCGCGCGGAGCTCTCCGACCAGCTGCTCTCCCTGCTCGTCGCCGGGCACGAGACGACCGCCGGCTCGCTCGCCTGGACGATCGAGCGCCTGCGCCGCAACCCGCGCGTCCTCGCGCGCCTGGTCGAGGAGGTCCGCGAAGGCGGCGGCGAGCTGCGCGAGGCGACGATCCGCGAGGTGCAGCGCGTGCGGCCCGTCATCGCCGGCACCGCCCGCAAGGTGAAGAAGCCCTTCGAGCTGGGCGAGTGGCTGCTGCCGCCCGGCACCTACATCGTCATCGACGGGACGCTGATGCACTACGACCCGCGCCTCTTCGAGGAGCCGGCGCGCTTCGACCCCGACCGCTTCCTCGGCCGGGCGCCGGAAACCTACAGCTGGGTCCCCTACGGCGGCGGCCGGCGCCGCTGCCTGGGCGCCGCCTTCGCCCACCTGGAGATGGACGTGGTGCTGCGCACCGTGCTCGCCGAGGTGGAGCTGCTGCCGACCCAGCGCCGGCCGGAGGCCTGGCGCTTCCGCGGCGTCGCCTTCGCGCCCGCCCGCGGCGGCCTCGCTCAGATCAGGCGCTCCGCCGCCCTCGCCCCCGTCTGATCCGAGCTTCCGGTGCGCCTTCCTGTGCCTGCCGGGGGACATAAGGCGCACCGGAGCGAAGGCGCACCGGAACGCCCAGGGAGGACTCGGGGCCGCCGCTATCCTCGGCGCCGATGAGGCAGGCGCGGATCGCAGCCGTGGCGCTGGCCCTTCTCCTGGCCTGCGCGCTGCCGGCGGCCGCCCCGGCCGCCGGCACCTGGGTCGTCCACGGGGCGGGCTACGGGCACGGCGTGGGGATGGGGGCCTACGGCGCCTACGGGTTCGGCAAGCACGGCTACGGCTACCGCCAGATCCTCCGCCACTACTTCACCGGCATCCGCATCGGTGAGGTGGCCGCGCGGTCGCGGCAGGTGCGCGTGCTGCTCTCGGTCAGCCCCGGCGACATCCGCTTCAGCGGGGCGAGGCGGGCCTGCGGGCGCTCGCTCGACCCCGCCCGCACCTACGCCGCGCACCGCAACGGCGTCTCCGTGCGCCTCCTGACCGGCTCGGGCCGGCTGCTGGCCCGCTGTGGGGGGCGGCTCCAGGCCGGCGGGCGGCCGATCGTGCGGGTCGAGGGGCTGGGCGCCTACCGCGGCGCCCTCGAGGTGGTGCCGACCGCCTCCGCGGCCGGCTCGCTGAACGCGGTCAACCGCGTCGACGTGGAGAGCTACGCGCGCGGCTCGGTGCCGGGCGAGGTGCCTCCCGAATGGCCGATGGCGACGCTGAAGGCGTTCGCCGTCGCGGTTCGCTCGATCGCCCTCTCCACCGACGTGGAAGGCAACGGCTTCGAGCTCTACGCCGACACCCGCACGCAGATCTACGGCGGCGTCGGGCTGGAGAGCCCCCGCATCGACCGGGCGGTGCGGGCGACGCGCGGGAGGGTCGCCACCTACCGCGGCGACGTCGCCCAGACCGTCTACTCCTCCTCCTCGGGAGGCCGGACGGAGTCGGGCTTCCTCGGCGCTCCCGAGATCCCCTACCTGCGCAGCGTCCCCGACCCCTACGATCGCTACTCGCCCCAGCACCGCTGGAGCTTCCGCTTCTCCCAGGCCGAGATGGAGGCGCGCCTGCGCTCCCACCTGCGCGGCCGCCTGCGCGCGATCAGGGTCACCAAGCGCGGCGACTCCCCCCGCATCGACTACGCCAGGCTGATCGGCACGAGCGGCGCGACCACGATCCGCGGCGACGTCCTCGCCGCCGCCCTGGGCCTCTACGACCGCTGGGCGTACTTCAGGAAGATCGGGTCGTAGGAGTTTCCTCCCTCACCGGGAGGAGGAGACGAGGCAGTCGTCGCGGTCGGCCATCGCCAGCGGCCGGGAGTTGGGGAACGCCTCCAGCAGGGCGTCGGCGATCAGCCGCCCCCGCGCCGCGTAGCCGGGCGTGGTGAAGTGGATCCCGTCCGGGATGAACCAGGCGTCCCTGACGTCGGCGGCCCAGTCGTAGACGCGCATGTGCGGGTGGCGGTCGCAGGCGGCGAGCAGCGCCTCGTTCCACGACCTCATGTTCTCCGCCGAGTAGGGACCGCTCCGCTCCAGCGACTTGACGTTCACCCAGAGCACCCGTTCGTCGCCGATCGTCGACATCATGCTGTCGATGCGGTCGTCGTAGGCGAAGCTCGAGCCGGCGGCGACGTTGGCCGCCTCGTTGGTCCCCATCGCCAGCACCCAGCAGCCCTCGAAGCCTTCGTTCTCCCACGCTTCGGCGACCTCCTGCGCGTTGGGCAGGCCTTCGAAGTGCTCGTATATCGAGCGGGCGCCGGACACCTCCAGGTGCGCGGTGGTGGCGCCGACGCGAGCGTACTGCGCGTCGATCAGCTGGCGGGGGTCCGGCAGGTACTCCTCGGAGACGAGCCCCTCGGAGGTGGAGTCGCCGATGTGGATCACCGCTTCGCAGGAGGTCGCCAGCGGGGCGCGGTTCGCGTGCTTGGCGGTGACCGTCTTCTTCACCGTGGCCGAGCCGATCGCGCTCGGCTCGTTGGAGACCCCCACCCCCGCCAGCCCGGCGATCGCGAAGGCGCCGACCAGGGCGCCGGCGCCGGCGACCGCCCAACCGTGGCGCGGCATCGGCCGCCGCCACTGGCCCGTCCGCCACTGCGCCCAGAGGCGGCCGAGCGCCCCGTGGCGGACCGGGTCCTCGACGTAGCGCCAGGAGAGCTCGGCGATCGCCATGATCGCCGCGACCTGGAGGACCGCCCGCAGCGGGTCGGCGCCGCGCGCCCCCTCGGGGGTGGTGAGGACGATGACCGGCAGTGTCCAGAGGTAGATGCCGTAGGAGCGCTCGCCGATCCAGCGCATCGGCCGGCAGCCGACGATCGGCCCCAGGCGCGAGGCCGGATGCGCCAGCGAGGCCACGGCGAGCGCCGAGGCGACGGCGAGCAGGGCGAAGCCGCCGCGGTAGAGGAAGGGAGAGAACTCGCTGCTGCGCCAGAGCATCAGCCCGATCGCAACCAGCCCGGCGACGCCCATCGCCTCGATCGTCCGCCGCGCCTGCGGCGTTACCGCGGGGCGCAGCCGCCGGCTCGGCCAGACCATCGCCAGGGCGGCGCCGGCCAGCAGCTCCAGCGCCCGCGTGTCGGTGCCGTAGTACACCCGCGAGGGATCGAGCGAGGGGCTGTAGAGGACCGCCATCAGGATCCCCGAGCAGAGCGCCGCGGCCACGGTGACGCCGGCCAGGCGCAGCCGCGCCCCGGTCGTGCTCTTCACCTCGGGGACGAAGCGGACGCCGAGCATCAGCAGGAAGGGCCAGGCGATGTAGAACTGCTCCTCCACCGAGAGCGACCAGAGGTGGTTGAGCGGCGAGATCGGCGCGAAGCGCTCGAAGTAGGAGACGTCGTTGAAGATCAGCCACCAGTTGTTGACGTACGCGGCGGCCGAGAGCGCGGCGTCGCGGAAGTCGGGTGGCTGGTGCGGGCCGATCACCGTGACCCACGCCATCACCACGGTGAGCATCACGAACAGCGCCGGTAGGAGGCGGCGAGCGCGCGCCAGCCAGAACGACTTCAGCCTGATCCCGCCGCCGTTCACCTGGTTGAGCAGGATGTCGGTGATCAGGTAGCCGCTCAGGGTGAAGAACACGCCCACGCCGAGCAGGCCGCCCTCGGCCCAGCCGAACTCGAGGTGGTAGAAGATCACGCCGAGCACCGCGATAGCGCGCAGCCCGTCGAGACCAGGCATGTAGCGCTGGCCGCGCTTGACCGGTTCAGGCATAGGAGGAAGCCATGGTAAGCATCGCCGCCAGCAGCGGCTGCCGGCGTGCCACCTCGGCCGCGATCTGGCGCGCGAGGCCGGCCGCGATCGCGCCGGTCGCCCGTCGCTGCCGCCTCGCCAGGCGGCCGGCGGGAGGGAGGTCGGGAGCGGACTCGATCGCCGGCTCGCGCGGGGCGGGGCCGGCGGAGCCGAAGGCGAGGCAGGCGCGCACCCCGGCGGCGATCAGCCGGGCGCGGCGGTCGGCTCCCGCCGGGACCGGGTGCAGGTCGTCGGCCTGCATCAGCTCGGGGTGGCTCGCCACCGTGCCGGCCCAGTCGGGCGTCTGCGTGCCGAACCGCGAGGCGGCGAAGGATTCGACCACCCGGTTCTTGCCCTCGTTGCCGATGCCTTCCACGGTGAGGCCGTGGATCGTCGGCACGACCATGCAGCGCTCGCCGATCCGCGCCGCCACCTTCGCCAGGTTGCCGGCGAGGATCTCGGGGTAGGCCGGGTTGTCGTTTGTGCCGGCGTCGAACACGACCACCGAGTGCGTCGAGGGGTCGTAGCTCTGCTCGAAGAGGTCGTAGATCTGGTAGCTGTTGTAGCCACCCTCGGCGTTCACGGTGAGCGGCACCCCGGACAGGTGGCGCTTCAGGTAGGGGGCGGTGAGGACCTGCAGGCTGTCGCCGACGACGAGGGCTGCGCCGCTCGCCGCCGCCGCGGGGGCGAGCAGGGCCAAGGCGAGCGCCAGCACCGCCGTCGCGCTCGCGAGCTTGCACCCTCCCGGCATCGCCCGAATTTCTACACTAGCCCGGTGCGGCCCGGCCCGGCGGCGACAGCCTGCGTACTGCTGGCAGCGGCGCTGGTCGCGGCCGGCTGTGGCGAGGGCCGAGGGCCGTCCACGGGGCCCGCCGCCGGCCCCGGGGGAGCCGCCGCGCCGGCGCCCCCCGCGGCGCAGCTGCGCTGCCGCCGCCAGGTCAGCGGCTTCCTCGCCTCCCTGGGCGTGCTGCGCGAGCGCCTGGCCGTGGGGCTGAGCTACCACGACTACCTGCGCGCCGTCCGCCAGGTGAGGAGGGCCTACGAGGAAGTTCCCGCCGCCAGGCTGGCGGCGGGTTGCCTGCTCGCCGCCGGCACGCCGGGCGAGCGGGCGCTCAACCGCTACCTCGACGCCGCCAACGTCTGGGGCGAGTGCCTGGCCACGCCCGTCTGCGAAACCGAAGCGGTCGAACCGCGCCTGCAACGCCGCTGGGCGCTCGCCTCGGACCTGCTCAGCTCCGCGCAGCGCGGCCTGCGAGCGATGTCCCGACCGCCTCCCTCCTAGCGTGCCTCCCCAGGGTCGTCTTCGACCTCAGGGGAGCGGCGCGTCCGCGCGGGCGACGTAGATGGCCTTGGTGTGGGTCTCTTCGTCGAGCGGCTGGCGCAGGACGCCGTCGAGCTTGATCCCGTGCACGTCGAGGCACTCCAGGCCGGCGGCCGCGAGCGCGCGGCGCACCTCGGCCTCCGGGAAGTGGCGCTGGCGGTGGACGTGGCTGGTGACCCCGCCCGCCTCCGTGGCCGCGGCGTCGCCCTCCGCGGGCAGCACTTCGAGCCGCGATTCGTGGATCGAGCCGGGCGGGGCGTCGGCGGCGGAGAGCCCCCGCCAGACCAGCCGCCGCCCGCCCCGCTCGACCACCTCGGTGTCGGCGAAGAAGGTGCGGTAGGCGAGCAGGGCGTTGACGTCGAAGAGCAGCAGCCCACCCGGCGCCAGGTTGGCCCGCATTCCCCCCAGCGCTCGCTCGAGCTCACCGGCGCCGAGCAGGTAGTTGACCGCGTCGTCGACCGCCCAGACGAGGTCGAACTCGCCGAAGCGCGGCAGGTCGAGCATGTCCGCGACCTCCAGCCGCACCCCCTCGCCCGCCTTCTCGCGGGCCAGCTCGATCATCGCCGGCGAGATGTCGCAGCCAGTCACCCGCCAGCCGCGCGGGAGCAGCGGCAGGAAGCTCTTGCCGGTCCCGCAGCCGACGTCGAGCAACCGCTTGCCGCGCAGGCCCCCTTCCTCGAGCACGACCAGCAGATCGGCGAGATAGGTGTCGTAGTCGTGGTGGGCCGTGAAGTCGTCGTAGACAGGCGCCATCGCTTCGTAGGTGCGCTGCGCCCATTCGCCGCCCGTTCTCGCCATCGACTCGACCGCCACGAAATCTAGACCAGAACTAAACTTAGGAAAGTTTCTAACATTAAATTTTCCCCTTCTAATTTTGGAAGTAGTACGGTTGAGCAATCAACTTTTCGAATGGTCAAGATCGGGGTGGTGGGGACGACTGGGAGTGGGGCGAGGCGCAGCGCTTCTGCGTGCGCATCGCCCACCGCTACACGCGCAACCCCAGCGAAACCGAGGACATCGCCCAGGAGGCGCTGCTGCGTGCTTGGAGGCGCCGCTCGACCCTGCGCGACGACGAGCGGCGCAAGGAGTGGCTGATCACGATCGTCCGCAACGAGGCCTTCCGCCAACACGAACGCAAGCGGCCCGAGACGGTCGCGGAGATCGAGGAGGAGCAGGGCGCCGAGGACGACCGCCTGCTCGCCACGGTCGACGCCGCCGCCCTGCAAGCGGCGCTCGAGCGTCTCAGCGAGTCCGACCGCGAGCTGCTGCGCCTGCGCTATACCGAGGACCTGACCCAGCAGACGATCGCGCGGCGGCTCGGGCTGCCGGACGGCACGGTCAAGGTGCGCCTGCACCGGCTGCGGCACAAGCTGCGTCGCGCGATCCTCGAAAGCGAAGCGGCGGCGGAATAGGCCGCGTCACGCGGCCTCGGCCGCGCGCCGCATCTGCTCGGCCGCCGCCCGCGGACCGATGTAGGGGACGAGCATGGCGAAGAGCAGGTCCGGCAGCATGCCCGGCAGCTGGGCGGCACGCCCGGCCAGCAGCTCGTCGAAGATCAGGCCGGAGACGGCACCCGCCGACATCAGCGAGATGTTCTCGGGCAGCTCCCTGTCGTCGCTCAGCTGGCGCCCTTCCTCGAGGTACTCGGTGAAGCGGGCCACCGCGTCCCAGTGGCGCTGCCGGGCCTCGGCGCCGGCCGCCGCCACCTCGACCACGGCGGTGCGGGCGAGCTCGGGGTCGAGGGCGAACATCTCCACGATCGCCTCCAGGCCCTTCTGGACCCGGTCCAGCCAGGTCAGCTCGCCGTCGCACCTGCCGACGACCTCGGCGAAGACCCGCTCGACCAGCATGTCGTAGGCGATGAGGAAGCAGTCGTGCTTGTCCTCGAAGTGCTTGTAGAAGGTCGTGCGGGAGGTGGGCGTCTCGGCGATCACGTCGGCGACGGAGGTCTCCCGGTACCCCTTGCGCCCGACGACGCGGATCATCGCCGCCAGGATCTCTTCACGCCGCGATTCGGATGCCATCGCCCAGCCTCGGTTAGGTTGAAGACTGCGAAGTACATTCATCATAGCGGCAAGGTGTACGTAAGCGTTTATGTACTCGTTTCGCCCACCTCCCTGGCTGCCGCCGCTGGGCCGATATATGGCACCAGAGTCGCAAAAAGGACATCCGAAAGCAAGTCGGGGAGCTGCTCGGCCCGCCCCTCGGCGATCTCGTCGGCGATCAGCCCGGCGACCGCCCCGATCGCCAGCCGCGAGGTGTTGGCGGGCAGGTTGCGGCCTCCCGGCGCGAAGTCCCGGCCCTCCTCGAAGAGGGGCACCATCCGCTGCAGCGCGGTCCGGTAGCGGCGCTGCGCGGCGGGCCCGGCGGCGCCGACGTCGAGGAAGCCGAGGCGGGCGGCGCCGGGGTCCGCGGCCAGCGTCTCGAGCAGGACCGCGAGGCCCGCCCGCGCCCGGCGCGGCCAGCTTTCCTCCGCCTCGAAGGCGGCGGAGACGCGGCGGGCCAGGGAGTCGACCGCCTGGTCGTAGGCGGAGAGGAAGCATGCTTCCTTGTTGTCGAAGAGGTTGTAGAAGGTCGTCCGCGAGACGGCCGCCTCGCGGGTCAGGTCGGCGACCGTCGTCGCCCGGTAGCCCTTTGCCGCGACGACCTGCATCGTCGCCTCGTGCAGCCGGCTGCGCTGCGACTGTTCGATGAACTCGGGCGGCAGCCGGTGCCGGCCGCGCGGCGGCTTCCAGCGTTCCCGTCTCTCTCCCCCCGCCCGCGGCACCGCTCAGGTATCGCCCGTTGAGATCGCCCGCTCGGCCTCGCGCGCCTGGCGCAGCGCCTCCTCCTGCCCGAGGTAGGGAACGGTGGCGATGTAGACGATGTCGGGCAGCAGCTCCGACAGGCGAGCCGTGTTGCCGGCGAGGATCTGGCCCACGACCAGCGACTCGGCGGCAGCCAGGGCGGCGCGGCCGGCGCTCGGCGGCATCGAGCGTTCCTCGACCGGGTCGTCGCGGCCGCGGTCGAGCAGCGACTGGAGCACGCGCTTGCCCGAGGCGTAGAGCTCGAAGGCGCGCTCGCCCGAGGCCGGCGCCTCGACCAGCGCCATGCGGGCGAACTCGGGTCGTTTGGCGAGCAGGTCGAGGAAGGCGGCGGTGGCGTCGCGGACCATCGTCGCCCAGGGCTTGTCGGGCGAGTAGACGGCGACGATGCTGCCCATCGCGTCGGCCAGGGAGAGCTCCATCGCGGCGTGGAAGCACTCCTCCTTGTCCTTGAACAGATCGTAGAAGGTGGCGCGCGAGACACCGGCGCTCTCGCAGATGTCGGAGATCGTCGTCGCGCCATAGCCCTTCTCGGCGCAGCGGTGTGCCAGCGCGACCAGGAGGCGCTCGCGCTGGGAGTGGGCGACGAGCGGCTCGGCGAGGTCCTCGCGCCCGGTCGGCAGGCGCTCCCGCTCGATTACGCCGCCGAGTGGGATTGGAGTGGAAGGGGGCATCGTTCTTTCCAGCGCAGGTGACCGCGTTCCGGTAAACGCGATTGTACACCCGGCGGGCGCTCTGTGGACGATCTAGTACCGAATTTGACGGTCGGGCGAACGAATGGGAACGGCGTTGGACTCGGCGGGGGGTGCGGGGCAGATCCGGGCAGCGCCAAGGGGATGCGGCGGCGGGCCGGCTGGCTCGGCTAACCAGGAGGGAATCGGCGATTTCCCTCAGTCCTTCGGGGTGCAGGGCAGCGCGTGGGTGATCTGCAGCGCGGTGCCGTCGGCGAAGCGGACCCTCCCTTTCGCGTAATAGCGCCCGGTCGGGCAGCTGGCGGTCAAATAGCTCCGCCGCTTGCCCCTGTGGGTGAATTTGCGATCGATCGTGAGCCGGAAGGCGGTGACGGAGCCAGCCCCGCCGGCGATCGGCGGGATGCGCGCCACCGTGTGGAGTCCGTAGCGACCGCGGTTGACGCGGCTGAGCTCGACCCTCGCGACGACGGCGGATGGCGCCGGAACGCTGACGTAGGCGTGGATGAGCAGAAGCGTGGTCTTGCCGCGGACGCCTCCGTTGAAGAGGACGATCGGCCCCCTGGCGGTGAACGGCCTCTGTTCGGGGAAGGCGACCGCGACCTCGCCGCTGCCGCTGCCGACCACGGCGCCGCGGCAGGCCCTTCGCGCGTCGACGCTGGAGCGCGCCGTCAACTGGGATCGCCGGCAGGCGGGCAGGCCCCTGGCGTTCACCCGGATCGTCTTGTCGAAGTCGGCGACCACGCTCTCGACCGCGGGAGGGTGGCTGCCGTCGCTGGTCCCGATGCGGGCGCGGAGCTTTGCCGCAACCGGCGCCTGGCGGTGCCTCGGCAGCTTGGACGGCGAGAGCCCGCCGTCGTCCGTGAGGACGAGGTTCCCCACCCGAACCGTCTCCGGCTTGGCGAGCGCGCTGCTGCCGAGGACCAGGCCGCAGACGATCGCGGCGGACACGACGAGAACCAGGTGCCTGCGCTTGGCATGTCTCCGTGCGAAGAGCACCAGCCGATCCTCCCCCGGCATGCGTGTCGTCGCCTCCCCAACATGGGGCTTCGCTCAGCCGCGTTTCACCAAAGTGGGAAAGGCGCGCCCGGCCCACCGGCGTGGCCACGTCCAGCCCGCCCCGCCGCGACCGATCAGTCGCCCAGTCGCAAGGCGATCTCCAGCTCCGTCGCGAAGGCGTTGAGCGGCCGGCCGAAGAGATCCTCGACGGCACGGATGCGATTCGTGACCGTGCGACGGTCGACGCCCAGCGCGGCGGCCGTCGAGGAGACGTTCCGCTCGGCGGCGAAGTAGGCGCGCAGGGTCTCCCGCGCCACCTCGCCGCCGTCCCGCGCCCTTTCGAGTGGCTCCAGGTAGAGCTGGTGCAGGGAGGTGGCGATCAGGTCGTCGCGGAGGATCGACGCGACGAGGGAGACGTCGGCGTAGCGGAGAACGGTCTGCCCCCGGCGCTCGGCGATCGGCAGCGCCGCCTTCGCCTGGCGATGGCTGAGCCGCCAGCCCGAGAGTCCCTCGCCGGGCTCGCCGACGGTCACGAACATCCGGTCCAGGGAGATCTCGCCGAGCGTGCGCAGCGTCGGCTCGACCTCGAGCGGGCGCTGCCCCCCCAGCCAGCAGGCCCAGACGGGCTCCTCCTCGCGGCGGACGGCGAGCAGGCGGCGGTCGAGCTTGCCCGCCAGCGTGCGCAGCGCCTCCGGCGAGCCCTCTCCCCTGGCCATCAGGGCGAGGTGGTGGCCGTCGAGGTCGTATCCGAGCTCGGGACGGTCGACCAGCTCGCCGGCGAGCAGGCTCTTGACGCACTCGCGGCGCCGCTCTGCAGAGCTGCTCGGCCAGCTCTTCGCTTCGCGGGCGTGCTCCTCGCTCACCGCCTCGACCAAGCGATCGAAGAGAGTCGCCTGCTTGCGCAGCATGCTTCGCAGCGCGGCAGCCGGGACCTGGCCGCGCTCGGCCTCCTCGATCAGGCAGTCGCCGAGGAGGGCGTTGCCGGTGAGATAGCGGCGCAGCAAGGTATCGAGGGAAACGCCCGAGCGGGCGGCCAGGCGAGCCTCGGCGAGCAGGGCCGGGGGGACGTCCGGGGTGCGACGCGCGCCGTGCTCGAGGGCGGCGAGGGCGTAGTCGAGGGTCGCGGCGAGGGCGCTGTGCAGGCTGTGCAGATAGGTGGGGTCGGCGACCTCGCGGGGGTCTGAGATCGCCTCGACGCGCGTGGCGATGGCCGCTTCGAGCTCGGGAAGCCGCTCGCGCAGGCGGGACGCGAGCGCCGCGAAGGCTCCGTCGGACCCCGCCGCCGCGGACGCCCGGCCGGGCTGCCCCGCAACGGCGGCGAAGCGCAACCCATCGGCAGCTGGGGACACGCCACGCCTGTTCACGCTCTCACCTTAGCGCCAGCGCTCCCGGGCTCGCCGAACCCGGTATCACCATACATTCATATTGTTAGCCATGATAATGTATTGCCATGAGCGCGAAGACCGAGTCGCCGCGGTCGAGGCGGGGCGCCGGGCCGATCGACGCCGCGGAAGCGGCGCGGCTGTCGCCGCCCCCTTGCGTCTCGCTGGCGCCCCCGCTGCAGATGCTGCGCTACCGCCAGCGTCAGATCCAGTTCGTCTTCCGCGCCCGGCGGGAGCTTGGTGAGGTCTTCGCCATGCGCACGGGCGACCCCGCCGGCCAGGTGATGACCGGGCATCCGGAGGACGCGCGCTCGCTGATCGCGGCAAAGCCCGAGCTGGCCCCCTCGACCGCCGGCGAGTCGCCGCTGCGCCCGATCCTCGGCCCGAGCTCGGTCCTCACCGCGGTCGGCGAGCGCCACATGCGCCAGCGCAAGCTGCTCCTTCCGCACTTCCACGGCGAGGCGATCGAGCGCTACACGCGGGCGATCGCCGATGCGACGGAACGCGAGATCGACACCTGGCCCCTGGGCCGGCCGTTCCCGCTCGCGCCCCGCATGCAGGCGATCACCCTCGACGTGATCATGGCCGGCATCTTCGGCGTCGAGAGCCGCCCGCGGCGGGGGACGGCGGAGCACCGGGTGCGGGAGACGACGAGGCGGATGGTCGACCTCACGACCCGGCCACTGGGCCAGCTCGCCGAACTGATGAACGCGCGCAGCGAGGAGCCGGTCGGGCTCGGCCGGCCGCTGATGAGGGCGCTCGAGCGGCCGTTCGACCGGCTGATCGAGCAGCGGCGGCGCGCCGACGATCTGGAGGAGCGTCACGACATCCTCTCCATGCTGCTGCGGGCGCGCACGGAGGAGGGCGAGGAGCTGACCCGCGAGGAGGTGCGGGCGGAGGTTCTCGCCCTCATCCTCGCCGGGCACGAGACGACGGCGAACTCGCTCGCCTGGGCGTGGGAGCGGCTGCTCCGCAACCCGGGCGCGCACGAGCGGCTGCGCGAGGCGGTGCGCGGCGCCGACGGCGAGGCGGCGGTCGAGCAGACGATCGTCGAGACGATGCGCTCGCGGCCGGTGGTGCCGCTCACCGGCCGCAGGGTGAAGGTGCCCTGGCGCCTGGGGCCCTACGCCGTCCCCGCCGGCACCGGCGTGCTGATCAGCATCCTCCTGTTGCACCACCGGGAGGACCTCTACCCCGAGCCCTTCGAGTTCCGGCCCGAGCGCTGGGTCGGTCGCAAGCCCGGGACCTACGAGTGGCTGCCCTTCGGCGGCGGCGTCCGCCGCTGCCTCGGCGCGACCCTGGCGATGGCGGAGCAGAGGGTGGTGCTGGAGACGATGGCGCGGCGGCTGGACCTCGCCTGCGCGGACCCCGCTCCCGAGCCCGCCCTCCACCGCAACGTCACCATGACCCCCCGCCGGGGCGGCGTCGTCGTGGTCCGCTCGCGCCGCTGAGGGGGTCGGGTACGCTGGCCCTCGATGCGGGTCGCCGACTCAGACCTGACCGCTGTGGCGCGCATTCGCAACGCCGCCCTGGAGGGGTTCGCCCGCGACGGCGTGGCCGCGACGACGATCCGGGACGTGGCGCGGGCGGCCGGTGTCTCGCCCGGCCTGGTCCAGCATCACTTCAAGACCAAGGCGGAGCTGGAGCGGGCGGTCAACGAGCACGTGCTGCAGATCGCGGTCGAGGCCTCCGAGGGGCTGGAGGAGAGCACGGCCGAGGCGACCACCGAGGAGCTGTTCGTGGCGATGGGCAGGCGGATCACGGAGCTGGTCCGCGACCAGCGCTCGGCGCTGCTGTACGTGATCCGCTCGGCGGCCAACGGCGAGAAGGCGGGCCTGGAGATCTTCGACGCCTTCCTCGCCCTCGTCAACCGGCACGTCGAGCGGCTCGCCGAGGAAGGCACCCTGCGCGGGGACGTCGACCGGCTCTGGCTCGGCCTGCAGGTGGTGATCCTCGACCTGGGCGCGGTCCTGCTCGAGCCGGCGATCGACCGCCACCTGCCGCGCCCTCTGCGGGATCCCGACCAGCTCGAGCGCTGGCGCAAAGCCTGCACCGAGCTGCTGCGCCAGGGCTTCGTGAAGCCGTCTTGATACAGCAGTAGCGCATGCAATACATATGTATGGTACGCTGCTGCCGATGGAGCGGCAGGGGCGAGCATGCGTGATCGGTGCGCGGGGGGCGCTTGGCGGAGCGGTCGTCGCGGCGCTCCGCGCGGGCGGCTGGACCGTCCACCCGACGGGGCGAAGGGCCGGTGGGAGCGACGGCTTCCGCCACCTCGACCTGGCGCGGCCGGACGGCCTGGGCCGGGCGTTGGGCGACGTCGACCTGGCGGTCAGCGCCGTCGCGGACCCGAATCTCGTCGCCGAGCGTTGGGTGTTGGAGCACGGCGGCGTCCTCGTCAACTGCAGCCACGCCTCCGGCGCCGCCGCGGCAGCGCTCACGACCGAGATCGGCGCGCGGCGCAGGGGGACCGTGCTGCTCAACGCGGGGCTGGTTCCCGGTCTCGCCAACCTCGCCGCCGCCGAGCTGCTCGACGAGCATCCCGACGCCGACGCGCTCGAGGTCGCCTTCACCGTGCTCGGTGACGCCACGGCGGGTCGGGGCGGTGGGGAGTTCATCCACGCCGGGCTGGCGTCGCGGTCGCGCCACCGGGTGGTCCGGCTGCCCTTTCCCGAGCCCTTTGGCGAGCTGTCCTGCATCGAGGTCCACGAGGGCGAGGACTGCGGCTTCGCCGGGGTTGCCGGCGGGCGGCGGGTCGAGAACTACGTCGGCTTCGCCGACCCCTGGGCGGGCCGGGGGCTGCGCCTCGCCAACTCCCTGGGCCTGATGCGGCTGCTGCCGAGGGCGCCCTTCGTGGCCGGCGGCGAGCGGGGCGAGGTGTCGCGGGAGCCCACCGTCGTCTGGCTCGGGGCGAGGCGGGGCGAGAGGCGGCTCGGCGCCGCCCTCGTCCGCTGCGACGGCGACTACCGCACCACGGCCGAGGCGGCGCGGGCGTTCGGTGAGGCGCTGGTCGCGGAGAGCCGGCCCGGCTGCTTCAACCCGGAGGACCTCTTCCGCCCCGGCGATCTCGCCACGCGGCTGCGGGGGGTGGGGTGGAGTCGAGGGGGCGGGGCCGCTGAAGGGTAGCCCGCGTCCGGCTTCGGGCGGCCGAACTCGCGGTTTCGGCTACGTTGCGGGCAACCGTCCTGTCGAGCTAGGAGGACCGATGGCCGAGAAGAGCTTCGCCAACGCGCTGAACGAGCAGATCGCCAACGAGTTCGCGGCGTCGCAGCAGTACGTGGGGATGGCCGTCTACTACGACGCGGCGACGCTTCCCCGGCTGGCCCACTTCTTCTACCGGCAGGCGCTGGAGGAGCGCGAGCACGCGATGATGATGGTGCAGTACCTGCTCGACGTCGGCGAGGAGGTCCACATCCCCGACATCAAGGCGCAGGAGACGAGCTTCGCCGACGGCGTGGCGCCGGTGCGGGCGGCGCTCGCGCAGGAGAAGCGGGTAGGGGAGGAGATCTTCGCCCTCTTCGAGCTCGCGCGCGAGGTCAAGGACTACCGCGCCGAGCAGTTCATGCAGTGGTTCGTCAAGGAGCAGGTCGAGGAGGTGGCCCTGATGGGCGACCTGCTCAACGTCGTCGAGCGGGCCGCCGACAACCTGTTCCTCGCCGAGGACTACATCGCCCGCGAGAGCCCCGGCGAGGACGGCTCGGACCCGACCGCGCCCCCGGCCGCGGGCATGGGCGGGTAACGCCCTCCGGGCCCTACTCGGCCCAGCGGAATCCGGTTGCGGTCAGCCGCGGCTCCAGCGGGCTGGTCGGCAGGCCCGGCGGCGGCTCGGCTTCGTTGTAGCCGCGCGGGGCGGTGTCGTTGGGCGTGTCGGGATGGAAGAGCGAGGCGAGGACCTGGATCTGGCCGCGGCCGACGCCGAGCTCCCACTGGCCGCCGCCGTAGGCGCCGATGCCGTGCTCGGCGCAGTGGTCGTAGGTCTCGCAGAGCTCGCGCAGGCCGCCGATCCGTGAGGGCTTGACGTTGACCATCTTCGGCTCCCAGGGCAGCGCCTCGATGTCGGCGATCGAGTGGATCGGCGCATCCCAGGTGAGGCGGTCGCGGACCGGCTCGAGCAGGGCTCTGGTCTCCTCGTTGACGTCGGGGTCCTCCAGCCAGGCGTCGGGGAAGGCCTCGATCAGCTTCGCGTAGAGCTCGGGGTCGGTTTCGACGTCGACCACGGTGCCCTTGTAGAAGCCCTTGAGGTCGAGCGAGTCGATCGCGCCGGTCTCGACCAGCGCGGCGATCAGCTCGTCGGTCCAGTCGTTGGTCGGGTCGAGCTTGAAGCGCAGCTCGGGGTAGCGATCGAGCTTGGCGCGCAGCGTCTCGATCGTCGAGGGTTCCTCGCCGCCCGGCGATAGCCGCATCGAGCAGACGAAGCTGACCGGCCTGGGCTCGCGGCCGATTGCGGCGGCGAGGCCGACGCCGGCCTGGCGCAGCGCCAGGTCGAGCGCCGCCGACTCGAAGCCCCAGCGGCGGTAGAGCCGGGAGACGTCGCGCTGCGGCTCGGCCGGGAAGGTGTCCAGCTCGGCCATCAGCGCGCAGAACTCGCCCACGGTCGAGGAGCCGGTGAGGTCGAGAGCGGCCCCCGCGTCCTGGAGGGCGATGTGGTCGACGGCGTCGTAGGTGACGTCCTCGCCCAGCCCGTCCTCGCCGCCGCCCCAGACGTGGATCACGGTGCTGAGGCGTTCGAAACCGGGGATCCGCAGCTCCAGGCCTTGCAGCTCGTAGCCCTCGATCTCGAGGGGGAGGTCCGCCAGGGCGTCGAAGGTGGGCATGCGGGGAGTGTATGGGCCGTGGAGGCATGCGAGTGGGGTTCCCAAAACGCTCGGCAGGAGCCTCGCTTGAGTGTTTTGGGAACCCCACTCGCATGCCCTTGCTGGCGTCAGCCAGCCGCCGGCGCCCTGCGACACTCAATCCGTGAAGCACACCGCTCACGGGTACTGGCTCGAGGAGGCTCCCGAGGTGGAGGTCGCTCCGGAGCTTGTGGGGGAGCGGAGCGTGGACGTGGTCGTGGTGGGGGGCGGGTACACGGGGATGTGGGCCGCTTGGCACGTCAAGCGGCTGGAGCCCGAGGCGAGGGTCCTGCTGCTGGAGGCGGATCGCTGTGGGTTCGGGCCCAGCGGGCGCAACGGGGGGTTCTGCAACCTGATGTGGTTCTCGCTGCCCAACATGAGGGAGCGGTGGGGGGACGCGGGGGCGCTGGCGGTGGCGCGGGCGGCGCAGGCGGCCGCGGCCGGCATCGGCGAGTTCTGCGCCGCGGAGGGCGTCGACGCCTGGCACCGCCGCGGCGGCTACCTGCAGGTCTCGACCGCCGCGGCGCACGACCGCGTCTGGGCCGATGCCCTGTCGGCCTGTCGCGAGCTCGGGGTGGAGAGCGCGATCGAGCCACTCACGGCCGAGCAGGTGGCGGCGCGCTGCGCTTCGCCCGCCTTCCGCGGTGGCGTCTTCTACCCCGACGCGGCAACCGTGCAGCCGGCCCGGCTGGCGCTGGGTCTGCGTGAGCGGCTACGCGACCGCGGCGTGGAGATCCACGAGCGCTCCCCGGTGACGCGGCTGGTCGGCTCTCCCTACGGGGTCGAGGCGCACGGAGCGCGGGGCGTGGTGCGGGCGCGCTCGGCCGTGCTTGCGCTCGGGGCGGCGGCCAAGGCGCCGGGCGCGCCGTTGCGCAGCCGCCTCACCGTCGCCTCCTCTCACGTCGTCATCACCGAGCCGGTGCCGGACGTGCTGGCGGAGGCGGGCTGGACGGGCGGCGAGTGCATCACCGACAGCCGCGCCCTGATCGACTACTTCCGCACCACGCCGGACGGCAGGATCGCCTTCGGCTGGGGCGGAGGACGGATCGCCGCCGGCGCGCGGCTGGGCGGCCGCGCCGAGCTGGACGGCGTCGTCGTCGCTCTCGCCGCGGCCCGCCTGCGCGAGTACTTTCCCGCCGTCGCGGGACGCGAGCTCACCCATGCCTGGGGCGGCCCGATCGACGCCTCGCCCACGCATCTGCCGCTGGTCCTGCCCCTGCGCGGCGGCCGCGCCTTCGTCGCCGCCGGCTACACCGGCAACGGCGTCGGCCCCTCGCACATGGTCGCCCGCACCCTCGCCTCCCTCGCTCTCGACCGCCGCGACGAGCCCTCCTGCCTGGCCTTCGTCGACCCCTCGCCACCTCGCGTCCCGCCCGAGCCCTTCCACTGGATGGGCGGAGAAGCGATTCGTGCCGCCATCCAGCGCAAGGAGAACGCCGAGCTCGCTGGCCGCGAACCGTCCCTCATAAGCTCACTCGTCTCACGGGTTCCGGAGCTGATCGGCTTCCACCTCGGCCGCTGACATCTCGAAGCCTCCGCCGGCTACCAGCGGGTGGTGATGACCTTCTCCCGCGTGTAGAAGCGGACGGCATCGGTGCCGTTGACGTGGAGGTCGCCGTCTATGGAGTCCTTCCAGCCTGAGAAGGGGAACCAGGCAACCGGGGCCGGGACGCCGACGTTGACGCCGAGCATGCCCGCCTCGGCCCCGTAGCGGTAGGCGCGGGCGGCTTCGCCTGAGGCGGTGAAGATGGCGCCGGCGTTGCCGTAGCGCGAGCCGTTGAGGAAATCCAGCGCCGCTTCGAGATCGTCCACCTCGACCAGGGTCAGCAGCGGGCCGAAGAGCTCGTCGCGGGCGAGCTCGGACTCCGGGTCGGCGACGGCGGCGATCGTCGGTCCGAGCAGGGTGCCGGCCGGTCCGGCGTCGCCGCGGCCGTCGAGCAGGAGGGCGGCGCCATCGCCGGCTGCTCGGCCGATCGCCTCGGCGAGCTTCTCGCGGGCGGCGGCGGAGACCATCGGGCAGACGTCCGTGCGCGGGTCCCCGCCGGGGCCGACGCCGAGCCGCGACGCGGCGGCGACGAGCGCCTCGCGCACCTCGGCGCGGCGCGCTTCGCCGCCGACGACGACGCAGACGGAGCCGGCCAGGCAGCGCTGCCCGGCGGCGCCGAAGGCGGAGCCTAGGATCGCCGGCATCGCCTCCTCGAGGCCGGCGTCGGGCATCACCACCAGCGAGTTCTTGGCGCCGCCCAGCGCCTGCACCCGCTTGCCGGTACGCACCGCCCCTTCGGCGACGATCCGCGCCGTCTCGGCCCGGCCGACGAAGGAGACGGCGTCGACGCCGGGGTCCTCGAGGATCGCGCTCACCGCCTCCCGACCGCCGTGGACGAGGTTGACCACGCCGGGCGGGATCTCGTGCAGCGAGTCGACGATCTCGGCGATCAGCGCCGCCGGGCGCGGGTCCTGCTCGGAGGGCTTGAGCAAAAACGAGTTGCCGCAGGCGATCGCGTAGGGCAGGAACCAGAGCGGGATCATCGCCGGGAAGTTGAAGGGCGTGATCGCCGCGACGACGCCGACCGGCTGGCGCACCAGCTCCACGTCGACGCCCTCGGCGACGCCCTCCAGCGTCTCGCCCTTGAGCAGGTGGGGGATCGCCGCGGCCGACTCGACCGACTCGATCCCGCGGCCGACCTCGGCGTCGGCGTCGGCCGGCGTCTTGCCCATGTCGGCGCTGACCAGCGCCACCAGCTCGTCGCGGCGGGCCAGCAGCGCCTCGCGCAGGGCCAGCACGGCGCGCGCCCGCCGCTGCGGCGGCACCGCCCGCCAGGCGGGCTGGGCCGCCCGCGCCGCCTCGGCCGCGGCCCGCACCTCGGCGGCGTCGCTGAGCGGCACCCGCGCGACCACCTCCCCCGTCGCCGGGTCGACGTCGTCGAGCGCCCCCGCGCCCCCGGCTGCCAGCCACTCCCCGCCCACGTAGTTGCGCAGCCCAACCACCCCCCGCCGACGGGCCGATACGTCAAGCGTGGCTTGACTTTTCGGCCCGTCGGCGGTCATGTGGTGGCGGATGCTGGCGGGGCTGGGATGGGCTCGGGACGCATGGAGGCCATGCGCTCGGCGCGACGCTGCTGCCAGAGGACCAGCACCACGGCGAGCACCGTGACCGCGAAGAGCATCGTCGCCAGCACGTTGACCTGGACCGGGATGCCGCGCAGGCTGACGCCGTAGACGTAGAGCGGGAAGGTCACGGTCGTGCCCGAGTTGAAGTTGGAGATGACGAAGTCGTCGATCGAGAGGGCGAAGGCGAGCAGCGCGGCGGCGAGGATGCCCGGCGCCAGCAGCGGCAGCGTCACCGTGCGGAAGGCGGTGAGGGGGGTCGCGCCGAGATCCGCCGCCGCCTCCTCGAGGTTGCGGTCGAAGCCGATCAGGCGCGAGCGCACGACGACGACGACGAAGCTGATCGAGAACATCACGTGGGCGATCAGCAGCGTGGTGAAGCCGAGCGCGAACGAGTAGAAGATGAACATCGAGAGCAGCGCCGCGCCGATCACCACCTCCGGCGTCGCCATCGGGACCACGATCAGCAGGTTGGCGCCGCGGCGCCCGAAGAAGCGGTGGCGGACGAGCGCCAGCGCCATCAGGGTCCCGATCGCCGTCGAGACGACGGTCGAAAGCGCCGCCAGGCGCAGGCTGGTGAAGAGCGCCTCGTTGAGCTGCGGCAGCGCGAAGGCTTCGCGCCAGTACTCGAGCGTGAAGCCGTCGTCGAGGCCGAAGGTGAGCCGGTCCCTGGGCGTGTCGCCGAAGGAGAAGACGGCGATGACGACGATCGGGACGAGCATGTAGGCGACGGCGAGGCCGGCGTAGAGCGGCAGCGCGTTGCGCCGCAGCCACGCCCAGGTCCGGCCTAGCGCCGCCATCTCAGGCCCGCGCCTCCTCGGGTTCCTCGTCGCCCATGAAGGCGCCCGTCCCGGCGAAGCGGATGTAGACGACGACCACGGCGAGGATCAGCGCCATCATCAGGAAGGAGAGCGCCGCGGCCTCGGGGTAGTCGCGCTGGTTCAGGTAGAGCGACTGGATCACGTTGCCGACCATCGACTGCTGCGTGCCGCCGAGCAGCTGCGCGTTGATGTAGTCGCCGAAGGCGGGGATGAAGGTGAGCAGCACGCCGGCGACGATGCCCGGCATGGTGAGCGGCAGCGTCACCCGCAGGAAGGCCTGCCGCGAGGAGGAGTAGAGGTCCTTCGCCGCCTCGACCAGGCGCAGGTCGAGCCGCTCCAGGTTGGCGTAGAGGGGGAGGATCATGAAGGGCAGGAAGTTGTAGGTGAGCCCGGCGATCACCGCCCCCGAGGTGGCCAGCACGCGCCCGTCCGGCGGCACCAGCGCCAGCGCCTGCAGAACCTCGACGACTGGGCTGGAGTCGCTGAGGATCGTCTTCCAGGCGATCGTGCGGATCAGGTAGGTGGTGAAGAAGGGCGCGATCACGGCGAAGAGCAGCAGCAGCTTGAAGCGGCCGGCGCGGAAGGCGATCGCGTAGGCGAGCGGGTAGGCGATCAGCAGCGCCAGCACCGTCGCCGTGCCGGCGTAGACGAACGAGCGGCCGATCTGCTCGGTGTGCCCGGAGAGCGAGTCGGGGAAGTTCGACCAGGCCCAGTCGAAGCTGTAGCCAACGGTGAGGGTGCCCGAGCGCAGCGCCAGTTCGCCCATGAAGTACATCGGCACGACGAAGAAGACGACGAGCCAGAGCAGGCCCGGCCCCAGCAGCCAGTACGGGACCAGGTGCTGCCTCAGGCGCATCGTCGCGACCCCATCGCTACCCCGTGATCACTTCCTGCCAGGCTTCGTTCACCGGTTCGATGTCCGGCGGCGAGTCCTGGTCGGTGCAGTCCTCGGTGAACTGGGCGGTGGGGAAGGTGAGCTGGCTCTCGGCCAGTTCCGATCCCCGCCCCCGGAGGATGTCTTTCACCCCTTCGACGGGCGAGATGTATTCGACGTATTCGGTGATGTCGGCGGCCACCCCGGGCTGGTAGACGAAGTCCATCCAGGCCAGCGCCGCCGCCGTGTTGGGAGCGCCCACCGGGATCACCATGTTGTCCGACCACAGCGAGCAGCCCTCGGCGGGCATGCGCCATTCGGCATCCTCGTTTTCGATCAGCGAGGCGTCGCCCGACCAGCCGATCGCGGCGACGATGTTGCCCGCGGTGAGGTCCTCGGTGTAGTCGTTGCCGGTGAAGCGGCGGATCTGCCCGGAGTCGGCGGCTTTCTGGATCCTGTCGACCGCGTTCAGCCAGTCCTCGTTGCTGGCGACGACGGGGTCGACCCCTTCGGCGAGCATCACCAGCGGCACCGTTTCGCGCAGTTCGGCCAGCATCGTGACCCGGCCTTTGTATTTCGGATCGAAGAGGTCGTTGACCGAGCGGATGTCGGGCGCCTTCGCGGTGTCGACCCAGACCCCGCCCATGCCGCTCTGCCACGGCACCGAGAACTTGCGCTCGGGATCGAAGGCCGGGCTCTCCAGGGTGGGCAGCAGGTTGGAGAAGACCGTCGGCAGGTCCTCGTGGTCGATCTCCTGCAGGTAGCCGAGGTCGTACATCTGCTTCGCCATCCAGTCGGTGACGACGAAGATGCTGCGCCCGCCCGACTCGCCCTGCTCGAGCTGGGGCTGCAGCTTGCCGAAGAAGCCTTCGTTTTCGTTGACGTCCTCGATGTAGTCGACGCCGACGCCGCTCTCGGCCTCGAACTCGGCCTCGGTTCCTTCTTTGCCCGGGTCGATGTAGCCGGGCCAGTTGGAGATCGTCAGATCGCCTTTCGCCGGCCCGGCTTCGGCCGTCGTCACATCGCCGCCGTTGCCGCCGCCGCCGACCGTGTCGTCGCCGCAGGCGGCGAGGATCAGCGCCAGGACGAGGACCGCGACCGCCGAGGCGAGGCGCATCGTGACTGCCTTCGTGTCCGTTTTTCCGCTTCCCATCTCGATCACCCTCTTGTAGTTGCTTCCATCTGCGTGGCCTGCCCGTCCCCGCTCCCGTCACTGGTGAAACCCGCCGCGGCGGCCGGCGACTCGCGCACCACGTGCATGTGCTCGGGGTCCCAGCTGAGCGCCACGCGGGCGCCGCCACCAGGCAACCGCTGCCGCTCCTCCTCGCTGGCGTTGGGCACCAGCACCGTCATCCGCACCGCGCCGCCGAGGTCGACGACGACCTGCGTCGCCGTGCCCAGGTAGAGCGAGCTCTCCACGAGCCCCTCCATCCGGGGCTTCCCGTTCTGGCTCGCCGCGCCGCCCGCGGCGAGCGTCTCGATCCGCAGCTTCTCGGGCCGCACCACGGCCTGGCAGCGCTCGCCGGGGGCCAGCCCGTCGACGTCGACCCGCACTGCGGGGCCGTTGTCGAGCTTCACCTCGCCCGGTCCCGCGACCCGCGCCGGCATCAGGTTGGAGACGCCGATGAAGCCGGCGACGAAGGTCGTCGCGGGCCGCTCGTAGACCTCCTCGGGCCCGGCCACCTGCTCGACCCGGCCGCGGTCCATCACCGCGATCCGGTCGCTCATCGTCAGCGCCTCCTCCTGGTCGTGGGTGACGTAGACGAAGGTGATGCCGACCTCGCGCTGGATCCGCTTCAGCTCCACCTGCAGGCCCTTGCGCAGCTTCAGGTCGAGGGCGCCGAGCGGCTCGTCGAGCAGCAGCACCTTGGGCAGGTTGACCAGCGCCCGCGCCAGCGCCACGCGCTGCTGCTGGCCGCCGGAGAGCTGCGCCGGGCGCCGCCGCGCCTCGGCGGCGAGGCCGACCCGCTCCAGCTCGGCCGCTACCCGCCGGCCGATCTCCCCCCTCGGCACCCGCTTGCGCTTGAGCCCGAAGGCGACGTTGTCCTCGACGCTGAGGTGGGGGAAGAGGGCGTAGCTCTGGAAGACGGTGTTGGTCGGGCGCCGGTGCGGGGGCAGGCCCGCCACGTCGTCGCCCTCGATGCGGATCTCGCCCGCGTCCGGCAACTCGAAGCCGGCGACCATGCGCAGCGTCGTCGTCTTGCCGCAGCCGCTCGGGCCGAGCAGCGTGAAGAACTCTCCCGAGGCGAGCTCGAGGCTGAGGTCGTCGACGGCGAGCAGGTCCCCGAAGCGCTTGCTCACCCCGATCAGCTCGACGCTGGCGGCACCGTGTCTCATCTCACCTCCATGATGGCGCGCTCGCGTGTTGCGCCAACGTGGCAAACATCGTAACGTGAGGCACTAAGGATCTCCCCTATACGAGCTGTATAAGAGTTTTTGGCTTTCTATACCAAGTGTCCTTTGGAACTTGCTTTACTCTGGGTCTAGCGTTGTCCATATCGTCGTAGCAATTTCAGGAGGAGCGTGAGATGGCCATAGCGTCCGATCGTCGCCGCGAGGTGCGCACCGACCTCCAGGAGCTGGCCAGGCGCCACCTCTGGATGCACTTCTCGCGCATGGGCTCCTACGGCCCCGGCCACGAGATCCCGATCGTCGTCCGCGGCGAGGGCTGCTACGTCTACGACGACCACGGCAACCGCTACCTCGACGGCCTCTCCGGCCTCTTCTGCGTCAACGCCGGCCACGGCCGCACCGAGTTCGCGGCGGTGGCGGCGCGGCAGATGGAGGAGCTCGACTTCTACACGCTGTGGAGCTACGCCCACCCGCGCGCGATCGAGCTGGCCGCCCGTCTCGCCGCGCTCGCTCCCGGCGACCTCAACCGCGTCTTCTTCACCTCCGGCGGCTCGGAGGCGGTCGAGTCGGCGCTGAAGCTCGCCCGCAACTACCACCGCATGCTCGGCAAAGGCCAGAAGCACAAGGTGATCGCGCGCGAGATCGCCTACCACGGCACCACGCTGGGCGCCCTCTCCGCCACCGGCATCGCCGAGCTGCGCTCGCAGTTCGAGCCGCTCGCGCCGGGCGGCTGCCACGTCCCCAACACGAACCTCTACCGCTGGCCCGAGGACCGCCACCCGCTTTGGGCGGCGAGCGCGATCGAGGAGCGCATCCAGTTCGAGGGCCCGGACACCGTCGCCGCCGTGATCCTCGAGCCGGTGCAGAACGCGGGCGGCTGCTTCGTCCCTCCCGAGGGCTACTTCGAGCGGGTGCGCGAGATCTGCGACCGCTACGACGTGCTGATGATCTCCGACGAGGTGATCTGCGCCTGGGGCCGCCTCGGCCACTACTTCGGCTGCGAACGCTTCGGCTACGTGCCCGACATCGTCACCGTCGCCAAGGCGCTCACCTCGGCCTACGCGCCGATGGGCGCGGCGATCGTCTCCGACGCCGTCGCCGCGCCCTTCATGGAGGGGGACGCCTCCTTCGCCCACGGCTTCACCTTCGCCGGCCACCCGCTCGCCTCGGCGGTCGCGATGGCCAACCTCGACGTCTACGAGCGCGAGGGCCTCTGCGACCGCGTGCTCGCCAAGGAAGGCGAGCTGCGCCAGACGCTGGAGACCCTGCACGAGCTGCCGATCGTCGGCGACGTGCGCGGCGCCGGCTTCTTCCAGGCGATCGAGCTGGTCAAGGACAAGGAAACCAAGGAGACCTTCAGCGACGAGGAGGCCGAGGACCTGCTGCGCGGCTTCCTCTCCGGCGAGCTCTACCGGCGCGGGCTGATCTGCCGCGCCGACGACCGCGGCGACCCCGTGGTGCAGCTGGCGCCGCCGCTGATCGCCGACAGCGAGCAGTTCGAGGAGATCCGCGACGTCCTGCACGGCGTGCTGAGCGAGGCCTGGGAGCGGGTCCGACGGTAGGCGTGCGCATGCTCACCGTGCAGAGCCTGCTCGACGAGCTCGACCTCGGCCTTGCGGCCGGGGCCGACGCCGCCGAGGCGCCGGTGCGCTGGGTGCACATCTCCGAGCTCGAGGATCCGACGCCGTGGCTCTCCGGCGGCGAGCTGATGCTGACCACGGGTATCCCGCTCGGCTCCGCCGCCAAGCAGCGCGCCTTCATCGGCCGGCTCGCCGAGCACAACCTCGCCGGGCTCGGCTTCGGCACCGGCTTCGATCACGAGAAGCTGCCCGCGGCGCTGGTCAAGGAGGCGGAGAAGCGCGACTTCCCGCTCTTCGAGGTCCCCTACTCGGTTCCCTTCATCGCGATCACCGAGAAAGCCTTCGCCCGGCTGGTCAACGAGCAGTACGAGGTGCTCCAGCGCGGCATCGCGGTGCAGCGCCGGCTGGAGCGGCTGGTCCTCGAAGAGCGCGGCCTGGAGGAGATCGTGGCGACGATCTCCTCGGCCGTGGGCGGCGCGGTGGCGATCCTCGGCGCGCGCGGCGAGCGCCTCGCCGGCCGCGCCTTCCGCCGCCAGCTCTCCGCCGAGGCGGTCAAGGCGATCCGCGAGGAAGCGCTGGCCCACACCGCCGACGGCCACCCCTTCGTCCCCTCCCATCCCGCGGTCGCCGGCCGCGCCCTCGCCCACCCGGTGATCTCGCCGGGCGGCGGGCCGCCCCAGGCGTGGGTGGTGATCGTGCGCGACTCGGGCGGCCTCGGCGACTTCGAGCGGCTGATCCTGCAGCAGGCCGTCGCCGTCGTCGCCCTGGAGCTGATGCGCCGCCGCGTCGCCCGCGAAACCGAGCGCCGCCTCGCCGGCGACGTGCTCGCCGGGGCACTGGGGGGGCGCCTGGAGCCCTCCGAGCTGCGCCGGCGCCTGGAGCCCTTCGGCATCGGCGAGGAGGCGGCGGTGCTCGTCTTCGCCCTCGACGACCCGGCGGCGGCGGAGCCGGCGCTGGAGCGGGCGCTCGCCGCGGACGCCTGCCCGGCGGTGGTGGCGCCGCACGCCAGTGGCCGCCGCGAGCTGCTCTGCGCCGTCGTCGACGCCGCCGACCGCGACCCCGTCGACCTCGCCGCCGAGGCCCGCAAGGCCCTGGTCAAGGAGCGGGGGGCGGTGCGCGCCGCCGCCAGCCGCCCGGCCTCGCCCGAGCAGCTGCGCCACTCCTTCCACGAGGCGCGCTGCGCCCTCGAGGCCACTGCGATCGGCAACGGCAGCGGCCCCGAGGTCGCCTCCTGGCGTGACCTGGGCGCCTTCACGCTGCTGCTCTCGATCCAGGACGACGAGGCGCTGAAGCTCTACTGCGACAGCGTGCTCGGCCCGATCGAGTCCGGCGGCGAGGAGTACGGCAGCGAGCTGCTGCGCTCCCTGGAGGCGTTCATCGAGCAGAACGGCCAGTGGGAGAAGGCGGCTCGCCAGGTCTACTGCCACCGCCACACGCTGCGCTACCGGATGCGCAAAGTCGAAGAGCTGACCGGCCGCGACCTCTCGCGCGCCCACGACCGGATCGAGTTCTGGCTGGCGCTGCGGGCGAGGGAGCTGGTCGCGTGAGGATCGGCGTCCCGCGCGAGGTCAAGCCCGACGAGCACCGGGTCGCGATCACGCCCGCCGGGGTGCGTGAGGTGGGGGTGCACGGCCACGAGGTCCTGGTCGAGGCCGGGGCCGGGGAGGGGTCGGCGATCGGCGACGAGGAGTTCGCGGCGCAGGGCGCCCGCGTCGTGCCCGACGCCGCGACCGTCTTCGGCGAGGCCGAGATGGTCCTCAAGGTCAAGGAGCCCCAGCCGGCCGAGATCGAGATGCTGCGCCCGGGGCAGCTCCTCTTCGCCTACCTGCACCTCGCCCCCGACCCCGAGCTGACCCGCGGCCTCTGCGGGTCGGGAGCCACCTGCGTCGCCTACGAGACGGTCGAGGACGCCCGCGGGCGGCTGCCGCTGCTGGCGCCGATGAGCGAGATCGCCGGCAAGATCGCCACCCAGGCCGGCGCCTTCATGCTCGAGAAGCCGCTGGGCGGGCGGGGCATCCTGCTCGGCGGCGTGCCGGGGGTCGCGGCTGCCAACGTGCTCGTCATCGGCGGCGGCGTGGTCGGCATGAACGCCGCGACGATCGCGATCGGCATGCAGGCCGACGTCTTCGTCCTCGACAAGTCGATCGATCGCCTGCGCGAGCTCGACGTCGACTTCGCCGGCAGCTGCTCGACCGTCTTCTCGACCACGCTGGCGATCGAACAGATGCTGCCGATGGCCGACCTGGTGATCGGCGCCGTCCTCGTCCACGGCGCCCGCGCGCCGTTCGTCGTGCGCCGCGAGCAGCTGGCGCTGATGAAGCCGGGCGCGGTGCTGGTCGACGTGGCGATCGACCAGGGGGGCTGCTTCGAGACCTCGCGCCCGACGACCCACCGCGACCCGACCTTCGACGTCGACGGGATCGCCCACTACTGCGTCGCCAACATGCCCGGGGCGGTCCCGATCACCTCGACCCACGCCCTCACCAACGCGACCCTTCCCTACGCGCTCTCGCTCGCCGACGAGGGGGTCGCCGGGGCGATCCGGCGCGATCCCGGCCTGCGCCCCGGCGTCAACGTCGCCGCCGGCCAGGTCACCCACCCCGCGGTGGCGGAAGGCGTGGGCATGGAGTGCGTACCCGTGGAGGCCCTGAATCGAGCGGCCGATGGGCCGATGCGTCAAGGCAAGCTTGACGCATCGGCCCATCGGCCCCAAGTTGCGGAGGTGGCTGGCGATGGCGACGATTGAGAAGAGGCGGCTGCGGAACTTTGTGGGGGGAGAGGCTTGCGATCCGGCGGATGGGGGGTATGAGGAGGTGGTCAACCCTGCCACCGGGGAGGCGATTGCGGAGGCGCCGCTCTCCACGAAGGCCGACGTCGACGCCGCCGTCGCGGCCGCCAAGGGCGCCTTCCCGGGCTGGGCGACGACGCCGCCGGGCGAGCGGGCGCGGGCGCTGCTGCGCATGGCTGACCTGGTCGAGGAGCGCGGCGAGGAGATCGCCGACCTCGAGGCGGCGGACGCGGGCAAGCCGCGCGCCGCCGTGGTCGAGGACGAAATCCCGGTGATGGCCGACCAGCTGCGCTTCTTCGCCGGCGCCGCGCGGACGATGGAGGGGCGCGCCGCCGGCGAGTACATGGAGGCGCGCACCTCCTTCGTGCGCCGCGAGCCGCTCGGCGTGGTCGGCCAGATCACGCCCTGGAACTACCCGCTGATGATGGCGGTCTGGAAGATCGGCCCGGCGCTCGCCGCCGGCAACACGGTGGTGCTGAAGCCGGCCGAGACGACGCCGCTGACGACGCTGCGCTTCGCCGAGTGGTGCGCCGAGATCCTGCCGCCGGGCGTCTTCAACGCGATCGGCGGCCACGGCGAGCCGACCGGGGCGGAGCTGGTCACCCATCCCGACGTGGCGATGGCCTGCCTGACCGGCTCGCCGGACACCGGCAAGTGGATCGCCCGGGCGGCGGCCGACTCGCTGAAGCGGGTCCACCTGGAGCTGGGGGGCAAGGCCCCGGTGGTGATCTTCGACGACGCCGACATGGAGACGGCGCTGGAGACGATCGCCGGCACCGGCTACTACAACGCCGGCCAGGACTGCACCGCCGCCTGCCGCGTGCTCGCCGCCAAGGGCGTCTACGACGACGTGGTCGGCGGGCTGACGGGCGAGGCCGAGGGGCTCGTCCTCGGCGACACGATGTCCGCCGAGACGACGCTCGGGCCGCTCAACTCCTCGCGCCAGCGCGAGCGCGTCGAGGGCTTCCTCGGGCGCCGCCCGGGCAACGCCGAGATCGTCACCGGCGGCGGCGAGCCCGACCTGCCCGGCTTCTTCCTCGAGCCCGCGGTCGTCGCCGGCCTCGAGCAGGGCGACGAGATGGTGCAGAGCGAGATCTTCGGGCCGGTGATCACGGTGCAGCCCTTCGACGACGAGGAGGAGGCGATCGAGTGGGCCAACGGCACCCGCTACGGCCTCGCCTCCTCGGTCTGGACGCGCGACGTCGGCCGCGCGATGCGCGTCGCCAGGGCGCTGGAGTTCGGTTGCGTCTGGGTCAACGACCACATCCCGCTGGTCGCCGAGATGCCCCACGGGGGCGTCAAGCAGTCCGGCTACGGCAAGGACCTGTCCGTCTACTCGCTCGAGGACTACACCGAGATCAAGCATGTAATGATCAACCTCGAATGAGGATGCTCGCCACCGCAGGGGTGGCGCTTGCCGCGGCTCTCTTCGTCGCCGCCGCGCCCGCGCCCGACGAGGACGAGCCGCGCTGCCACGGCAGGCTGGCGAAGATCGTCGGCACGGAGGGCGACGACGTGCTGCGCGGCACCCCCGGCCGCGACGTGATCTGGGGCGGTGGCGGCGACGACGAGATCCACGGCAGCCTCGGCAACGACCTGCTCTGCGGCGGGCGCGGCGCCGACCTCGTGTACGGCGGGCGCGGCAACGACGTGGTCGACGGCGGCGCCGGCGACGGCGACCAGGTCATCGGCGGCCTCGGCGACGACAAGGCGATGGGCGGCAACGGCGACTTCGACGAGGTGGCGGGGAGCCTCGGCATCGACGTCGTCAGCGGTGGGCCCGGCGACGGCGACCTGGTCCACGGCGACTACGGCTACGACCGCATGGACGGCGGGCCTGGCAGGCGCGACGTGGCCTCCTTCGCCACCGACGTGGGCGCCGGCCGGCACGGCGGCGGCGTCCGGGTCAACCTCGCCAGGCACAGGGCGCGGGGCGACGGCCACGACCGCCTCTTCCGCTTCGAGGACCTTGAAGGCTCGGCCTTCGACGACGTGCTGATCGGCGGCAGGGGCGCCAACGTCATCGACGGCGGCGGCGGCGACGACACGATCCGCGGCGGCGGCGGCCGGGACGTCATCGACGGCGGGCAGGGCAACGACCGCTGCGCCGGCGCCAAGGGCCGGACGTCGTCGTGCGGCAGGGAAGGGAAGCTCAACGCCGCCGCCTACGTCGAGCTCGACTCGGTCGCGATCGGCGGCGGCGGCCTGGCCCTGGTCGGCGGCCAGGGCGCCGACGACTTCGTCGTCGCCTTCGACGAGCGGACCTCCAGCTTCGGCGTCAGCGCCGAGAAGGGCCTCGCGCTCGGGCCGGGCTGCGAGCGGGTCAGCCCCGTGCAGGCGAGCTGCCCGACGGCGGGGCCGGCGCGCTGGCTGATGGCCGACCTCGGCCCCGGCCGCGACAGCCTGCGCGTGGAAGGCTCCCTGGAGGGAGCCCGCAACGTGCGCATCGCCGGCGGCCTCGGCGACGACACGATCCGCGGCGGCCCCGAGGACGACCTGATCGAGGGCGGCTACGGCAGCGATCGCCTCTACGGCGGCGCCGGCGCGGACGGGCTGATCGGCAGCCGGCCCGGCCCGACCTTCCTCTACGGCGGCGCCAACGGCGACCTGCTGGCGGCCGGCGGCGGCTGCGCGGGCGGTCGCATCGTCGGCGGCTCCGGCCGCGACGATTCCTCCTTCGCCGAGACGCCTCCCCACCCCGGCACGCTCTACATCTCCTTCCCCAAGAACAAGGCGTGGATCGACGCGGTGCCCGGCTGCGACCCCGTCCGCATCGACGACGACGTCGAGGACATGGAGGGCTCCTTCGACTGGGACGTGCTGATCGGCGACAGCCGCGCCAACAACATGCTCGGCCAGCCGGGCGAGGACCGCTTCTACGGCAACGGCGGCGACGACGTGATCGACGCCCGCGACGGCGTGCGCGACTTCTCGATCCAGTGCGGCCGCGGCACCCGGCCCAGGCCGGCGAAAGCCGGCAGGCGCCGCTCGCCCCGCGGCAAGCCGGCCGGCCGCGCCCTGACCGACCCCTTCGACCCCGGCACCGTCCTCTGCGGCATCACCAAGAACGGCCGCCCGGTCCCCGGCCTGAACCACTCCGACTGAGGGCCCGCACTCAGCGGCCGCGGCCGTCGCCGTTGGCGACCGCGCAGGCCTCCTCGGCGCCGACGAAGGGGGCGAGGGCGACGTAGGCGGCGAGCGGGGCGATCTCCTGCATCGTCTCGGCGCCGCTGCGCTTCACCTGGTCGTAGATCAGCGCGTAGATCGCGCCGCCGATCGCCTCGGCGGCGAGCGGGCTGACAGCGGGGTTGCGCTCGTAGCCGGGCGCCAGCAGCGCCTCCATGCCCTCCATCACGCGGTCGCGCTGTTCGAGCACGCGCCTGCCGGCGGCGTAGGCGTCGACCGCCCCCAGGGTCGTGTAGGCGGGCTCGGCGGCGCAGAAGGCGAACATCGCGCCGAAGGCGCCGCGCACCGCGTGCTGCCAGTCCGGCGCGCGACGGAAGGCGGGCAGCGTCGTCGCCAGCATCTGCGCCGAGCCGCTGTCGACGGCGGCGAGCATCGCCTCCTCCTTGTCGGCGAAGTGGGCGTAGAAGGTGGAGAGGGAGATCGAGGCGCGGGCGGCGACGTCGCCGATCGTCATCGCCGCGTAGCCCTTCTCCGCGACGGCGGCGGCGAGCGCGCGGAGGATGCGCTCGGCCGGGTCGTAGCCGCGCGCGGCGACGTCGCCGGGGGGGCGGCCGCGGGGCCGGCGCAGCGGCTCGGGCGGCGGCATGTAGGAGGCGCTCCAGTCCCACATCTGCGGCACCAGCCCGGCCAGCTCCTCCTCTTCGCCGCGATAGAGGCGGGTGTGGATCACCTTGCGCAGGCCGCCGAGCAGCGCCCGGACCAGCTCCGGGGGCATCCCGGCGCGGCCGGGCATCTGCTCGAAGGTGGCCGTGACGAAGTCCTCGAAGGCGTCGGTGGCGCTGTCCATCCTGGCCACCGCCCTCGGCCCGGCGGCGTAGATCTCGACGAAGCACGTCCGCGCCGCGGCGGCCTGCTCGACGATCAGCTCGACGAGGGCCTCGAGGGCCTCCCGGGCCCGCGCTTCGCTGGGCGTCCGCCCGGCCGACCCGGCGGTCGCCGCGATCGTCGGCCCGACGAACTCGTCGAGCGCCGCCAGCAGGCACTCCTCCTTGTCCCCGAAGTGCTCGTAGAAGGCGCTGCGCGAGACGCCCGAGAGCTCGAGCAGGTCGGCGACCCTGGTCGCCTCGTAGCCCTTCTCCGCGACGACGGCGACCGTCGCGGCGAAGAGGCGCTCGCGCTGGTTGCGCGCCACCTCCTCGGCGGGCAGCCGCTGCCCCGGTCGCAGCCGGCGGTCGCGCAGCAGCCCGGCGTCCCCCCACGGCGTCTTCATCGGCGTGGGGGGAGCGCGTCCGGCCATGTATCCGCACCTCGTCGAATCGGTGACCTTTCTACCCAGAGATAGTACGCGGGATTCTCTGAAAAGCAAGGGTTGCACCCGTCTGGTCCCCGTCAAGACCCCTTCAAGTAGCGAAAAACCACTGCGATGCTGCCGCTGAGGACAAGAGTGCGGCTAAACGATTGACCCTTGCGTAAGAACGTGTTTGTATAGGAACGGTGAGGGACGACCGGGACACGGCGGCCTCTCCCGAGGCCTTTTTGGCCGCAGCGGGCCGGCCGGCGCCCGCGGTGCGCGCCACCGCCGTCGCGCCCGCAGAGGAGCAGCTGCCGCACGAGTTCGTCGTCCTGCACCAGCGCTCGCGGATCCTCCAGGCGCTCGCCGAGGAGGTCGTCGAGAAGGGCTATCGCCAGGTCACCGTGGCCGACATCGTGAGGCGGGCCGGGGTGGCCAGGAACACGTTCTACGAGAGCTTCGCCAACAAGGAGCAGTGCTTCCTCGCCGTCTCCGACCTGGCCGGGGAGGAGGCGATGCACCGGGTCGCGGACGCCGTCCGCGGAGCGTCCCACGAGTGGCCCGAGCAGGTGCGCGCCGGCATCCGCGCCTTCCTCGGCTTCGTCGCCGGCGAGTCGGCCCTCGCCCGCGTCTTCGTGGTCGAGTCGCTCTCCGCCGGCCCGGCGGCGGCGGAGCGCTACGAGCGCACGGTGCGCGCCGTCGCGCCCTTCTTCCGGCTCGGCCGCCGGGACTGCGAGGCGGGCGACCAGCTGCCCCCGACGCTCGAGGAGACGATCGTCGGGGGGATCTTCTGGGTCGTCTACCAGCGCATCGTGGTCGGCCGGCCCGAGGAGCTCGAGGGCCTGCTCGACGAGCTGGTCGAGTTCGCCCTGACGCCCTACCTGGGCCCCGACGCGGCCCGGCGGTTCGTCACCGCCGCGCCGGCCATGGCCGATCCCTCGGGCTTGATCTAGGCTTCGGGCATGCTCCGGAGCCCGAGCGAGGCCGAGGCCGCCGCGATCGCGGCGGCGGTCGAGCGCTTCGTCGCCGAGACGGCGCCGGCGCCCGGCGGCCAGGAGGAGGCGATCGGCCCGTGGCAGCGGGCGGCGCTGCTGGAAGGGGTCAGCGCGAAGGACACTGTCCAGGACGCAGAAGGAGGAGAGAGATGGCTGTCGTGAAGATCATCGAGCTGGTCGGCAGCTCGAAGACGTCCACCGACGACGCGGCCAAGCAGGCCCTGGCGCAGGCGCAGGGCACGCTGCGCAACATCCGCGCCGTGGACATCGTCTCGACCGGGATCCGCGGGGAGAACCTGGACGAGTACCGCGCTCATGTGCGGGTGGCCTTCCTGATCGAGGGCACGGATATCGACTGAGCGTCGGGAGGGGAGCGAGGTGCCCTCTTCCAAAACGCGCGGCGGGAGCCGCGCTTGAGTGTTTTGGAAGAGGGCACCTCGCTCCCCCTTCGGCACTCCACTCGGCCCGTTGGTTAGATTCCGCCCCATGAGCGAAGGGCCGCCCGAGATCTCTCGCGAGGAAGCAGAGAAGCTTCTTGACGAGGGGGCGCAGCTGGTCGACGTGCGGGCGGGGCACGAGTGGGAGGCGGGGCGGATCGCGGGGGCTACGCACCTGCCGCTGGCCGAGCTGAGCGAGCGGGCGGGGGAGCTCGACCGGGAGCGACCGGTCGTCCTCTACTGCCGCGGCGGCAACCGATCGACGATGGCCGCCGAGGCTCTGGCCGCCGAGGGGTTCGAGGCGAGCAAGCTGAGCGAGGGGATCGTCGGTTGGGCCGGGGCCGGCCTGCCGCTCGAGCCGGAGGGCGCCCGCGTCGCCGAGTCGGGCGAGGCGGCGGAGATCCTCCACGCCGCGAAGCGCCTGCCGCCTGCCTGACGAAACACCGTCCGTCGGCGGGATGCCAGGAAGAAATACCTGAATCCCTGTCAGGTTTTGCTATTTTCCACTGAGCGTGGAGGTCGTGGTCGACAAGGAGAAGGAGCAGCGCGGCAAGGGCCGCGCCGGGAGCCTGGAGAACCCGGAGACCTACGACAACGTCCCCGGGCACCTGATCCCGATCATCGAGCGCGAGTTCGACGACTTCGACTCCGAAGCCGAGCAGTTCCTCTCCGGGAAGCTCGCCGAGGACCAGTTCATCGGCTTCCGGCTCAAGCAGGGCGTCTACGGCCAGCGCCAGGCCGACGTGCAGATGGTGCGCGTGAAGCTGCCCTTCGGCGGCGTCACCCCCGAGCAGATGGAGGCCTTCGCCGACGTGGTCGAGCGCTGGGCGCCGCTCGGCAGGGGCCACATCACGACGCGCCAGAACGTGCAGATCCACCACGTGCCGCTGCGCGACATGGAGCTGCTGCTGCGCGAGATCGCCAAGGTCGGCCTCTCCTCGCGCGAGGGCTGCGGCAACACGGTGCGCAACGTCACCGGCGACCCCTGGGCCGGCGTCGCCCCCGACGAGGTCTTCGACCCGACGCCCTACGCCGGCGCCTACGTGCGCTACTTCGTCCGCCACCCGACCACGCAGCTGATGCCGCGCAAGATCAAGACCGCCTTCAGCGGCTCCGACGAGGACCGCGCGATCACCGGCATCCACGACATCGCCTTCCTCGCCCGCGAGCGCGACGGCGTCAAGGGCTTCGAGCTGCGCGTCGGCGGCGGCACCTCGATCATGGCCCGCGTCGCGCCGACGGTCTACGAGTTCGTCGAGGCCGACAACGGCGACTACCTCAAGGTCGCCGAGGCGGTGCTGCGCATCTTCGACCGCCAGGAGTGGCTGCGCGTCAACCGCGCCCGCGCTCGCATCAAGGTGCTGGTCGACAAGATCGGCATCGAGGCCTTCCGCGAGCTGGTCGGCGAGGAGCTCGAGGGCGAGTGGGTCGCCGAGCGGGACTTCGGCGCCGAGCTGGTCGAGCGGCTGCGCTTCGACGAGGAGGAGGAGGCCGGCGCGCCCGAGCCGCCGCCCGCCCCCGCCTCGCCCAACGGCGAGCGCTCCGAGTTCGAGCGCTTCTGCGAGGCCAACGCGCAGGCGCAGCGCCAGCAGGGCTTCTCGGCGGTCGAGGTGAAGATCGACCGCGGCGACCTCACCCCGGAGCAGTTCCGCGGCCTGGCGGCGATCATGCGCGAGTTCACCGGCGGCTACGCGCGCAGCACCGTGCAGCAGAATCTCGTCCTGCGCTGGGTCCGCGACGAGGCTCTCTTCGAGGTCTGGCGGCGGCTCGAGGCGCTCGGCCTCGGCGAGGCCGGCGCGCGCGAGATCACCGACGTGGTCAGCTGCCCCGGAACCGACAGCTGCAAGCTCGGCATCACCAGCTCGATGGGCCTCAACCGCGCCGTCAAGGAGCGCCTCGAGGCGATGGACGTCCGCGACGGGCTGACCCGTCGCATCCACGTGAAGATGAGCGGCTGCCCCAACGGGTGCAGCCAGCACCACGTCGCCAACATCGGCTTCTACGGCGCCTCGCTGAAGGTCGGCGGTCGCCAGATGCCCGCTTACATCCCCCACATCGGCGGCAACTACGAGGGCGGCGAGGTGGTCTTCGGCACGCGGCTGAAGTCGCGCCTGCCGGCCAAGCGCGTGCCCGACGCGGTCGAGCGCTGGGTGCGCCTCTACGAGGCGGAGCGCTCCGGCGCCGAGGAGGAGTTCAACGCCTTCGCGGAGCGGGCCGGTGCGGCGCGCTTCGAAGCGGAGGTCAAGGACCTGACGCTGCCGGCCGAGTTCAGCCTCGAGACGATGCAGCAGTTCATCGACTGGAGCCGGTCCAGCCCCTACAAGGTCGAGAGGGGCGAGGGCGAGTGCGCGATATGAGCCCGGTCGCGGAGCAGGCCAAGGTCGAGGATCCGGAGGCGATCGCCGCGACGCTGGAGGACCGCAGCGCCGAGCAGACGATCGAGTGGATGTTCGAGACCTTCGGCGCCAGCCACTACATCGCCTGCTCGTTCCAGAAAACCAGCTCGGTCACCGCGCACATGGCCTCGCGGATCAACCCGGAGGCGCGCTTCTTCTACCTCGACACCGACGTCCTCTTCCCGGAGACCTACGAGACGCGCGACCGCCTCGGCGAGCGCCTCGGCGTCGAGTTCGACCGCTTCCACAACCTCAGCCTCGAGGAGCAGGCCGCCAAGCACGGCGACGAGCTGTGGAACAGCGACCCCGACGCCTGCTGCGGCCTGCGCAAGGTCGAGCCGATGCGGCGGGCGCTGTCTTCCGTAGACTGCTGGCTCGCCGGCGTCCGCCGCGAGGACTCGGCGAGCCGGGCCAAGACGCCCAAGCTCGGCTGGGACAAGCGCTTCGAGCTGTGGAAGCTCAACCCGCTCGCGGACTGGACCGAGCGCGACGTCTGGAACTACATCCGTGAGCACAGCCTCCCGTACAACCCACTCCACGACCGGGGCTACCCGTCGATCGGCTGCACCCACTGCACCAAGCCGGTCGGCCCGGGCGGCTCGCCGCGCGACGGCCGCTGGATGGGGCTCGAGAAGACCGAGTGCGGGATCAACTGAGGCCGCGCCCCGGCGCGGCTGAGAAACGACCCTCCCCCGACCGAATAGCGAGATCCCCCGCATGAGCGAGACGATGACCGAGCTTTCCCTGACCCTCTCCGAGCGCCACACCGCCGACTTCGAGATGATCGGCAACGGCGGCTTCGCGCCGCTGACCGGCTTCCAGGGTTCCGCCGACTGGGGGCGCGTCTGCGCCGAGATGCGCACCGCCGACGGTGAGTACTGGCCGATCCCGATCACCCTGGCGACCGACCTCGAGTGCGAGGTCGGCGATGTCGTCGCGCTCTCCAGCGACGAAGGCAAGCCGCTGGGGCGGATCGGGGTCGAGGAGATCTGGCAGCGCGACGCCAAGCGCGAGGCCGAGCAGGTCTACGGGACGACGGACGAGGGGCATCCGGGCGTCGCCGCGATCTACGGGGAGGGCGACCGCTGCATCGCCGGCTCGATCGAGGTCGACGCGCTGCCCGACCACGAGGAGGCGTTCATGCGCCGTTACCTCACCCCCGCCGAGACGAAGGCCGAGTTCGAGAAGCGCGGCTGGCGCAAGATCGTCGCCTTCCAGACCCGCAACCCGATCCACCGCGCCCACGAGTACCTGACCAAGGCGGCGCTGGAGACCTGCGACGGGCTCTTCATCCACCCGCTGATCGGCAAGACCAAGGCCGGCGACATCCCCGCCGACGTGCGCATGCGCTGCTACGAGGTGCTGATGGAGAAGTACTACCCGCCCGACCGCGTGATGCTGGGCGTGAAGCCGGCCAAGATGCACTACGCCGGCCCCCGCGAGGCGGTCCTGCACGCGATCGTGCGCCGCAACTACGGCGCCACCCACTTCATCGTCGGCCGCGACCACGCCGGCGCCGGCGACTACTACGGCACCTACGACGCGCAGAAGATCTTCGACGAGATCGACGTCGACGAGCTCGGCATCGAGCCGCTGATGTTCGAGCACACCTTCTGGTGCAACGAGTGCGAGGGGCTGGCTTCCAACAAGACCTGCCCGCACGACCAAGAGGCGCGCCTCTTCCTCTCCGGGACGAAGGTGCGCGAGATGCTCGGCAACGGCGAAAGGCCGCCGCACGAGTTCTCGCGCGACGAGGTCGCCGACATCCTGATCGACGCTTACAAGGAGGACTGAACGAGCATGGCTGGCGAGAAGGGCTTCACCCTCTGGTTCACCGGGCTCTCCGGGGCCGGCAAGACGACGATCTCCAGGCTGCTGGAGGGCCACCTGCGCGAGCGCGGCTCGAAGCTGGAGATCCTCGACGGCGACGTCGTCCGCGAGAACCTCTCCAAGGGCCTCGGCTTCTCCAAGGAGGACCGCGACACGAATATTCGCCGCATCGCCTTCGTCGCCGACCTGCTCAGCCGCAACGGCGTGCCGGTGATCACCGCGGCGATCTCCCCCTACGCCGAGATCCGCGCCGAGGCGCGCGAGACGATGGGCGAGCGCTTCATCGAGGTCTACGTCAAGGCCTCGGTCGACACCTGCGCCGAGCGCGACGTCAAGGGCCTCTACGCGAAGGCGTTCGCGGGCGAGATCAAGGAATTCACCGGCGTGTCCGACCCCTACGAGGCGCCGGACAACCCGGAGATCACCTGCGACACCGAAAGCGAAACGGCCGAGGAGTCGGCGCAGAAGCTGATCGAGTACCTCGGGTCGCGGGACCTGATCCCGGCCGCTGCGGTTACTGCTTAGCTCTGTCAGGGCTCGTAGCGAAGGAAGGGCCGGCGCGCGCCAGCCCTTCCCGTTCCGGTGCGCCTTTTGGACCCTATGGGTCCAAAAGGCGCACCGGAAGGTGCGGGTGGGGGGCTACGGCCGTTCGGGCAGCCCGATCAGCGGCGTCTTGACCGGGGCGGCAAGGCCGAGGAAGGCGACGATCTGGTAGCCGCCGGGGTTGGCTTGGATCGAGATCGTCTTCCAGTTGTTGGTCAGCCAGACATTGCCGGAGGGGTCGACCGAGACGCCGGTGTTGCGGACCAGGCCGTCGAAGCCGTAGCCGCTCTTGCCCGGCGAGATCGAGGCGCCGGTGCGGCGCTTGCCGGGCGGGCAGAGCTTGGGTCGCGTGCCGCACATCTGCGAGAGGCGCTGGCCGGTGAAGTTGGCGAACCAGACGGTGTCGTCGCCGTCGACGGCGACGCCCCAGGGGGTGCGCAGGCCGGCGCCGCGGAACGGGTGGTCGCGGGCGAGCTTGCCGCCGGGCGCGATCAGCGTCGCCGAGCCGCGGGTGGGCACGAAGTCGAAGTCGATCGGGCAGGGCGCGGGGACCTTGCCCGAGTTGGCGACCCAGGCGTAGCCGCGGCTGTCGACGGCGACGCCCATCGGCCGGTTGATGCCGCCGCCCGCCAGCGGTGAGCCCGGCGCAGGTTTGCCGTTCGGTTCGAGGATCGCCACGGTGGAGCTGTCGTTGCCGGTGACGAGTGCCTGGCCGGCCGCGTTGATCGCGGCGCCGAATGGCTTTTTCAATCCGATGTCCTTGAAGTTCTGCGCCGCTTCCGGGTTGCCGCCGGGGTACTTGGTGACGCTGTCGTTGCCGCAGTTGGCGATCCAGATGTTGCCTTCGGGGTCGGCGATCGTGCTCTGCGGCCAGCTGATATCGCCCTGTTCGTAGCCGCCCCGTTCGAATTCCGTCCCTTTGAAGCGCAGGTCGGGCGAGAGCGCCCGGCCGGTGTGGGTGAACTCCGAGACGCTGTTGTGCGGCGGCTGTTCGGCGCATTCGGGCGCCGCGAAGCCGAAGTTGCCGACCCAGACGTGGTGGTCGGGGGCGATGCCGACGCCGAAGCCGGCGCCGCTCAGGCCGCCGCCCTCGTATGGCGCGCCGGGGTAGTTCTGTCCGGTCGGCGTAAAGCGCAGCAGGTTTTCGGCGGCGCAGACGGGGAAGAGGCGCTTGCGGCTGTATTCGTAGTTGTTGGCGACCCAGAGGCTGCCGCGGCGGTCGATCGCGAAGGCGCCGGGGCCGTTCATCGTCCCCGGCTTGCCTTCGAAGCGCAGGGCGAGGGTCCAGGCGTCGGGCTCGTCGCCGCGTTCGAGCCTCGGCCGGTAGAGCGGCCGGGCGGTGCGAGAGAGGCGGAAGAGCCCCTCGACGTTGTGCCACGAGTAGCGGGCGATCGCGACCATCGCGGCCAGCGTGTCGGGAGAGGCGCCGCCGCCCGGCCGGCTGGCGAGCCGCAGCAGCTGGGCGCAGCGGGCGCCCGGCCGGCGGCAGAGGGAAACCAGGTTGGCGAGCGACCCGAAGGTTGCCCAGGTGGAGGTCAGACGGGCGTTGGGCCGTTGCCGCAGCACCGGCGAGACGCCGCCGTTGCGCCGTTCGACCAGGTTCGTCGTCATCGCCGCCGCGTTGCGCAACCCCGGGTTCTTGCCGGCGACCCGACCGTTCTTGTAGACGAACTGGGCCATCGCGAAGGCCATGGCGACCGTGGTTCGCTCATTGACCGAGGCCCGCCGGGGGGTCGCTCCGGCGCCGAGCGCCGCGGCAAGCCGGTAGGAATTCGCGGGCACCGGGAAGCCGGCTTCCGCCCGGCCGCCAGGACGCGTGGCGAGGAGGTACTTGATCGAGCCAGGCGGTGGGTCCTTGCTGTAGCGAAGCGTGAAGCTGCCTCCGCGGCGGCTGCGAGCGATGCCGAGCCCGTACAGCCGCTGCTTGCCCGGCCGTGCCGCCATCAGCACCACGTTCATGCCGGCCATCGGCACTGTTCCCCGGATCTCGCCGCCGGCCGCAGAGGCGGAAGACGGCGCGAGCAAGGCCACGGCCACGGCAGCCGCAAGCGTCAGACTTGTCCCCGCCCGCCGTCGCAAGGCGCTCACCGTATCAACCGGGCGGGCGGCGAAAGGGAGCGTCTGTGCCCCTCCCAAACACTCAAGCGCGGCTCTCGCCGCGCGTTTTGGGAGGGGCACAGACGCTCCCCTCCCCACTGGCCCCGCAGTCAGGGCCGCTCGGGCACTCGCGGCCTGCCCAGCCCGTAGGTGTCGTAGGCCCCGAACCTGGCGAACGTCTTGTGCGTCGGCCCGTGGTAGTCGGAGGAGGCCGTCGGCACGAGGTCGAGCTTGTGGCAGAGGCGGAGCAGGTGCTGGGTCTGCTCCATGCTGTGGCTCGGGTAGTAGGCCTCGACCCCGTCCGGCTCGAGCGAGCGGATCAGGTCCTCGACCTGCTCGGGGTCCTCGATGTCCCAGTAGGGATGGGCGACGACGGCGACGCCGCCGGCCGCGCGGATCAGCTCGACCGCCTGCGCCGCGGTCGGCCAGCGGCGGGGGACGAAGGCCTTGGCGCCGGGAACCAGGTACTCCTCGAAGAAGGGCCCGAGGTCGCCCGTGGCTCCGGCGGCGCGGGCGATGTGGGGGCGGCCGATCGAGAGGGCGCCGCCGGCCTCGCGCTCGGCGTCGGCGAGGGTGAGGTCGAAGCCCCCGCCGCGCAGCTTCTCGACGATCTCACCGGCCCGTTCCAGCCGCTCTCGCTGCGCCCGCTCGCAGGCCGGGGCGATCCGCTCCAGGTCGATCCAGTAGCCGCAGATATGCAGGTCTTCGGCGTACTCGTGCACGCACGACATCTCGATCGCCGGCACTAGCTCGATCCCCAGCCCCCTGGCGGCCTCCTCGGCCTCCGGCACGCCCGCCACCGCGTCGTGGTCGCTCAGCGCCAGCGTCGTGACGCCGGCTTCCCAGGCCTGCGCGACGACTTCGGCGGGCGCCAGCTGCCCGTCGGAGACGGTCGAGTGACTCTGAAGCTCGATCAGCATGGTCGCGCACCCTAACCCGTCCGCTCACCGAGAAAGTGTTCGGAACAGTTCGATGGCGACGTCTCGAACCCAAGGGCCCCGACGGCGCCTGGCGCAGCTCCACCGCCTGGGTCGAGGAGTACGTCGCAAGCCGCTACAAACGAACCGAAGGGGTCGCGGCAGCGCAGTCTCGATCGCCCGTCTGAATAGACTGCGCCGCCGTGTTCGAGAAGGTGCTGATTGCCAACCGCGGCGAGATCGCGATCCGCGTCGCCCGCACGCTGAAGGAGATGGGGATCGGCTCGGTCGCCGTCTACTCGGAGATCGACCGCGACGCCCCCCACGTGCGCGAGGCCGACGAGGCCTTCCTGATCGGCCCGGCGGTGCCGGCGGAGAGCTACCTGGACGTCGAGAAGATCATCGCCACCGCCAGGCAGGCGGGCGCGGAGGCGATCCACCCCGGCTACGGATTCCTCGCCGAGAACGCCGAGTTCGCCCGCGCCTGCGCCGAGGCGGGCATCGTCTTCGTCGGTCCGCCGCCGGAGGCGATCGAGGCGATGGGCTCGAAGACGAGGGCGCGCGAGATCATGGCCGAGGCCGGCGTGCCGATCGTCCCCGGCGCCACCGCTCCCGCCAAGGACGTGGAGGAGGCTCGCGCCCAGGCCGAGGAGGCCGGCTACCCGGTCGCCTGCAAGGCGGCGGGCGGCGGCGGCGGCAAGGGCTTCCGCGTGGCGATGGCGCCGGAGGACCTGGAGGAGGCCTTCGAGGGCGCCGCCCGCGAGGGCGAGAAGTTCTTCTCCGACCCGCGCGTCTACGTCGAGCGCTACCTGGAGGACCCGCGTCACGTCGAGGTGCAGGTGCTCGCCTACTCGGATGGCAGCGTGATCCACCTCGGGGAGCGCGACTGCTCGGTGCAGCGCCGCCACCAGAAGGTGATCGAGGAGGCCCCCGGGCCGCGCGTCGAGGCGGAGATGCGCGAGCGGATCGGCAAGATCGCCACCGACGCCGCGCGGGCGGTCGGCTACCGCTCGGCCGGCACGGTCGAGGGCTTGCAGGTCGGCGAGGAGTACTTCTTCCTCGAGATGAACACGCGGGTGCAGGTCGAGCACTGCGTGACCGAGATGGTGACCGGGGTCGACATCGTCCGCGAGCAGATCAAGATCGCGGCCGGCGGCGAGACGCCGGCGACGCAGGACGAAGTCGAGCTGCGCGGGCACGCGATCGAGTGCCGGATCAACGCCGAGGCGGCGCACAAGAAGTTCGCCCCGGCGCCGGGGGCGATCGCCACCTACCGCGAGCCGGCGGGGCCGGGCGTGCGCGTCGACTCGGGGGTCGAGGGGGGCTCCGAGGTGACGCCGATGTACGACCCGATGGTGGCGAAGCTGATCGTCTGGGACGCCGATCGCGAGCTGGCCACGCGGCGCATGCTGCGGGCGCTGGACGAGTACGAGATCGGTGGCCTGACCACGCTGATCCCCTTCCACAAGGCGCTGCTCGCGACCGAGCAGTGGGCGCGGGGGGAGACCTGCCGCGACCTGATGGAGGACCGCGAGTGGCTCAAGTCGACGGCGCCGGAGGCGCCCGCCGTGCCGGCCGAGGCCGAGGGCTCCTCCGAGCTTCTCGCCCGCGACTACAAGGTCGAGGTCTCCGGCAAGCTCTTCGACGTCAAGGTGATCGGCGAGCCGGTTGCCGCCGGCGCCGCCCCGGCCGCGGGCGGCAGGAAGCCGCCGAGGCGCGAGCGCAAGTCCGGCGCCGGCGCCGGCGCCTCGAGCGAGGCCCTGCCCTCGCCGCTGCAGGGGACGGTGTTCAAGGTCACGGTCGAGCAGGGCGCCGAGGTCGCCGAGGGGGACCTGATCTGCGTGATCGAGGCGATGAAGATGGAGAACGAGATCGTCGCCCACCGCGCCGGCAGGGTCACCGCCCTCAACGTCAGCGAGGGTGCCGCCGTCTCCTCCGGAGACACGCTGGCGGTAATCGAGTAGACGCCCGCCGGGCGCCCTACCGTTCCTGCTCCTTCTGGCGGCGGCGGTTCTCGCGCAGCTAGAGATCGCTCAGGACGCGCCGAGCTTTTTGACCGCGTCGCGGAAGTTCTTCACCGTCGCGCTGGGGGCTTTGCGCCCCTCGAGCTTCTCGCCGTGGCGGTTGACCCAGATCACCGGCACCTTCATCTTCAGCAGCGGGGCGACCTCGTTGGTGTAGCTGCAGCCGATGTGGACCCAGCCTTTCTTGCCGCCGATTCGCCGTGCCGTCTCTTTGAAGTGGACGGGTTCGGGCTTGTAGCTGCGCACCTGCTGGGCGGTGACGACCAGGTCCAGTTCGGTGCGCAGGTGCCGCCGCGAGATGCCGAGCAGTTTGTCGTCGACGTTGGAGACGATGCCGATCTCGTAGCGCTTGCCGAGCCGGTCCATCGCCGCGTTGGCCTCGCGGAAGGGCAGCCAGTAGGCGACGCTGTCGGGCAGGAACTGGGCGCGCGAGGGCTCGACTTCCCAACCCATCTCGCCGGCCACCTTGACGATCGTGCGGCGCAGCACCTCCGCGTAGAGCTCGTAGGAGCCGGCCATGATCTCGGCCTGGACCTCCATGAAGCGAGCCAGGAAGGGCTCCTCGTCGAAGCTGAAGCCGTCCTTGCCCGCCTCCTTGCGGCAGGCGTCGACGATCCCCTTCTCCCAGTCGATCAGGGTGCCGTAGCAGTCGGTGGTCACCCACTTGATGGTCTTGAGTCCGGGCAGGGGCATGAGGCGGCGGCATGTTATGCGAATCCCCCGGGGCGCGCGGCGCCTCTCTCTCCCGGTCCAGTAGGCTGCCGCCCGCGCCCGGCGCGGCGCCTCCCGCATGGACCTCCTCGAGTACCAGGGAAAGCAGCTTTTCGCCAAGCACGGCATCGCCGTGCCGAGCGGCGAGGTCGCCGCGACCGTGGAGGAGGCCGTCGCGGCGGCGGAGCGGATCGGCTTCCCCTGCGCGGTCAAGGCGCAGGTGCCGATCGGCGGCCGTGGCAAGGCGGGCGGGATCAAGATCGCCGCGGACGCCGCGGAGGCGCGTGCCCACGCGGAGGCGATCCTCGGCATGGACATCTACGGGCCGCGCGGCGAGGGGCCCTTCCGGGTCGAGCGGGTCTGGGTCGAGGGCGGATCGGACATCGCCGCCGAGCACTACGCCTCGGTGATCCTCGACCGCGGCGAGAAGAAGCTGCTGGCGATGGTCTCTGCCAGGGGCGGCATGGACATCGAGGCGGTCGCCGAGGAGGACCCGGCGGCGCTCGTGAGGCGCCACATCGACCCGACGCGGCCCTTCACGGCGCAGGTGGCGCGGCCGATCGTCGAGGCGGCCGGCCTCGACGAGGACGTGCGCGACGGCGCCGCCGAGGCGCTGGCGAAGCTGGCCGAGGTCGCCGTCGCGGAGGACGCGACGCTGATCGAGGTCAACCCGCTGATCGTCGCCGCCGACCGCCAGGTGCTGGCGCTCGACGCCAAGGTGACGATCGACGGCAACGCGCTCTACCGGCACGAGGAGCTGGCCGAGATCGCCGATGCCGCCGAGGACCCGCAGGAGGCGATGGCCAAGGAGAAGGGGCTCACCTACGTCAAGCTCGACGGCAACGTCGGCGTGCTCGCCAACGGGGCCGGGCTCTGCATGTCGACGCTCGACGTCGTCGCCCAGGCGGGCGGCGCGCCGGCCAACTTCCTCGACGCGGGCGGCGGCTCGAAGGCCGAGGCGATCGTCGACGCGCTGACCGTGATCGCCTCCGACGAGAAGGTCACGGCGATCCTCTTCAACATCTTCGGCGGCATCACCCGCTGCGACGAGATCGCCAAGGGCATAGTCGCCGCCTCGGGGCAGATCGACCTGCGGGTGCCGCTGGTCGTGCGCCTCGACGGCACCAACTCCGAGGAGGGTCTGGAGATCCTCGCCGAGGCCGATCTCGCCGACCTGCACCAGGAGACGACGATGCTCGACGCGGCGCGCCGCGTGGTCGAGCTGGCCGGGAACGCGTCGTGAGCATCGTCGTGGGGGAGGACACGAAGCTCGTCGTCTCCGGGCTGACCGGGCGCGAGGGCTCCTTCCACGGCCTGCGCAATCGCGCCTACGGGACCTACCTGGCGGCCGGCGTCACACCCGGCAAGGGGGGGCAGGACGTCGAGGGCGTACCGATCTTCGACTCGATCGCCGAGGCGGTCGAGAAGGAGGGTGCCAACACCTCGATGATCTTCGTGCCGGCCCGCTTCGCCGCGCCGGCGATCGACGAGGCGATCGAGTCGGGCGTGCACACGGTGATCGCGATCACCGAGGGCATCCCGGTGCTCGACATGCTGAGCACCTACTGGAAGGCGAAGGAGGCGGGCGTGCGGCTGATCGGGCCGAACTGCCCCGGCGCGCTCTCGCCCGGCAAGGCCAACGTCGGCATCATCCCGGCCCAGTTCTTCGACCCGGGCCCGATCGGCGTCGTCTCCAAGTCGGGCACGCTGACCTACCAGATCGGCAACGAGCTGAAGCAGGCCGGCACCGGCAACTCCTCGATCGTCGGCATCGGCGGCGACCCGATCGTCGGCTCGGACTTCATCGACGTCCTGGCGCTCTACGAGGCGGACCCGGAGACGGAGCTGATCGTCATGGTCGGCGAGATCGGCGGCGACGCCGAGGAGCGCGCCGCGGAGTTCATCGCCGCCGAGATCTCCAAGCCCGTCGTCGCCTACATCGCCGGCTTCACCGCCCCGCCCGGGAAGCAGATGGGCCATGCGGGCGCGATCGTCTCCGGCTCCTCGGGCACCGCCCAGGCCAAGAAGGACGCCCTCGAAGCGAAGGGCGTTCGCGTCGGCGAATCGCCGACCGAGACGGCACGCATCGCCGCCGAAGCCCTGCGCGGCTGACCGCCCGCCGCCCACCCCCCGACGGCCCGTTCGACGCGCTGCGGGAGGCCGCCGCTGATCGGCTCGAGGGCTGAGCGGCCCTTGCTAGGGTCGGGCAAATGAGCGGCGACACGATCTCGTTTGCGCGCGGGGCGCCCAGCGCGGACATCCTGCCGCGCGAGGCTGTGCGGGACGCCGCCGCGACGGCGCTCGCGGGGGACTGGGAAAGAGCCCTGTCGTACGGGACCGGGATCGGGCATCCGGGGCTCTGCGAGTGGATCGCGGAGCGGCACGGGGGGCTCGACGCCGGCCAAGCGATGGTCGCCAACGGCTCGCTGGAGGCGGGCTGGATGCTCTTCGACCACCTGCTCGGGCCGGGCGACCGGGTCGTCGTCGAGCAGCCGACCTACGACCGCACGCTGCTCATGCTGCGACGGCTCGGCGTCGAGCTGGTGCCGGTGCCGCTGGAGGCCGACGGCCTCGACGTGGCGGCGCTGGAGGCCGCCCTCGCCGAGGGCCCGGTCGCACTCGCCCACGTCATCCCCAACTTCCACAACCCCGCCGGCTGCACCCTCTCCGCCGAGAAGCGCGCGCGGCTGGTCGAGCTCGCCGCCGAGCACGGCTTCTGGATCTTCGAGGACGACCCCTACCGCGAGCTGCCCTTCGAGGGCGAGGCGCTGGAGACGATGCTCTCGCTGGACGAGGCGGGCCGCGTCGTGCACGCCTCCTCCTTCTCCAAGACGGTCAGCCCGGGAGTGCGGGTCGGCTACCTGGCCGGCCCGGGCGAGGAGATCGCCAAGCTCGCCAAGCGGGCCAACGAAACCTACATCTCCCCCAACATGCTGGCCGAGTCGGTCGTGCTGGAGCTCTGTCGCTCCGGCGGCCTCGACCGCAACATCGAGTTCGTCAAGGGGGCGCTGCGGGCGCGCCGCGACGCGCTCGTCGGGGCGCTGCGCGAGCAGCTCCCCGAGGCCGAGTTCGTCGTCCCCGGTGGCGGCTACTTCCTCTGGCTGGATCTCGCCGAGGGGACGGACACGACCGCCCTCCTGGCCGAGGCCAAGGCTGAGGGCGTCGCCTTCGTCGCCGGCCCCGACTTCATGATCGACGGCGGCGCCAACAGCCTCCGCCTCTCCTTCGCCAGCGTTCCCCCCGAGCGCATTCCCGAGGGCATCGCCCGCATCGCCCGAGCGCTCGACCGGGTGCGTGCCGGCTCGCCGGCCTCTGACTGAGGCCGCGCAGCCAAGCCTGGCAAGGACGCAGTGAGCGAAGCGTGCTCCGCACGTGAGCGATCGAGGACGCCGCCAAGCGCCGGCTGCGCGGCCTCAGCTCAGCGGCCGTAGCGGTCGCTGGAGAGGACGAGCTGCTCGGGGATCGTCGCCCGCGGCGGCGGCGCCGGGTCGGCGCGGACGGAAACCGTCTCGGCGACGCTGCGCGAAACCTGGTGGGAGCCCTCCTCCGAGGCGATCGTGACGCCCTCCTCGCTCGCGCTCTCGACGGTCCCCTCCAGCCCTGGATGCAGGCCGGCCGCCTTCAGGTAGTGGAGCAGCTCCTCGGCCTCGTTCTCGAAGCGCAGCACGTGGACCTGGGCGCCGAGTTCGACGTCGGCGAGCAGGGCACCCCGCTCGCGCACCCCCTCGACGATCGGATGCCCGTGGGGGCAGGTGGTCGCGTCGCCGATCGCGGCCCGCATCCGCTCCTCCAGCACCGGCGACATCGCGTGCTCGATCCGCTCCGCCTCCTCGTGCACCTCGTCCCAGGGGATGCCGAGCACGTCGGTGAGGAAGCGCTCGATCATGCGGTGGCGGCGGACGATGTGGCTGGCATGCTCGCGCCCCGAGGCGGTGAAGTCGAGCGACTTGTCCGCCCTGCGCTCGACGTAGCCGTCGTCGACGAGGCGGCCGATCATCTCGTGCACGGTGGGCGGCGAGAGCTGCATCGCGCGGGCGATGTTGGCGCCCGTCATCGGCAGTCCGGCCTCCTCCAGCCAGAACATGATCTCCAGGTACTCCTGCTCGGCGACGGTCGCCTGCTCCATGCGCCCGATACTACTGCCGCCGATGGGCCGAAATGTCAAGGCAGCCTTGACGTATCGGCCCTTCGGCGGGGTGGTGGGCTGGGTTTAGTGGCGCTCCATCAGGGTGGAGACGACCGCTTCGTAGAAGCCGTCGCCCATCGCGCCCTCGGTGACGGTGGCGTTGTCCCAGGCGGCGAGGGAGGCGCGCAGGCCGGGGTCGCGCTCCGGTCCGTTGGCGACGACGAAGAAGCGGCCCACCGCGGCGGCGACCTCGAGGTCCTCGACCGAGTCGCCGACGCCGATGCACTCGGCCGGGTCGTAGCCGCGCGCGTGGGCGTGGGCGGCTACGGCGCTCGCCTTGCTGACCAGCTTTGGGACGAGGTGGTAGGCGTGGGTGGGGCCCTCGACGGCGGGCATCTCGCGGCCGATCGCGCCGTTGTCGAGCAGGCGCAGGTCGTCGTGGCCCTCCGCCTCGAGCAGCCGGTTGGCCTCCTCGACGTCGACCTTGCCGCGGAAGAGGTGGGAGAGGACGCGGCCGTGGTGCCAGGGGGCGTGGTACTCGAGCTGTCCCTCGAAGCGCCCGAAGAGCAGCCTCGGGATTCCCCGCGCCTCGATCTTCTCGTAGACGGTGCCCTCTTCGTCGGGGACGAGGTCGCCGGTCAGGAGCGTCGTCTCGCCGTCGATAGCGTAGGCGCAGCCGGCCTCGTAGATGTAGGAGGACTGACCCATCAGGCGGGCCGCCTCGTGCACCTGCGGCTCGCGGCGGCCGGACATGATCACAACCTCGACCCCGGCGCGATCGCAGGCCTCCAGGCCGCGCGCCTGGGCCATCGAGAAGCCGCCCCCGGCGTCGCGGAAGAGCGAGGAGCCGCGGCCGAGCAGGGTGCCGTCGAGGTCGGTGTAGACGCATCGCAGGGGCATGGGCGCGGTCGCTACGGTAGCCGGATGCGGGACGAACGAGGGCTCATATGGATCGGCGCGCGGGTCGCGCCATCCCCGCGAGGAGCCGGACGACACCCGCGAGGGGTCGTATGAGCTGGCGACTCGGGGGCCTGAGGTTGAGCTTGGCGCAACCTGTGGGGGCCGGGATCGTCAACGTGACCGCGGACTCGATGTTCGAGGGGGCGCGCAGCGGCACGCCCGAGCAGGCGATCGAGGATGGGCTGGAGCTGGTCGAGCGAGGGTTCGACATGCTCGACGTGGGCGCGGTGGCGGCGCGGAGCGGGCCGCCGGTGCCGGCCGAGGTCGAGGCGGCGGCGCTCCTCCCCGCGATCGAGGGGCTGGTGGGGGCGGGCGTGCCGGTGGCGGCGGACACCTTCTCGGTCGAGGTGGCGCGGGCGGCGCTGGACGCGGGGGCGGCGGCGATCAACGACATCTCCGGCGGCGGCGAGGAGATGTTCGCGCTCGTCGCCGAGCGCGGCTGCGGCTACGTGCTGATGCACATCGAGGGGCTGCCGCGGGTCGACCGGCCGCGACGCGGGTACGACGACGTGGTCGAGCACCTGAAGGCGTGGCTGGGGGGGAGAGTCGAGCGGGCCCGGGCCCTTGGAGTCTCGGAGGAGCAGATCGCCATCGACCCCGGGCTCGACTTCGACCTCACCGCCGACCAGGACCTGGAGGTCCTGCGGCGCCTGCCCGAGCTGCGCTCGCTGGGCCTGCCGCTCTACGTCTCCCTCTCGCGCAAGGACTTCGTCGGCGCGGTGCTGGCCGGGTCGTGGGAGGAGCGCTGGCCGGCGGACGAGCGCGAGTGGGGCACGGTCGCCGCGGTCGCCCTGGCGGTGCGCGCCGGCGCCGACGTTCTCCGCATCCACGACCGCAGCTCCCTGCAGGCGATGCGGGTAGCCGGAGCGATCCGTGCCTCCCCCGCCGACGGGCCGAAAAGTCAAGTCGGCCTCGACGTATCGGCCCGTCGGCGGCGGGGTGCGGGCTGATGGCGCGCTCGTTGCTGGAGGTCCCTTGGGCGGTGGCGCTCGACCCGGCGCGGCGCGACGGGCGCATCGTCGCCGAAGCGAGCGAGGAGGCGGGAGAGGCGAAGACCGTGGCGCTGCCGCGCTCGCTGGAGCGCGGCCTGGTCGAGGCCCTGAGGCGCGCCGGCGTCTCGCGGCTCTACTCGCACCAGCGCGAGGCCCTGGAGAAGGCGGCGGTCGCCAACCTGGCGATCACCAGCGGCACCGCCTCGGGCAAGAGCCTCGCCTTCAACCTGCCGGTGCTCGACGGCATCGCCCGCGACGCCAAGCGCCGCGCCCTCTACCTCTACCCGACCAAGGCGCTCGCCCAGGACCAGGCGCGCAAGCTGGCGGCGCTGCGCCCGCCCAACCTGCGCGAGGCGATCTACGACGGCGACACGCCGCGCGAGGAGCGCCCGGCGATCCGCCGCCGCGGCAACCTCGTCCTCACCAACCCGGACATGCTGCACGTCGGCGTCCTCCCCAACCACCGGAGCTGGGGGGATTTCCTCGCCAACCTCGGCTGGGTCGTCGTCGACGAGGCGCACACCTACCGCGGCGTCTTCGGCTCCCACATCGCCAACGTGCTGCGGCGATTGCGCCGCGTCGCGCGCGCCTACGGGAGCGAGCCGCGCTTCCTGCTCGCCTCGGCGACGATCGCCAACCCGGTGGGGCTGGCCGAGGAGCTGGTCGGGGCACCGTTCGAGCTGATCGACGACGACGGCGCGCCGCGCACCGGGCGGGAGATCGCGATGTGGAACCCGCCGCTGATCGACAGGGCGAGTGGGGCGCGGCGCTCGCCCCTCTCGGAGGCCGCCGACCTGCTCGCCGAGCTGGTCTCCCATGGGGTGCGGACGATCTGCTTCCTGAAGAGCAGGCGCGGCATCGAGCTGATCCAGCGCTTCGCCCGCGAGTCGCTGGAGGCGCGCGGCAAGCCGGAGCTGGCGGGGCGGATCGCGCCCTACCGCGGCGGCTACACGTCCCAGCAGCGGCGCGAGATCGAGGCGCGCCTCGCCGCCGGCGACCTGCTCGCCGTCGTCGCCACCGACGCGCTCGAGCTGGGCATCGACATCGGCGAGCTCGACGCGGCGATCTGCGTCACCTTCCCCGGCACCGTCGCCAGCCTGCGCCAGATGTGGGGGCGGGCGGGACGGCGCCGCCGCGGCCTCGCCGTCTACGTCGCCGGCCAGGACGCGCTCGACCAGTTCTTCTGCCGCCACCCGGAGGAGTTCCTGGAGCGGCCGGTGGAGGCGGCGATCCTCGACCACGAGAGCGAGCAGATCGCCGCCCGGCACATGGTCGCCGCCGCCTACGAGCTGCCGCTGAGCGAGGCGGACGCCGAGATCCTCGGCCCGGGCTGGCGCGAGCGGGCGAATCGCCTGGTCGCGGCGGGCGAGCTGCGCGAGGCCGGGGGGCGGACGATGCCGCGCCGCAGCGAGTTCGTCGCCGCGAAGATCCCGCTGCGCTCGGCCTCGGCCGACTCGGTGGCGGTGATCGAGCGCGACTCGGGCGAGATGCTCGGCCTGGTCGAGGCCGAGCGCGCTCTCACGACGATTCACCCCGGGGCGATCTACCTTCACCTCGGCCGTTCCTACGAGGTCGAGCGGCTTGACCTGGCGGGCCGGCGCGCGGTCGTCTCCCGCTTCGACGGCGACTGGTACACGCGGCCCAAGAAGGAGACCGAGATCTACGTCGAGCGGGTGCGCGAGCAGCGCTCCACCGCGGGGGTGGAGCTGCACTTCGGCGAGGTCTCGGTGACCGAGCAGGTGATCGCCTACCAGCGCGTCTCGATCGCCGACCAGGAGCCCTTCGACGTGGTCGCCCTGGAGCTGCCCGAGCAGCACTTCGCCACCCAGGCGCTCTGGTACGTGCTGCCGGAGCGGCTCAGCGGGGCGCTGGCTCCGGACGTCCTGCTCGGCGCCCTGCACGCCACCGAGCACGGGCAGATAGCGGTGCTGCCGCTGATCGCGATGTGCGATCGCTGGGACATCGGCGGCCTCTCGACCAACGTCCACTTCCAGACCGGCCGCGCGACGATCTTCGTCTACGACGGCCACCCGGGCGGGGTGGGTATCACGCTGCGCGGCTACGAGCAGTTCGAGCGCCTGCTCGGCGACGCGGAGCGGCTGATCGCCGAGTGCCCCTGCGAGTCCGGCTGCCCCTCCTGCGTGCAGAGCCCCAAGTGCGGCAACCTCAACGAGCCGCTGCACAAGCAGGGCGCGCTGGAGCTGATGGGCGCGATGAAAGGAGCGCAATGAAGGAAGGGAGCGGGGCTCGCCGTCGCGAACAGCGGGGAGGCTCCGTCGAGCCCCGCTCCCTTCCTTCCGAGCACGCGCGCCAGGTGGCCGTCATCGGCTCCGGCTGCGTGGACCTTGACTTGGAGTTGGCTCGGCTGGCCGAGGAGGTCGGGCAGCGGCTCGCCGGGGCCGGCGTGACGCTGGTCTGCGGCGGGCTGACCGGGGTGATGGAGGCGGCGTGTCGCGGGGCGAGCGAGGCGGGTGGCGCGGCGATCGGCATCGTCCCGGGCGACTCGGTCGGCGAAGCGAACCGCTACTGCACGCACGTGGTGGCGACCGGGATCGGCCACGCCCGCAACCTCGCGGTCGTCGCCTCGGGCGAGGTCGCGATCGCGATCGGCGGCGAGTGGGGGACGCTCTCGGAGATCGGCTTCGCCCGGGCGATCGGGCGCCCGGTGGTCGCCCTGCGCAGCTGGGCCCTGAGCGGCCGCGAGCGCGTGGAGGGCGCCCCCGGCATCGTCACCGCCGACTCGGCCCGCGAGGCCGTCGAGCACGCCCTGGAGCTCCTCGACTAGGCCTCGACTAGTGCGGTGCGGTGCGGGGTGCGGTCTTGCGGTTATGGCCAGAGCTCCCGCAGGGCGAGGGTCGCGAAGGCGTGCGACCAGGCGAGCGGCGTGGTCGAGGTGGGGACGCCGGTGCGGGCGTCGACGCGCTCGGGGAGGAGGCCGGCCGGCGTCGCAGCGCGGCGCAGGGCGGCCATCAGGCGCAGGGCAGGGCGGCGTTCCCCCAGCGCCGCGAGGCTCCAGGCGGTCCAGGCCGTCGGGGCGGTCCAGGGATCGACGCCGCCGTCCCAGTCCTGCGACGGGACGATTCCGTAGCGGCCGCTTGCCGCGGCGAGCCGCCGCAGCGAGCGCCGGGCCGGCGGGTGGAGGGCGGGATGTGAGAAGGGCCGCACCGCCCAGGCGGCGGCCGAGTCGATGCCGGAGCGAGACTCGCCCGCACGCCTCGCCAGCGTCCCGGCCGGCGTGGCGAACTCGCCAAGCCAAGCGCGCTCGGGCTGGGTGGGCGCGGCCCGGACATACGGGTGCGGTCGCGTCCCGTGGCCGCGCCAGCGCGAAGACCGGGGAGCGAGAGCGAGGTCGGCCCAGGAAGCGGCGAGCGCATTGCCGAGGTAGTCGCCGGCGTCGCCCTCCTGGTAGTCGGCGCGACCCTCCCAGGCCGGGTCGCCCGCCCGCGAGATGCCGGGCTTTGTCCCTTTTGCGCCATATAGACGCATAAGGGGCCAAGCACCGCTGGCGACCGTCGCGGCGGCGACCCATCCGGCGGCGTCCCCCTGCGCCGCCCGCCCCTCGACGGGCGTCCCGTCGGGGTGGAATCGGGCTGCCGCCTCGAGGTCGAGGCCGAGCAGGAAGCGAGCGATCCGCCGCGCCTCGTCCCGGTAGCCGGCCGCCGCGAAGGCGATCGCGACGGCCCCTGCGTCGCGGGCCCAGACGTAGCGCCAGCCGTCGCGAGCCCCGGCGATCGCCGCCCCCGTCCGCTCGTCGGTCAGGGCGCGCAACACCAGCAGCGAGCGCCGGTACAGCCGCTCCGCCCAACGCGGCGCCGCGCTCCCCAGCGGCCTGGCGGTCGAGAGCCAGCGAGGATCCCCGCGGACGACCCCGGCGTCCCCCAGCGAGCGCACCCAGACGATGTGCCGCTCGCCGACCCGCTCGACGACGCGCAGGACGTTCTCGCCGGCGACGTATTCCTGCCTCACCGAGCCGGCCCTCGTCCCGCCGGACAAGACCACCGCCCCCGCGGCGAGCACCGCCCCCGCCCCGACCGCTGTCCGCACCCACCTCATCGCCCAAATGCAATCAGCCCCGTCCGTTCCCCGGCCGCTAGCCTTCCCAATGCGCGCCCAGAGCCGCGCACCCCCAGGCGAGGTAGCTCAGTTGGTAGAGCACACGACTGAAAATCGTGGTGTCGTGGGTTCGATTCCCACCCTCGCCATTCGCATTCTCCCTGCAAATCAACGCTTTCCAAGATTGATAAAACGATGTTGACCTTGCCTTGCAGTGGTTCGTAAGTGGCTCCGAAGTGGCTCGCGCGGGCTCAACGCACGTTTCCTGGCGAGTTTTCGATCCGCCTGCGCGCTCAGCTCTCGGCTCTAGCAAGCCAAAAAATGCCGCAGAGGGCAGGTTGAATTTGAACTCGGGGGATCACTAATCCCCATCGTGTTCCCGTCAATTCGAATGTGTTGTTCCGGGCGGCTGTCGGATTCGCAAGGGCTCTATCCGTGCGCGATCGCCAACTACGAGCCGTCGATAGATCCCAGGCTGGTCGGGTCGAGCCGCTCGCAACGCTACCCCGGCGCCTGCGCCTGCGGCGCCATCTGCGCCGTGGCAGTTCTCCCTGACGCAAACGCACCCGCTGCGCTTAACCCTGGTCCCCGCCTAGGGTCTAGGGTCGAGCAATGACCGATACCAGTATGGAGCGCTGACGTTTGGGGGATGGGCACCACAAAGATCGTCCCCCGTCAGGGTTGGCCGACCAGCCGGGAGACACGATCGGTTCCGCCGAAGACAGCGGGCCCGAGCCGGTCCTGCGTGTACCAGAGGACCTGACGCCGCTGCCTGCCGTAGATGCGGCGATGCCTCTGCTCGAGCATTTCGCCACGGTCGTTGGGCGCAAGCGAGCCCGATTCAAGATTGCCCTCCTCAAGACGCTGCAGGGCGATGGCGCCGGGCGTTGGAAGATCCGGCGGCTGCAGGAGGTAGTCCACTGGCTGGAGGCGAGCTCGGTTACCGACATCGTCGCTGAGCTCAAGACTGTCGATGTCCTCTCCTACGAGCAGATCACCGGGTTCTACCGGTTGACGCCGAGCGCACGGGTCGTCACGGCTTTGCTCGACGCGATGACGATCCCGGAGGTTCACCCGCGATCACTGATTAAGTTCCTCAACAAGGCGATGGCTTTGGCGCAGGCCGGTGGAGCCGCCGACGACGTCGTCCTACGGCAGTTCCAGTCGGCCATCGCAGTCCTTCAGGGCGATTGGGACGATCTGACTCGTCTGCTCGACGATCACTCCGACAGCGCGCTGCTTGAAGCAGCCGAGCTCGTCCGGATTCATGTCGACGACATGCGTGAGTTGCTGGACGAGCACCAGACTTTCTTTGCCGCCCACCGCGACCGGGGCGACTTTCTCGACGCGGACCAGAAGGCCCTCGACCTTGTCGCCAAGCTGGGGACGATGTCAGCCGAGGTGATCCAGGCGGTCTCCGGCCGGGCCGACGAACGGATGAAAGCCGGGCTCCGCGTCGACCGAACCGACATCCGCGACTTCCTTGCCTCGCGCGAGGCGGATGACCTGGCTGCGCTCGTCGCCGGTCTCGCCGCGCCGACGCCGTTCGTAGTGGCAATCGCGCCCGCGGTCGCCTTCGGCGCCCTGGCCGAAGCCTCAGAGCGGGTCGCCTCGACGCCGCCGACCATGCCGCCGCCGATCGTGCTCACTCGTCAACCACCGGAGTCGATTCTCGATCCGGCAGAGGTCATGCGCGACGAGCTTTTCGAGCTCGATGAACCGACGACGGTCGTCGAGCTGACGGTTCGCGAGACTTGGGAGGAGTCGATTGCCCGGCACTCGACTCTGCTCGATGCCTACTCGCGTTGGACTGAGCTACCCAACCTGACCCATGAACCTGACTGCGAGGAGCTCGAGGAGTCCGAGGTCTGGCGTGTGTCGAAGACGACGATCGAGATGGGCGCGTGAGGACACCGGCGCAAACCGCTGCCATGCTCGTTGCCGGCACGCTCGACCGGACGCAGTGGTCGGAGCTCGACGACGAGGATTTCGCTGGTGAGGTCCGCGATCGCCTGGCCACGGTTGGGTTGGAGCTCGTCGGTGCCTCCGGCAAGTGGCTGGCCCGCCCGGAGCACGCTCCGACCGACGACACCGATGGGTTCGAGCCTGCGTTCGCGCTGAACACCGTCGAGCTGGCGGTGATCGCCGCCCTGTATCTGCACCTGCGGTACCTCCCGCGGAATGCCGATGGTGAAGAAAACGGCGAGGAGCCATCGGTCGCCGTCGAAGAGCTCCTGAGGGCATTTCCCGGTTACTCAGCTCGCTTCATCTCGCAGATCGTCGTCGGCCATCTGCGCAATGCCGGCTTCGTCCGTCGCGAAAACGACCGGCTCTACGCCGGGCCCTACCTGGCCGCGCTGAACGAGATCGAGGCCGATGAGCGGTCTCAGGCCGCATTGGGCAACTTCCAGTTGCGGCGCTATCTCAAGCAGAGGGCCGCGGAGCTGGAGGACGACCATGCCTCAGGTTGAGCAGATCCAGGTCTACTACTGGGGTCCGCTGCGCGCCGATCCGATCGAGCTTGCCGTGGACGGAATCAACGTCGCCACCGGCCCCAACGGTTCGGGCAAGACCACGTCGCTCGACGCGCTGAAGTTGATGTTCGGTGTCTCGGATCTCTCTCGCCGACCGGCCGACTACATCTACGACGGCGGCGGGGAGGAAGGTGCCAAGCGAGCCAGCCGGGCTCTCGTCAAGGCCATCTTCGCCAACCCGGAGGGACCGGGGCGCACCGGCCGCCTCTTCGCTGCCGCTGGACGGGGCTGCGAGGCCAGCGCGCATGTCACGGCTATCTGCGAGGTAGCGCGCGACGGCAAGCGTCGCTACGCAATGCTGCCGGGCGCTCGGGTCTGGGGCGCCAGCGGGACTGAGCTGGAGGCCGAGGTCAACGCTCTGCGCACCGAGATCACTGCGAACCAGTGGCTGAACTCGCGCGCGTGGACGGAGCTGCTGGCCCGGGCTGGCGTCTCGAAAGCGCTACTGGGGGTCATCTCGGTCAAGCAGGGTGAGACTGACAAGACGATCGAGGGCCCGCCCGAGGCGCTCCTGCGGCGTGTCTTGGAGCTGACCGGCAAGCAGGAGACTCTCGATGAGTTCCGGCAGGCGAAGTCTGACCTCGTTGATGCCCGCCGGAACTACGATGATGTCAACGAGCGGTTGTCCTCGGAACGCAACCAGCTCAAGGCCTTGACGCTGCAGGCGCGCCAGCACGAGGAGTTCATCGAGCTCGCCAAGCGAAAGTCGTGGATCGTGGAAATCGGCTTGCCGATCGCCACTCGGATGGCCAAGATCACGGCTCGAGCCCAACTCGCCACCGAGCGCGAGGGTCAGGCTGCGGCATTGGAGCGAATGCGCGAGGAGCAGGCCAGGCTGCGCGGCTCGATCCCCGAGCTGGAGAGCCGCGCCAAAGAGCTCGAAGGCAAAGCGGCGCAGTTGCGCAAGCGTGAACGCGAAGCGCGCGCCGCGCAAACCACTGCGGCCGAGGTATGTGCGCAGGCACGGGCCGAGGTGAACACCCGGCAGGACTTGGTTGACGCGGCCCGCACGCTTGTCGGCGACCAAGAGCTGAGCCCTGCTCTCGCCGAGACTCGACAGGTGACTGCGGATCGGGCCCGCGAGGAGCTTGCCTCCGCCGAGCGCGAGCGCGAGGAGCTGACCGTTGAGATTGCGGACCTGAAGGCCGGCAGGCCCGCCCGGCCTGCCGCGCTCGATGAGTTTCGCGATGCCCTGCGTGCCGCTGGAATCGAGTCAGAGCTCGTAGCCGAGCAGCTGGAGGTTCCACAGGCCGTCGCTGCCGAGGCGGTCCTGGACAATGGGGTTTGGGGGCTCGTCGTCGACGGCAAGCACCTCGATACGGCAATTGCCATGGCTCGCGAGCGCGGCTATCGCCTTCCTGTCATCGCCGCAGGTACTGGGACGACCGGAGGTGCGCTCGGTGGCGCGACCGGCCTAGATGCAGCCGGTGCCTATCTGGCAGAGATCGATCTTCCGCTCGGGCAACCCGGTGTCAGCGATGACGGGGTCGTAAGGGGTCGGACGTGGGCGGCGCTGCGTGCGCCGGAGCGTCCCGTCCTTGGACACCAAGCCCGTGCTTTGCGGCTGGCGGCGGCACAGGCACGGGTGAAGGAGCTCGACGTGCTTTTGCCCGACCGCCGTCAGCACGCCGATACGTCCCAGCGCACTGCCCTCGCGGTCGCCCAGGCTGTGCCGGCCGCAGCGGATATCGGCGCGCTGCGCGAGGCTCTGGTCGTTGCTGAAGAGCGGTTGGCCCACGCAAGCGAAGCCTACGAACAGATGGCCGGCGAGCTGCAGACGATCGACCGTCAAATTGGTCGGATCGAGAGCGAATTAGGAGCGCAGCGAGATAGGCTCATGGTCGTCGAGCGCGAGGTCAAGACCCGTACCCCGCAGATCGAGACCTATGACCGGCGCCTGGCGGACCTCGACACCGAGCTGGACGCCCTTCCAGACATCCCGGAGGACGTTGACATAGCCACGCTGGGAACGGTCGAGACCCTCACGCACGAGGTCGAGCGGGCTACGGAGCGGTTGGCCGATGATCAGCGCTTCCCCGAGGAGGTCCGCAGCGAGCTCATCCTTGCCCACCAGGATGCCCAGGATCGCAAGGTCACCGAGGTGAGCGAGATGCTCGAAGGCCGGCGCGAGGATCTCGACAATGTCGCGGCGGAAGTCCAGAGGGCGCGAGAGCGATACGACCAGCACATCCGCCAAGTCGTTGGTTTGCTGGCCAAGCGGTTCCGCGAGGTCTGCGATCAGGCTGGCATGGAGGGCGACATCGAGTTGCGCCCCGGGGAGACCGAGGGCGAGTTCGGAATCGACGTCAAGGTTGCTCACGTCCAAGGTGAGCCCAAGCGCTCATATCGCTCGTCGGCCCATTCGAGTGGTCAGCGGGCAAAGATCTCTCTGTTGATCCTCCTGGCGGCAATGGGGCTCGAAGGCTCGGCCGATCTGCTCATCATGGACGAGCATGCAGCCCACCTCGACTCCCGCAACATCGATGCTGTGGCCGAGGTTATGAACGCCCTCAAGCACAAGGTCCAGTTCATCCTGGCAACGCCCACCAACGCCGAGGCCGGGCGCCTCCAATGGTGTGATCACCAGTTCGCCTTCTACCCCCGCTCTGCGGGCGAGCCCTTCGCTCCGCCCGTTCGCATCTTCACTCGTCGGCCGGTTGACGGCGAGCGCTACGCCGAGATGGGACAGTTGGCTCTTGCGGATTGAGACCTCGGAAGAGCGCGACGGCATTCGCTACCGGACCCTTGAGCTCAAACGCGTGCGCTATCCGCCGAAGCCGCTACGGCGGACCCGGATTCCGATGGAGCCTCCCGATCCGGACGAGGCACTGGCCAGGCTCGATGACGAGCGAGCAACGATGGCCGAGCGTGTGCTGCGAGAGGGGATCCGCGGACGTCGGCGCTGGTCAACTTTGCGTTCCAAGAGCGGGGCGCACTTTTCGCCGATACTCGTCGAGACCGAGATCCTGGACGATCTCTGCCGCCGAGCTGGACTGATCGTCGAGGACACCTGGCATCTCGACCGCTGGGTCGTCGATGTCTTCAGCGTCGAGCCGAGCATGCGTACGTGGTTGGGGCTTGTCGACCCCGATGTCCTCCGGGCCGAACTCGAGGAGGAGCTGCGTCGACCACAGATCGTCTCCACGCTGGCCGACGGTCCGCCCGGTGGGATCGACTGGCGCTCGTTTGCCTTCGTGCTGCGCGCCGGTGAGCGTGTCCTCGACCTTCGCGAGCATGGGTTCAAGCCCAGCGCCCGAGAGCTGGCCGGCCTTGTGGATCACACCAAAGCGTGGACCCTCCGCCGCAAAGAGCTCCTAGCCGAACTTATTGGCCGACCATTCGAGGAGATCGTTAACGCCCTCGATCGTCAGCTCGGGATTCGAGGGCCCCTGACGCATCCCGAGGGCGGAATCTGGGCTTCGGCGATCACCGAAATCGACCTCGCTGTTGCCGATGAGGCGCGCGGCGTGATCCTCGTGGAGAACGCTGAGACCTTCAGAACGTTGGCTGTGCTCGCCGAGCAGAGTTGGATCGTGATTCACGTGCCTGGCGGTCCGCCGCCAGCCGAGTGTGAGCTGATCGAGCGGTTGGCAGCTCTGGCACCCGACCTCGCCTTTCACGTCGCTTTCGACCTTGACCCTGCCGGCATCCGTATTGCCTCGCTTGTGCGGGAGCGGACCGGCATCAAAATTGAGGTTGCGGGGATGTCTCCGGAACTCCTTGCCGAAGCTCCGCGGGCGCTGGACGTCAGTGACTGGGATCGCGACCAGCTCGCCCGGCTCAACGGAAACGCGGGGCCGCTGGAGGATCTACGGGCAGCGATCGCAGGCAGTGGGCGGAAGGTCGAGCAGGAGACGTTTCAGCAGCGCCTGCTTCAGCTGTTCTCGGACCAGCCGGTGTCTACGCACCCAACGCAGTAGGACAAACGGGTCTCTGGCGCCAGATCGACCGTGTCAGGTGCTCACAGGCGAGGAAGTTGTCGAGGTCGCTGGCCGAGAGGATCAGCTCGGGCGCGTGTCGAGAACCTCACGGACTAGGGATACCTGCTCGATCCACGCCCGTGCGTCGGGGTCGATCCGCTCAGCCAGGGTGAGCATCTCCTGGTAGTGGGTGTCAATCGGCCGGCCCATGATCGTCTCGTGATGGGCGAGTCGATTGCGGAAGGGGACGAGCTTCGACATCAATGCCGCGATCTCGGCTCGATCACCCGAGCCGGCAGGGAACGCTTTATGCAGGCGGGAGACCCAGAGCCCGTCGTACTTCTTGTCGAAAAGGGCACGCCAGAAGCCGAACGAGAGACCTGCGACGACCCGTCCGCGGGTTGGCGTCTTGCCTTCGCGTGAGATCCTCGCGATGGTCTCACGGACTCGCTGCCGGGAGGCATCGTTCAGAATCGCCGGATCCTCGAGCCAGGTTTCCCGCGGTGCCACGTCAGCGTCGACCGGCGCGAACTGGGAGTCGACGGCGTTGCGCAGGATCACCTCGACGTGATGCAGTGTCTCGAACATCGCGGCCGAGATGCGGGCGTTCCAGACGTAGAGCGCAACGGCCTCGTCGTGGTCGCCGTCGGTCGTGACGACGTAAGGAGCGAACCGCGCCTCGGTGATCCATTTCTTGGCTTGAGATAGCTGCATGGGAGATTCCTCGGACCTGGAGAGGTCGCGCTAGACTAGTTGGCGTATGCCCCAGGTAAGGCTCTCCCGCTTCGGCGGTGATCCCCCTGGGGCTCCGTCGTTCAGGGGGTGCGGAGGAGCCCCAGCGAAGTGGCTCGCGCCCCCCTTGCGCGAGCCACAATCCACCAGAAACTATGGGGATCCACGGGTATCCGGGCCGTCTGACGGCGTCATAATAATGTGGCGGTGCGAGGGTAATTTCGCTTCCCAGAGCGGTTTGCGGGCACCTCGACACCGCGAAATCGGACGGCAGAACGGACGACTGAAAATCGTGGTGTCGTGGGTTCGATTCCCACCCTCGCCATCGCAGCGCAGAGCCAAACGCGCCGCCCACCGAGGCGGCGCTTTTGTGCTCGGGTCAACAGGGGCGCTCGATGGGTTCAAAAACCCGCGCGGTACCCTGAGCGAATGAGCTTCACGCGGATAACCGTGCGACCTGACCAGATGGGCGGAGTCCCGTGCCTTCGAGGTCTGCGAGTTCCCGTTGCGACCGTGGTCGGCATGGCCGCCGACGGCATCAGCGAGGCAGACATCGTCGACGCCTACCCGGATCTGGATGCGGACGACGTGCGTGAGGCGATGCGGTTCGCAGCCGAGGCCATGTGAGCGAGCTGCCGCTGGTCGTGCCAGCGGATGACGAAGCTACTGGATGAAATCCTGCACATGTAGCCTCTAAATGTGTAGACTTTCATCCATGCGACCAGGCGAAGTTCTCGACATCGCGCGCCGGGCCGGGGGAATCTCATCGGCCGCGGAGCTGATCGACAGCGGTGTCCGCTGGGAGGATTTGTACCGGCTGCGGGACAGCGGCGAGCTGATCGAGGTATCGCGTGGCGTCTACCGCGTCGCCGACGCTCCCGCGACCGCTCACCTCGATCTAGTGGCCGTATGCCGCCGGGCACCGGAGGGGATGGTCTGCCTCAACTCCGCTGCCAGCTTCTGGGACCTGAGCGACGAAATGCCCGATGCGGTTCACCTAGCGATAGCCCGTGGGAAGCACCGTCCGAGAATCGTCTACCCGCCCACGCGGGTCCACGTCTTTGCCGCTGCGACGTTCTCGCTCGGCCGCGACATGGAGAAACTCGATTCGGGCGAGACGATCCCGATCAGCTCCAAGGAGCGGACGGTCACCGACCTCATGCGCCTCCGCTCGCGCGTGGGCCGCGATCTGGCGCTGGGCGCGTTGCGCAGGTATCTGCAGAGCGGCGATGCCAAGCCGGGCGAGCTGCTGGCGCTGGCACGCCGTCTGCGTGTCGGTTCGGTCATGGCCGAGGCGATGGAGCCTCTGCTGGCGTGACCGAACGCACGCCCCAGCGGGCCTATCTCGATCTTCAGAAGCTCGCCCGCGACCAGGGCCGCAACACGCAGCAGCTTTTCGAACTCTACATCCACGAGCGCTTCCTTGCCCGGCTGGCCGAGTCGCGGTTTGTCGACAGGCTCGTCCTCAAGGGTGGGATGCTGCTCGCCGTTCTCGATGTGCGGCGCGGAACGCGAGACGCCGACATGCTCGCGCGGGGTTTGGCCAACGACGAGTCCAGCCTCCGCGCTGCGATCGGCGAGATCGCCACGATCCCGATGGCCGATGGCGTCGACTTCGACACCGCTGCGATCTCGTTCGCCACGATCCGCGAAGGAGCCGAGTACGAGGGCGTCCGCCTCGGCCTGTCGGCGAGTCTCGGAGGCGCTGAACTCAAGCTCAGACTCGATCTGTCCTTCGGCGATCCGGTCAAGCCGCGGCAAATCGCCTACCCGACGCTACTCGGCGATCCGAGCATCCCGCTTCTCGGCTATCCGTTGGAGAGCGTGATCGCCGAGAAGGCCGACACGATGATCTTCCTCGGCGACGCGAACACCCGCGACCGCGATTACGGCGATGTGTATCTGCTCTCGCAGATTCACTCCATCGAGGCCGACCCCCTACGCAACGCGCTACGCAGCGTTGCCGAGCATCGCCAGCACGAGATGCGTACGCTTGGACCGCATCTCGAAACCCTCCGTGAGAGCCGCCAGCAGCCGTGGGAGGCGTTCCGCGCCCGCGCCGGCCTGTCGGGGCTGCCGGAGCGTTTCGCCGATGTCGTCGACGCAGTGGTCAACTTCATCGATGGGTTGCAGGGCCCGCACAACTCGATCTGGAATCCAGCGACCCGAAAGTGGGAGTAGGTCTTGCCGCGCCTTCGGGTTTCACTCACCCGAGGCGCTGATCTCCCTGGCGATGCTGAAGCTCGGCGGGCTGTGCCCGCCCCTGCCCGGCCGAGTCACCGTTACGTAACCCACGGAAACGTCAGGAGAGCCGAATTTCGGCCCACCGACGACATCGACGTGATCGCCGAGATCACCACCACGAGGGAATACCACCGCTTCGAGAAGCGGGTCAGGGAGCTGGGGCTCGAAAACGACCAGCAGAGCGGAATGATCTGTCGCTTCAAGCATCCCGACTCGGGCCTGCTGCTGGACGTGATGCCGACTGAGGCGTCGATCCTAGGCGTCGATCCTCGGTTTCGAGAATCGGTGGCAGGGCGAGGCATTTCCTCATGCCGTCGAGGTCGGCCTGCCGTCAGGCAAATCGGTTCGGGCCATCCCGCCGCCCTACCTCTTGGCGACCAAGCTGGAGGCGTTCGACAAGGCAGACCTTTTACGGAAGCCGTGATTTCGGCGACGTGGTCGCTTTGATCGACGGACGCGAGGAATTGACGGCGGAAGTGGCAAACGCACCGGCAGCGCTGCGCGAGTACGTCGCCGGTCAACTCAACGAGTTGTCCCGACATCCAGTCTTTGACAATGGACTCGAGGGCGCTCCTCGAGGATGGCCTCGCGCACCCCTGGCCGCCGGGGCGCAACCAGTCGTGTTGGTGCGGCAGTGAGAAGAAGTACAAGAAGTGCTGCCAGGACGCTACGTGACGCTGCTCCTCGGCGAATACGAATAAGCCGCAGGGGCCGCGAAAACCCCGAAAGTCGAGGTTGACTGTTGACGACAAAGAAATTCTAATTGGGCTCTGTTTGGACGACGACACGGAGAGGCAGTCATCTATAGGATTCAGCCGTGAACCGAACCGGGCCAGATGTTCAGCAAGACGGACCCTTGGCAATGTACGCCACTGGAATACGCGAATCATGGCGCTATCGCCTTCCCCTCCCCCTGATCGCCGTAGCTATCGTTGCGCTGCTGACTCCTCTTGCATCCGCAGCTGAGTTGCCTGATCTTGAGGAACGTTGCGTGGCAGCGGGGACCGATGCTCCGTGGGAACTCGAGTCTCTCACCGTCAACCGACGGCCAGAGCGGAAAAAGGCGCCGGACCTTTCCGAGACCTATCAGTCCCCTGGTTATATACAGGCCGATGTTTGGGGGTTCATTCAGCAAATGCCGGCGGAGTGCGCTGGCCAGTTCACCCGCAACGTCTACTTCAAGATCCGGTTTAAGGGCAGCAAAACCGGCAAGCGGTGGAACACCGTATTGCGGGCGTGGCAGGGGCTCGAGCCGCGTATCCGCTACCGCGACTACCCAGATGAGATCAGCCCGTTGGAAGAATTCCAGGCTGAACAGATAAGCGGCGATCTCGCTCTGGGCTGCATCATGAGAAGCGAGGCAGTGCTCAAGCTCGAGATCGTCGATGAGCAGACAGGAGCGATCATTGCCGTGCGGAACTTGAAGTCGCAGGGGAGGATCTCGAGTTGGTTTCGCGCGCGATGCCTCGGAGAATTCTCGATCCACGAGCAGGTCCGCCGCTGTAAGGGAAATTCCCCGGCCGGAGTGACTGGCAGCGGCGCACTGGTTTCATGGGAGGTCCGGGTCAAGCGGGTTCAATGCGCCCGAGCAACGAAGATCGCTGCCCGTGCACTGGAGGCTCGGATCCTCGTCGGAGGGGAAAAGGACGCACGGGTAGCAGGGTGGCGCTGCGTCTACTCGCATCGCGGGGCAGTCGCATGCGCCCGTGGCCCGCAGCGGATCTACATCTACGGCAATCGGCGAGTCGGGGAGAGATGCCAGGGAGCGCGCCGGGGTGAAGCCATCTTCGTGTTCAACTTGCCGTGCGAGACTGGCCTGGCCCTGGCGGCGGCGGCACAGGAAACTCCTCGCACCGAAGGGCTCGTTGAGTATCCCCTTGGCGATGCGAAATGGACTTGCCGGGTCAGCCGCCGCCTTGACTCAGAGGATCTCTTCGTCTATCGGCACAACTGCCTGGCCGGTGCAGCACTCGTCGTCTTTGATGCGAAGGATAAGGTCGCCACGGTTTCCCCCACCGTCGCAACCGTCGTACCTTCCGATGCCGTCTACCCAAGGCGGGACGGGGCCTTCCCGGACAACCGTATTCCCGACGCATTCAGGAAGTCGCCGACGGTCGCCTTCGATCGTGCGTTCGTCAAGAAGGCCAAGGTCTTCCTACGCCTCAAGGTCGATCCGGCACTCGTAGGGAGCCTGGCTCAGCTGAAGATCAGGCGCTCTCGGATGAAGTGCAGCTGGACGCCCGACCAGGGGCAGACGTCGCCACTGTGCCCCACCTCGTGGCAGGTCGGCCCGACGATCACCCGCAGCATCCAGCTGAAGAGCACTCAGTTGCTCTATGTCGGTAAGCGCTGGGGCCGGGGGAATTGGGCGTACGTAGCGAGAGTCCGTACGCGCCAGGTCGTCCACAACGGGGTCCCATATAGGGCAGCCAACGCAATGGGATCTTGGAACGTAATCAACGACGCCGCAAACTGCAAGATCAACGTGTGGTGCAACAAGCGGTAGGGTTGAAGCCCTCCGGGGGGCTGTTGGATATCCCGCGCCAGTTCGCAACGAGTCACCGTCAACGTTCGGGCAACACCCAGTTTGAGCATGCAGGCGACACTCCCGATGATCATAAGCGGGCGTCAGCCGGCGCCCGACCGTGAACGTCGGTGCCCCCCCAGGGCCGGTAGCCCGGCCAGGCCCGAGCCGGCCCTCGCAGTCGGGGCAGCGGGCGACGGCGGGAAGCGGCGAGCCTTCGCCTTTTCCGACGAGCATCGTCGCGAGCTGGTCCTTGGGGACGGCAACCCTGACTACTGCGGGAGCCTCGCGCAGCGCGGCGCCGCGATCGTCGTACTCCGTGTGGTGGGGGGCACTGGAGGCTCGCCGACCCCACGTTATGTCGGAGTTCGTGGCCAACCTCTCAAGCTATATATCTGATTGGATGTATCCTCCAAAGGATGGATGACGCCAGAAAAGCGCCTCGCTGCGGGCCCTTGGTCCGCGAAGCGCGCCGTCGCCACAAGCTCGACCAGGCAGAGCTCGCTCGGCGCCTTGGCACCAGCCAGGCGGCGATCTCGCGGATTGAGCGCGATCTCGTCTCCCCTTCGATTGAGACTCTGAACAGGATCATGGAGGCGATGGGCGAGACGATGGTCGTCTCGACGACGCCACTGAACGAGGCTGCTCCCGGCGCCGGGAACGTGGCGATCTCTGAGCTGCGCGCCGATTACGAGCAGCTCACGCCGGGCGAGCGTCTGGAGCAAGCGGCCGAGCTCAGTAAGGTCGCCACCGAGCTGGCGATGGGAGCGGAAGTCTGATGGCGCGTAGATCCGGGGGCAGCGATCGACGCTCGGGGCCGACTCCTCGTCGCGCACTCGAGGTCGACGAGCTGCTGGAGGTCATCGACGCCCACGAGGTCGACTACGTGATCATCGGCGGGTTCGCGGTCGCCGCGCATGGCCACCCCCGAGCGACCAAGGACGTCGATATCTGCCCCAATCCCAAGCAGGTGAACCTCCGTCGACTTGCCGCTGCCCTCGAGGAGCTCGAGGCAACCCCGATCGACCTCGACGAGTTCAGGGGCGAGTTCGACCTGCGACCCGACTACGAGGGCCTGCAGCAAGGCGGCAACTGGACCCTGATGACCAAGCATGGCCGCCTCGACGTGATGCAGACCTTCAGCTTCGAGGGGACCGATGAGGAGCTTGGCGGCTACGCCGATCTCGCCGGCCACGCCGTCTCCCGAGACTTCTACGGCAAGCAACGCAGATTCTGCGGGTACGAGGACCTGCTGGCGATGAAGCGCGCCGCCAATCGAGACCAGGACCGGATCGACGTCAACAGCCTGAAGCAGGCTCGCCGGGAACTCTAAGAGGAAGCGCGCCCGAGCCCTCTTACCGTGGGTCGTCAAAGTGGCGGCTCGTCGGCTCAACCTGTTCCAGCCAGTCGGCGGTGGGAGTGAGGGCCGGTAGAGTCGGTCGTCGCCTATGACCGAGAAGCACAACGGTGACTCTCCCTCCCAGCTGATCGACGCGAGAATCGAGGAGCTGGGCGATTGGAGGGGCGAGACGCTCGCCCGGGTCCGAGCTCTGGTCAGGCAGGCCGACCCCGACGTGGTCGAGGAGTGGAAGTGGAGAGGGGTTCCGGTGTGGTCGCACGCCGGCATCCTCTGCACCGGCGAGACGTACAAGAACGTCGTGAAGATGACCTTTGCCAGGGGCGCCTCGTTGGAGGACCCCTCGGGCCTCTTCAACTCCAGCCTCGAGGGCAACACCAGGCGCGCGATCGATCTCCACGAGGGCGACGAGATCGACGAGGAGGCCCTGAAGGCCCTCATCAGCGCCGCCGTGGCGCTGAACACGTCCCCCGCCGGCTAGCGACCGGGAGGTGAACCGCCCCCGGCGGCGGCGAATCGGCAGGGCCTCATCTGGCCGCCGCCCGCTCCTCCGCCTCCGTGCGGCGCGCCTCGCGCAGCAGCCACCAGTCGACGACGTAGCCGCCGAAGGGCAGGACGGCGCCGGCGAGGACCCAGAAGGTCGCCCTGCCCGACCAGCCGAGCTGGGCGCGCAGGTTGAGGGCGACGACGACGTAGGCGACGAAGAGGGCGCCGTGGAGCGGGCCGAGGATCTCCACGCCCGTCTCGCCGCCGCCGGTCCGCTTGATCGCGGAGGCGACGAGCAGGGCCAGGAAGCTGGTCGCCTCGGCGAGGGCGATGTAGCGCATCGGCTTCAGGGCGGGGACCCTATTCGAGTTCCCTCTCCGCCCGAGCAACCCGGCTCCGCCGGCGGCTTTAGGGTCCCTACCCGATGGCCACGGACAGGGGATGGGGAGCGAGGGCCTGGCTGCGCCGGCACCGGCGCTGGGCCCTGGCCGCCGCCGCGGCGCTGCTGGCGGCGCTCGGGATCGGCGCGGCGGTGAGCTGGCACTTCAGCTCCGACGTGCTCGTCCCGGACCGCTCGGGCTGGCCCGAAGACGAGGTCGTCGAGCGGCGCGGCCCGGGCTGGATCGCGCTCGCCCGCTCCGAGGACGCTGAGCGACCCGGCGTCTATGGCCTCGACTGGCAGGCCGGGCACGCGGTCGTCGGCCCGGTCGTGGGAAGCGACGAGGACACCGTCACCCGCGAGCTGCGCTCGCTGCGCGGCTACCTGCCGGCGGGGGAAGAGGTGGCGATCGAATCGCAGGTCTACTCCGGCGATCCCCGCCAAGCGCTCGGCATCCCCTTCGCCGGCGTCGAGGTGCGGGGAGAGCTCGGCCCGATGCCCGCCTGGCGCGTGCCCGCCGCCGGGGCGCGCGGCGACACCTGGGCGATCCTCGTGCACGGCATCAACGGCGACCCGCGGGTCGGGCTGCGCATCGTGCCGGTCCTGCGCCGCGCCGGGCTGTCCAGCCTGCTGATCACCTACCGCGACGACCTCGGCGCGCCGCCCAGCCCCGACGGCTACCACCACATGGGCCTGACCGAGTGGCGCGACCTCGAGGCGGCAGCCGAGCACGCCCTCGCCCACGGGGCGCGCCGCCTCGTCCTGGTCGGCTACTCGATGGGCGGCTCGCTCGTCACCCAGTTCATGCAGCGCTCGGCGCTCGCGCCGCGCGTCGCCGGCCTCGTCCTCGACGCGCCGGCGCTCGACTGGAAGGAGGTCCTCTCCTTCAACGCGACCGAGATGGGCCTGCCCGGCTTCGCCTCCCTGCCGGTCGAGTGGGCGATCGGCGCCCGCATCGACGCCGACTGGGACAGCCTCGACGCGCTCCGCCACCCCGAGGCGCTGCAGCTGCCGATCCTCCTCTTCCACGGCACCGAGGACGAGATCGTGCCGATCTCGACCAGCGACGCGCTCGCCGCCGAGCTGCCCCGCCGGGTCACCTACTTCCGCGTCCCGCGGGCCGACCACACCCAGGGCTGGAACGTCGACCCGCGCCTCTACGAGCGCCGGCTGCGGGCCTTCCTCGCCAGGATCGGCGCCTGAGCGAATCCGCGTAGCATCGTCGCCGTGCTGATCGAGGGCAGAGCGTTGGAGGGGCCGGCGCCGCCGCTGCACGAGCTGCCGCGGGTCGGCCTGGAGGCCGCCCCGGACGATTTCGCCATCGTCTCGGCCGAGCGGTCGATCTCCTGGCGGGAGCTGGAGGAGCGCAGCGCCGCGCTCGCCGCCGCCTACCGGGGCCTGGGGCTGGAGCGGGGCGATCGGGTCGCCTCGCTGATGCCGAACCGGATCGGCCTGGTCGTCCACTACCTGGCCTGCTTCAAGGCCGGCCTCGTCGTCACGCCGCTCAACTACCGCTACACGCACCGCGAGATCGACCACGCGCTCGCGGTGAGCGGCGCCCGTGTCCTGCTCGCCCACGGCGAGCGCGGCGAGGACCTCGCCGCCGCCGAGCTGGTCGGTCGGCTGCCGCTCGGCACGATCTCCTACGGCGAGGCCGGCTTCGAGGCCGCGCACCGCTTCGAGGACCTGCTCGACGCCCCGCCCGGCGGCGCCGACCTCCCGCCGCCGCAGACGACCGACCCCGCCGCGATCTTCTTCACCTCGGGCAGCACCGGCCCGGCAAAGGGCGTCACCCACTCGCACGAGACGCTGCGCTGGATGATGGCCAGCGCGATCGCCGCCTTCGAGCTCGACGCCGAGGACGTCTTCCTGCCCGGCTCCTCGATGTCGCACATCGGCTCCTTCCTCTGGGCGCTCAGCGCCCTCTCCGCCGGCGCCCGCGTGGTCGTCGCCCGTAGCTACGACGCCCACGAGCTGCTGCCCCTGCTGCGCGAGCACCGGCCGACCGTGCTGGCGATGATCCCGGCGGCGCTCGCGGCGCTGATCCGCGACCACGACCTGACCGACGAGGACTTCGCCTCGCTGCGCATCTGCCGCGCCGGCGCCGACAAGGTCTCGACCGAGCTGCTGGCCGAGTTCGCCGCCCTCGCCGGCTTCCCGATCGACGAGGGCTACGGCATGACCGAGGTCGGCCTGGCCACACTCAACCCGCCCAGCGGCCCGATCAAGCAGGGCTCGATCGGCCCGCCCATCGCCGGCTTCGGCGTCTCGCTCCGCGACGAGGCGGGGGAGCAGGTCGGGGAGGCGGGAGTCGTCGGCCGCGTCTGGATCAGGACGCGCAGCCGCATGGTCGGCTACTGGGAGGCATCCGAGGCGACTGCCGAGATCCTCCGCGAGGGCTGGCTCGACTCCGGCGACCTGGCCCGCGCCGACGAGGACGGCTACCTCTGGTTCTTCGGCCGCAAGAAGCAGGTGATCGTCCACGACGGCTCCAACGTCAGCCCGCTCGAGGTCGAGGGCGCGCTGGTCGAGCATCCGGCCGTCGCCCTGGCCGGCGTGGTCGGCGTCCACGACGCGGTCCACGGCGAGAACGTGCGCGCCTACGTCACCCTGCGCCCCGAGGCGGAGCGCCCCTCGAGCGCCGACCTGATCGTCCACTGCCGCGAGCGGGTCGGCTACAAGGCGCCCGAGGAGGTCGTCTTCCTCGAGGAGATGCCGCTCAACCCGACCGGCAAGATCGACCGGGTCGGGCTCAAGCGCCTCGCCGAGGAGCACCTGCACCCGCACGGCCTGGACTGAGCCGGCGCGCCCCGCCCGGCCGGCGTTCCGCCCCGGCCGGGCGAGCCGCTACCCGCCGCAGCCGCCCGGCCAGCGGTTGGGCCGGCCCGACGCCCCGCCGGGGGCGGCGATCGCCGGGGTCGCGGCGGCGATCGCCCGGTCCGAGCGGCGGATCGCGGCGCGCAGGGCAGCGGCGCGCTGCGTCGGCGCGATTGCCCGGCCGCCGGCGTAGGGACGCCGTCCCGCCGCCGCGAGCCTCGCCACCGAGCGGGGGCCGCCGTAGGCCCGCAGCGTGCGCTCGAGCGAGTAGATCGGCAGCTCGTCGGCGCCCAGCGTGGCGGCGAGGCGGACGTCGTGGAGCAGGGCGGCGAAGCGCCGGTAGGGACCGCGCCCGGCGCTGCCGAGGGTGAGCTGGCCGCCCTCGCCGAACTCGCGCTGGGCGGAGCGGAAGTAGGAGGAGACGATGCCGGGGCCGGGGTCGCGCCCCGCGTAGTAGGCGAAGACGCTGCGGTAGGCCTGGAAGAAGACCCGGTGCCAGGGCACTTTCGGCACGACGAACTCGGCCGCGTCCTGGAGCGCCAGGCGGCCGTCGGCGGCGTCGTCGAGCGCCAGCGGGGAGGGCGCCGTGGCGATCCTCACGGCGCGCCGCTCGGCCCAGCGCTGGATGCGGGCGTAGCCGCGCCAGGCGCGGCACTGGCGGGCCGGGTCGATCGCCCCGTCCCAGAGCGGCGCCAGCCCGGCGCCGCCCGACATGATCGCCGCCTGCCGCTCGAAGGGGGTGAGGAGCGGCGGCTCGGGGTCGAGCACGACGCCGCGCAGCCGCAGCCGCTTGGCACGCGCCCGGCGGACCAGCGCCCGCACCGCGTCGAAGTGCTCGTCCGCGGCCCCCTCCCAGGCCCAGTAGCCCTCCGTGTAGGGGACGAGGATCCAGCCCCAGACCGGTACCCCGTGCCGGTTGGCGCGACGGAGGAGCCGCAGCCCGTCGCCGCGCCGGGGCCGGCCCGCCGGGACCGGGCCGAAGTCCCGCCGGTAGCGCAGGCCGAGGTAGAGCGGGATGCGGTGGCGGCGCAGGACGCGCCAGAGGCGCGGGGTGTAGGGGCGCGTGTCGCGCCGGTTCCAGTAGGTGGCGGGGTTCGTCCAGTCGGTGCCGGGAATCGCCTCGCCGGCCCAGAAGGCGACGCGCGTGCCGCTGCCGGTCAGTGCGGCCTGCGGGCTCACCCGCGGCTTTCCCGCCCCGGCGGCGGCCGGTGCGAGGAGGAGCGTCAGGACGGCGAGCCCCGCGACGGCACCCGCCGCGTCGCGCCGTCCCCGCCGGTTGGGGGCGAACCGACGATCCGTCATCGCCCCGACTCTTTCAGATCGCGACGAATCTGCATTCACCCAGGCTGTGGCCGGGTGAATGCAGATTCGTCGCGCGATCTACGATTCCGCCGATGACCCCTCCCCGCTTCGACCTTCGCCGCCTGGCGGCGATCTACGCGGGGGGCGTGCTCGGCGCGCTGGCTCGCGTCGGCCTGGCCGAGGCGGCCCCGCACGGCGCCGGCGCCTGGCCCTGGGGCACCTTCGCGGTCAACATGGCCGGCGCGCTGCTGCTCGGCTACTTCGTCGCCCGCCTGCGCGACCACCCGGAGGACGGCCTCGCCCACCCCTTCCTCACCACGGGCCTCTGCGGCACCCTGACGACGTTCGCCACTCTCCAGCTCGAGCTGTTCGAGATGGTCGACGGCGGTCACCTGGCCCTCGCCGCCTCCTACCTGGCCGCCACGCTCGCCGCCGGCTACCTCTGCCTGCGCGCGGGCACCGCCCTGGAGCGGCGGCCGCGGGAGGCGACGGCGTGAGCGCGCCCGCCTGGATCGCCGTCGGCCTCCTCGGCGGCACCGCCGCGGCGGCTCGCTTCCTGGTCGACGCCGCCTTCGCCGTACGCGTCGACCACCCCTTCCCGCTGGGCGTCCTGGCGATCAACCTCGCCGGCACGCTGGCGCTCGGCCTCGTCGCCGGCGCGGCGCTGAGCGGCGAGGCGCTGGTCGTCGTCGCCGGTGGCGCGCTCGGCTCCTTCACCACGTTCTCCACCTGGATGCTCGACTCGCACCGCCTCGCCGAGGCCGGCCACACCGATCTGGTCTGGCTCAACCTGGGCCTCTCGCTGCTCGCCGGCTTCGCCGCCGTCGTCCTCGGCCACTGGCTCGGCGCCGCGCTGTAGCGGAGGCGTTTCGGCGCTGTCGCAGACACGTCCGCCTCCGTCACTACCTTGGGTCGCGATGGAGCGGATGGAGCAGCAGGCGCTCATCGACTCGCCCCGAGCGGAGGGCCAGGAGGGGACCGGCGGGCACTCGCCCCCGGCCAGGACCTCGCTCGCCGAGCTCGAGGACGGGCAGCGGGTCGCCGGCGTCTACGCGGTGCGCGAGCGCGAGCTGCGACGCAAGCGCGACGGCCAGCCGTGGCTTCGCCTCAGCCTCGGCGACGCCAGCGGCAGCTGCGAGGCGGTTTCCTGGGAGGACGCCGAGGCGCTGTACGCGGTCGCGGCGCCGGGCACCCCGGTCCACGTCAGCGGCCTCTTCGAGGTGAGCGAGCGCTGGGGGGCGAAGGTCAAGCTGAGCGGCCTGCGCGAGGCCGGCGCCGAGGAGTACCGGACCGAGGACCTCGCGGTCGAGTCGGAGGTTTCCCTCGAGCGTCTCGAAAGCGACCTGCGCGAGCTGCTCGGGACCGTGCAGGACCGCCAGCTGCGCTACCTGCTCGACCGCTTCTTCGGCGAGGAGGCGGAGGCCTGGCCGCGCTTCCGCGACGCTCCCGCCGCCAAGGTCTACCACCAGGCGTACCGCCACGGCCTGCTCGAGCACACGCTCTCGGTCGCCCAGGCGGTCAGCGCCGCCGCCGCCTTCTTCCCCGGCATCGACCGCGACGTCGCCGTCACCGGCGCCCTGCTGCACGACATCGGCAAGACCGAGGCCTACAACGACGACCCGCTGGCGATCGACCTCACCGACGCCGGCCGCCTGCAGGGCGAGATCCCGCTCGGCTATTACCGGGTGCGCCGCCAGATCGAGGAGGTCCCGGGCTTCGATCCGGTGCTCGCCCAGGCCGTCCTGCACATCGTCCTCGCCCACCACGGCTCGCTCGAGCACGGCTCGCCGGTCGCCCCCGCCACCCGCGAGGCGGTCCTCGTGCACATGATCGACAACCTCGGCGGCCGCCTCGGCAGCTTCGACCGCCTCGAGCGCCAGCTCCCCGCCGGCGAGGCCTGGTCGGGCTTCGACCGGGCGCTCTCCGGCTCGGCGTACTTCGGCCAGCGCGCCGCCGCCTGACGGCGCCATGCGGCGTCCTCGGTCGCTCGCGTGTGGAGCTCGCCACGCTCCCTGCGGTCTTGCCTGGCGATGTCAGGCGGCGGCGTCCCTAGACTCTCCCGCTCGGTGGCTTCCATGAGGTCAGATCGGGGAGCCGAGGCGCGCCCCGCGGTCGACCCGATCGGGGCGCTCGATTCGGCGCTGAGCAAGCTCCGCCCGCGACTGAGACGGGTCGGCGAGGAACGGGTCGCCTACCTCTTCCTCGCGGCAACCTTCGCGATCGCCGCCGTCCTGATCCTGGTCTGGGGCCGAGGGCAGTCCTTCGTCAACGACGAGTGGAGCTACCTGGTCGTGCGCGACTTCTCGCTCGAAGCCGTCCTGACGCCGCAGAACGGGCACCTGATCGCCGTGCCGCTGCTCCTCTACGAGACGCTCTTCGCGACACTTGGCGCCGACTCGCACCTGCCGTTCCAGGTGGCGACCGTCGCCCTTCATCTCACCGTCGCCCTGCTGTTCTTCCTCCTCGTCCGGCCGCGCGCGCAGCTCCCGGTTGCCGTGGCGCTGACGGTTCTCGTCGTCTTCTTCGGCGCGGGATGGGACACGATCATGGGCGGCTACGAGATTCCCAACCTGGTAGGGATGGCGGCTGGCCTGGCGATGCTGCTGGCGCTGGAGCGACGCTCCGTCACGGGCGACGCGACCGCCTGCGCGCTCCTCCTCGTCTCCCTCGCCTCCTTCGGAGTCGGCGTCGCTTTCGCCCTGGGTGCGGGCCTCTCGATCTGGCTCGGCGGCAGGCGGGAGTGGCGACGCGCGTGGGTACCGCTTCTTCCGATCGCCGTCTACCTCGGCTGGTTCCTCTGGGCGCGTAAGTTCGACCAGTCCCAGGTCAGCGCCGAAGCGCTCAGCGGCATATTCAGCGGCATGGCCGACCAGCTGGCGGCAATCGCCGCCGCGATCTCTGGCCTCTTTCGCGTCCCCGGTAGCGCCGAGCTCGCCGAGACGATCTCGATCCGTCCCGAGTGGGGGTACCCACTTGCCGTGGTTCTCGCCGGCCTGGCCGTGCTCCATGCCGGGCGAAGGCCCCGATCCATCCGCTTCTGGACCGTCGCGGGAATCCTGGTCGCCTACCTCGCCCTGGTCGCGCTCGGCCTCGACGAGGCTCGCGCGCCCAACGCCAGCCGCTACGTCTACCTCGGCGGCGTCTTCACGCTGCTGCTCGTCGCCGAGCTCGCCCGTGACGTGCGCTGGTCGACCGCCGTCGGGCTGGTCGCCTTCGTCCTTCTCTGCCTCTCTCTGATGACCAACGTGGGCGAGCTGCGCGCCGGCGGTCGCCTCTTTGCCGCCGAGGGGGACACGAACAGAGCAACGCTTGCGGCGCTCGAGCTCAGCCGCGACCGGGTCGATCCGAACCTCCCGGTCGAGGACGGATCGACCGCGCACTCACACCCCGACATGCTCTTTCCCGCCTGGGCCTACTTCGAAGCCGCCGGCGAGTTCGGCTCGCCCGCATTCGACCTCGAGCAGCTCGAGGGTGCCGGCGGACAGGCGCGCGAAGCGGCCGACCAGGAGCTGGTCAGGGCGCTTGCCATTGGCGCCGAGCCGCTTGCCGACCGTCGTCCTCTGGGCCGGCCTGTCCGGCCGAAGCCGCTCTCGGCGGACTCCGGTCGCGCTCTCCCAGCCGGGCGATGCCTCGTGCTTATCCCCGCGCCCGGCCGCGAGGCGACCTTCCAGCTCGAGCTTCCCCCCGGCGGCTTCGCCTACCGGATCGCTCCCCAGGCCGAGGCCACCGTGACGCTGGGCCGCTTCGGCGACCTGCCGACGACCGAGCTGAGGCCGTTCCGCGGCTCGGCCGAAGTCGCAATTCCCCCGGACGCCGCGGCCACTCCGTGGCTAGCGGAGCTCCGCACGGAGGTGAGGACGCTTGCCTGCCCCCGTTGAGCAGAGCACGGCCGAGGCGAGGCAGACGGCGCCCGCCGACGGCGACTCGCCGGCGGCGGGCGACCTTCTCCGCAGGGCGAGGAAGATCGCTTTCTCGACCCCGCTGCTCGGCGCCGCGGTCGCGGTCTTCACCTGGCCGATCGGGAACGTCGGCGCAACCGTGGGCCTCGATCCCTCCTGGGTCGCAGGCCTCTACATGGCGCTCGAACGCGGCATGGACGCCGGGAGCGAGATCACCTTCGCCTACGGACCGCTCGGCTTCCTGGGCCTTCCGAACGTGTACGAGGTCTGGCCGGGCCGGCTTGCGTTTGCCTGGACGATGCTGGTGCACGGCTCGCTTTGCGTCGGCCTCCTCTGGGCCTCGCGGCGGGCCTTCGGGCTGCCGGTCGCCCTCGTCCTCGCCGCGCTGGCCGCGGCGGCTCCGACCGCGGACCCGATCCTGCTTGTCGCTACGGTCGTGGCCGCCGCCGCGATCCTCGACGAGTGGAGCCCTCGGGCGCGCCTGGGGCTGGCGATCGGCTTCGGCGCGCTGGGCGGGATGCAGCTGCTCGGTGCCCTGCGTGCGGGGCCGACGCTGCTCCTGATGGGGGCGGCCGCTCTGCTCGCGCTCCCCGAACGCCGCCGCACGTACGCCGCCTTCGCCGGGTCCGCGCTGCTCTCGTTCGCCACCTTCTGGTTCGCCACCGGCCAGGGCGTCTCGAACCTCGACGACTACCTCCTCAACACCGCCGACGTCGTCAGCGGCTATTCGGAAGCGATGGTCTTCCCCCAGTACCTCCGCTGGTGGCAGACTCCGGCGATCGTCGTCGGCCTGGGCACGATCGCGGCGCTGGCGACGGCGGCGGTGTGGCGACGCGACAACCTGCGCCGCCTCGCGCTCGCCGTGACGATCGGCTCGGTCGCCTTCCTCATGCTCAAGCACGCGGTCGTCCGCGAATCGCCTGGCAGCGTCGCGGTTCTGATGGGGGCGCTGTTCGCGATCGGTCTGGCACTGGTTCCGCACGTGCGCATGCCGGTCGCGGTTGGCGCGGTCGTCGTCCTGCTCGGCCTCAACTACGTCGCTCGCGAGGAGATCCTGGAGCCGACGCTCGACTATCGACAAAAGGCCGAGAACTTCCGCGTCCAGCTGGAAGTGATGGCCATCCCGGGCCGCGCCGAGGAGGCCAGGGAGCAGGGACGCGAATCGATGCAGGCGACCTATGGGCTGGATCCGACGGAGCTCGAGCTGCTGCGCTCGGGGGACGTTCACGTGGCCCCCTGGGAGACGGGCGTCGTCTGGGCGCACGGGCTCGACTGGAATCCGCTGCCGATGTTCCAGCAGTACGGCGCCTATACGGAGCGACTCGACGAGATCAACGCGGACAAGCTGGCATCCCCTGGCGCGCCCGACCTGATCCTCTGGCAGAACACGACGACCTTCGATCCGAACGCGATCAACTTCCCGGGCGCGATCGACGCTCGCTGGCCGGCCTTCGAGTCCTCTGCCCAGATGGTCGAGATGTTCTGCCGCTACCGCGTCGTGCGATGGGACGAAGAGTGGGCCGTCCTTCGCCGCGAGGCGGATCGTTGCGGCCCCGAGCGGCCGCTGAAGACCGTCGTCACCGCCAACAGCGAGCGGGTGCCGCTCCCCGCCACGCGACCCGACGAGGCGCTCCTGGTTCGGGTCGAGGGCTTGGGAGTGGGGGGCGTCGAGCGCCTGCGGTCCCTCCTGTACAGAGCCCAGAACCGCCATGTGCTCTTCGACGACACGCTCTGGAACATGGTCGGCGATACGGCCGGCGGCGGACTGCTGCTCCGCGTTCCGCGCTGGGCGGATTTCCCCGGCAAGTTCGCGCTCGACGGCAGGTCCGAGACGGTCGGCTTCGAGCGAGTCGGGGGATTCCTGACCGGGGCTGACGACTCGACCGAGCTGACGCTGGCGTTCAGCGCCCTCCCCCTCGACCGGCCAGCGGTGTCGGCGCAGGTCCGGCCCGCCGCCCGGAAGGCCCGCACACAGCGCTGAAACCCTTTGGCAGTCGGGCCTCGGCCGGTCCGTTGCACCCGCCGCGCACTATTCTGCGAGCCGTGGCGAAGGACACCGAGAAGCTGATCCGCCAGCTCTCGCTGATCTCGTTCCTGATGGCCCAGGGCAGGCCGGTGTCGGCGCTCGAGATCAAGCGCGAGGTGGAGGGCTACAGCGACATGAACGACGACGCCTTCGCGCGGCGCTTCTACGCCGACCGGGCCGAGCTGGAGAGCCTCGGCATCCAGCTCGGCGTCGAGAAGCCGGGCGAGGGATTCTTCGAGGCCGAGCTCTACTCGCTGCCGCCGGAGAACTTCTACCTCGACCCGATCGAGTTCGCCGACGACGAGCTGGCCTCGCTCAGCACCGCGCTGATGCTGCTCTCCGAAGGCGAGTTCGCCTACGCCGAGCCGCTGCGCCTGGCCCTCCAGCAGGTTGCCTGGGGCCATCCCAACCCGCTCAAGGAGGGCGAGCGGGCGCCGGTGGAGATGGCGATGACGGCCTCGGCCGGGGGCCGCGACCTCTCCCAGCGCCTCTCCAAGATCGAGACGGCGATCTCCCGCCGCAAGACGATCGAGTTCACCTATTACACGATGGAGCGCGACGAGACGGCGAAGCGCAAGGTCGACCCCTACCACCTGGTCTTCCGGGGCGGGCAGTTCTATTTGATCGGCCACTCGCACGAGCGCGACGCGGTGCGGGTCTTCCGGCTCTCCCGCATCCAGGGCAAGGTCGGCTACGCCTCCAAGGCCGAGCACGACTTCTCCACCCCCGAGGACTTCGACCGCCGCGACTACGGCCAGCGGGCCGACTGGCAGCTGGGCGAGGTCCGCGGCACCGCCAGGATCTTCGTCCGCGATCGCATCGCCTGGTTGATCGAGCGCGACTTCGGCGCCTACGGCACGCTGCGCCCGGCGAAGAAGGCCGACGGGGCACCGGGCAAGGGCAGCGTCTTCGAGACCGACTTCGCCTCGCCGCGCGAGCTGATCGCCTGGGTGCTGCGCTGGCGCCAGAACGCCCGCGTGCTCGGCCCCGACGAGCTGCGCGAGGAGGCCGAGAGCCGCCTCGGCCTGCTCCAGGACCGCCACCGCAACGGCTTCGAGCCGGCCGAGATCGTCGACCGGCCGCTGCGCGAGGAGCCGCGTGGCCGCAGCCGCTCCAACGGGCGCGGCGAGGCGGCGATCCGGCCCGAGCGCTTCGCCCGCCTCGTCACCCTCGCCGGCCTGCTGATCGACTCGGCCAAGCGCGGCGAGCGGCTCGGCGTCGCCGACCTGCGCCAGCGCCTCGAGCTGACCGACGAGGAGCTGCGCGAGGACATCGACCTGCTCAACGTGGTCAACTTCGGCGGCGGCACCTACGTGCTCTACGCCGAGATCCAGGGCGATGAGATCGAGGTCGACTCCGAACCCTACGGCGACAACTTCGCCCGTCCCGCCCGCCTGCTGCCGCTCGAGGCCAAGGCGCTGGTGGCGGCGATCGACCTCTTCGGCGACCACCTGCCCCAGGGCGGCCTGCAGAGCGCCCGCGCCAAGATCGTCGCGGCGCTCGGTCACGACCCCTCCGAGGAGGGCCTGGAGATCGCCTCGGGCAGCGGCGGCGACGCCGGGGTCGCGCGCCTCGTCAACGAGGCGATCCGCGCCAGGCGCGTGCTCGAGCTCCAGTACTACAAGGAGAACGAGGACCAGTTCACCAAGCGCTCGGTCGAGCCCTACCGGCTCGAGAACGGGCGCGAGGGCTGGTACGTGGAGTGCTACGACCTGACCAAAGACGGCGTGCGCCACTTCAAGCTCGACCGGATCAAGGAGGCGACGCTCGCCGCGCAGGCCTTCGAGCCCCGCCCCGAGGTCGAGGAGCTGGCCGGGGTGGAGGGGTGGATGACCCACGGCGAGGTGCCGACCGCCCACGTAGCCCGCGTCTGGGTTTCCCCCGAGCGGGCGCGCTGGCTGCGCGAGGAGCGCACCGTCGTCGAGGAGCTGGCCGACGGCGCCGTCGTCGTCGAGCTGCCCTACGCCGGCACCTCCTGGCTGGTGCGGGAGATCCTCCGCGGCGCCGGCGACCTGGTCGTGCTCGAGCCCGAGGACGCCCGCGCCGCGATCGCCAAAGAGGTGACCAACTGACCCGGCCGAGTTCGCCAATGCCACCGGTACTCGACGGCAAACGCGAACTCGATCGGGGTTGACGGTGGAGCTGGCGCCGGGACACCGGGAGATCGTGCGAATCGTGGCGCCGAATCCGGGGCCGATGACGCTGAGCGGGACGAACACGTATCTCTACGGCTCGGATCCGTGTGCGGTGCTCGATCCGGGGCCCGAGATCGAGGGTCACCTGGAGGCGATCCGTGCCGCGGCGGATGAGCGCGGCGGGATCGGCATCGTCCTGCTCACCCACAGCCACGGCGACCATGCCGACGGGGCGGAATCGCTTGCGACCGCCGCCGCCGAGTCGCGGGCGGTGCATAGCGGCGGAGCGGCGTGGAAGCCTGAGGTCGTGCTGCCGACGGATGGCGAGGAGCACGCCGGCCTGCGCGCCGTCGCCACCCCCGGCCACGCCCCCGACCACGTCTGCCTGATGACCGCCGACCGGGTCTGCTTCAGCGGCGACCTGGTGCTCGGCGAGGGCTCCACCTTCGTGCCGCCCGACGGCGGCTCGCTCGCCGCCTACATGGAGTCGCTGCGGCGCATGCAGGAGGAGGAGATCGAGTTGATCTGCCCGGGGCACGGGCCCTGGGTCGCCGAGCCGGCGGCGAAGCTGGCCGAGTACGTCGAGCATCGCGAGATGCGCGAGCGTCGCCTGCTCGCCGCCCTCGCGCGCGGCGAGCGCTCGCGCGCGGCCCTGCTTGCCGACGCGTGGGGCGATGTCCCCGCCGAGCTGCGCGACGCGGCGGCGCTGGTCATGCGGGCCCACCTCGACAAGCTCGTCGCCGAGGGCCGCCTAAACACCGATCTCGTACCCTAGCCCCCGTTCCGGTGCGCCTTTTGGACCTCACCGGTACATAAGGCGCACCGGAAGGAAGTGATGGGGGGGGCACGCGGGTCCTGGCCAGCCGGCCAGTAGGCTTGTGCGGTGAGCGGGAGAGCTGCGCGAGCGGGGCTGATCGCCGGGGCGGCCGGGACGGGCCTGGCCGCCGCCGCGACGGCCGCCGCCTGGCACTGGCTGGCACGCCGGCCGATGCCCAAGGAGCGGGGGACGATCGCGCTGGAGGGCCTGGAAGGTCCGGTGCGGGTGCGCCGCGACCGCTGGGGCGTTCCCCACGTCGAGGCCGCGCACGAGCGCGATCTCTGGTTCGCGGAGGGCTTCTGCCACGGACAGGACCGGCTCTGGCAGCTCGACTTCTACCGCCGCGTCGTCTCCGGCCGCCTCGCCGAGATGGCCGGCGCGGAGGCGCTGCCGGTCGACCGGCTGATGCGCACGCTGGGCATCCGCCGCACCGCCGAGCGCGAGGCGGCGGCCCTCGAGCCCGAGCTGCGCGCCCTGCTCGAGCGCTTCTGCGACGGCGTCAACGCCGCCGCCGGGGAGGCCAAGGCGCTGCCCTTCGAGATGCAGCTGCTGCGGCTCGGCTGGCAGCCCTGGAGCCCGGTCGACATCCTCAGTCTCGGCAAGCTGCTCGCCTTCGGGCTCTCGACCAACTGGGAGCGGGAGCTGCTGCGCGCCGACATGGTGCGCGCGCTCGGCCCCGAGCTGACGGCGCGGCTCGACCCCGCCTACCCGGCGGACAACCCGGTGGTGACGCAGGAAGCCTGGTCGGGGGACGGGCTGGCGATCGTCGAGCAGATCGACGCCGTGCGCCGCACTCTCGGCCTCGCCGCCGAGGCCAGCGGCTCCAACAACTGGGCGGTCGCCGGCTCGCGCAGCGCGACCGGGAAGCCGCTGCTCGCCGGCGATCCCCACCTGCCGCCGAGCATGCCGGGCATCTGGTACCAGGTTGGCCTCACGCTCGGCGACCGTTTCGTCCGCGGCGCCTCGCTGCCGGGCATGCCCGGCATCCAGATGGGCCAGAACAACGACGTCTGCTGGACCTTCACCAACGTGATGGGCGACGTCCAGGACCTCTTCGTCGAGCGGATCGATGGCGACAGCTACCTCTTCGAGGACGAGTGGCGGCCGCTCGAGGTCGTCCGCGAGGAGATCCCGGTCAAGGGCCGCGACGCGCCCGAGCTGCTCGACGTGCGCATCACCCACCACGGGCCGATCGTCAACGAGGCGCTCGGCGCCGACGCCGCCGAGCCGATCGCCCTGCGCTGGCAGACGCTCGATCAGGCGACCGCCTTCGCGGGCATGTTCGACGTGCTGCGGGTCGCCTCCGGGCCGGAGCTGGTGGCGATGCTGGAGCCGCACAGCTCGCCCCCCCTGAACCTCGTCTGGGCCGACCGCCACGGCTCGATCGGCTACAAGCTGGTCGGTCGCCTGCCGCTGCGCCGGGGCGGCTGCCCCGACCTGCCCAAGCCGGGCTGGACGGGCGAGTTCGAGTGGGAGGGGACGATCCCCTACGAGGAGCTGCCGGAGACGGTCGACCCCGAGAGCGGCTTCCTGGTCACCTCCAACAACCGCATCGTCGGCGACTCCTACCCGCACCACATCACCAGCGAGTGGCTCGACGGCTTCCGCGCCGCCCGCATCGAGCAGCTGCTGCGAGCCGGCGGCGAGCACGACCTCGAGGGCTTCGAGGCGATGCAGTCCGACAACCTCTCGCTGCCGGGGATCGAGGCGGCGCGGCGGCTGGGCCGGCTCAGCCCCCCTGGGCAGCGGGAGACGAGCGCGCTCGAGCGGCTGCGCAGCTGGGATGGGCGGCTCGACCAGGACTCGATCGCCGGCACGATCTACCAGGCCTTCCTGCTGCGCCTGGCGCGCGAGGTCGCCCGCGCGGCGATCGGCGACCGCGACCTCTGCGAGCGCTGGCTCGACCGCGCCGACAACGGCTTCACCCCGCACGTCACCTCGCCCTGGCGCTGGCACGCGCACCTGATGAAGCTCTGGGAGGAGGGCGACGAGGAGCTGATCGGCCGGCCCTGGGACGAGCTCGTGCTGGAGTCGCTGAGCGGCGCCCTCGACGACCTCACGGATCGCTTCGGACCCGACCCCGAGGCCTGGCGCTGGGGGCACGTGCACGAGATGGAGTTCCCCCACCCGCTGGGCGCGGCCAACCCGCTGCTGCGGCGCCTGCTCAACCGCCGGGTCAGGGCGGGCGGCGCCCAGGAGACGATCAGCCAGATCGCCTACGACCCCAACGACCCCTACAAGGCCGTCTGGGCGCCGAGCTGGCGCATGGTCGCCGACCCGGTCGCGCCGGAGCGCTCGCGCTGGCAGATGTTCACCGGCCAGTCCGGCCACCCGGCCAGCCCCCACTACGACGACCTCCAGGCCGACTGGCTCGACGGCCGCACCCAGCCGATGGCCGGCGAGGGCCCCTGGCGCGAGCTCGACCTCGCCCCGCCCCCTTGAGCCCCGGCACGCCCTGGCGTCCCGGCACGCGCGCCCCCGCGCCCAAGAACCCGAACTGCATCGACTTTTCCCCCTGCCAGGGGGAAAAGTCGATGCAGTTCGGGTTCTTGGGAGGCGAATCGATCCCGGGGGCGAACGGTTGAGACTGGTATGCGCCGGCTACGCACCTCCCTGGCTGCCCTGATCGCGCTCGTGGCGCTGGCCACCCCTGCGGCCGCGCCCGCCGCGACGGCCGCCGAACGGACCGTCCACTTCCGTGGCCAGGCCGTGCAGGTGCCCGCCGGCTGGCAGGTGATCCGCCTGGCCGAGCGCCCCCGCGCCTGCGTGCGGATGGACCGCCGCGCGGTCTACCTGGGCCGGCCCGGCTCCGAGCAGCGCTGCCCGTCGGAGGCGGTCGGGCGCCGCCGCGCGATCCTGATCGATCCGAGCGCCCCCCGGCGCGGCGGCGCGGCGGCGCGGCGCAGCGCCATCGGCCCACCGGCCTCGGGCCTCGACGAGACGTTCACCGGCCTCGGCTTCGACGCCTGCGCGGCGCCCTCCTCACGCGCGATGGCGGCATGGAAGACGTTCTCGCCCTACGAGGCGGTCGGCGTCTACATCGGCGGGCTCAACCGCGCCTGCTCGCAGCCCAACCTGACGGCGAGCTGGGTGCGCGAGCAGGTGGCCGAGGGCTGGCACCTGATCCCCACCTACGTCGGCCTGCAGGCCACGACCAGCGCCTGCGGCAGCTGCGCCTCGCTCAGCCCCCGCCGCGCCGCCGCGCAGGGGGCCGCCGAGGCGCGCGACGCGGTCGCCGACGCGGCCGCGATCGGGATGGGCCCCGGCAGCCCGATCTACTTCGACATGGAGGCCTACACGCGGACGACCGCCGCCACCCGCGGCGTGCTCACCTTCCTCTCCGCCTGGACCGAGGAGCTGCACGAGCTCGGCTACACCTCCGGCGTCTACAGCTCGAGCGCCTCGGGGATCGCCGACCTGGTGCGGGCGATCGGCGGCCCCTACACGCTCCCGGACGACATCTGGTTCGCCAACTGGAACGGCCGCGCCAACGCCCTCGACCCCTACGTCCCCGCGACCGCGTGGCGAGCCCACCAGCGCATCCACCAGTACCGCGGCGGCCACAACGAGACCTGGGGCGCGGTGACGATCAACATCGACAACAACTACGTCGACGGGGCGACCGTCGGCGCCTTCGCGCGCCGCGAGCTGCCGCCGCTTACGGTCAGGCACGTCCGCCCGGCCGGTCGCGGACTGCGCGTCTGGGTGCGCTGCGGCTGGCCCGCGGAGGAAACCTGCCCCGGTCGGATCATCCTCCGCACCCAGGCGAGGCTGCCGTTGCGCGCCCGGCCCGGCGCGCGCACCAGGATCGCCCGCCTGGGCGTCGCCCACCGCACCTTCCGTCTCCGCGGCGGGCGCTCGCACGCCTTCCGCGTCCCGCTCAACTCGCGCGGCCGCCCGCTGCTGGCGCGACGCGGCCTGCTCAGGGCTCAGCTGCTGGTCGCGATCCCAGGCTCGCGAAAGACCCGCGCCGTCCGCCTCAGCCGCGGCCGGTAGCGGTCGAGCCCCACTCCTCGCCGGTACCGGTCGCCGCCGTCACCAGCTCGACGATCTGCTTCGGCGCCTTGCCGGGGGAGCCGGCGTCGAAGGGCGGGCGCGGGTCGTACTCGATGCCGAGCTGAACGGCCTGCGCGACCTCCGGCCCGGCCTCGCGGCCGACCAGGTGCAGGGCCATGTCGATCCCGGCCGAAACCCCCGCGGCGGTGATCACCTTGCCCTCCTCGACGTAGCGCCCGCCGACCGGCTCGGCGCCGTACCCGCGCAGCTGCTCGAGGAACGCCCAGTGGCTGGTCGCCCGCTTGCCCTCGAGCAGCCCTGCCGCGCCCAGCACCAGCGATCCCGTGCAGACCGAGGTCGTCCACCTGCTGTTCGCGTCGACGCGGCGCAGCCAGTCGAGCACCGCCTGATCCGTCAGCAGCGGCCGGTTTCCCTCGCCGCCGGGGACGAGGACGACGTCGGCCTCCTCGACTTCGTCGAGGCCGAAGTCGGCGCTGAGCCCGAGGGCGCCGCTGTCGGCGCGCACCGGGCCCTTCTCCGGGCCGACGAAGCGGACCTCCCAGCCCGGCACCGAGCGCAGCACCTCGTAGGGCCCGATCGCGTCGAGCGCCGTCAGCTTCTCGAAGATCAGGATCGCGACCCGCACCCGGACGATGCTACGCGCTGGCTGCCCCCCGCGCGCCGTCAAGTCCACCTGGCCAGCGGCAGGTGCTCGAGGATCGTGCGGTCGGCGGTGAGGAGCGGGACGTTCGCGACGAGCGCGTGCGCGGCGATCAGCCGGTCGAAGGGGTCCCGGGTCCAGGAGAGATCGAGAGCTGCCCGGGTCAGCGCCGCCGCCGGCACGTCGGCGATCCGCAGGCCGATCGTCCTTCCCAGGGCGCCGAGCGGAGCGGCGGGCGGCTCGCTCACCCGGCCGACCTCGTGCAGATAGGCCAGCTCGAGCTCCACGACGGGAGAGGCGAACGGCTCGCTCGACTCGAGCAGGTCGCGAACCGCGACCGGGATGCGGTCCTCGACCCCCTCGTAGAGCCAGCCCACGACGTGTGTGTCAATCAGGATCAGGGTTCCACTCCGAGGACCAGTCCACGTGGATCAGCTCGTCGGGATCGCCGACGATGAAGCCCTCGCGACGGGGAAGCCGATCCCAGATCGACCGCTCCTCCTTGGGCGAGATCACCAGGGTCTTGCCGTTGCGCTCGATCTCCAGCGGCCTGCCGGTTTCGAGCACCTGGTCGAGCAGGCGGTAGACGTCGGCGCGCAGCTTCGAGGCGGTGATGGTCAACTCAGTCCTCCGAGGTCGTGTACGTACGAAGAATTGATGTTTCGTACGTACGATAGCGGCCTCGTCGGTCGGCTGAGGGGTAGCGGTGGGCATCGGCATCGGCATCGGGGACGACGCTACAGGCAGATTTCCTACGCGTGGCGCGCATAAGCGCGCGATTCCGTGTCGCGGGCGGTGTCCTGGCCGGGCTCCGCCGCCTGCGCTGGCCTGCCGGTGCCGCCCCGCATAGGTCCATAGAGTCCCGGCCATGAGCCGCCGCGATCAGATCAGGCTGAGCGAGGAGGAGCTGCTGGAGCTGCTCGAGGGGGAGCGGATCGCCGTCGTCTCCAGCCTCGGCCCGCGCGGCTGGCCGCACTCGATGCCGATGTGGTTCGTCCCCCGTCAGGGCGAGGTCTGGGTCTGGACCTACGCCAAGTCGCAGAAGGTCCGCAACCTGGAGCGCGACCCGCGCGCCACCGTCCTGGTCGAGGCCGGCCACGAGTACGGCGAGCTGCGCGGCGCGACGATCGAGGCCGAGGCGGAGATCCACCGCGACCCCGAGGTCGTGCTCGCCTTCGCCGAGGAGCTGACCCTGCGCTACGCCGAGGGCATCTCCTCGGTCGAGGGCGACGCCAAGGCCGGGCTCGAAGCGCAGGCGCCGAAGCGGGTCGCGATCCACTTCAAGCCGCTGCGGGTCGCCACCTGGGACCACCGCAAGCTGGGCGGGTCCTACTGAAGCGGTAAGTTCCCCCGCGCTACCGGGGCCGCTCGCCGGTATTAGGGAGTGGCCGCGCCAAACCACCTTCGCCCGAGGATGCCGATGAAGACCACCAAGCTCGCCCTGCTGCTCGCCCTCCCCGCCCTCCTGCTCGCCCCGGCGACCGCCCCGGCCGTGCCGGCGAAGTTCTTCGGCATCGCGCCGCAGACGGCGCTCGGCGACACCGACACCGCCTACATGAAGGCGGCGCGGATCGGCAGCGTGCGCTGGCCGGTCAACTGGGCGACCGTGCAGCCGACGCCCGGCGGCGCCTATGACTGGAGCAGCGTCGACGCGGGCGTCGACGCGGCGCGCCGGCGCGGGCTGCACGTGCTGCCCTTCCTCTACGGCGTGCCGTCGTGGATCTCCCCCAAGCCGACCAAGCTGCCGATCGACAACGCCCGCGCCCGCAACGCCTGGAAGGCGTTCGTGCGCGCCGCCGTGCAGCGCTACGCCGCCCGCGGCGTCCACACCTACCAGGTCTGGAACGAGGCCAACTTCTTCTACTTCGCCTTCCCCGTCTCCACCGGCCGCTACGCGCGCCTGCTGAAGCTGACCAAGCCGGTGATCGAGCGCGCCGACCGCCGCGCCGAGATCGTCCTCTCCGGCCTCTTCGGCGACCCCGACGAGGGCGGCAGGCGGGGGATGGACGCGGCCGACTTCCTCGCCGGCCTCTACCGGGTGCGCGGCATCGCGCGCTACTTCGACGCGGTGGCGCTGCACCCCTACGCCTTCCGCGTCGCCGACCTCAAGGAGCTGGTCGAGGAGATGCGCCGCGTCGTCGTCGCCAACCGCGACCGCGGGGCGCGCATGTACGTCACCGAGATGGGCTGGGGGTCCGAGAACAACGTGCGCAAGGTCGCCTTCGAGCAGGGGATCAAGGGCCAGGTCCGCCAGCTCCGCGGCGCCTATCGCTACCTGCTGCGCAAGCGCGGCAAGCTCAACCTCAAGGGCGCCTACTGGTTCTCCTGGAAGGACGTCCAGGGCGATTGCAACTTCTGCGACTCGGTCGGCCTCTTTCGCGAAGGCATCGGCTTCAGCCCCAAGCCCGCCTGGAAGGCGCTCGTCGCGATCACCGGCGGGCGCGCGCGGCCGTAGCAGCCGCTGGGCTTCCGCATAGACTCGCGGCCGTGCGAGGGGCATGGGGGCGCGAGGCGGGGGTGACTGAGCGGCTGGCATCGGTCGGCTTCCTGCTTGCGATGGCGATCGCGGCGGCGCTGCTGCTCTGGGAGGCGCGCGGCACGACGATCACGGTCGACGAGTGGTCCTGGGGCTTCGCGGCGCGCACCGACTTCGACCTGGACGCCTTCGTCGAGCCCCACAACGGCCACTTCCAGGCCGTGATGGTGCTGCTCACGAAGGGGGCGCTGCAGGTCTTCGGGGCCGATGCCGGCCTGCCCCTGCGAGTGGTCGCGGTCGCCGTGCACCTGGCGACCGCCGGGTGCGTCTTCCTGCTCATGCGGCAGGCGATCGGCGCCGTGGCGGCGCTGGCGCCGAGCGTCCTCGTCCTCTTCCTCGGTGCCGCCCACGACGGCATCGTCGGCTCTCACGGGATGTCGGTGACGATCACGGTACTCACCGGCCTCGCCGCCTGGCTCGCGATCCAGCGCCGGGCCACGGCGTGGGACGTGGTCGCGGCCGCCCTGCTGACGATCGGCGCCGCCACCGAGACGACGATCATGCCCTTCGTCCTGGGGGCGGCGGCGATGATCGCGCTGGACAGGGAGTCGCCCCGTTCGAGGTACTGGGTCGTCGCGGTCCCGGTCGCGGTCTACGCGCTCTGGTGGCTCGGCTGGGGGCACACGGAGGAGAGCGACGTCGCGATCGCCAACTTCGCCGCCCTGCCCGCCTTCGCCTTCGACGCGCTCGCCGCCGCCCTGGGCTCGATCGCCGGCGTCTTCACGGTCACGGGGAGCCGCACGGCCGGCTTCGCACTCGGCCCCGGCCAGGCGCTTGCCGGCGGGCTGCTGATGGTGACGCTCTTCCTCGCCCTCGACCGCCGCTACCGGCCGGGCATCGCCAGCGCCGCGCCGATGGTGGCGCTGCTCTCCTTCTGGCTGATGATCTCCGGTGTCGCCAGCCCCGACCGGCAGCCCTGGTCGAGTCGCTTCATCTACATCAGCGTCGTCCTGCTGCTGCTGGTCCTGGCGACGGAGATCGCCGCCTCGCCGGCGCGGCGCAAGGCCGCCGCGATCCTCTCCTGCGTCTGCGCTCTCTCGCTGCTGCCCAACATCCGCGAGATCACCTACGCCGGCGACGGTGCCCGCGAGCAGGCGGAAGTGAACAAGGCCGTGATGGGCGCGGCCGACCTCCTCGGCGCCGGGGCGCCGCCCGCGGTCCTGCTCGAGGACCCGAACGACCAGGTCGCCGGGCAGCTCGTCGACCTCGCCTTCCCGCTCGAGCGCTACCGGGCATCGAGCCGGCGCTTTGGCGCGCCGACCTACTCGCTGCCGCAGATCGAAGCCGCGGGGCCGGTGGCGAGGGGGGCCGTGGACCGCCTGCTCGCACGCGCCCTCTCGATCGAGGTCGCTCCGGTGGAGCGGGGGCCGCGGCCCCTGCCGCCGGTCGGCGCCAAGCAGACCGGCGGCGTGCTGGAGCGAGCGCGCGGGTGCGTGCGGTACGTCCCGCTCGTCTCCGGCGCCCAGGTCAACCTGGAGCTTCCCGCCGGCGGCCTCTGGATCCGCCCCGCCGCCGGGCCGCCTGTGCCGATCGGCGCGCGGCGCTTCGACGACGGCTTCGGCATCGACGCCGGCCAGGCCCTGGGAGGGAGACCTTCGCTGCTCGCCCTGCCGCCGCGCCCCGCTTCCGGTGGCTGGCGAGCGCAGCTCATTCCCGGCCAGCCGCTACTACTCTGCGCCGCTTGAAGACGCTCTCGCTGGTCATTCCGGCCTACGACGAGGAGGCCAGGTTGCCGGCCCTGCTGGAGACCCTCGCCACCACCGCGGAGGCCGCGGTCGAGCGGGCCGGCCTGGAGCTGCTGGAGGCGATCGTCGTCGACGACGGCAGCGGCGACGGCACGCGCGAGATCCTCGCCGCCGCGGCGGCGTCGAAGCTCGAGCCCGTTTTGGGCCGGGCCGAGAACCGCGGCAAGGGCGCCTCGATCGCCGAAGGGGTGGCCCGGGCGGAGGGCGACTACGTCCTGCTCGCCGACGTCGACCTCTCGACGCCGCTGGAGGAGCTGCACAAGCTGACCGCGGCGCTTGCCGGCGGCGCCGATGTGGCGGTTGGTTCGAGAGCCGTCGCCGGCGCGATCGTCGAGCGCAGCCCGGCACATCGCAAGCTGACCGGCAGGGCATTCGGAGCCACCGTGTGGATGCTCACCGGGCTACGAGTCCGCGACACCCAGAACGGCTTCAAGCTGCTGCCCGCCGCCGCCGCGAAGGGCCTCTTCTCCGAGCAGCTCTGCCCGGGCTTCGCCTACGACGTCGAGCTTTTGATGCGGGCCGAGCGGGCGGGGATGCGGATCGCCGAGGTGCCGGTGCTCTACGTCCACGACACTCGCTCGCGCGTCCGGGTCGGCTCGGCCAGCGTGCGGATGCTGGGTGAAGTCGCCCGGCTTTCCTACCGCTTGCGGTAGTCGCCGCGGCTCAGGTGGTGCTCGAGGAAGACGTAGAGGACGATGAAGAGGTAGCGGCTGCCCATCTCGTTGAGCGAGAGCTTGGACTCGCCGGCCTTCCGGTTGGTCCAGGAGATCGGCACGATCCCGTAGCCGTAGCCGCGCACCACCGCCTTCAGCGGCAGCTCGACCGTCAGGTTGAAGTGGTGGGAGAGGAAGGGCTGGAGGTTCTCGATCACCTCGCGCCGGTAGGCCTTGAAGGCGTTCGTCGTGTCGTTGTAGCCGTGGCGGAAGAGGAGGCGGATGGCGAAGTTGACGATCCGGTTCATGATCAGCTTCGAGCGCGGGTAGTCGACCACGGTCGAGCCGTGCACGAAGCGCGAGCCGAAGGCGCACTCGTAGCCCTCTTCGAGCAGGCGGTGGTAGGAGACGAGGTCCTCGGGGCTGTCGGAGCCGTCGGCCATCACGATCGCGACCGCGTCGCCCTCGAAGGCCTCCAGTCCGGCGCGCACGGCGAAGCCGAAGCCGTTGCTGTAGGGCGAGGGCAGGCAGCGCACCTGCGGGTGCTCGGCGCCGATCCGATCGACCACCGCCGCGGTGCCGTCGGCGCTTGAGTCGTCGACGACGATCACCTCGTGCTCGATGCCCTCGCGCGAGAGGGTCGAGACGAGCCCTTCGACGGTTTCGGCGACCGTCTCCTCCTCGTTGTGGGCGGGGATGACGACCGAGAGCTTCATGCCGGCGCAGAGGCCCAGCGCTCCGCGTTGGCCTCGTAGATCTCGCGCAGGATCGTCTCCAGGTCGCGCCGGGGCCGCCAACCGCCGTACTCGGCGCCGAACTCGTCGAGGTCGCTGATCCACCAGCGGTGGTCGCCGATCCGCGCCTCGTCGCTCATCTCCCAGCGCAGCTCGCGGCCGGCGACCCGTTCGCAGAGGGCGATCGCCTCCAGCATCGAGCAGGCGTTCTCGCGCCCGCCGCCGATGTTGTAGACGGCGGCGGCGCGCGGCTTCGCGTGGAAGAGCAGGAAGGCGTCGAGGAGGTCGGCGCTGTGCACGTTGTCGCGCACCTGCTTGCCCTCGTAGCCGAAGACCGTGTACGGGTCGCCGGTCACGGTGCACTTCATCAGGTAGGCGAGGAAGCCATGCAGCTGGGCGCCCGCGTGGTTGGGACCGGTGAGGCAGCCGGCCCGGAAGCAGACGGTGGGCATCTCGAAGTAGCGGCCGTACTCCTGGACCAGCAGGTCGGCCGCCGCCTTGGAGGCGCCGAAGAGCGAGTGCAGGGTCATGTCGATCGACATCGTCGTGTCGACCCCGCCGTACCAGGGGTGATCCTCGGGCAGCTCCAGCCGCGTCTCCAGGTCCCGCAGCGGCAGCCGGTTCGGGGTGTCGCCGTAGACCTTGTTGGTCGAGGTGAAGACGAAGGTCGCCTCCGGGCAGTGCCTGCGGGTCGCCTCGAGCAGGTTGAGCGTGCCGTTGGCGTTGATCCCGAAGTCGGCCTGGGGGTCGCTGGCCGCCCAGTCGTGGGAGGGCTGGGCGGCGGTGTGGACGACCAGCTCGATCCCCTTGCCGCCCTCGGCGAAGATGCGGTCGATCCCCTCGGCGTCGCGGATGTCGAGATCGGCGGTGCGGAACTCGGAGAGCTCGCGGTTGAGCCGCTCGGAGACGTGGGCGGTGGAGGCCTCGGGGCCGAAGAGCACGGCGCGCGTGTCGTTCTCGATGCCGATCACGTCGCAGCCGGCCTCGACCAGCCGCCGCGCCGACTCGGAACCGATCAGGCCCCCCGATCCCGTGACTATCGCCTTCGCCATCGCTTCCCGGCTCCTCCTTGGCTATCGCTCGAAGCCCAGCGCGGCGCGCAGCTCGTCCTCGTGGGCGGCCGACCACTCGAGCAGGTCGCCGAGGACGTCGCGTGGGCCACGGCAAGGGCGCCACGAGGTTAGAGAATGCAGCCGCGCGCAGTCGCTCAGGTAGACGGGGACGTCGCCCGGGCGGGTTTGCGGCTCGGCGCCGATCGGCACCTCGTTCCCGGTCAGCTCCCGGCACAGCGCCGTCGTCTCCAGCAGCGAGAGGCTGCACTCGCGCCCGCCGCCGACGTTGGCGGTGACGCCGCTCCAGCCGTCGGGGTCGCCGAGCTGGAGCTCGACCAAGTCGACGAGGTCGTCGATGTGGAGCAGGTCGCGCACCTGCTTGCCCGAGCCGCCGTAGCCGATGTAGGAGAGCGGGCGGCCGAAGCGGTGGCTGAGCAGCCACCAGGAGAAGACGCCCTGGTCGACCTTGCCCATCTGCCAGGGGCCGGCGATCACGCCGCAGCGGTTGGTCACCGCACGCAGCCCGAAGGCGTCGGCGTACTCTTCGATCAGGTGCTCGGCGGAGAGCTTGGTGGCCCCGTAGAGCGTGCGCGCCCCGGTCATCGGGAAGTCCTCGGAGATGCCGGCCGGCTCGGCTCCGGGAACCGGCTGCGTCTCGGCGAGCTCGAAGCGGGTTGCCGTCTCCTCCAGCGCCAGCTCCCGCTGCGGCGCGACCGGGTAGACGCGGCTGGTCGAGAGGAAGACGAGGAAGGCGCCCTCGGCGCGCGCCCGCTCAAGGCAGTTGAAGGCGCCGAGCAGGTTGGTCTGCACCGAGTAGGAGGTGGCGGCGAAGCCGGCCAGCACCGAGGGCTCCGCCGAGCACTCGACCATCGCGTCGAAGGGCCCCGCCGCGGCCAGGTCGGCCGGCTCGCGCACGTCGCCGTGCACGAACTCGACGCCGGCCTCGCGCAGGCGACCCAGGTTCAGCTCCGAGCCGCGCCGCATCAGGTTGTCGAGCGCGACGACCTCCCACTCCCCCCGGCGCTCGGCCAGGGCCACGGCGAGGTTCCCCCCGACGAAGCCGGCCCCGCCTGTGATCAGGACACGCACGCCTAGCGCCGCCCGATCACCAGGAACTGCTTGCCGAGCAGCTTCCAGGCGAACGGCATGCGCAGGTAGAGGCCGGTGAGGCGGGGCGAGGGGGGGAGGATGCCGCGGAAGGAGTAGGGCAGGTAGCGGGGGACGATGCGCTGTGGCTCGAAGCCCGCCGCGTAGAGGTGCTCGGCGATCGCCACATGGGTCAGCGCCACGTAGTGATCGGCGCAGTCCCAGTACTCCTTGGCGCAGTAGCGGTAGTTCGGCCCCATGATCGCGATTCGCCCGCCCGGCTCCATCGAGTCGCGCATCTTTTCGAGGAACCGGGAGATCGCCTCCTGGTCGTGCAGGTGCTCGAGGAAGTTGGAGGCGAAGACGCCGTCGAAGTGGCCGGCCGGCAGCTCGGCGTCCATAATCCGCGAGGTGACGACCTCGACCCCGTCGGTCCGCTCCGCCTCGGGGTAGGCGACCTCGTCGACCGCCCAGCGCTCCTTCGCGGCGATCGAGCAGATGAACTCCCCCCGCCCGGCGGCCGCGTCGAGCACCGTCTGCGGCGAGCCCATCAATCCGTGCACATGGGGGGCGATCTTCTCCCAGACGCGCAGCCGGGCCGCCTGGTCGACGTCGCGGAAGCGGTATGCGTAGAGGCGCTCGTAGTTCATCCTGGCGGCGGCGGGCGTTTACCGGCGCCGCCGGATACTAGACGTGCTTTCGGCGACCATCGCGCAGCGGTCAGATCGTGTGACGGCGCCGGCGGAGGGCGAGTGCGTCCGCCAGCGACATCTCGGCGAGGCCGTCGCCCGGGGCGAACCGGCGCTCCACCGCATGGCCCGCACGCCACCCCCGCAGCCGTCCGCGCAGGCCGCGCAAGGTCCGCGCGGTGAGGAGCTGGCCGGCGCAGATCGCCGCCTCGGCCGCGATGGCGCGGGCGAGCAGGGCGGGCCTGTCGCCGAAGCCGTAGACGCGCAGCATGTAGCCGCGGCTCCAGCCTGTCATCTCGTACTTGCGCGCCGTCTTCGCGCCCATCGTCTCCGAGTAGGCGTGGAGGCCGCGGGCGGCGGGGGCGAGCCGGCAGACGGAGCCGCGCTGGCGCAGGCGCAGAGCGAGGTCGAGGTCCTCGTAGTAGAGGAACATGTGCTCGTCGAAGCCGCCGACGGCCTCGAAGGCGGCGCGGCGGAAGAGGGCGGCGCCGCCGGTGGGGCCGAGCGGGTCGGGGGCCCCTGCGAGCGCCTCGACCGGCTCTCCGTTGAGGTAGTCGAAGCCGAGCAGGGTGCGGTCGGCGATGACGCCGGCCGAGTCGATCCGCTCCGGCTCGCGCTCGCGCAGCAGCACCGCGGCGACCATGTCGACGCCGGTGTCGAGCGTGTCGGCCAGGGCCTCGACGAACCCCGGCAGCACCGTGACGTCGTCGTTGAGGAAGACGATCGGGTCGCCGGGCTCCTCTCGCACGGCGCGGTTGAGCGCTTTGCCGAAGCCGAGATTCTCGCCGAACTCGGCGGCCCGCACCCACGGGAAGCGCTCCCGCGCGAGCCTCCCGCCCGCTCCGTCGGCGCTGTTGTCGGCGATCACGACATCGGGCCGCGGATCCTGGCGCTCCAGCGCCTGCAGCGTCTCGGCGAGCCGCTCGTCGGCGTTGAGCGTGGGTATGTAGACGGTCGGCTTCATCGCGCCTCCAACCCGAATGCCCCGCGTACCTCGGCGGGGAAGCGGTCGCCGTGGAGCTCCTCCGCGTAGCGGCGCAGGTTCTCCGCGTATCGGCCGCCCGACTCGGAATCCCGGGTCAGGCCGAGGATCGCCTCGCGCAGAGCAGCCGGATCCGCCGGGTCCGCGGTAACGCCGAGGCCGTGGCGCTCGACGAGCCGCCCCACCGCGCTGTCGCTGCCGACCACGACGGGGGTGCGCGCCGCCGCCGCCTCGAGAAGCACCCGCGAGCCCGACGGTCGCCAGCCGAACGAGAGCAACGCGCAGCGTGCCTGCGCCATGCGGCCCATCGCGTCGGCGTAGGGCACGCGGCGCAGGTCGGCGTCGAGCCGCACGTTGCCCGCTCGCATGGCCTCGAGCTCCCGGTCCAGCCGCTCGCTGTACTCGGGCGCGACCGCGCCGTAGATGGACAGCTCCAGCCCGTCGCAGCCCGCGGCGAGCGCCGCGGCGAGGCGGTCGAGCCCCTTGCGCTCGTCGATGTGGCCGAACATGAAGCAGCCGTGCCTCTCCGCCGCCGGGGCGAGTCTGGGCTCGACCTCCAGGCCGGGCTCGGGAATCCAGCGCGCCGCCGCCCCTGGCTTTGCCCCCCAGCGACGCACCGCTTCCGCATCGAGCCCGAACAGCTCGTGCGCGTCGGGCCTGCGCCGCCAGCGGCGGATGTTGCGCTCCTTGAAGAGTGCGCTGGCTCGTTCCCGCGGCGACAGGGGCAGGCCGTAGGCACGCGGGAAGTGCGCGGTCGCGAACATCACGAAGACGCTTACCTTGCAAGGGAAGGGCGGCGCGCCCGCGAGCCAGCGCAGCACCGGGTCCGCGAATAGGACGGCGGCATGGTCGGGCCGGACGGCGTCCACCGCCTCGCGCAGCAGCTCGAGCTCCTGTCGCGCCAAACTGGCCTTGTCGCGCCCCGGCTCGGGACCGGGACGGGGTCGCGGCTCGCCCAGCGAATGGGTAGCGACGGCGGCGTGGTCGACGCTTTCGATGAGGGCGTCCGAGGCGGCGAGCGTCACCTCGGCCACCGGCGCGAGGGCGTCGGCGAAGGCCTGTGCGTAGAAGTTGTGGTGGCCGCCGGCGTTCCACTCGAAGAGGCAGATCTTCACGCTGGCGCCGCCCTTCGCAGCAGTGGCCTTGCGAGGCGAACGATCCGCAGCAGGTCCTCACGCGAGAAGGCGATCTCGAGCGTGGTCCAGACGACCGCGACGACGCCAGTCGAGAGCAGCAGGCCGGTGACGTCGTCGCCGAAACCGAGCACCTGCGCGGCGCCGGCGGCCAGCCCGGCGATGACGCTTGCCTTGACGACCGGGATCAGCGCGCGCCGCAGCGTGGGGTGGGCGCCGGCGGCCAGCACGATCGTCGCGACCACGGTCGAGCCGGTGAGCGCAAGCCCGACGCCCGTCTCGCCCATCGGGCCCGTCAGCAGCGCCGCCATCGCGAACGCCACGGCCGCTTCGGCTATCGCCGAGCCGAGTGGGTAGTTCGCGTCGCCGTCTGCCATGAAGGAGCTGACCATGGTCGCGCAGGCGCTCGCCGTCAGCATCATCGCCAGTGAGCCGATGAGAACCACGTCGACGGTGGGCATCCATTCGTCGCCGAGCACGACTGCTACCAGCGGCTGGGCGGCGCCGGCGACCAGCGCGAGGGGCAGGCCGGCGACGATCGCCGTGTAGGTGGCGATCTGCGCGGCGCGCCGGGGGCGCAGCTCCGGTTCGCGCGAGAGCGTCGGGAACGAGACCCGCGCGACCGCCGAGGTCAGCGCGATGGGGAAGGAGAAGAGGCGTTTGGCCATCGCGTAGTAGCCGGCGACTGGCGCCCCGCCGACGGCGGCCACGATTCCCACGAAGCCGAGCTCGCGCAGCAGGTAGATCCCCTGCAGGATGCTGACCCGGACGCCGAACCCGACCAGCGGCCGAACCGGATCGAGCTCGAGCCGCGGCCGCCGCGCGAACGGCTGGATCGCCCAGGCGGCGGCGGCGCCCGCCAGGGCGCCGGCGGGGACGGCGCCGGAGAGGCTGAAAGCGCCGAGGCCGGCAAGGGCGGCGGCGAGGGCGAACCCGTTGAAGGCGAGGGTGTCGGCTGTCTCGACGACCGCCACCCGGCCGAAGGAAAGCCGGCGCTCCATCAGCACCATCGGCATCGCCCGGGCCGCGTAGAGAGGCATCGCGGCCGAGGCGACCGCGATCACCCTCAGCGCTTCGCTCGCCACGCCGACCGCCGGCGCGATCGCGAAGGCGATCAGGAGCAGCGTGCCGCACAGGGCCGTGGCGAGGATCAGCATCACCCCGGCCACGGCCGACTGGACCCGCGGCGAGGGGTCGTCCGGGAGCCGGACCAGCGCCGCCGGCAGCCCCAGCTCCGCCGCCCGCTGTCCGGTGAGCTGCACGGCGAGCGCGATCGCGAAGAGGCCGTAGTCGGCCGGGGTCAGCAGCCGTGCCAGGAGGATCGTGACCCCGGCGGTGAGGAGCTGCAGCACGAGGGTGCGCCCCACCAGCACGCCCACCCCGCGCGCGGCGGTGACGCCGAGGGCGGGTTCTGGCGGTTGCGCGGCCTCGAACCGCTCCGCGTCTCCCGGGGTCTCTATAGGAAGCCCGCCGGGGGTTGGATGTCGAATATCTTCAGCTGCGGCCCGCCCGGTGCGTCCGGCACGACCTCGAAGAGCGAGGGAGCGCCTCGCCACGATCCCTGCAGGAAGATGCGGTTGGGCGGCAGGTCGCCGGGCTCCTCGATGTCCCGCTGGTAGCCGAAGCCCTCGAAGGAAACCTCGCCGGGAACCACCTTGAGGTTGGCGTGCTCGCGGTCGGGGTCGCGCTGGATCAGGACCACGTCCGGCCGCGGCGCCGCTCTGCGCCCGTTGCTGTCGGGCCCGCCGGCGAGTTCGCCGAACTCCAGCGACCAGCGGTTCGGCCGCAGGCCGCGGAAGGGCAGGTAGCCACCGAAGATGCGCTCCTTGAATCGCGACTCGCCTGAGAAGACGCCGAGCCGCACCCTGGTGGTCGCCGGCCCGCGATCGACGATCAGCAGGTCGGTGTGGGACCCGCCGAAGGCGGCGATGCCGAAGCTGCGGTGCAGCCCGGGCGGCGGCGCTTCGATCCGCAGCGAGTAGCGGCCGACCGTCTTGCCGGTGTCGGTCCTTCGCACCGTGATGTAGAGGCGTTTGGGGGCCTGGCGGAGCTCGAAAAGGGCCGGTACCCGCAGGCGCACCCAGGGGCCGATGTCGAAATCGGTGCTGCCGGGGCCCTGGGCGGGCCGGAACCTGGCCTCGACGTCGCTCTCGCCCGTGCTCGGGTCGAAGCTGTGCAGAGCCGCCGTCCGCCCCGAGCGGTCGATCCACCAGACCGAGGTGTTCTCGGCGAGTCGCTGGCTGTCGGTGAAGACAGCGTCGGCGCGTGAGATCGAGTCGGGCAGGCGCATCGTGCGCGTCAGCTGGAACGGTTCGGGGAGAGTCCTTTGCACGATCAGGCCGGCTGCGAGGATGACGGCGATCGCCGCGACGCCGGCGAGGATCGCCCTTCGCGCGCCGCCCCGCGGATCGCGCGGGCCACCGTCGCGAGCGGCCGGGCTCGTCTCGCCGGGGTCGCGATCCAGCGGCGCGGATGGTGGCGAACTCCGGGTCTGCATCCGCCGGATCTTGCCCCATGCGGCGCCGACCACGCCGGGCGGGGCATGCGGGTTCTCGGCGAAGGCGCCGAAGACGAGGAGCAGGGGGGCGACGACCAGCCAGTCGATGTGCTGGGTCCAGAGGTTCGTGTAGAGGCCGAAGACGGCGACGTAGAGCAGGTAGGCGGCGACAAGGGACCAGCGGAAGGAGAGCGACCGGGCGGCGGCGGCGTAGGCGCCGGCCGCCAGCGCGCCGGTCGCGGCGACGCCCGGCACGAGGACCGCGAAGCCTCCATCCGCCCAGAAGGAGCCGGCGACCGTGCTGGTCACCCACGGCGGGGTGCGCGCCGCGGCGACGTCGCTGACGTTCCTGCTGACCGACACGAAGCTGTCGAAGGCGACCGCGTTGTAGGCGCCGTTGCCGAAGGGAGCGACCGTCGGGAAGTGGTCGACGATGCCCTGCAGGGCGACGAAGTTCGTCGTCAGCGCCAGGTAGGCGGGGATCAGCGGCTTGACGAAGAAGGGCAGGGGCGGCAGCACTTCGCCGAACAGCTCCGCCTCGAACGGCGTCGTCGGATGCTGGTAGGTGCGCAGGTAGAAGCCGAAGCAGATCGCCAGGAAGGCGAGCAGGGCGCCGGCGGTGAGCAGCTCCGTGCTCGGCCGGCCCCAGTAGAGCCACCGGGCGACGATCGCGACGACGAACGGCAGTACCACGCTGCCGCGTCCGGCCTGGAGCGCGAAGGCGCCCAGGGCGACGGCGGCGGTCGCCAGCTCGAAGCGGGCCTCGCGAGCGAGCAGGTCGCGCGGCTTTGTCAGGGAGACGACCGCCGCGACGGTGAGCAGGTTGACGAGCAGGATCGTCGGCCCGCCCTGCGAGAAGCGGGCGTCGTCGATGCTGCCGCTGAGCAGCGGGATCGTCCCCGCCCTGACGATCTGGTGGGCCACCTCCAGCAATCCGACCGCGACGATCGCGATCAAGATCAGGCGAAAGGTGCGCTCCGAGATCGTCGTCGGCTGGCGCTGCGAGGCGATGGCGGTCGTCATCGTGGCGATCCCCTGGCCGATCAGCCCGCCCGCCACGAAGGCGAGCGGCACCGCGATCGCCACCGCCACCATGGCTGTCGACCAGGGGCCCTGGACGTGCAGCAGATGCACCTGAGCGAGCAGCGCGGTGAGGGCCCAGGCGATCGGGAAGACGAGCAGCGGCGAGAGGACCGAGGCGTTGAGGCGGCGCAGCGTCATCGGCTCTCCGCCGGCCCCAGCCGGTAGCCGCGGGCGTAGCCGGCGCGGGTCATCGCCAGCCAGACGCGCTCGCGCGCCCCGCGCGGCAGCGGCAGGCGGGCGAGCGCGCCGAGCAGCGGCGCGGCGACGCGGACCGCCGCCCAGGCGAGGCCGCGGGGCGCCCGCACGCCGGGGTGCGGGCTCTCGGGGCGCAGCCGGTTGTAGAGGGCGGCGGAGCGGCCCACCGCGACCGAGCGGCGCAGCGACTGGGCCGGCGTCGTCGGGTGGTCGTGGAGGACGAGCAGCTCCGGGCGGTAGTCGAGCTCCAGGCCGGCGCCGGCGAGGCGCACGCCCAGCTCGGTGTCCTCGACCGCCGCGGTCGGGAAGCGCTCCTCGAAGCCGCCGAGGCGCTCGAAGAGCGCCCGCTTGAGCGAGGCGTGCGAGCTGTAGAAGTAGCTGGCGGCGTCGACCGGGCCGGCCTCGATCTCGTTGTAGTGGAACTGCGGGCCGCCGTTCTCCAGCCAGCGCATGAAGGGGGTGACCGGGCTGCGCGGGCTCCAGGTGATCCGGCCCAGCACGCCGTAGCGCTCCTGCGGCCGGGTGGCGTGCAGGTCGAGGTGGGCGCGCAGCAGCGAGGGGCCCTCGGGTTCGGTGTCGTCGCCGAGGAAGAGCAGGACCTCGCCGCTCGCCGCGGCGACGCCGGCGTTGCGGGCGGCGGCCGGGCCGCCGTCGGGGTGCTCGATCAGCCGGATCGGGACGGCGCCGCCCGCCCGCCCGCGGATCTGCTCGACCGTCCCGTCGGCGGAGCCGTTGTCGACGACGATCACCTCGACGCTCGCCTCGCCGGGGCGCTGCGCTTCGAGGCCGGCCAGCGTCCTCGCCAGCGCCGGCGCGCGGTCCTTGGTCGGGATGACAACCGAAAGGGAACTCATCGGGCGGCGCCTGCTCTAAGGCGTCTCGACAGGCTAAGTAGCGGCGCGGCTACCGGCGCGGCGCGGCGGTGGTGGAGGCGGATGTAGCGTTCCACCGAGCGCAGCCGGATCGCCTGCAGGCGGCGGCGGTCGAGCTGCGCGAAGGCCTCCGCGCCGGCGTGCCCCACGCGAGCCGAGCCGGCGACCAGGTTGCGGCGGCCGGCGTCGTGCAGCCGCCGCGCCAGGTCGACGTCCTCGTACCAGAGGAAGAAGCCCTCGTCGAAACCACCGACCTCCTCCCACAGCTCCCTGCGGACGACGAAGCAGGCGCCGGAGGGCTGGCCGACCTCGGCGACCTCGCCCGGCTGCGGGGTCGGCTGCCGGCGCTCGCCGAAGGAGCCGGCGAAGATCCGCGCCAGCATCGTCGCCGTCCCCGGCAGGGCGGCGTGGTAGCGATCGGTGTCGCCGCCGAAGACCGGACCGACCATCCCCGCCCGCGGTTCCGCCCCCGCCACCTCGGCGAGCGCCGCCAGGGCCCCGGCCTCGGGCAGCACGTCGGCGTTGCTGACGCAGACCAGGTCGCCCTCTCCCTCCCCCAGGGCGCGGTTGGCGGCGCGTCCGTAGCCCAGGTTCTCCGCGGCCAGGTCGAGTCGCACGCCCGCCGGGCATTCCTCGCGCAGCAGCTCGCGCTGCTCGGGCCGCGAGTCGTTGTCGACGATCGTCGCCCGCGCCTCGACGCCCTCGCAGGCCAGATAGGCGCGCGCCGCGGCCACCGCCGCCCCGGCGGTGTTCCAGTTGACGATCGCCACGTCGATCGCGATCACGGGGCGTCCGGACTCATTCCGCCGACTCCATCGCGAGCGGGTCGTTGCGCCGCAGCCACTCGGCGAACAGCGGATCGACGACGCGCCAGTGGGCTCCGGAGCCCTCGACGACGCCGCGGGCGCGAAGGCGGTCCAGAGCCCGCTTGGCCGTGTCGGGGCCGCTGAGCCCGTATCTGCGCGGGGCGGTCCTGCTCGCAGGCGAGGCGCCGCTGGCGACGAGGAAGAGGGCCTTCGCCCCGTTGCCCTCGCTGTCCTCTCCGGCGAGGAGGCCGTCGACCACCGCCCCGAAGTCGGTGCTGTGGGAGCGGGTCGAGAGCAGCCGGTCGAAGGCGGCCTGGACCGCGTCGGTGTCGATTCCCGCCCCCTCCTCGGCTGCCTCCCAGGCCTCCCAGGCGAGGTGCTGGGTGCGCTTGGGGTGAGCCTCGGTCAGCTCGACCAGGAGATCGGCGGCACGCTCGTCGATCGGCTTGCCCGACGCCGCGAAGGCATGCTCGAGATAGGTGGCGAAAGGAGCCGCCTCGATCGGCGGCAGCGCGACGTCGTGGGTCTGGTCCCAGATCGGCTCGGTGTCGGTGTGCAGCATCAGCTCCAGCTTCTCCCGCAGGCTGCCGGTGAGCAGCAGGCTGACCTTCCCGGCCGCCTCCGGCTCCATCAGGGCCGACCTGACGATGCTGAGCGGCTCGCCGGGGCAGCCGCCCAGTCGCTGGAACTCGTCGAAGACGACGACGAGGCGATCGCTTGCCTGGGTGAGGGCGAGGAGCTGGTCGTGGAGGATCTCGGCCTCGTTGAGCGCCTGGCGACCGCCGCCGCGGACGCCGGCCGCGACCACGCCCAGGTTGATCCCGATGCTCTTCTCGAGGCGCTTCCAGGCGTCACCGGTGCGGCGGCGGAGCCGGCCGTCCGGATGGCGCTCGAGGGCGGTCCTCACGGCGCCGACGAAGGCGGGCAGGCTGATCGCCCGGCGCAGGTCGATCCTGAGCATCTGCCAGGGAGGGGCGTCGGGCTCGTGGTCGCGGCCCAGCTCGCGCCTGAGCTGGAGCGTGAAGCTGGTCTTGCCCGTGCCGCGCGGGCCGAAGAGGGCTATGTGCGTGCCCGCCTTGAGCTGCAGGGCGGTCTCCCCGGTGAACGGATCGCGCGGGACGCCGTCGTCGATGGCGGTCTCCCAGACGAAGGGATTGAGGGGCATCGCGCAACTGTACACGGTTATCGCGATCATATGTACGTGCGTCATGAGCACATGCGTACCCGCGACTGCGCGCACGCGTGGGCGAGAGAGCGGGCGGGTGCGGCGCCCCCGGCGACGATAGCCTTCCGTCGGTGCAAGACCTCAAAGGCCTGATCCTCTCCGGCGGGGCCGGCACGCGGCTGCGCCCGATCACCCACACCTCGGCCAAGCAGCTGGTGCCTGTCGCCAACAAGCCCGTGCTCTTCTACGGGATCGAGGCGCTGGTCGACGCCGGCGTCACCGAGATCGGCATCGTCATCGCGCCGGAGACCGGCGACGAGATCCGCGCCGCGGCAGGCGACGGCTCGGCCTTCGGCGCCCGCATCACCTACATCGTCCAGGACGAGCCGGCCGGCCTCGCCCACGCGGTGCTGACCGCGGAGGAGTTCCTCGCCGGCTCGCCCTTCGTCATGTACCTCGGCGACAACCTGCTCGCCGACGGCCTGCGCGGCCTCGTCGAGAGCTTCCGCGCCGAGGAGCCCGACGCGCTGATCCTCCTCACCCCGGTCGACGATCCCCAGTCCTACGGGGTCGCCGAGCTGGACGGCGAGCGCATCGTGCGCCTGGTCGAGAAGCCCAAGGACCCGCCCTCGAACCTCGCCCTGGTCGGCGTCTACCTCTTCGCGCCGGCGATCTTCGACGCCGCCCGCGCCCTGGAGCCGTCCTGGCGCGGGGAGCTGGAGATCACCGAGGCGATTCAGGGCCTGATCGAGGACGGCCACGCCGTTCGCTCCCAGGTGGTCGGCGGCTGGTGGAAGGACACCGGCCAGCTCGCCGACATGCTCGAGGCCAACCGCCTCGTGCTGGAGGAGATCGGGACGCGGGTCGAGGGCGAGGTCGATGCGGCCTCGCGGGTCGAGGGGCGCGTCGTGGTCGAGCCCGGCGCCGTGCTGAAGGGCTCGGTGGTGCGCGGCCCGGCCGTGATCGGCGCCGGCGCCCACGTCGAGGACGCCTACGTCGGCCCCTACACCTCGATCGGCGAGGACGTTCGCATCTGCCGCGCGGAGATCGAGCACTCGATCGTGCTCGCCGGCTCGGTGGTCGAAGACCTCGGCACCCGCCTCGAGGCCAGCCTGCTCGGCCGCGAGGTGAAGCTGACCCGCAGCGACGGCATGCCGAAGACGCTGCGGATGTTGGTCGGCGACCGCTCCGAGATCGAGATCATCTGATCGGGGGGACTCCCAATTAGCCGGGAGCTAACTCCCAATTAGCCGGGATAGTATTCCCAATATGCTAGACTGGGCCCGGTCAGCCCACGATGATCCAGCGCCTTCTCCGACCGACGATCGTCAGCGCTCTCTCCGAAGCGCGAGTCGTCTGCGTGCTGGGCCCACGTCAGGCCGGCAAGACAACGCTTGTCCAATCCATCACGGAGAACGAGTATCCCGCGCACTACGTCTCGCTCGACGATCCCGGCGCGCTGGGTCGGGCATTGGACGACCCGACCGGGTTCGTCTCAGGGAAAGGTCGACTGGTGATCGACGAGGTGCAACGAGCGCCCGAACTGCTGCTGGCGATCAAGCGGGTGGTCGATTCGAACAACGAGCGAGGCCAATTTCTGCTCACGGGCTCGGCGAACATTCTCACTCACCCCCGCGTTGCGGACGCGCTTCCCGGGCGTGTCGACTATCTGACTCTCTGGCCCTTCTCGCAGAAGGAGTTGAGCGGATCGTCGGGGCGCTTTCTCGAGAATGCATTGGCCGGGCTGACACCGGAGGTGACCAATGCCCCAGCTGGGCGCGCAGGCTACGCCGAGCGGCTGGTTCGGGGCGGCTTTCCGGAGGTCGTCCAATCCGGTGCTTCAGGTCGCGGTCGCTTTTTCACCGGATACGTGGATTCCATCCTCGGCCGGGAGGTCTCCGAGTTGGCTGCGGTCAAAAACACGCAGGCCGTTGGCCGGGTGTTGCGTCTGGCGGCTGCTCGTTCGGCTGCGCTGGCCAATTTTTCTCTGATCGGTCGAGAGCTGGGCATCGACCACAAGACCGTTGCTGCTCACTTGCGAATCCTCGAACAGCTGTTTCTCGTTGTGCAGTTGCCCGCGTGGCATGCGAACCTAGGTCACCGTGTCGTGCGTACTCCAAAGCTGCACGTCGCCGATACTGGGATGTTGTGCTCGCTGCTGGGGGCGGACGTCGCTCGGGTAGAAGCCGATAACGCGATAGCTGGCAGCGTGTTCGAGTCCTTCGTAGTGAATGAGGTGGTCCGCCTGGTGAGTGCGAGCGACATTGGGCACCAGTTGAGAGCCCATCACTATCGAGACCGGCAAGGCCGCGAGGTGGACTTGGTGGTCGAACATGCCAATGGCGACGTGGTTGGCATCGAGGTCAAGGCTTCAGCGACGCCCCGACGCCGCGATTTGGCCGGACTCACCCTCCTCCGCGACGCGCTTGGAGAACGTTTTCGTCTCGGCCTTCTTCTCCATCTCGGGGAGGACTCGATCCGTCTCGGCGACCGCATCCATGCAGTGCCTCTGGCGAGCCTCTGGAGCGATTAGCCTGTCTCGCCGATGAAGGTCCTCGTCACAGGCGCCGGCGGCATGCTGGGGCGCGACGTCGTGCTCGCCGCCGGCAACGCCGGCCATGACGTGGTCGGCTTCGGCCACACCGAGCTCGACGTCGCCGACGCCGAGGGGGTGCGGGCGAAATTCGAACTGGAACGGCCCGACGTGGTGGTCAACTGCGCCGCCTGGACCGACGTCGACGGGGCCGAGGAGGCCGAGGAGGCGGCCCTGGCGGTCAACGGCGCCGGCGCCGGGCACGTCGCCGCGGCCACCGCGGCGGTGGGCGGCTCGGTCGTCTACGTCTCCAGCGACTACGTCTTCGACGGCGCCAAGGGCGCGCCCTACGTCGAGACCGACCAGACGGCGCCGCTCTCGGCCTACGGCCGCACCAAGCTGGCCGGCGAGGAGGCGACGGCCGCCGCCAGCAAGCGCCATTTCATCGTCCGCTCCTCCTGGCTCTTCGGCATCGGCGGCTCCAACTTCGTCGAGACGATGCTGCGCCTCGCCTCGACCCAGAACGAGGTGCTCGTCGTCCGCGACCAGGTCGGCTCTCCCACCTACACCTGGCACCTCGCCTACGGCATCGTGCGCCTGATCGAGGGGATCGAGTTCGGCATCCACCACATGGCCGCCGCCGGCTCCTGCTCCTGGTACGACTTCGCGCGGGAGATCTTCGAGCAGGCCAAGGTCGAGTGCCGGGTCCTCTCCGCCACCACCGACATGCTCGGCCGCCCCGCTCCACGACCCGCCCTCTCGGCGCTGGAGAGCCAGCGCGAGCACGCGATCGGGCTCCCCGACTGGCACGACGGCCTTGCCGCCTATCTCGCCCAGCGAGCGAGCGAGTAGCGCTCGTTGAAGGATTGCCGGGGTCATGGCCCGGGCGATCCCTCAACGAAGACCGCCGGAACGGGCGGGTCTTGCCGTCAGGATCGCTACCCTTCCGCCGCGTGAAGCTCCTCGTCACCGGCGCCGCCGGGTTCATCGGCTCCACGTACGTGCGCCTGGTCGGCGGCGAGCGCGAGGTGCGTGTGCTCGACAAGCTCACCTACGCCGGCCGGCGAGAGAACCTGCCGGAGGGGACGGAGCTGGTGGTCGGAGCGATCGAGGACCCGGAGGCCGTGCGTGAGGCGATGGAGGGCTGTGACGCCGTCGTCAACTTCGCCGCCGAGTCCCACGTCGACCGCTCGATCGACGACCAGGACGCCTTCGCCCGCACCCACGTGATCGGCACCGGCACCCTGCTCGACGCCGCCCGCGAGCTGGGGGTCGGCCGCTACCTGCAGGTTTCCACCGACGAGGTCTACGGCTCGATCGAGTCGGGCTCCTTCACCGAGAGCTCGCCGCTCGACCCCTCCTCGCCCTACTCGGCGACGAAGGCCGCCGGCGACCTGCTCGTCTCGGCCCACGTCCACACCTACGGCATCGACGCCTCGATCGTGCGCGGGTCCAACAACTACGGCCCGCGCCAGTACCCCGAGAAGCTGATCCCGCTGATCGTGCTGAACGCGCTGCACGGCGACCCGCTGCCCGTCTACGGCGACGGGCGCCAGGTGCGCAACTGGCTCTACGTCGAGGACTTCTGCCGCGGCATCCACACCGTGCTGGAGAAGGGCCGCCCCGGCGAGGCCTACAACGTCGGCGGCCCCGACGAGTGCGAGAACATCGAGGTGGTCAGGCGAGCGATCGAGCTGACCGGCGCCGACGAGGGCCTGATCGAGCACGTCGCCGATCGCCCCGGCCACGACCGCCGCTACTCGCTCTCCTCCGAGAAGCTGCGCGAGCAGCTGGGCTGGGAGGCCGAGGTCCACTTCGCCGAGGGCCTGGAGCGCACGGTGCGCTGGTACCGCGAGAACGAGGCGTGGTGGGGGCCGATCCGCTCCGGCGAGTACCGCGAGTACTACGAGAGGCAGTACGGCAGGGCACTCGGCTGATGCCGCGTCGATTGCCTACGAAGCTCGACGGCGTGGTGCTGCTCGAGCCCACGGTCCACGGCGACGAGCGCGGCTTCATGGTCGAGACCTTCCGCCGCGACGCCTGGGCCGAGCAGGGCGTCGACGTCGAGTTCGTCCAGCACAACCACTCGCGCTCGGGGCGGGGGACGCTGCGCGGCATCCACTTCCAGACCGAGCCGGGCCAGGCGAAGCTGGTCCGCTGCCCGCGCGGGCGCATCTTCGACGTCGCCGTCGACCTGCGCCGCGGCTCGCCCACCTACGGCGGGTGGGAGGGGCACATGCTCGACGACGAGGCACACCGCCAGCTCTTCGTCCCGGTCGGCTTCGGCCACGGCTTCGCCGTGCTCAGCGAGACCGCCGACGTCGCCTACCTCTGCTCGAGCGCCTACGACCCGGCGACCGAGTCGGGCATCGCCTGGGACGACCCTGGCGTCGGCGTCGAGTGGCCGGTCGAGGAGCCGCTGCTCTCCGAGCGCGACCGGACCGCACCCACCCTGGCCGAGGTCGGCGAAACCCTGCCCTTCCGCTGAGGCGCGCCTTCCTTGACGAAATCGACCCGTCTTCGGCGGGTTCGCCGCGCCACACCCGCGCCGCCGCCTGCAACGGTGCGCCCATGAGCCAAGCAATCGCAGTGGACGTGTCCGCCACATGGCCTAATGTGGTCCACATGTCGAAGATGATCCAGGTCCGCAACGTCCCCGATGAGGTGCACAGGGTCCTCAAGACCCGCGCCGCAGTCGAGGGCCTCTCGCTTTCCGACTACATCAAGCGCGACCTCGAAGAGCTCGCCAGGCAGGCGACGATCGAGGACGTCTTCGCCAGCGCTCGCGCCCGCGGCAGCTCCGGCCTCACCAGCGAGGAGATCGTCGCGGACATCCGGGCCTCCCGCGGCGAGTAGCGTCCGTGCCCGTCGTCGACGCATCGGTCCTCGTCACCGTCTTGGCCGACGCCGAGCACGCTGCCTGGGCCGAGAGCCAGCTCTCCGCCGCCGGCGCCGATCGCTCCCTCTGGGCCCCCCACCTGATCGACGCCGAGGTCGGGCATGCCCTGCGCCGCAGAGTCGCGGCCGGTCGGCTGGGCGAGGACCGGGCAGGAGCGGCGCTGCAGGATCTCGCGCGCATGCCGCTGCGCCGCATCGACCACGCCGGGCTGCTCCACCGGGCCTGGGAGCTGCGCGACAACCTCAGCTTCTACGACGGCCTCTACGTCGCCCTCGCCGAGATTCTCGACGCCCCCCTGGTGACTCTCGACCGGCGCCTCGCCAGGGCCGTCGGCACGGCAGGCATCGCCGTGCTGACGGTGACCTGACGCGCTTTTCGACCCTCCGAACCGACGCGATTCGGCTAGTGGACCACTAGGAGCCCGGGTCACTAACGCGATCTGAGGCACCCAGCGCGAGCAGTCAGGACTGGATTGGACCGTGAGTGCAGCGGTCTTCGCGTCGGGCGGCCCGCGCGGGCGGTTCCGCGGAACCGCGGAAC
>Ga0299914_10000017_pt1 | contig 121381 bp, 73 predicted proteins | sample RVTome_10_FD_201361 | JGI IMG/M metagenome (GOLD analysis project Ga0299914, IMG submission 201361) | Soil microbial communities from uranium-contaminated site in the Upper Colorado River Basin, Wyoming, United States - RVT153D57 (version 2) ... | reverse complement strand
ATCTGAAAATCGAGCTGGATGTCGCTGAACAGGCATTGAATCGGTTTCGTGTGCAGAAGGGTTCGATCGATCTCAGCCTGGAAACGCAGGCGATGCTTGAAAAACTGGCCGATAGCGAAAAGCAGCTCTCGGAGCTGGATCTGGCCCGTGTTGAACGTGCGCAGAGGTTCACCGCCGAGCACCCTGCGATGATCGCTTTGCGACAGCAGCGGCATGAACTTGAACAAAGCCGCGAGCAGTTGGAACAGCGGATTCGTGAACTGCCGGAAGCGGAGCAGGATGCCCTGCGGCTGATGCGCGACGTTCGTGTTGCCGGCGAGTTGTACACGCTTCTTCTGAATCGTGCGCAGGAGTTGAAAGTGGTCCAGGCAGGGACGGTCGGCAACGTTCGCATCATCGATACCGCGTTCGTTCCGCGCGAGCCGGTCAAGCCGAAGAAAGCGATTGTGCTGGCGCTGGGCGCGATGCTGGGTGCGGCGCTGGGCGTGTTCGTGGTGTTTCTGCGTCAGGCACTTACAAGCGGCATCCGCGACCCGAAAGTACTTGAGCAGCATTTTGGCCTTCCGGTCTACGCCATCGTGCCCTTGAGCGACGCCGAGGCGGATGTCGACAACGCAACCGAAAAGTCGTTGCGCCTGATCGCCACGCGGGATCCCCATGATCCTGCCGTGGAGAGCCTGCGGTCGTTGCGAACGAGTCTTGAATTCCTGTTGCGCGAATCGCGCAACAATGTGCTGACCATAGGCGGGCCCGCGCCGGGTGTCGGCAAGTCATTTGTCTGTTCCAACCTGGGGGCATTGCTGGCACAGACGGGACGACGCGTGCTGGTGGTGGATGCCGACATGCGTCGCGGCCACCTGCATCGCAAGTTCCAGGTTCCGCGCGCTCCCGGTCTCAGTCAGGTCATCGCGGGCGAGGTTGCAGCACGCGACGGCATCTACGCAGGCAAGGCAGAGAACCTCAGCTTCATGGCAAGCGGAAAGCTTCCCCCCAATCCGGCGGAGCTGCTGACCAGCCGTAGTTTCGAGACGTTGCTGGAAGAGCTGAAGGAAAGTTTCGATCTGGTGTTGCTCGATGCGCCGCCGGTGCTGGCTGCGTCGGAAGCCATCACCCTTGCGCAAGCGGCCGGCTTGAATCTCATGGTCATTCGCAGCGGACAGCAGAGTCAGCGCGAGGTGGAGCTGGCGGTGGACAGGCTCGCACGCGCAGGCGCGACGCCCAGCGGTTTCGTGTTCAACGCGCTCGCGGTGGGTTCGCGTCGTTACGCGTACGCAGGCTATCGCTATTACCGCTACGACCAGGCGACAAGCGAGAGCTGAAGGGTCTGACAATCGTTTTCGCGACGAGCATGAAACGGTACTGGTTGTGGAATAGGCGAGGGCACCGGAAAGGTGATCAGGCGATCGCAGGAAGCGGCACAGGGAGTAAAGATGATGGATTATCTGCAATGGATATTGCAATTGCCGGTGCCTGCGGGACTGACGGCGACGCTGCTTCTGGTCCGGTTGATTTCCCCACTGGCGATTCGCATCGGCCTTGTCGACGTTCCGGATCAGCGCAAACGTCATGACGGTGCGGTTCCGCTGGCCGGAGGCATCGCGCTTACGCTCGCCTATTTCCTGCTCGCTTTCGTTGTCCTGCCGCAGGGAGCGATGTTTGCGGGCTTCGCGATATGCATCGGAATCCTCGTCGTGGTTGGTTTGCTGGATGATTTTGGCGGGTTACGACCGGGTGTCCGCCTGGTCGCCCAGTTCGGAGTCGCGGGCCTGCTGATTTTCGCAAGTGATGTGCGCATCGAGTCGCTGGGCAACCTTCTCGGGAACGGCGAAATTCTTCTGCCGCCGGTTGCAGGCACCCTCGTCACTGCGTTCTGTGTGGTCAGTGTCATCAATGGCTTGAACATGATCGATGGTTTGGATGGACTGGCGGGAGGGACCGCAAGCATCATGCTGGCGGTATTCGTGTTCGTCGCTTTCCTGTCGAAAGCCAGCGCCGTTGCCGCTCATTTCAGCGTGTTGCTCGCCTGCCTTCTCGGCTTCCTGGTGTTCCACAATTTCCGTTCGCCGTTGCGCCGGCGACTGGTATTTCTCGGTGATGCGGGCAGCATGGTGCTCGGCTTTTCGCTCGCCTGGATCGCTATCGTGCTGGCTGGCCAACCGGGAGATGGCATGTACCCCGTCAGCGCGGTATGGATTCTCGGCCTGATCGTGCTGGATACCGTCGCAACGGTGTTCCGCCGCCTGTTGACCAGGCGCAATCCGCTGTCTGCTGGCCGTGACCATCTGCACCACCTGTTGCTGGAACTCGGCTGTACGCCACAACAGTCCGTCGTGATACTCCTCTCGATAGCTGCGGCGATGGCCGCAATCGGCGTCGCCGGTTGGCAGTACGGCCTGCCGGAAGTACAACTTGCCGGTGCATTTGTCCTGGTGGCAATTGTCTATTTCGTCGTGGTCAACGCTGGCTGGCACGCTGTGTTTCGCAGAGGAGCGACGCGTCCTCCTGTTTTGGTCACACCGCAAGGTGTATTGCCAGCCCACCAGACCCATGAGCCGATCGCGAGCGTAATCGCCGGACGAAAGCATGACGAGTCGAATGGCGCCGGGCGGATGAAGGCCGGTGAAAGGATATCCGCTGTGCAAGAGACCCTGCGCGAAACCGCGATGAACAACGCCGCAGGCAGTGCCCGCACAACGGGCAGCCTGCAGGGCGCCTCGAAGGCAGTGTCGAAGGCATGAACCATATTTCCAAGGTCGTCTGGCCTCAGTGAACGTAGATATTCCGAGAGAAGCGAGCGTCCAGCCCGGATTTTCGTAAACGTCAACCGTTGATCAACCCTCTTTCCGCTTGAACCTCGCTCTCTCCTGAGTTGTGATAGGCGCTCTTTGAAACGGGGTGTCTCATGCCGCTTGCTTATGTCACTCATCCTGCATGCAGCCTGTTCGATCCCGGTGATCCCCATCCGGAAGTTCCGGCGAGACTGGCTGCGATCAATGATCACCTGATCGCGCTGCGCTTGCTCGATGTGCTGGATGAAATTGCGGCGCCGGCTGCCAGCGACGAACAGTTGTTACGCGTGCATGACACTGCCTATCTCGAGATGCTCGTTGCACGCGAACCGGCATCCGGAACCGTGCAGCTCGATGCGGATACCTGGCTGTCGCCGGGTATTGTGCGCGCAGCACGGCATGCCGCCGGCGCTGGCGTGCACGCGGTGGATCTCGTGATGTCCGGCAAGGCATCGGCCGCGTTCTGCGCAGTACGTCCGCCCGGGCACCACGCCGAGCGCGACCGCGCGATGGGCTTCTGTCTCTTCAACAACGTGGCAATTGCCGCGGCCCACGCGATAACCGTACATCAGTTGAAGCGCGTCGCTGTCGTGGATTTCGACGCGCACTGGGGTAACGGCACCGACGCGATATTTCGAGATGAAAAGCGCGTCGGAATATTCTCGACCTTCCAGGATCACCTGTTCCCCGAAACCGATGTGTCCAGCCTGCCAGGACGAATACACAATGTTGCGCTCGCACCGCATGCGACCGGTCGTGAAATCCGGCAGATCTATCATGACGTGCTCTTTCCGGCGCTGAATGACTTCCGGCCGCAACTGGTATTGGTCTCGGCGGGGTTCGACGGCCATCGCGAAGATGCCATGTCGGATCTCGAAATGACCGAAGACGATTACGCCTGGCTGACCGATGAAATCATGACCATCGCAAAACGTCATGCGAAAGGGCGCGTCGTGTCGGTACTCGAAGGCGGTTATGAACTTTCCTCGCTCGGCCGCTCCGTCGCCGCGCACGTGCGTTCACTGCTTTCCGATTGAGGACGCGCCATGTCCATACGCAACCTCGATGCATTGTTCCAGCCGGCGTCCATTGCGCTGATCGGCGGATCGGACAAGGAACACTCGGTGGGCGGCGTGCTCGCGCGCAACCTCATCGCGGGCGATTTCGAAACGCGCCATGGCGGCACACTGTGGATCGTGAACAAGTCGCACGACGAAGTGCTCGGGCGCACGAGCTATCGCAAGGTCCGCAACCTGCCGGCCGCACCCGATCTCGCCATCATTGCGACACCGCCTGACAGCGTACCCGGGATTGTTCGCGATCTTGGCAGGAAAGGCGCGCGCGCCGCAGTCATCATCACCGCCGGTTTCGCGGAACTCGGCGAACGTGGTGGCAAACTGCAACGCGAAGTGCTCGAAGCCGCACGTCCTTTTCTCATGCGCGTCGTCGGTCCGAACTGCCTTGGTGTACTGGTGCCGGGCATGGGCATCAACGGCAGCTTTGCGCACCGTGATGCGCGCGAAGGTGGTCTGGCGTTCGTCAGCCAGTCCGGCGCCATCCTGACGGCGATGCTCGACTGGGCGGATACACGTGGTGTCGGGTTCTCGTCGCTGCTCTCGATGGGCAATATGGCCGATGTCGATATCGGCGACCTGCTCGATTATTTCGCCATCGATCGTCATACGCGCGCGGTGCTGTTGTATGCCGAAGGCGTTACCGAGGCGCGCAAATTCATGTCCGCGGCACGCGGTTGCGCGCGGGCCAAGCCCGTCATCGTCGTCAAGTCCGGACGTCATCCCGTGGGTGCGGTGGCGGCAAGTTCACACACGGCAGCATTGGCGGGCGCAGACGACATCTACGACGCCGCGTTCCGTCGTGCCGGCATGCTGCGCGTAAAAACGCTGGAAGAAATGTTCGACGCCGCCGAAGTGCTGGCCACCGCGCGCATGCCGCGCGGCCGTCGTGTCGCCGTGTTGAGCAATGGCGGCGGAGTCGGTGTGATGGCCGCCGACGCCTTGCTTGACGAGGGCGCGAAAATCGCAACGCTGGCACCGGCAACACTCACCGCGCTTGACGCCGTGCTGCCGGTATCGTGGTCGAAAGCCAATCCCGTCGACATCATCGGCGATGCACCGCCCGCGCGTTACGCGGCCGCGCTCGACGTGTTGCGCAAGGACCCGGATGTGGACGTCGTGCTGGTCCTGCATTGTCCGACGGCGATGACGTCCAGCGAGGCCGCTGCGGACGCAGTGATTGCCGAAGCAGCGAAGCCTGGTCCACTCATGCTTGCCGGCTGGCTGGGTGGCCGCGATGCGGCGAGCGCGCGCAATCGTTTCACCGAAGCCGGTATTCCTGCCTACGCCACGCCAGAGCAGGCGATACGCGCGTTCATGTACCTGTTCCGTTACCAGCGCAACCAGGAACTGTTGATGCAGACGCCGCCGTCGCAGCCGGATCACCGGCTGGACGTCGATGTCGCGCGCGGGCACGTGCTGTCCGCGATTTCTACTGGCAAGGAATGGCTGGATGACGTCGACGCGAAAGCCGTGTTGCAGGCGTACGGCATATCCGTCGTTCCGTCCGTACGCGCGCAGACGGCTGCGGAAGCAGGAAAGCGCGCGCTAGAATTCGGCCGGCCGGTTGCCCTGAAACTGCTTTCACCCGACATTCTCCACAAGTCCGAAGCGGGCGCCGTGAAACTCGACGTGGAGCCGGGCAATGCGGAACAGGCCACGACCGACATACTGAAACACGTTCATGAGCGATTCCCGGACGCGCGCATCGAAGGCATCAGCGTGCAATTGATGGCGGATCTTCGCGATACCTGGGAAGTGTTCGCGGGCATTGCCGTTGATCCGGTGTTCGGGCCCGTCGTGTTGTTCGGCGAGGGCGGCGAAGTGATCGAGGTCGTTGCCGACCGCGCCATCGGCCTGCCGCCGCTGAACACGCAACTCGCCATGCAGATGATCAAGCGCACGCGCATCAACCGCCGGTTGCGCGGTTTCCGCAGCCGGCCTCCCGTAGATCGCGATGCGCTCGCGCTGGCACTTGTGCGCATCGCGCAGATGGCTGTCGATATTCCGGAAATACAGGAACTCGATGCGAACCCGATCCTTGCAGGACCGCGTGGCATCGTCGCGCTGGATGCGCGCATTCGTGTGCGAGCGGTGGACGAAGGCCACAGGGACCGCGTCTGCATACACCCGTACCCGAAAGAACTGGAAACGGATTTCAACTTGCCGGGCGGACGCCGCCTGTTGCTGCGACCGATACGGCCAGAAGACGAACCCGCGCTGCAACGCGCGTTCGATCACATGACGCCGGAAGAACGTCGCAACCGCTTTCTAGGCCCGATGAAAGTGCTCTCGCATGCGCAGGCCGCGCGCTACTCGCAGCTCGATTACGATCGCGACATGGCGTTCGCACTCGTCGACCCCGATGTTGTCGGCGCCGACATCCATGCCATCGCTCGCCTCAGCGCAGATTCCGACAACGTCAGTGCCGAGTACGCGATTCTTGTCCTGCACGAACTTGCAGGCAAAGGCGTGGGCACGCGACTGATGCAGCACCTTATTGATTACGCGCACCACAAGGGCATCCGCGAAATCTACGGCGAAGTGCTCGCCGAGAATCGTGCCATGCTGGCGGTATGCCGGAAGCTGGGTTTCGATATCCGTCGTCAGCCGGACGAACCGGGTGTCATGCATGTCTCCTTGCGACTGAAATAAAGCGAACGACGCGACACGTATGATGATCATAGAATTCGCTCCATGAATGCACTCCCTGTTCATGCTGTTCTCTCCGAGCTCCGCGCAGCACTTGCCGACGCGCACATCGCCGTGCTCGAAGCCCCGCCGGGCGCCGGCAAGACGACTGTCGTGCCGCTTGCGTTGCTCGAAGAGTCGTGGCTGAACGGAAAGAAGATCATCATGCTGGAGCCACGGCGCCTGGCCGCGAAGAACGCGGCGCGCTTCATGGCGCAGTCGTTGGGAGAGGCGACCGGGCAAACCGTCGGTTACCGCGTGCGGCATGAATCGCGCGTTTCGGACCGCACGCGTATCGAAGTCGTCACCGAAGGTATTCTTGTACGGATGCTGCAACAGGATCCGGCGCTCGAAGACATTGCGCTGGTCATCTTCGACGAATTCCATGAACGCAGCCTGCAGGCGGATCTCGGTCTCGCGCTGGTGCTGGATGCGCGCGACAACCTGCGCGACGACCTCGGTGTGCTGGTGATGTCCGCGACGCTCGAAGGCCAACGTGTTGCCGCGCTGTTGGATGATGCACCAGTGGTGCGCACGGAAGGGCAGCAGTTTCCTGTCACGACGCGTTATGCGTCGATGACTGCCGATGACGACCTCGCACTCGCAGCCGCACGCTCTGCCATTGCGCTGATGCGCGAAGAAGAGGGCAGCCTGCTCGCGTTCTTCCCGGGCGCCGGCGAGATTCGCCGCGCGGCCGACTGGCTGCGCGAACACGGCGACGCGCATATCGACATCACGCCACTATTTGGCGATCTCTCGCCTGCGGAGCAGGATCGCGCGATACAGCCCGCGCCATCAGGGCGCCGCAAGCTCGTACTCGCAACCAATATCGCGGAATCCAGCCTGACCATCGAAGGCGTGCGGCTGGTGGTGGATGCGGGCCTCGAACGTGTACCCGTGTTCGACCCGCCGTCCGGCATGACGCGCCTCGTCACGCAGCGTATTTCGCAGGCGTCCGCGGATCAGCGGCGTGGCCGCGCCGGGCGTAACGAACCCGGTGTCTGCCTGCGTCTGTGGCGCGAAGCCGACACACCCCGGATGATCGCGCACGCGCCGCCGGAAATGCTTGCGGCGGATCTTGCGAATCTCGCGCTGGAGCTTGCCGGCTGGGGCATCAGCGATCCCGCGAAACTGCGCTGGCTGGATCCACCACCCGCGGCGTCATTCGCGCAGGCCTGCGAACTGCTGACGGATCTCGGCGCGCTGGATGCTTCGGGCCGCATCACTACCGACGGCAAGGCCATGCTCGCACTGCCTGTGCATCCGCGGCTTGCGCACATGCTGTTGCGCGGACGCGCGCAGGGGCAGGGCGCACTCGCAACGATACTCGTCGCCATTCTTGAAGAGCGCGACCCGCTGGCCGCGATCCGCCAGTCCGACATCGAGTTGCGTGTGCGTGCCATTGTTTCAGGCGACGGCATTGCGCGCGGTAGTCGGCAGCGATTGCTGGCATCCGCGAAACAGCTCGCTGCAACACTGGGTGTTGCGCGCGAGCTGGACGCACACGTGAAAAGCGGCACCCTCGATATGACGCGCGCCGGTTACCTGATCGCCGAAGCATATCCCGATCGCATTGCGCGGCGCCGGCCCGGGCAGGACGCGCGTTACCAGATGGCCGGTGGGCGCGGCGCGTTTCTCGATGCCGGCGATTCGCTTTCGCAGCAGGAATGGCTGGCCGTTGCGACGGTTTCCGGCGGCGGGCGCGATGCACGCATCTTTCTCGCCGCCGAATTGCGTGATGAAGATGTCGCAGCACTGGAAGCGGAAGCCGGCGAAATGGTGCAGGTGACATTCGATGCGCCGTCCGGTGCGGTCGTCGCGCGTCGCGTGCGGCGGGTGGGCAGCCTTGTGCTCGAAGAACATCCCGTACCCGTTCCCGCCGGGCTTGCGTTGCCGGCGCTGCTGAAAGGCATTCGCTCAGTCGGATTGCAACGCCTGCCATGGGGCGCGCAGACGGAAAACCTGCGCGCACGTGTCGAAACTCTGCGCCGACTGGAACCGGAGGCGTGGCCTGCCTGCAACGACGCCAGCCTGCTCGCGACGCTGGAAGAATGGCTCGCGCCGTTTGCCGCAAACACGCGCAAGCTCGCGGAGATTTCACCGGGTGCTCTGCACGAAGCGTTGCTGTACCGAATGGGTCATGAGCGCGCGCGGCAACTGGACGCACAAGCGCCGGAAACCTTCGAGCTGCCGTCCGGGCAGCGCGCGCGCATCGATTATTCCGGCGAGATTCCCGTGCTCGCCGCGCGCATCCAGCAGTTCTTCGGCCTGCATGCGACGCCGGCCATTGCAAACGGCCGCCTGCCGCTCAGCCTGCAACTGCTGTCGCCCGCGAACCGTCCCATGCAGCTCACCCGCGATCTTGCGAGTTTCTGGAAGAACACGTATCCGGAAGTACGCAAGGATTTGCGCGGCCGCTATCCGAAGCACGCCTGGCCGGAAGATCCGTTGACGGCGGCGCCGAGGGCGAGGTCGTTGAAAGCACGTGGGGAGAAAGAATGAAGAGTGAGACGGTCAGTAGGTCACCGTTACGGTGATGGTGTCCGAATACGTGCCGGCCGGCGCGTTCTGCTGGCCCGACGGCACGCGGCCGTACACCGTCAATGCCTGTTCTTCGCCCGTGCCGGTGTCCGCCACGGTGTCGATGCCGACGTTGTTACCCCAGTTCGCCGTGCGGTTGGCGTCGCTGTACAGCGCGTAGTTCAGCGTGCCGTTTTCGCCGTTCATCGAACGCGTCGTTGTTGTCGCGCCGCCGCCGTCGAGCGCGATGTGATACGCCGTTCCATTTGCGCAACTGACAAGAACAGCCGCAGTGGCATCGACGTGATTGCCGGCATTCCCAAGAGGATCGATCACGCCGAACGCAAGGCTGGCAGCGGATATCGAACAGGAATCGACGATGGAGGCGCCTACCGAGAGCGTGCCGGCGGATTCGGCCGCGTAAAAGGTGGCGAGGTTCGGGAGCATCAGGACCACACCCACGAGCGAACAGAATATTTTCTTCATGACCACAACACCGCTGACCTGGACCGACATCCCAAGCTGCATGAAGCGTGCGCCCGGGACTGGTGCCGGGACGTTCACGCATGAAGCGGCGCGCATTCTGACGGATTGCGCGGTAGCACGCGAGTGTTGAATACATCTCGCCTGGTCTGGGCCACAGCCGGAATGAAATCCAGTTGCGCTGCAGCACCGGTGACCGGGTGTGACATGCCGTTTCGATTCGAACAGGCGGAAAAGCAACGGCCCGGATGGAAATGTTGTGGGCGCCTCGCAGGCGGCGTAACGGTATTCGTTCGTCAGGTGTTTCGTCGACAAGGCGCAGTATTTTCAAGTCACCAAGGCGAGGCGGCCCCTGACGAGAAAAGATGCCGGCTTCGAAGCGCCGCAGTGATCCTGTCCGTCGTTCAGTTCGAGATTGCATAGCCCAACCGTCGGCCCGGTACTTGCACCGGTCCGCCAGATAGTTGACATCGTCAATAGAAAAGATGGATAACGGCAATTGGGATTATCCGGCGGAGTACCGTAATGAATTCCGCACGTCTTGAAACACGCATCGCCGCAATCAGGCGCTTCAACCGCTATTTCACGCAGACCATTGGCGTACTGCACGAAGGCTTGCTGGAAAGCCCGTTCTCGCTGGCGGAAGTGCGCGTGTTGTACGAACTGGCACACAGGGAACAGCCGACCGCGGTGGAGCTGTGCGAGTCGCTCAGCCTGGACCCCGGCTATCTGAGCCGCATGCTGCGGCGCCTTGATCGCGACAAGCTGCTCAAGCGCCGCCGGTCGCCACACGATGCCCGCCGCGTGCACCTCGCGCTGACCGCGAAAGGACGCAAGGTGTTCGACGGTCTCGATCGCCGGTCGCACGACCAGGTGGCGGCACTGATCGAAGGGCTGGCAAGTGAGGATCAGCAGCAGTTGATCGAATCCATGCAGCGGATCGAGGCGCTGCTCGACCCGCCGGCGGAAGCGAAAGTGCCCTACCTGATCCGGCCGCATCGCCAGGGCGACATGAGTTGGGTGATCTGGCGGCACAGCGTCTTTTACCAGGGCGAATTCGGCTGGAGCGATCACTTCATGGCCGTGGTCGCGCGCGCCGTCGCGCAATTCATCGACACGCAGGATCCGGCGCGGGAGCGCTGCTGGATCGCCGAGCGGAACGGCCGGCGCATCGGTTCCGTCTTTCTTGTCCGGGAAAACGATGAGCTGGCGCGCCTGCGCCTGCTGCTGGTGGAACCGGAAGCGCGCGGTCTCGGCATCGGCCGCCGCCTGGTGGAGGAGTGCGTGCACGCCGCGCGCGAGTTCGGCTATCGAAGAATGACGCTGTGGACCAACAGCGAATTGCACGCCGCACGGCAGATTTACGAAGCGCTGGGTTTTCAATTGGTGAACGAAAAGCCCTGCCCGGATTTTGCGCCGGGCTTCATCGGGCAGGACTGGGAGCTGGAACTTGGCTCAAGCTCCGTTTGAAAGAACCGGTGCAGCGCTCGTGGACACGTTCAGGACAGCGGCCCTTCCTTTTCCTTTTTGATGTAACGATCCTGCAGCGCTTCCAGTAGCTCGTTGTCGTTAATGCGGTTGCCAAAGAAATGCGCGACTTCGCCGGAGAACAATTCCGCGGCTGTTGCGAGGGCCATCGGCAGGGCGCGGCGGGAGATGTTTTCTGGGGGCGAAAAAAAGGGTTCTTCACGGATTGGCGGGACGGAGAAGCCGAGACTTCCGCCGGCCGCCCCTGCCTTCCCCTGTGGCCCGTTGCAAAGGCAAGACAACAAGAGCAATGGACAGGATCAACAGGATGAAGAAAGATTTTCAGGATGAGAGCGTAGAGCGGGCAAAGAACCGTACTGCGGCTCTGCATCACGTGATGTCGGAAATCCTGTTGATCCTGAAAAATCCTGTAGATCCTGTCCATTTGATCTTCTGCAGGCTGCCGGCGCTACAAAAACCCTTTCTTGCCGCCCGCAATGCGGCTCGGTCATCCAGGTCATGTTGATCCGGTTATCCCGCCAATCCGTGAAGAACAAAAAAGACCCCGCGCGAGCAGGGTCTTCAACGTCGAATGTGTTTTCCTGATCAGCTCGGACGCACCTTGCCGATCCACAATCCGCCCTTGCTGTATTCGCTCCACGCCCAGCGGATCCAGCGTGGAATCGAGATGCTGAGCCACAGTGCCCACGCAAGGATCACCAGTTTGTACGCCCACAGCGGCACGGAAACGATCGTGACGACGGGCAGCGCACCGGTGGTGCTGTCCACGAACCACGAAAGACCGGACGTGCCGATTTGCGGTCCCGCAATGTGCATGTCCGGCGTGCCGAGCAGAGTTGCAGGAATGGCGCTCGCGAGCGCGATCAGCGCTGCGATTGTCAGAAATGCAAGTAGCACCTGTCTGGCGTTGAACAGCCACGGCGCGGTTTCTCCCAGCTTCGCGTCGCGCAAGCGGAAGGCATGCAACCAGATCGTGACCAGCACGACGACTGACCACGACCACGTGCTCAACCCGAAACCGAGCAACAGCCATTCGTGAAAACGCAGCGGCGTAAGTCGCAGACGACTGACGACGAACGCGAGCAGCGCGAACACCACAAGCTCCGCCCAATAGAGCACCGCCGGTCCCGCCTGCGGACCATCGACGAACAGTATCCAGCGATCGCGCGACGGCGCGACGTCGACACGCACGTTCGCAATCTGCGGAACGCCGAAGCTCAGCGGCATCGAATGAAAGACCGTATTCATGTCATTCGGTCTGCGCCAGCCGATGCTGACTTCATGTTCACCGCCGCCGACCGGCACGATCAGATGTCCCGAGTCCGCCTGTATCGGTTCGGCGCGGCCGTTGACACTGAAGTGGTTGAACAGGATGTCTTCCGGAAGATCGAGCGCAATCTGTCCACCGCGCGTGGCGCGAATGGAGAAATCCAGCGTGCCTTCGCTTTCGCGCGCGCCGGGTCTTTCCACGAACTGAACGTTCTCGACCAGCAGCGTTCGCCCTTCCACCGGCGCCGGTCGTGCCAGGCGCACCGTCAGCGTTTCACCGGGTTGCGGCCAGAACTCGAACGTGCGGTAGTCGTTCGCATCCGTATTTTCGTCTTCCTTTACGGGCAGCATGCCGTCGAAGCTGAAATGCCATGCGGGCCCGAAAGTGAACGTCCAGCGTTCACGATGTTCCGTCGCGCGGGAGGCGGTGAACGCGAGTTCCGTCGCACGCGGCAGCAACGACCGCCAGCTTGCCGCGTCACTGTCGATGGCGAACGGCACGACGACATGGCTCTCCTGCACCAGCATCTTCTCCGCGCCGCCGCTTTCCATGGCGGTGACCTTTTCTTCCGCCAGCAGCGGCACGCGCAAGGTCAGCGCGCCGATCTCCGGTGCAAGCCGCGAGACCGCGGTGTACACGCTGAAATCCAGATCGAACCGCATATTCCGGGAGATTTCGATGAACGGCGGCACGCGATCGAATTGCAGACGCGTGTCTTCGCTCGTGCCGGCTTCACGCCGGCGCACCAGTTCCAGCGAACCGCTCGGCAGCCGTCCATCCTGCACACCGGCCAGATCCCAACCTTCCGCTGTCGCCTTCACGCTGCCGGGACGCACGGGAAAGGGAATTTCCAATGTCGCAGCGCTGCCGGGCACGCCGGACAGGCGCACGTCATGCACGCCAGGCGCAAGTTCAATGGCAAGCCGGCCGTTGGCATCACGCACGAACCATTGCCGTTGCACGCCATTCACGGTCACCGTCTCCGGCTCCCAGCGCGTACGGTTGCCGGGAAGTGCAACTGCGACATTCGCACCCGTATGCACGCGCAGGTGAATGTCGATCGCGTTCTTTCTCACGCGGATGTCGGCGGATTCCACCGCGACGCAATGCGGCAGGCATTCCGGGGGCGCGATAAGACGTTCGCGCAACGTGTTCAGCAATTCCGCGGAGGGTTGTTCCATTGCATTGACCGGCGGCGCTTGCAGGAAGGACGACAGACCCGCAGCCACAACAATTGCCGGCAGGCGCAGCCACGCAAGCGCCGGCCGATTCAACCAAGTGCCCGAGAACACGCGCAACAGCAAGCCGATGCACAGCAGTGCAAACAGCGCGACCGCGATCACACGCAACACCGCGAGACCGAAACCGGAAACCAGCACGAGTCTCAGCTCATCGTCGGGATGCACCGGCGCGGACCACGCCAGCGTCGCGCTGCGCCAGCGCCACTGCGGCGTTTCCGTACCGGCCTGGATCACGGCATTCGATTCGTAACGGGAAAACAGATCGCGCGTCTGGAGTTTCGAGCCCGTGACCTGCACGCGTTCAAGTTCTGCCGCTTCTTCCGTTGCCTTCTGGCGCCGCACGGCCGTTTGCGTATGCGTGTCCATCGCGGGTTCGCTGGCTGTCATCACCTCATCGAGGTACGCCACACCGAAATCGCCGTCGAGTTGCGGATGCAACGCGTAACGCAGCTGATTCGCGAGGATCGGCACCGCTACCAGCAGCAGCAACAGCAGGCTTGTGTTGCGCACGTACTTGCCCGCCGAATGAATGCGTCCCGCACCCGTGGCGCGAACGATCGCAATCGCGGCGAATGCCGGGAACAGCAACCAGAAGATCGCGGGGAATTCCTGAAACAGCAGCAACGCCGCGGCGAGCAGCGCGATGCCGTAAAGCGGTGCGAGCAATCGCCACGCGAGTGCTGCAAGAATCGTGACCACGAACATGTCCAGCAGCGACCACTGATTCAGCCAGTCGCCGTACACCGCATCCGCACCGAACGCGGCAATCAAGCGGGAGCCGGGCGGCAGATGCAGCTGCATTCGCACATCGCTCATCGTTTGTGACCATCCCGTCGCGGGGAAGCGATACGCATCCGGTTCAAGCCGCGCGGAGGTTTTCAGGTTGATCGCGGGATAACGCATCTCCACGCCGGTCGTGTCCGTGCCATCAAGGCGCGTGATCATGAGTGGCTCGTCGTGCGCCTGCGCGCTCTCCAGGCGATACGGCGGCAACATGTCAAAACGCCAGTCGCGGTACTGCTCGCCGGTGAGTTGATCCAGCACTGTGAAGCCCGCGCGGTCGAAGTCCAGCCACGCCTGGCGGTGGAGACTCACGCGATTGTATTCCGCCTCCGTGCGCGGCCGTTCGCTGATCATCGCCGTCGTTTCAGGCGTTGCGACATACGCCGGCAGTTTGTGCCAGCCGTTTGGCAGTGTCGTTGTGCCCGGATCAATCTGCGGCAAACCTTCCAGGCTGGAGACGCGATAGCGGTAATCCGGTTCGTACACCCACACTTCCGAATCCGCGCCCTTCAACGCTTCGGGTACCGCGATCTCGGTAACCGGTTTTTCGGCGCGCGCTTCAAAGGTGAACTGGTATTCGCCGGGGCGCACCTGCGCGATCAATCGGCCCTGCGCATCCAGCCGTCCGGGCAGTTCGCTTCGAATATGCACGGGAACAAACCCGGCCGGAATCACCTGACCGATCTGTTCCTCGCGTGCCTGTCCTGCAACCGCCACGTCGATGACGGTGGTGATCATCTGCGGCACGCTGTCGGTGATCTTGCGATACACCTCCACGAACAGTTCGTCCTGTTCCTGCTCGCTCTTCGCGCCCGACTCGTTCAAAAGCACGCCGCGTTCCGCCATCACCGGCCGCGCAACGGCCTGGTCGTTGACGGCAAGCGCAATTACGCCGCTCTCGTGCGGCACCGGCAATTCATCCGGCAGCGTGTTCCAGGAAAACTCGCCGGTGATGTTCCATGTGCCGGCTTCAAGATGCAGCACGGGGTGTGTACCGCCGGTGACGGGCATCGCTCTGCCGTTTGCCGTCACCGTCTGCGGCCAGTATTGCCGGTCGCCCGGCAACGGCACGGCGGAGGCTTCAATCACCTTCCACGTCTGGTTGAAGCGTCCACCGCTCGCGAGGAGATCAAGTTCCAGGCGGCCCGGCCAGGCGCAAACCCAATGCTCCTGCAGATCAAGTTTCGCACCGGCAAAGAAAGGGCACTCACGATATTCCTCGCCGTGCAGCACCCATTCGCTCCAGGGCTGCAACGCACCGGGAACATAGGGTTTTTCTTCAGCGGAAAACGACGGCAAGACGAATAGCAGCAGGAACACGGACAAAACGCGAACGGGCATATCCATGGCGACTCCCCAGTCTTCGGCGTTCGGCGCCGATAGTGTTTTTTGTGATGGCCGAGGATAAAGCATTCGCCAATGTGCCGTCACGGCGTGTACCGCGCGAACATGTGCTCGCCACGCCAGTGGAAAAGTCCCATGACGGATTCAGGGTCTACGAGGATTCAGGGTCTGGTCTTGCGAGGATTCAGGACCTGGTCTTGAATTGCGGTATTTCATCAACAACCGCCTTCCTGGTACGGCGAGTACTTTCAGGAATCAAGAACTTCAACCGTCATGTAGCGCGGCCAAAACCCCCTGGCGTGCAAATCGATTCGTATGAGGCGAGACGGGAGGTCGAGGTAATGCAGCGCCAGTTCGAACGGACCGCGTATTTCGCTTTGCTCCAGAAGGTATGAAGGAGGAAACAGGTTGCCATCGAACTGGGGAATTCGGGCCTTTGAGAGAACGCGGTATTTGTGATTGAGAAGGTACAGGACATTGGCCTCTTCGAAAGGACAGTCAAAGTCCAGGATGAGGAGGAAGTGGCTTCCAATGGAAAACTGGCGAATGACCGTGTAGCCCTGCAGCTTCTGATCTGTACGAACGCCAGCATCAGAAAGACGGCTGCGGTCCGGCCACTTCTCGTAGGGGCCTTCGTGTGTTTCAAGAGAGAAGCGGCTGATGGGAATAATCATGCCGGCAATGCTAGCAAAGAATGCCAAAGGTATCGCATCGATCATCTGCACCGACAGGGCGAACGCCACAACATCACGTCAACGCGAAGACCACGAGAAACAACATCGGCCGGTACAGGTAGAAATTGATCAGGACGTAAGCGGCGACCAGGCCGAACGTGCCCGCGGTTGACCATCTCCAGCCGACGGCATAGACGCGGCGCAAGGCCACCACGATGTAGGCTGTCATGACGCCGCGAATGATCCAGTTCAACAGGGAGTTTTGCCAGTCGAAAGGCGGCACGAGCAGGTACAACAGGTTGCTGCCATGACCGAGGAGCGGAATCGCCGCCATGTAGAAGGCGACGAGGTGCAGCGCGACGATGAAGTGTTCCGCGTAATAACGCCGGTGTCGCCAGAACAGCAGCATCAGCGCCACGGCCAGGAACGGCACGTGCGCAACGGCCATCGCCTTGCTGATTTCAGGCACTTTGGCGTTGTACGCCCGCCGGTAGTCGCGATAGTCGTAGCCGCGTTCTCCATCCGACGCAGCCCGTGCGTCGGCGTTCCGTGCCTGCACGCGGCGCTCGACCAGCGCGGCGGTGAAGCGGCTGTGAAATGGTCCCGGATCAGCTTGCAGTTGCGCGGCGTCGTCTGCGGAGATGCTGCCGGGATCGCGCGCCTGCAGCGCGATCCGCCCCGGCACTTCCCAGTCGAACGGCGTGGCGAAATCGCTCTGCAGTGCGGAGACGAAGTAGACGAGGTTGACCAGCAGGAACAATGCGATCGGCGACATCCAGCGCGCGCGCCGGCCTTCGATGTAGTCGTGCGACAGCCGGCCCGGTTGCAACAGCAACGCACCGATGGTTCCCCAGAAACGGCCGTCCAGGTCGGTCGCCGCTTCGACGAACTGTCGCAACAGGTTGCCGAAGCGGCGATCGGCTTCGACGAAGCGCTTCTGTCCACAGGTGGAACAGTATTCCCCGTACAGGCGGGAGCCACAGTTGGTACAGGCGTGCGGCTGCCCTTTCATGGGCGAGCCTTGGTGCCGGCGGCCATGTTTCGTGCTGAAATGCGTCTCAAGATCGCTCCCCCCGTTCACGGCCTGGACGGTCAGGTTACATTATTGACAACCTTGTTCAGGAGTGCGACCGCCAATGCCATCTGTCACCGTTAATCCCGCCAAGGTCCGCGAGTTCAAGACCGCCGACAGCTTCTACAAGTGGCTCGCGAAAAACCACGACAGGCAGGACGAGCTCTGGATCAGGATCCACAAGGTGGATTCTGGGCTCAAGTCGATCACGCCGAAGGAAGCCATCGATGTGGTGCTCTGCTGGGGATGGATCGATGCGATCAGAAAATCTCATGACGACAAGAGCTATCTGCAGCGCTATGTGCCGCGTCGTCCGAAAAGCATCTGGAGCCAGATCAATGTCGACAATGTCGCGCGCCTCATCAAGGAAGGGCGGATGACCGAGCACGGGCTTCGCGAGGTCGAAGCCGCCAGGGCCGACGGGCGCTGGGGGCGTGCGTATGCAAGCGGCAAGGATATGAAAATCCCCGACGATCTGCAGGTCGCGATTGATGCCGAGCCCAAAGCCAGGAAGATGCTGGAGAAACTCAGTGCGCAGAACCGTTACGCGTTGGCGTTTCGCGTTCACAACATGAAGACGGAAGCCGGGCGGAAGAAGAAGATCGACACGTTTGTCGAGATGCTCAAGCGCGGCGAGACGATCCATCCGCAGGGCAGGAAATGAGCCTTGATTGAATTCGAGGATTGAATTCGGGTCAGAGCAGAAACAAAGCACTGTTGATCAAAGCACCGCGACGCGGGGCTTTGTTTTTTGTTTCGGCTTTTCGCGCCACTGAAAACCGCCAAGCTCGCGGGCCGGGTTCATGGAATACGCAGCGGGCACCGGACGGCGCTCGCTTCGATACGAGTTCAGCGCATCCCCGGCGGCCGGGAACTCTCGTCACGCACGCTGCGTGCACGTCCTGCCGGCGCTTCTTCGCCGAGTTGCGCAAGTATCCATTCAAGGTGACGGCGTTCATCGGCGAGTCCACGCTGGACGATGGCGAGCGCTCCCGGGGGTGCCTTCTCCACGACGCGCTCGTACGCTGTATTCGTGTCGTTCTCGTTGGTCTTCATGGCCTTGAGAATGGCCTCGTCGCCGAGGAGGCTGCCGAGCACGACCTTGCCTTCCGTCAGCATCTCCTTCGCGCCTCCGCTGTCCGGCACTTCGCCACCCATTTGCCGCACGATGGGCGCGAGTTCCTCGATGTGACGCTCGTGATCGCGCATGAAGGCGGCGAGTTGTTGTTTGTAGATCGTGTTGTCCAGCCGTTCCACAGCCGCTTCGTATGCCTCCGCGGCGGCGTAGTCCAGCTTGATCAGGTCCTGGAGCATTTCCAGTTTGTCGTCTTCGGTGCCAACTGATGTAACCATGTGACCTCCGGTCAGTCTTGATGCACAGCAGCTATCGGTGCCGTTACGACGGACAGTTGACCGCATGTCCACCCGAGCTTGCCATCAGCTACACGATTGACAGGATATCGCCCTCGTTGTGGGTGAATTCCGGACTCGCTTGCCACCTGCATGTTCGCAGTGGATCAGTTACTTCGGGAGTTACGAAACGTTTTGTGACCACTGTCGTTCTCCGAGTACTCGCGGTCCGCAAGGCAATGGAGAGAAAAACGACGAATGCGCGTTGGAGTCCGGATGCCCCGTGGTCATTGATTATCGTCAGTTATTCACTCCGCACGGCGGTCTCGATCTCTTCTTCTATTTGCGCCCATTCCGACTCCGATGTCTCCACTTCCTTTTTTACCTTCACCTGTTCCTTCAGCAGCGTCTCGAGCCGATTCTTGTTGCCGGCTTCATAGAGCGAGGCGCCGGCGAGTTCCGCTTCGATCTCTTTCAGCTTTGCCGACTTTCTTTCGATCTGTTCCATCAACTTCTTCGATTTGTTGCGCAACGATTGCAGTGCTGCGCGATCGTTCGCGGCAGCTTTCCTGGCGGCTTTCCTGTTGATGGGTGTTCCGGCAGTGTTGGTCGGCGATACGGTCTTGTCGTTCCTGAGATCAAGACGCTGCTGGTTCAGCCACTTCTTGTAGTCGTTCAGATCGCCGTCGAACTCTCGCGCGTTGCCGTTTGCGACGAGCGTGTAGCTGGTGACGGTGTTCTCGAGCAAATGACGGTCATGCGAAACGGTGATGACCGCGCCTTCGAACCCTTGCAGGGCCATGGTGAGCGCGTGGCGCATTTCGAGATCGAGGTGGTTGGTGGGTTCGTCGAGCAACAGCAGGTTGGGCGCCTGCCAGACGAGCAGCGCGAGCACGAGCCGTGCCTTTTCACCGCCGGAACGCGGACCGACCGCTTCGGTCGCCATGTCGCCCCGGAAATCGAAGCCGCCGAGGAATCGACGCAGTTTCTGTTCGCTGGCGTTCGGGGACAATCTTCTCAAGTGCAGCAGCGGACTGGCATTGAGATCAAGTTGTTCGAGCTGGTGCTGCGCGAAGTAACCCATGCGCACGTTCGCGCCGATGAGAATTTCGCCGGACAGGGGTTTCAGATCGCCCGCCAGCGCGCGCACGAACGTGGACTTGCCCGCGCCGTTCGGACCGAGCAGGCCGATGCGGTCGCCTGGCGCGATGCTGAGCGTGACGCCGTTCAGTATCGGGTTGTTGCCATAACCGAGACTCACGTTGTCGAGTGTGATCAGCGGATTGCCGGCGGCGGGTGATTCCGGGAATTCAAAATGAAACGGTGAATCGACGTGCGCGGCCGCGACCTTTTCCATACGCTCGATAGCCTTGATGCGGCTCTGCGCGGCTTTCGCCTTTGACGCCTTGGCGCGGAAGCGGTCGACGAACTTCTGCATGTGCGCGATTTCACGCTGCTGTTTCTCGAACATGCCCTGTTGCCGCGCGAGGTTCGCGGCGCGCTGGCGTTCGAAGTCACTGTAGCCACCGGTGTAGTGATTCAGTTTCCGGTTTTCGATATGCAGAATCTCGCCGACGACGCCGTCGAGAAATTCGCGGTCATGCGAGACGAGGAACAGCGTGCCGCGATAGCTCTTCAACCAGTCTTCCAGCCACAACACGGCTTCGAGATCGAGATGGTTGGTGGGCTCGTCGAGCAGGAGAAGATCGGAAGGGCACATCAGCGCCTGTGCCAGGCCGAGGCGCACGCGCCAGCCGCCGGAAAATTCCCCGACCGGTTTCTGGTGAACGGCCGCGTCGAAGCCGAGACCGTTCAACAGTTCGCCGGCACGCGCGCGTGCCGTGTAGCCGTCGGCATTCTCGTAACGCAGATGCGCGTGCGCAATGACTTCGCCGTCGTGCGACTGTTCGGAGCCGGCGATTTCCTTTTCCGCGGCGCGGAACTCGCCGTCGCCGTCCAGCACGAATTCGATGGCTGGCCGGTCCAGGTGGCTGAATTCCTGCGCCATGTGCGCGACCACCCAGCCATCCGGAATCGACAGCGTGCCGGCGTCCAGCGACAGGTCCTTGCGCAGCAGGGAAAACAGCGAACTCTTGCCGGCGCCATTGGCACCGACCAGTCCGACCTTGTGGCCCGGGAAAATCGTTGCGCTCGTGGCGTCCAGCAGGACGTCCGTGCCGCGCCGCAACGTGATGGCGGAAAACTGAATCATGAAAATCCTCGACATGGACCGGAACAAAAAGCCCGCCGTGGGGCGGGCTTTCCGGATCGCTGTGACGCGTGGTTTTTACCGCATTCGGTGAGTGGTGCCGGGATTGAACCCGTGCCCCTCTGCCGTGTGAGGGCATGGGTCGAACCGCAGCCTTCATTTTTTGCCGAAAGCCGTGCGGCACTCCAAAAAACTCGCGGAGAATAGCACGGCAACGATCACGAACGAAGATATTGGACCGGCGAAACGACCCCAACTCGCGAGCAAGGCTGCCGGGTACGAATCCCCGCTCATCCTTGGGTCCATGTAGAGGAGGGCGAGCCGTCTAGCTTGTCAGGGCGCTACCTGAGCGCCGGGCAGCAAGCCGTAATTGGACAACGGACAGAATGACTTTTTTGTTTCCATCACTTCTAAGCCGGCTCCATTTTTCGTCCAGTACCGTTTCGGCTGCAGCACGTGTCTTGAAGCGCAATGCCTTCTCGATGGAACACCAGTGCCCGCGCTTGCCAAGGTAGATGCCTTCCGCATGCGCAATCACCGAAAGATGTGCCGGAGCACTTCCAACGAAACGGGCGCGTATCACATAAGTTTCTTTTACTTCCAACTGCCACACCCCCTGGATTGAGATAAGTCTTTTCACCGAGCGCGCATACCATCGCGTATGAACCGCATTTCTTGGATAGGGGAAAACATCCAGAGAAATCACTTTCCCTATCAGTATTCTGAGTGGCTTCGTCCCAAAAGACCTGCATCACCGAATTCTTCCTCGGCAATACTGACTGAGTGATTCTCCCCCGATGACCTACGGCATTTACCGGTAGGAACCGTTGATCAGCACGACATAATTCCCCGAGTCCCCCCAAGGCTGCATTTCCATAGTCAGGACGACGGAGCGGCAGATGACCAGACGCAAAACAGACGTTTCCGATTTGGAAAAGGGCAGTATGTGGCCGAGCTTGATCGCCCATGGATCGACAGTCCGTTTTCATTTCAGGGTTTCAACATGTCGTCGGAAGACGAGCTTGAACAGCTGCGGACATGCTGTCGCTTTGTTTTTGTCGAGGACCCGCTCAACGAAGACAACAGCGACCGGACGATACGGCTTTCGATGAATGCCAGGCCATGCAGTAATCCTCAACAAAGCCGTTCCGAGTGGCAGCGCATAGCCGCAGCGGAGCGTCGTGTGACGTTCGAGCGTGAGTTGCACCGGGCGGCCCTCATTCGCCATCGTACCCGCCAGTATGCCGATGACCTGATAACGGACGCCCGTTTCGGCAGGGCAATCGATACCGAAACGGCAAAGACAATTGTTGCGGATATGGTCGATACCATCATGGCGGACCCGGATGCTGCGATGTGGCTGACGCAGCTTCGAAAGGTGCATGGTTACACGGCGCAGCATTCAATCAACGTGTCCGTGCTGTCCATCGCGTTCGGCGCGCACCTTGAATATTCGGCAGAGCAGCTGAATATCATCGGATTGGGAGCCTTGCTGCACGACATCGGCAAGATGCGCGTGCCCCCGCATATCCTCGACAAACCGGAACGGCTGACAATTTCCGAATTCGAAGTGATGAAGCGTCATCCTGCCGACGGTACGAGATGCTCAAGGCTACAAACAGGATTCCGGCGCAAGCGCTGCAGATCGTTCGCTTTCATCACGAGCGCATTTCAGGAAGAGGTTATCCGAACGGATTGAAAGGCGATCAGGTACCGACAGCGGTATTGATCACTGCAATCTGCGACGTGTACGACGCATTGACTTCGGATCGTGTCTATCGGCACGGTCTTGCGGCCGATGAAGGATTGCACACGATGTTTGTCATGGCGCCTGCCGATTTCGGAAGAGAACTGATTCATGAGTTCATCAAATTCGTCGGAATCTATCCCGTGGGGAGTCTCGTTCAGCTCGCAACGGGCGCAGTCGGTGTGGTCATGACTCAGGATCCGCAGTACAAGTTGCGCCCGCTGGTGATGCTTGTGCGCGACGCGCAAGGCGAGGAGTACCGGCCGAGACGCTTTATCAGCCTCGCCGCTCAAGCGACCCTTGATCCCCGCCGGGATTGGAGTGTGGTGCGTATCGTTGATCCAAAGGCATACGGCATCGATCTTCAGCAGGTCGCAAACGACGAGCTGTTTTCAGGCGGTTACCAGGTGTTGCACGTTTAAGCATCGTGGGATCGTCCAGGGAAGGGCGTGCTCAAAGCGGAAAATCGAAGAACGGCGGGTTGCCCCCGGCGCGATGTACTTGCGGCATACCTACGAAAAAGCCCGCCAGGGAGGCGGGCTTTTTGTTTGCCGTAACTATTTGATTTACAGCTGATTTTGGTGGGTGGTACTGGGATTGAACCAGTGACCCCTGCCGTGTGAAGGCAGTGCTCTACCGCTGAGCTAACCACCCGGAAGAGGGCGGCGATTCTAAGGTGTCCGGGCGGCCTGGTCAACGCGACCCTGCGGGGAGTGAATAGTGATCAGTAACCAGTGACCAGTAAGAGCAAAAGCGGTTGCGCCGCCATTGCAATCGCACCGGTTGAGGGCACGGGCCCCCGCGGGGTGCCGGATACGGCCAAACACTCCAGCCCTCAACCTGAACACTAATCACTAGTCACCCCAACAGGGGTCACCCGCACCCTTGCCACTCTCGGCCCTCGCATGGTCAGCACCTCGATACGAAAACCGTCGAAATCCACCACGTCACCGTTGCGCGGCACGCGTCCCAGCACGTTCATCACCAGCCCGCCGACGCTGTTCGCGTCTTCTTCGTTGATGTCGAGATTCAGCAGGCGTTCCAGCGACACGATGGGCAATGAGCCCGTGCCGAAGTAGCTGCCGTCCGTGGCCGGTTCCCAGTCCGGTTGCAGGTGTTCGAATTCGTCGCGAATGCCGCCGAGCAGCGCGCCCATGACGTGGTCCATGGTGATGAAACCGATCAAATGGCCGAGTTCGTCGTAAACGATCGCGAAGTGCGGCGCGCCGGCCCGGAAGCGCGCCAGCAACGCGGTCGCCGGCGTTTCCTCTTCGACGCGCACGATGGGGTGCAGCAGCGGTCGTAACGATTCGATGCCGTGCTGCGCGCGCAGCTCCGCGAAAAGATCCTTCACGTGCACCAGGCCGATCATCTGGTCGCGGTCATCCGCGTAAACGGGATATCTCGAGAAGCGGAATTCGCAAATGGTGGCAAGGTTGTCGGCAATTCCGGCGGCAATGTCCAGCGCAACCATTTCGCGCGCCGGCCGCATCAGGTCGCCGGCGGTGAGTTCGCCCAGGTCGATCGCGCGCGTGAGGATCTCCGTTTCCGCTCGATCGATTTCGCCGTGCCGGTGACTGGCGAGCAGCACGTGGCGAATTTCCGCGACCGAGTGCGCGTCTTCGCCTTCCTCGACGCGATCCAGTCCGAACAGTTTCAGCAGCAGCAGCGCGCTGCCATTCAATATCCAGATGAACGGGTACATCAGCCAGTAGAAAAGAAACAATGGAATTGCGGTCCACAGCGAGCTTTGCTCGGGGAAGCGTATGGAGACCGATTTCGGTGCCAGCTCGCCGAGTACGATATGCAGAAAGGAAATGATGCTGAATGCAATGGCGAAGGTGACGCCGTGCATGACTTCCGGTGTTGCGTCGACGGATTCGAATACCGGTTCGAGCAGTCGCGCAAACGCGGGTTCGCCGATCCAGCCGAGACCGAGCGATGCGAGTGTAATGCCGAGCTGGCATGCCGAGAGATAGGCGTCGAGATGACTGCGCACACTGCGCAACACGCGGCCGCGCATGCCATGTGTTTCAGCAAGTTCGTCGGCCTGCGTCTGGCGCAGTTTGACAATGGCGAACTCCGCGGCAACGAAGAAGCCGTTCGCCAGCACAAGTAAAAACGCGAACAGCAGATAGACGGCGTCCAATGGCAATATCCTCGGCAAGCCCGATTTCTACCATACCGGTCGTGGTGTGACATGACGAGTCGGCGCTGAACAGAGACGACTGCGATATGCCGATTCGGAATATTGACAAATACCGCCGCGTTGGCTGAGGCTGCATGCAAACGAGAAGAACGCGAGGGGCGGGAATGGGCACGGACAGAAACGGGTTGAGCGGCCTTGCCGCCGGCCTGTTGGCAGCGTGCATGCTGGGAGTCGTCGCGCTCGTCGTGATTTCCCGATTCACTGATGCCGGAAACGACAGCCATTTTCTGTCGCTGCCGCTCGCTGGCGGCGTGTTCCTGCAATTATTGGCGCTTTTTTTTCTCCTTCGCGGCTCCGACGAGCCGGCCTTCTTTATCGCCATTCTTGCAGGCGCGATCGGCATGGCTGGCGTCGCCGGTTACCTGCTGGCATTCAACGGACTTCACGCGGGCCTTGCACGCTACGGGTTCCAGCTGACCGGATTGATCCACGTTCACATGAATTCCGCGCTGGCCTTGCTTCTCTGTGGAGGCTGCGTGGCAGTTGCGGCTCGCCGCAGCCGGCACGGATTCGGCGCGGAAGTCCTGGTGGCCGGTGGTCTGATCGCGCTGCTGCTGATACCTGGCTTGTTCTTCTGGCAACGCAGTATTCCGATTCCCTCGGGCAGCCATGGGCCGTCGCATCTGCTGCTTGCAACCGAGGCGCTGCTGCTGCTGATTGCCGCCATCCTGCAATTGTTCGTGACTCCGCTGATCAGCCGTGAGGGCTTCGATCTGCGTCACCGGTTCCTGCCGGTCTTCGCTTTTGCCGTGCTGCTGACCGCGAGCCTGCAATTGTGGCTGGCGCTCATTACCGAAGAACAGCATTCGATCCGCTGGCAAACGGAGGCGACCGCAGAGCGTCTGCGTTCGAGCCTGGAAGCGCACATGCAGGTACGAATGGAAGCGTTGCAGCGCATGGCGGATCGCCTGTTGCGAAGTGAATTCAGCGACCGTGCGGCGTGGGCGCGTGATGCGCGTGCCTATCTCGATGATTTCGAAAGCATCAGTGCGATCGGCTGGGTCACGCCGGCCGATCGCGTCGCATGGGCCATCAACCGCACGCAGGACAATTATCTCGAAGGCGAGGACTATGCCGTCGATCCGGCGCGGCGCGAATTGCTGCGCGTCGTGCGCGCCACTCACCGGCATGCATTCACGCCGCCGACGCAGCTGCGCTCGGGTGGGCATGGACAGCTGGTCGCGATTCCGCTGGTCGACGAGTCCGGGTACCGCGGCAGCCTGATCGTGGGCCTGCGCTTCTCCGATCTGTTCCGTCTGCAGATCGGAAACGTCGCGCCGGATTTCGCCGTGACAGTCCAGGCAGGCGGGCAGCAGATCTATTCGGATATCCGCGACAGCCGGCTGCATCCCCTGGCAGCCGCGGCGACACACAAGGAAGTTTTCGAGAACCTGGACTGGGACATCACGCTCTGGCCCGAGAGCCGCTTTTTCGACCGCAATTTTCTCTGGCTGCCGGGATTCATGCTGATGCTCGGCATCGCCGCCTCCATGTTCTTTGCATTCGCGCTGTACCAGCTTGAAATGCAGCGGCGGCACAGTGCCAGCCTGCGCAAGAGCGAGGAACGCTACCGGCTTGCCACCGAGCAGACAGGGGCCATCGTCTACGATTACCACGTGCCGAGCGGACATATCGAGTGGGCCGGTGCGATCCGCGAACTTGCCGGCGATACGCCGGAGCAGTTCGCTGCCGTTGATATCCATGGATGGGAAAGACGGCTGCATCCGGAGGATGCGCCGCGGATCAGGAAAGCACTCCTGAATGCAGAGCTTTCAGTGTCGCGTTTCAGTTGCGAGTACCGGTTTCAGCGCAATGACGGGAAATACGCCTACGTCGAGGACCGCGGCGTATTCCTGCCGGACGCCGGCGGAAAGGCCGAACGCATGATCGGCAAGATGAGCGACATGACCGAGCGTCGCGAGTTCGTGCAGCAGTTGCGTTACCTCGCGCACTTCGATCCGCAGACCGGCCTGCATAACCGCGTGTGGTTCATGGAAGACGCTGTGCAGCACGTGGAGTCGAAGGAACGGCAGGATCAGCCGGCGTGGTTCCTGTTTCTCGACGTCGACCGGTTTCGCGCGGTCAATGAAACGCTCGGCCATGTTGTCGGCGATCTTCTGCTGGAGGCGATCGCACGGCGTGTCGAATCCGTCGTGAAAGGACGCGGTGCGCTTGCGCGGCTGGGTGGCGATGAATTCGGGCTTCGCCTGGACAGTCCCGGATTCGATCAGCCGGCAATGCAGGCGTTCTGCGAGGAACTGATGGAAACATTCGGCCGGCCTTTCGAAGTCGCTACCCATTCGTTGTTCGTCACGCTGTCGGTGGGCGTCGCGAATTTTCCGTTCAATGGAGCGGATGCGCAGCAGGTGATCAGGGCGGCGGAAACCGCCATGTTCAGGGCCAAGCAACGCGGCCGCAACACCTGGGCCTTCTACGAAACATCGATGAGCGCGGGCGCGCGTGAAAATCTCGAGATCGCGAATGCGTTGCGTCGCGCAGTGGAGCGGCAGGAATTTCATCTGGTGTTCCAGCCGCGCGTCAACCTGCTTTCAGGCAGGATTACCGGAATGGAAGCGCTGCTGCGTTGGGAGAGTCCGGAACTCGGCATCGTGTCGCCGGTAACGTTCATTCCGGTCGCCGAGGAAACGGGCCTGATCGGGCCTATCGGCTGGTTCGTCGTGGACGCCGCCGTGCAGGCGGCGAAAAACATCGGCGCTGCGTTGATGAGCGGACGGCGCATCGCCATCAACGTTTCCGCGCGTCAGCTGGTGTACGGCGAGTTCGTGCGCGAACTGGTCGGCCGTGTCGAGACAGCCGGGGCGTCGCCGCACTGGTTCGAAATCGAGCTGACGGAAAGTCTCGTCATGGAAGATCCGGAGCGCGCCCGCAACCTGTTCCTGCAATTGCATGACGCAGGCTTCACGATTTCCATCGATGACTTCGGCACCGGTTACAGTTCGCTCAGCTACCTGAAGAACTTTCCCGTCGATCACCTGAAGATCGATCGCTCTTTCGTGATGGGCCTGCCGGGCAGTGCGGATGACGCCGCGATCGTGACCACTATCATCAGTATGGGTAAAGGACTGGGATTGAAGCTGATCGCGGAAGGCATAGAGACCGAGGCGCAAAGCGAGTTTCTTCGCGAAGCGGGCTGCCAGGAAGCGCAAGGCTTCCTGTTCGCGCGCCCCATGCGTCTTGAACACCTGCTGGTCCTGCTCGACTGAAAGGCCGGCAATTCGATTCGCCGGTGTCGCTTAAGGTGCTCCACCGGCGGCAAGTATTCCCGCCATCTGCTAGAATCGCCGCCTTTTCGCGCAGCTGTTGACGGCTGCCGCTACCCGGATCAGGAACAGGTTTCGACATGAAGGTTCGCACGCGTTTCGCCCCCAGCCCCACCGGCTACCTGCACATTGGCGGTGCCCGCACTGCCTTGTTCTGCTGGCTGTATTCGCGGCACCACGAAGGCGACTTCGTGCTGCGCGTGGAAGACACCGACCGCGAACGTTCAACGCCGGAAGCGGTGCAGGCGATTCTCGATGGCATGGTGTGGCTGGGCCTGAACGCGGACGAAGGCCCGTATTTTCAGACGGAGCGTTTCGAGCGCTACAGGGAAGTGGTGCAGCAGCTGCTCGACGAAGACAAGGCTTACCACTGTTATTGCACGAAGGAAGAACTGGACGAAATGCGCACCGCACAGATGGCGCGCAAGGAAAAGCCGCGCTACGAAGGGCTCTGTCGCGATCGCAAGGAGCCGCGTCCCGGCGTGGATCCCGTCGTTCGTTTCCGCAATCCGCTGGAAGGCGAGGTCGTGGTGAACGATCGTGTTCGCGGTACCGTCACATTCCGCAATACGGAACTGGACGACCTCATCATCGCGCGCTCCGATGGCACGCCGACGTACAATTTCTGCGTCGTCGTCGATGACATGGACATGAACATTACGCACGTCATACGCGGTGACGATCATCTCAACAACACGCCCCGCCAGATCAACATTTTCCAGGCCCTGGGCGGAACGCCGCCGGAGTACGCGCATCTGCCGATGATACTTGGCCCTGACGGCGCCAAGCTTTCGAAGCGTCACGGCGCGGTATCCGTCATGGAATACCGCAATGACGGCTTTCTGCCCGAGGCGCTGCGCAACTACCTGGTGCGCCTTGGCTGGGCGCGTGGCGACCAGGAAATCTTCTCCACGGAAGAGATGATCAAACTGTTCGATATCGCTGACGTGAATCATTCGGCGTCCGCGCTCAATCCCGACAAGCTCGCCTGGCTGAATCAGCACTATATAAAAGAGGGCGATCCGGAAACGCTCGGCGCCGAGCTGGGCTGGCACTTCGCACGCATGGGCATAGACACGGCTGGCGGGCCGTCGCTAGCTGGCGTCGTGACCGCGAACGCCGAACGTGCGAAAACGCTGAAGGAAATGGCGGAGAACAGCGTGTTCTTCTACCAGGACTTCGAGGAATACGAGGAAAAGGCTGCGCGCAAGAACCTGCAGCCCGATGTGGTGGAACCGCTGACAAAAGTAAAGGAAGCGCTGGCCGCGTTGCCGGAATGGAAAGCTGCCGCCATTCACGACGCGGTAAATGCGGTCGCGGAGTCGCTGGCGCTGAATCTTGGCAAGGTCGCGCAGCCGATTCGTGTCGCTGTAGCCGGCAAGGGCGTTTCACCGCCGATCGACAGTACGCTTGAGTTGCTGGGTCGCGAGAAGACGCTGACGCGTATCGATCAGGCGATCCGGCATATCGCCGATCATACGGCCTACGAACATTGAGAAGGTGTTCGGTGATTGGTAATCAAAAAGCCGGGAGATTTCCCGGCTTTTTCTTTCCAAACTGTTCATGCGAACAGCAGCATCAGTCCCGTAATCAAGGCGATACCGATCACGTTCATCCAGATTCCCGCGCGTGCCATGTCCGCAATCCGCAAATAACCGCTGCCGAAAACCACAGCATTCGGCGGCGTCGCCACCGGCAGCATGAACGCGCAACTCGCGGCCAGCGTTGCGGCGAGCAGCACGGGCATCGGCGCGATTCCAATGCCGGTCGCGACCGCTGCCAGTACGGGAATGAAGGTGTTTGCGACCGCGGTGTTGCTCGACAGCTCCGTCATCGCAATGATGACAAGTACGACAGCGCCGATCAGTAGCCACAGCGGTGCACCGGCGAGTCCGCTGAAGCCCGCTGCAATGTAGTGATCCAGCCCGTTTGCGCCGATGGCGGCCGCGAGGCTGAGGCCGCCGCCGAACAGCAACAGGATTCCCCACGGCAGCGTCGCTGCCGTTTCCCAGTTCATCAGGCGCTCGCCGCGCCAGCGCGCAGCCGGAACAATGAACAGTGTCAGCGCGGAGAGCATGGCAATGCCGCTGTCCGTCAATTGCGGCGCGGAAAGTGCGCGCGCGAGTTGCGGCCGGAAAATCCACGCGAGTGCAGTCAGCGAGAAAACCAGCAGCACGCGGCGTTCCGCGGGCGACATCGTACCGAGTGCGGCGAGTTCCTTGCGGATCGATTTCGCGCTGTCGACCGTCGCCGCGAGCCGGACCGGATGCGCGAAGCAGGTGAGGTACCACCAGGCGAGCGGCAGGAACAGGAACACCATCGGCAGGCCGAACCGGAACCACTCGAGCATCGTGATTTCGATGCCGAGCTCGCGCGATGCGAAATTTGCCAGCACGAGATTCGGCGGTGACCCGATCAGTGAACCCAGGCCGCCGATGGATGCGGCGTACGCAATACCCAGCATCAGCGCGACGGCGAAATGCCGGAGCGTCGCCTCGTTGTCGCGACCATGAACATCCGCATCCGTGCTCCGCAGTTCGTGGCGCAGCATCTCGACGACACTGGCCGCAACCGGCAACAGCATGACGGCAGCGGCGGTATTCGAAATCCACATGCTGAGCAGAGCCGTGGCGAGCATGAAACCGCCGATCAGGCGTCGGGGTTGCGTACCGACTCGCAGCACGACATGCAGGGCGAGGCGCACGTGCAGGCGCCAGCGCTGCATGGCGAGTCCGAGCATGAAGCCGCCCATGAAGAGAAAGATGACATCGTTTGCGTAAGGCGCCGTTGCTTCCCGGATTGATGACACGTTCAGCAACGGAAACAGCACGACGGGCAGCAGCGCGGTCGCCGCCAGTGGCAGCGCCTCGGTGAGCCACCACGTTGCCATGAGTATTGCGACCGCCGCCGTCATGCGACCGCCAGGTGACAATGCGGTTTCGCCGACGGATTCCGGCAGCAACCAGAACACCACGAACGCCGCCAGCGGGCCGATGATCAGGCCGAGACGGGCAAGTGGTGGCGATGATCCGCGCTCGTTGAAGTGTTCGTCGAATGGTGGCATGCAGCGCAGAATATATTGTCGAAAGGCAGGCGTCCAAGGATGCGCACGTCACGGCTGCGCCCAATTTCCATTTGCATCTGTGGGATATCACGGCTAGTCTTCCACTCAGCGCCGATTTGATTCTCAGCTTGCGGGCGCTTTATAAATACGGCTAAAGAGGGCGCGAGAAGCCCGATTCAGCTGCAAAGCCGAGCGGGCTTTTTTGTTGCCGCTGCTTTTATGACAAAGCCTGTCATGCCGCCGTTTATGACAACTTCAGGGCGGAATGGAACATCGAGTTCCACAAATCTGTAAACGTCGAGGAGCCTGCATGGCTTACCTGGTCGAATCGCTGGAACGCTGTTATTCCCTGCCGAAGCCGCAGGTGTCCTTCGAATTCTTTCCGCCGAAAACCGTTGCGATGGAAGCGACGCTGTGGGAATCCATCAGCGTGCTTGCACCCGTGCAGCCCCGATTCGTTTCCGTCACCTACGGTGCCGGCGGTTCGACGCGCGAGCGTACCCACGCCACGGTGCGGCGGATCGTGAATGAAACCGACCTCATACCCGCAGCGCACCTTACCTGTGTGAACGCCTCGCGCGCGGAGATCATCGAGGTTGCGCAGTCCTACCGTGATGCCGGCGTGCGCCACATCGTTGCCTTGCGCGGGGACGCACCCGGCGGCGGCGTGTTTCCCGTGCGCGAAGACGGTTTCCGGAGCGCGGCAGAACTCGTCGCCGGCCTGCGCGATGTCGCGGATTTCGAGATCAGTGTCGCGGCCCATCCGGAAACGCATCCCGATGCGACGAGCGCGGATGCCGATCTCGACAACCTCAAACGCAAGCTCGACGCCGGCGCGTCACGCGCGATCACGCAATATTTTTTCGAACCGGCGACCTTCCTGCGATTCCGCGACCGCGCGGCCGCAGCCGGGATCGATGCGCCGCTGGTGCCGGGTGTGCTGCCGGTGACGAACTTCGAACAGGTCATCCGGTTCAGCGAGATGTGCGGCGCAACCGTACCGGCATGGATGTCGAAGCTGTTCGGCGATCTCGACGGCGATCCCGAAACGCGTCAGCTCGTCGCCGCCAGCGTCGCGATCGAACTGTGTCATGCGTTGCGCGCGGAAGGCGTCAACGAGTTCCACTTCTATACGCTCAACCGCTCACAACTCACGCTCGCCATCTGCCGCATGCTGGGTCTTTCGCCCGCGGCACCTGCCGTGCACACGGAGCCTGCAAAACAGGCATCGGCAAGCGGGTGACAGCGAAAGCGCGACGAGACGATCTCTTTTTTGCCTGCAATAAATGTATCTGGATGTGAAATGACCTTTCCGATCGAAAAGCTCCTGGCCGACAGAATCCTCGTACTCGACGGCGCCACCGGCACCATGCTCCAGCAGTACCGGCTCGGGGAAGCGGATTTTCGCAACGAGGCCTTGCGCGATCATGCGCACGACATGCAGGGCAACAACGACATCCTGTGCCTGACACGACCTGACATCGTGAGCGCGGTGTATCGCGCCTATCTCGACGCCGGCGCGGACATCATCGAGACCAACAGTTTCAACGCCACGTCGATTTCCCAGCGCGATTACGCCTGCGAGCATCTCGTTCGCGACATCAACCTGGCGGCGGCGCAACTCGCCCGCAAGGCCGCGGACGAATTCTCGACGCCGGACAAACCGCGCTTCGTCGCGGGCGTGCTCGGCCCGACCAACCAGACCGCGTCATTGTCGCCGGATGTGAACCGGCCGGGATATCGCACCGTTGATTTCGCAACGCTGGCGGCTTCCTATCGCGAAGCGGCCGAAGCGCTGCTCGATGGCGGCGTGGACCTGCTGATGATCGAAACGATTTTCGACACGCTGAACGCGAAGGCGGCAGTGTTTGCGCTGGAGGAAATCTTCGAAGCGCGCGGTACGCGCGTTCCCGTGATGATCTCCGCGACGATTACCGATGCATCCGGACGAACCCTGTCGGGCCAGACCGTCGAGGCGTTCTGGAATTCGATACGCCACGCAAGGCCGTTCAGCGTCGGGCTCAACTGCGCGCTCGGCGCGGAACAGTTGCGCCAGTATGTCGAAGAGCTGTCGCGCATTGCGGATTGCCACGTCAGTGCGCATCCGAATGCGGGTTTGCCGAACGCGTTCGGCGAGTACGACGAGTCGCCGCAGGCCATGCGCGAATTCCTCGAGTCGTGGGTGGAAGACGGACTGGTGAACATACTCGGCGGCTGTTGCGGTACGACGCCGGAACACATACGTGCGATCAGTGACATGGTGCGCGGACGAACGCCACGCAGGATTCCGGAACGGCCGCAACGGCTTCGGCTGGCGGGTCTGGAGCCGTTGAACATCGGGCCGGAAACGTTGTTCGTGAATGTCGGTGAACGCACCAACGTCACGGGTTCGGCCAGGTTTCGCAAACTGATCACGGAAGGCAACCTGACTGCCGCGCTGGATGTCGCGCGCCAGCAGGTGGACAGCGGTGCGCAGATCATCGACATCAACATGGACGAAGGCATGCTCGACGGCGTCGAAGCCATGCGCGAGTTCCTGTTGCTGATCGCCAGCGAACCCGATATTTCACGTGTTCCCGTCATGCTGGATTCGTCACGCTGGGGAATCATCGAGGCCGGCCTGCAGTGCGTGCAGGGTCGGGCCGTGGTGAATTCCATCAGCTTGAAAGAAGGCGAAGAAGAGTTCCTGCGCCATGCGAAGCTCGCGCAGCGCTACGGCGCTGCGGTCGTCGTCATGGCGTTCGACGAAGCGGGGCAGGCGGACACGCTCGAACGGCGGATCGAAATCTGCGGCCGCGCATTCCGGCTGCTCACGGAACGTGTCGGGTTCCGTGCCGAGGACATCATCTTCGATCCGAACATCTTTGCCGTAGCGACAGGCATCGACGCGCATAACGGATACGCCGCGGAGTTCATCGCGGCGGTCGCCGCAGTGAAACGCGAGTGCCCGGGCAGTTACACGTCGGGCGGCGTCAGCAATGTTTCATTCTCGTTTCGTGGCAACGATGCCATTCGCGAAGCGATGCATGCGGTGTTTCTCTATCACGCGATACGCGCTGGCCTCGACATGGGCATCGTCAATGCCGGCCAGCTTGCGGTCTACGATGATCTCGATCCCGTGCTGCGCGAGCGTGTCGAGGATGTGATTCACAATCGCCGCCCGGACGCGACGGAACGGCTGCTGGAGGTTGCAAACGATTTCAGTGCGCAACAGCGCGACAGCGGTCCGGACCTGACGTGGCGCGAACAGCCAGTTGCGAAACGGCTGGAACACGCGCTGGTACACGGCATCGATGCATTCGTCGATGAAGATATCGAGGAAGCCCGGCAGGCGGCGGAACGGCCGATCCACGTCATTGAAGGTCCGTTGATGGACGGGATGAACGTGGTCGGCGATCTGTTCGGTGCGGGTAAGATGTTCCTGCCGCAGGTCGTCAAATCGGCACGCGTGATGAAGAAAGCGGTCGCCATTCTGATTCCGTACATTGAAGCGGAAAAACACGGAAGCGCGCGGGCGAAAGGCAAGGTGCTGCTCGCGACAGTCAAAGGCGACGTGCATGACATCGGCAAGAATATCGTCGGCGTGGTGCTCCAGTGCAACAACTACGATGTCGTCAATCTCGGCGTGATGGTGCCGGCGCAGAAGATTCTCGATATCGCGAAGGCGGAGAACGTGGACGTCATCGGCCTTTCGGGCCTGATCACGCCGTCGCTTGATGAAATGGTGCACGTTGCGCGCGAAATGGAACGCCAGGAATTCCGTGTGCCCTTGCTGATCGGCGGCGCCACCACGTCGCGCAGTCACACCGCGGTGAAGATCGATCCGGCCTACTCCGGCATCGTCACCTACGTGAAGGACGCATCGCGTTGCATCGCCACGGTTTCGCGCCTGCTTGCCGAACCGGCTGCCGCCGCGCGCGACCTGGAAAAGGAGTACGCGACGGTACGCGAGCAGCACGCGAAACGCGGCAGCAAGGAAACGTTTATATCCCTGGAGCAGGCGCGTGCCAATGCTGCGAAACTCGATTGGGAAAATTACGTTCCGCCGGTTCCGCGTCACCTCGGCACGCAGGTGTTCGACATCCCCATCGCGAAACTGCGTGATTACATCGACTGGACACCGTTCTTCCAGGCTTGGGGCATGCGCGGCAGTTACCCCGGTATTCTCGATCACGCGGAACAGGGCGAGGCCGCGCGCCAGTTGTTTGCCGATGCGAAGCACCTGCTGGATCGAATGGTGCGTGAGAACATCATTGCTGCGCGCGGTGTGGCGGGTCTCCATCCAGCGGCGCGCAAGGGTTCCGATGACGTGGCGGTCTTTGCGGATGAAACGCGCAGCCGCGTTGCCGCCGAGTTTCATTTCCTGCGCCAGCAGACCGCAAGACCTTCGGGCAAACCGAACCGCTGCCTTGCCGATTTCATTGCGCCGCCGGGCGGACCTTCCGACTGGTTTGGCGGCTTTGCGGTTACAGCGGGCATCGGACTCGATGTCTTTGTCTTGAAATGTCAGCAGGAAAAGGACGATTACACCGCGATTCTCGCGCAAGCACTCGCGGATCGCTGCGCGGAAGCGGCGGCAGAATGGCTGCACGAGCGCGTCCGCCGCGAAGGGTGGGGTTACGCTGCGTCGGAGTCGCTCGACAACAGCGCGTTGATCGCTGAAAGCTACCGAGGTATCCGGCCTGCGCCCGGATATCCCGCGTGTCCCGATCATTCGGAAAAGGCAAAGCTCTGGGAGTGGCTGGACATCGAAGCGAAAACCGGAATCCGGTTGACCGAATCCTTCGCGATGTGGCCGGCCGCTTCGGTCAGCGGTTTCTATTTCTCGCATCCCGATGCGCGTTATTTCGGTATCGGACGGATTCAATCGGACCAGGTTGCCGATTACGCGATCCGGCTGGGTGTCAGCGTGGAGGAAGCGGAAAGGAGGCTTGCGCCTTCACTGGGTTACGAACCGGAACAGGCTGCTGCGGTAGCGCATCGCGCAGTGGGTTGAACGTCAGACGGAGCCGGAATCCTGTCTGTTTCAGGCTTGACTTGACCTGGGGCTTCTAGCAGAATGCCGCCTCCTCGCGTGGGGCTATAGCTCAGCTGGGAGAGCGCCTGCATGGCATGCAGGAGGTCGGCGGTTCGATCCCGCCTAGCTCCACCATAGAAAAGTTTGCAAGACAGTTCGTCAGAAAATTCAGAATAGGCCGGGGTTTCGCCCCTCCGACGCTTCAAGATCAGCGTCCCCATCGTCTAGAGGCCTAGGACACCGCCCTTTCACGGCGGCGACAGGGGTTCGAATCCCCTTGGGGACGCCATTTTATTTCCCGTCTCTCCGCAACTCCTTAACATCCGATCAGTGATATTCCTGGTATCCAGTCAGTGACATCCCCTAGGGGAATGACGTATCTTTTTTTCAGGATATTACTGAAACGAAGGAAATCGCAGTGCGCATAAAAGTGGATGTGGAACAGGTTCGGGTAGGGATGTATATCGCTGCGCTGGACCGTCCCTGGCTGGAAAGCCCCTTTCTGTTCCAGGGATTCGTCGTCGAAAACGAAGATGATCTCGAGACGCTCCGCAAGCACTGCAACTACGTGTTCATCGATGATGTGAAATCCCGCGACAGCGAGGAAGTTCGTGAACTCATCGATGAAATGACCACGAGCGCGGATGTGAGCGTCAAGCGGGACCGGCAATCGGCTGAACGCGCCGAACAGGGCACGGTTACCAGTTTCCGCGACAACATCAAGCATGCCGTACAGTCCTTTCGCCGTTCCAGCGACGGCGTCATCCGTTTCTTCAACGACATGCGCCTGGGCAAAAGCATCGAGACGGAAGATGCGAAGGCCGTCGTCAGCGAGCTGGTGACAACGATTTCCTCGAACGTGAATACCGCGCTGTGGCTGACCAACCTGCGCGCGCAGCATGAGGAAACGGCTTCGCATTGCCTGAACACCTCCATTTTCGCGCTCGCGTTCGCCCGCCATCTCGGCTATTCCACGGAGCAGCTGGAAATGGTCGGGATGGGCGCGCTGTTGCACGACCTCGGTATCGCGCGCGTACCCGCGCACATTCTCACCAAGCCGGGCAACCTGAACGAAGAAGAATTCGAGATCGTGAAGAAGCATCCTCGCGACGGGTTCAGCGTGCTGAAACTGACTCGCGAAATTCCGGAAGGTGTGCTGGAGATCGTGCTGCATCACCACGAGCGTGTGAACGGCAGCGGTTATCCCCAGGGACTGAAGGATGAACAGATTTCCGAGCCGGTCCGCGTCGTCGCGATCGCCGACATGTACGATTCAATGACCAGCGAACGTGTTTATCGCAAGGCGATGAGCCCGCAGGATGCACTGACGGCGATGCACAAGCGCGCTGAAGTGGATTTCGGCAAACGGCTCGTGGAAGAGTTCATCAAATGCGTCGGCATCTATCCAATCGGCAGCCTGGTGGTGCTCAATACCGGTGCGCTCGGCGTCGTGGTTTCATCCAATCCGGATGCGCGTCTGAAGCCGCTGATCCTGCTGGTGCGTGACGAGCAGGGCAAGGACGTTGTGCCGCGCAAGCTGGTCAATCTGGCCACGCTGGCGAACCACGGCGGCACCCAGTCGTGGGCGATTTCGCGCGTGGTGAAACCCGCCGATTACGGCGTGGATATTTCCGCGATCGCTGCGGAAGAGATGCGCCTGAACTGATTTCCCGCCCACCAACGAGGCAACTGAACGTGACGAATGGACTCGCCTACGATGTGCAACGCGCGCTGCGGCATCTGCGCCGCGATCCCGATCTCCGTGAAGTGATCCGCCGCGCCGGCCCGTTCACGCTGGTGCCAAGGCGGCCCGCGGCGCCGTTCCCCGCGCTGCTGCGCGCGATCGTCTACCAGCAACTGTCGGGCAAGGCGGCTGCAACAATACACGGCCGTGTAATGGACCTGTTTCCCGGTCGCGGACATCCTACCCCCGAACAGTTTCTCGACATCGACGAGCTTGTGCTGCGGGGCGCCGGCCTGTCCCGGAACAAGATGCTTGCCGTACGCGATCTCGCCGCGCGCGTTCAGGACGGTACCGTGCCCGCGTTGCGCCGTTTGCGGACCATGGAAGACGAGGCGATCATCGAACGGCTTGTTTCCGTGCGCGGGGTTGGGCGCTGGACGGTCGAAATGCTGCTGATCTTCACGCTGGGCCGTCCGGACATATTGCCGCTGAACGATCTCGGCATTCATCGCGGTTTTTGCCGTGTCTATGGCGGCGATCCGGACTCCGAAAGGCTCGCATCGCAGGGCGAAAGCTGGCGCCCGTACCGGTCCGTCGCAAGCTGGTATCTCTGGCGAGCGGCGGATATGCCGGCGGGTGCGCTGCCGGACTGATCCAGATCAAGTCACGCCGCTTGAAACTTGTGCACCATGACAGCATTGAAACAGTCAGCGTGGAGCAAGGAGAAGCAGCATGAGCCAGTACCGGAACATCATGGTGGCGGTAAATCCGGCGATGAAGCGCACAACGGCCTTCAATCGCGGCGTCGAGCTTGCGAAGAAGACGGGCGCGACGCTTACCCTGCTGCTCACCGATTACAATCCCGCGCTGTTCCGTGCGCGCTTCCTGGATCCCGAGCTGCTGCAAGAGGCCGTGCGCGGCTTTCTCTCCGTGCGCCGGCGCTGGCTGGATACGGAAGTCGAGAAATTGCAGGACGCCGGTATCAAGGCGGAAGCGGTTGTCGTCTGGCACAAGCCTGCGTACGAAGAAGTCGCCCGGCAGGTCCTGGAACGCCGCCCGGATATCGTCATAAAGGACGTCGAGGAAACCGGCCGGCTGTCGCGCGCGATGTTCACGCCCGCCGACTGGCATTTGATGCGGCTGTGTCCTGCGCCGCTGATGCTGGTCAACAGCCGGTCGAGTTCCTATCCGCAACGAATACTCGCGGCTGTCGATCCGTTCGACACGCATGACAAGCCGTCGGATCTCAACGACATCGTGTTGAAGGCGGCGCTCGACATGGCCTACCAGTGCGATGCGCCGGTCCACGTCGTGCATGCGTACGAGTACCTGCCTGCGGCGGCGCCGATGGGGGCCGAGACGGCGTTTGCGGATGCACGTCTTTTCGAACAGATTCGCGAAGATCACCAGCGGCAGTTCATGGCATTCGGCAAGCGCCACGACATCCCGGGTGATCGCATGCACCTGATCGAGGGCGAGCCCGCGAGTGTCATCAGCGAGCTGGCCGAAGACATCAACGCCGATCTTGTCGTGCTTGGCACCGTGCAGCGGCGCGGACTGAAACGCGTCCTGATGGGTTCGACGGCCGAGGAAATTCTCGACAGCATCCGCAGCGACGTACTCGTGCTGAAGCCGGAGGATTTCAGGGACGCGCTGCGCGAGGAACTGGCCGAGCTCAGCAAGGACCGGCAGTTCCCCGAACCCTGGCAGGATTTCCGGCGCTTCTCGCTGTAGTTTTGATCGCATACCGTCGGCGCGGCGCCGCAGCACGAAAATGCTGTGGCGCCGCCAGTGTTTTCGCGGTAATTTTTAGGTGAATACTTGACGGGAACTCGTTGCCATATGAACTCGAACAGCTTCCGCCGCCGGCGGTTTTTTTATGTCTGCCTGGTCTCGTTCGCGCTCGCCGCCTGTGGTGGGGGCGGTGGCGACGACACCGGCGGGAACGGGAATCCTCCGCCCGGCACCTCGGCATGCACGGGTACGGGCAGTGTCACGATCAGCGGCAAGGTCGAATACGAGTTCGTGCCGGCTGTCGCTGCAGGGCTCGATTTCAACAACAGCGAGTTTCGTCCCGTTCGCAAGGCCGCGATCGAGGCTTTGTGTCCCGATGATTCCACGACCTACGCGAGCACGGTCAGTGACGACAGCGGCGCTTATTCGTTGACCGTCCCGGAGAATGTCGATGTCGTCATCCGCGCGCGCGCCGCGATGACGGCAACCGGTGCGCCCGGCTGGAATGTCAGTGTTGTCGACAACACCCGCAGCCAGGCGGCGTGGGCGCTCGAAGGCGATGCCTTCGACAGCGGCACCGGCACTGTCACGCTCGACTTGCGCGCCGAATCCGGCTGGACCGGCGCCGGCTACACCGAAACGCGGGCAGCAGCGCCGTTTGCCATACTCGATTCCGTCTACACCGCGATGCAGCGCGTGCTGACAGCGGAACCCGCTGCGAACTTTCCGGCACTCAAGCTGAACTGGAGCCCGCAGAATCGCACGTGCACGGAAAACAATTATCCGTACCCGGGTGGCTGCATAGGCACGAGTTTCTATTTCAATCCAGGTAGCCAGGGCCGCAATATTTTCATACTCGGTGACGCGGACGGCGGCGCGAATTCCGACACGGATGAGTTCGACAATCACGTCGTGATCCACGAATGGGGTCACTACTACGAGGACGCGTTCGCGCGTTCGGATTCCATCGGTGGAGCGCACGGAGGCGGCGACCAACTGGATCCGCGTGTGGCGTTCGGCGAGGGCTGGGGCAATGCCTGGTCCGCGATTGCGACTGATGATCCGATATACGTCGACACCATGGGCAGCAATCACAGTGGCGGTTTTTCCCTGAACATCGAAGGCTCGGGTAGCCCGAGTACGGGATGGTGGAATGAAGCTGCGGTGCAGGAAATCATTTACGACCTTTATGACGGCACGAACGACGACGGTGTGAATCTCGGTTTCGGTCCACTGCATGAAGCATTGACTGACGGACAGCGCGACACCGAAGCGATGACAACTTTGTTCTCGTTTATCAAGCATGTGCAGGATGTTGTTGGAGACGCTACGGCGATCACCACGCTGCTGCAGGCTCATCAGATTTCGCCCATCAACGATATCTGGGGAGATGGCCGTACCGCGTTGGATAACGGCGCGCCTTCCGCCGGTTTCGTTACGCCAGTACATGAACTGTTGGCGGACATCACGGATGGCGCGACGGAGAACGGCATTTGCACCACGAACACGTTAAGCAGCACTGACGAGTACAACCGGCTCGGCGTGCGGCGTTTTCTGCGATTCACGCCAGCTGTCACTGATGAGTGGCTGGTAACCTTGAAGACGAATCCAGGTAGCGACCCGGATTTCCTGATCTTCACACGTGGCCAGGAAGTGACAAGCCAACAAGTCGGAGAACCGGATTTCGGCCAGGACGATTCCACGAGCGACGGCATCGAGACCGCCGTTGTTTCGCTGACAGCCGGCACGCAATACGTCATCGAAGTGCTCGACTACCTGAACGCCGACAGTGACAACAGTACCGGCGGCGCCAACGTCTGCCTCGATCTCACGTTCGAACTGAACTGATGCACGGAGTAATGAACATGCGCAAACACCTGCTGATTGCCGCCGTGCTGCTGGCCATACCTCTGGCCGCTACGCGCGCGTTCGAGAATCCGCCGGAGCAGGAACGCCATGCGCGTTCGCCGGGCAAGCCTTCACATCCGATACAGGTCGAGGTCGTGACGACGGGTGCGGTGAAAGCCGGCGTGGCGAGCGAAGCGACGCTGCGGGTCCGTAGTTCGCAACCCGTGCAGGCGGTGGAAGTGATCGTGACGCCAGCGCCGGGCAGTACGGGCATGGTCATCACGGAAGACCGTTTCCAGCGCCAGGCGGGCGATTTCGTCAAGGGCGGGCTGGAGTTGCCATTGCATTTCCGTCCCGCCGCGGACGGTCCGCAACCGGTCGAAGTTCTGGTGCGGGTAACGGCGCCGGATGGCAGCGTGATGTCGCGCACTGTCGGGCTCACGCTGGATAACGCACGCAAGCACGCGCCGGAAAAGCGCAAGCAGGCGGTGCAGGTGCCGGATCACGTTGTTGAATCCGGCGAAGATGCCGTCGTGAAGGCGAAGCAGGAACTCAAGCGCGAAAATTGACGGTATCGCTTTCGTCGTGACCGGAACGCCGCCTTCGGGCGGCGTTTTGCATTACTGCGGCGACCGGCTTGAATGCGCGGCGTGCAGGAGTAGACTCGCGGCCTCGAAAGGACCGGAAAGGCGCATCTGGGGAGTGCCGATGAAAACGGAATGGGTCGTGCTGGCTGATGCAAATCGTGCCCGGGTTTTCGCACGCATCGGCAAGACCAGCTGGCAGGACATACGGGATGTCACGCGAACGGCTCCCGGTGTCGCCGGCGACGGGCGCGAAATGCGATTGCCGCACGCGATGCAGCAATTGAAGGACATGCTGGGCGGCGGGCAGGACAACGGCAGGGACTTTCTTGGCCGCCTTGCGCGCGACCTGCGCTCGGCGCGCAAGAGCGGCGAGTTCGACGCACTCATCCTGGTGGCGCCGTCCGATGTTCTCGAACAATTGCAGAACGCGCTCGATTCCGCCACGCGCCGCAAACTGGTCGCGACGGCCGTCGACAACCTGGTCGGCTTGCCGGTGCGTGACGCAAGGCGCGAGATCGCGCGGCGTTTCTGAATATTTCGTTTATCAGGCAGCTGCCGGGGATGGCAGCCGCTGCACTCAACCGCTTTTTTTCACCCGGTTACGCCCCGCGTGTTTCGCCTTGTACAGCGCTTCATCGGCGGCCTTGATGACTTCGGCGGCAGCAAGACTGCGGTCGGAGCGCTCGGCAATACCGGCACTCACCGTGATACTGATATCGCCGCTGCTGGCTGCGGGCAGGGTGGGAACAGCGGCTTCGCCTGGGCCGCGGCGGTCACGGCGGCGAATCTCGAACGTGTCCTGTCCAATGGCGGCGCGCAACGCGTCGACCACCGGGAACGCTTCATCGGCCGTACGGCCAGGGAACAGGATGGTGAATTCCTCTCCGCCGTAACGGTACGCCTTGCCACCGCCGCCGACTTCCTGCAATTGCGATGCCACCATGCGCAGCACCTGGTCGCCCACGTCATGGCCGTAGGTGTCGTTGAATTTCTTGAAGTGATCCACGTCCAGCATCGCGATCGCGTAACGGCCTTCGAGGCGCGCCAGCGCTTCCTCCAGCGCACGCCGCCCCGGCAGCTCCGTCAGCTGGTCGAGGTAGGCAATGTTCCAGGATTCCTGGAACCCGGCGATGGCCAGCACCAGTGCGCCGGCGGCAGCAAATGCGATGACCGTTCCGATTGCCGTCGGGTTGGCGAGGACCAGCACGAGACAGTAGGCGCTGACGAACAGCGCGGCGCGCTGCGTGTTCGTCAGCGTGTACAGCCGTGCAAACGACAGGGTCAGCAGGATCACGCCACTGATGAAACCCATGTCGCTGAGACCGATTTCCTGCGGATCGACGAATGCGAACAGATTGGCCTGCAGGATCGCGGTGACGGCATTCCAGCCCGTGCCGGCAACAATCACGAACAGCAGCGCTTCCAGCGCAACCGCTCCCAGCAGGACCAGTCGCATGCCTGAAACCGCGGCGTGATCCGGCAACACATGGCAGGCGAGGTGATTCATGGGGAGCAGGACAAAGAGCATTGCCAGCAGCGTCTGTTGCTCGAACGCATCCAGCGCCGGCAACAGCCAGACGATCGCGGCATAACCCAGCAGCAGGTTGGCCAGCGCGGCGAGTACGCGCGCTCGGTTGAAGCGCAGCGAGGTGCCGATGCCGATGGCAAAGACAATGGCCGGAAACCAGGCGAGCAACTGCAGCTCCACGAGCTCGAGGCCGAGCGCGATGTCTTCCAGCCACAGGGCGAGCACGAGGATCACGGCCGGGAGCGCGAGCGCGGCGACCAGGGTCAACAGCGGATTGAACAGTGCCTGCAAGAAGGACTCCCCTGTCATGGTTGGAGCGCCGTGCTTTCCCTGCGCGCGACGGGTCCGGCGACGCAACACTTTATATAGATTTGCGCCGGTTCGCGAAAGCGAGAATTTCCAGCTGGTGTCCGTGCGCATTGTCTCGTCTTGCTCCAGTGTCCCGTGTGTGGGTATAGCGTTTCATTTGTGGTGGCTCTGCGACACGAACCACAGATTTATGTGAAAACACGTCGAATCCACAGTTCCAGCGAGACGCTGTCTTTCGACTAGCGCCAGCGGATTTCCGCCGCGGTGACAGGACCGACGCGTGTTGCTTCGATGTCCGGAGGAATCCGGCTTTCCGTCGGCGACACCGGAATCCGGCCACCCATGATTTCAGCGAATGCCTGGGGATAGCGGGGATCGGCGAGCGGATCGGCATAGCCCTGCGGATGGCGGGGCTGGTTCGTCGCCAGGTCGTATTTGTCGGTTGCCCCCAGCGTGTGCAGCAGTTCGTGGGCGATCACGACCCGGTTGCCGCCGGCCTGACGTTCATGAGCGAAGACATGCACGATGCCGACCAGGCCTTTCTGCAAGCCGAGTGAATGCGGCAGGCGCGGGTTCGAGGCCGGGTCATGAAACAGCAGAAACAGACGGACGTCGGGCTTCAGGCCATCGGGCAGGCGATCATGATCGTCCGCCCACCAGCGCAGCACCAGGCTCCAGCGCATCGTGCCGAACCAGCTCCTGTCTTCGGGCGGCAAGGGCGGGCGTTCGGCTTCCGGGGCACCGAGCCGGAATCGCACGGGTTGAGCCAGCGCAAGGCCGTAGCGTGCGGCCTCCGTGCGCGACCAGTCTTCGATTGCCATGAAGTCGTCGGGCGTGAGACTGGCAATATAGCGGGCGGTTTGTGCACTGCCGTCGGCATTGATCGGATAAACGCCGACCCAGAGCGGCTGCTCCCAGTCAGTGGTATTGAGACGGTCGGCCAGCGAATCCACGGCGACCCAGCCGAGAATGGCGAGCAGGATCGCGACCCGAATTCCCTTTTTCAACAGCATTTCCGGCGTTTTTCCTTGAAACGGGCCGCTTGATGCGACTCCATGAAATATCCGTACTCGATCGCCATGGGACGTATCGCCGGACTCGGCGCGTCAGTATAATGCGCGGCTGCCTTGGGTCAGCAAGGCGCTACCCCTTCTCACAGAAGCAAATAATCCCGTGACAAACACTATTCAGAATCTGCGCAACATCGCGATCATCGCACACGTCGACCATGGCAAGACCACGCTTGTGGACCGCCTGCTGTCGCAATCCGGGACCATGGATGCGCGCCACGTGCTGCCTGATCGCGTGATGGACTCGAACGACATCGAGCGCGAGCGCGGCATCACCATTCTTGCGAAGAACACCGCGATCCGCTGGAGCGGCAGCGGCGTCGATTACCGGTTCAATATCATCGATACCCCGGGCCATGCCGATTTCGGCGGTGAAGTCGAGCGCGTGCTCTCGATGGCCGACGCCGTGCTGTTGCTGGTGGATGCTGTTGATGGCCCGATGCCGCAGACGCGCTTCGTGACGCAGAAGGCGTTCTCGCACGGCCTGAAGCCTATTGTCGTGATCAACAAGATCGACCGCGACGGCGCGCGCCCCGAGTGGGTGCTGAACCAGACCTTCGATCTTTTCGACCGCCTGGGCGCGACCGACGATCAGCTGGATTTCCCGGTGATCTATGCGTCCGCGCTGAACGGTTACGCGGGCCCGACGGCCGATGTGCGCAGTGGCGACATGACGCCGCTGTTCGAAGCGATTGCGAAGCACTGCCCGCCGCCGCCGGTGAACGCCGACGGTCCGTTGCAGATGCAGATTTCGCAGCTCGATTATTCGAGCTATGTGGGTGCGATCGGCATTGGCCGCATCACGCGCGGCACGCTGAAAAAGAATTCGACCGTTGCGGTAGTCGACCGTCATGGCAAGAAGCGCAATGAACGCATCCTGAAGGTGTTCGGTTTCATGGGCCTGGAGCGCGTCGAAGTCGACAGCGCGAACGCCGGCGACATCGTTGCCATCACTGGCCTCGAACGGCCGCTGATTTCCGACACGGTCTGCGATTCCGCGAATCCCGAAGCGATGCCGCCGCTGACGATCGACGAGCCGACCATCAGCATGGTGTTCGAAACCAATACGTCGCCGTTCGCGGGCAAGGAAGGCAAGTACGTCACCAGCCGCCAGGTGCGTGACCGTTTGCAGCGCGAGTTGCTGGCGAATGTCGCATTGCGCGTGGAAGACACCGAGGACGCGGAAAAATTTCTCGTCTCCGGCCGCGGCGAACTGCATCTTTCCATCCTGATGGAAAACATGCGCCGCGAAGGTTACGAAATGGCCGTGTCGCGTCCGCAGGTGATCACGAAGATCGTCGATGGTGTCGAGCAGGAACCGGTCGAGGCCGTGACCATCGACATCGAAGAGCGTCACCAGGGCGCCGTCATGGAAGCCATGGGCGAGCGCGGCGGCGATCTCACCGACATGATTCCGGATGGCAAGGGCCGTGTGCGCCTTGATTACAAGGTGCCGTCACGCGGATTGATCGGTTTCCAGACCGTGTTCAAGACCATGACGTCGGGCAGCGGCCTGCTGCATCACATCTTCGATCATTACGCTGCCGTGAAGATGGCATCGATTCCGGCGCGCCACAACGGGGTGCTGATCTCGAATGGCGATGGCAAGGCGGTGGGTTTCGCACTGTTCAACCTGCAGGAACGCGGCCGTCTGCTGGTTAGTCCTGGAGAACCCATATACGAAGGCATGATCGTCGGTATTCATTCGCGCGATAACGATCTGACCGTGAACCCGTTGAAAGCGAAGCAGCTCAACAACATTCGCGCGGCCGGCAAGGACGACAACGTCCTGCTGACGCCGGCGGAGAAGTTCACGCTGGAGCAGGCGCTGGCGTTCATCAACGACGACGAGCTGATGGAAGTCACACCGGCGTCGCTGCGATTGCGCAAACGCTATCTGAAGGAGCACGAGCGCAAGAGCTCGTCGCGCCGCACGGGTTAAGCGGGCGGAATCATCAGTTGAAAAGAACGCGCCGCACGGCGCGTTCTTTTTGTCGGGTGACGGGTGGCCTTTCCTACGGTACTTGCCGGGTTGACGTTTGCTGCGGCGGCGCACACTGTGACCCGCATCACTTGCGGGAGCGCGCCGGCCGGTACCATTCGAGCGTTCCTTATGATCCCTCATCAACGGAGAACACCATGCGCAAGGCAATCGTCGCCGTCATCACTCTTGTCGGTTTCATGGGTACATCATTCATTGCGCCTGTGGCGCACGCTGGCGTCATCACGACCGGCGCTTACGTGCAACAGCTGGAAGCGGATGCGCAGCGCGAACAGGTTGCCGAAATGCTCCAGCGCGACGACGTTCGCGAACGCATGCTGGCGATGGGCGTCGATCCCGCGCACATCGAGGCGCGTCTCGCCGGACTGTCGGATGCCGAAGTCGCGCACCTGGCTGATGGTATCAACGACATGCCCGCCGGCGCGGGCGTTGTCGGCGCGCTGCTGTTCGTCGTGCTCGTATTCGTGATTCTCGATATCGCGGGCGTGACGGACGTGTTTCCGTTCATCAATTCGGCCAAGTAAGCGATGTACGTTCACACGCCGGCGGCACGCAGCTGCCGGCGTTTCCTTTTCCTGGCCCTGCTGCTCCCGCTGTTCGCCGGCTGCGCCGGTGGCGCGCCGCTGAAGAGTTTTCCTCCAGTCGCCGCGTCCGCGATATCGCAGGAAATCGACAACGTGCCGTTTCATCCGCAACAGGCCTTGCAGTGTGGTCCGGCAGCGCTGGCGACGGTGCTCGGCTGGAGTGGCGTCGAGGTATCACCTGAATCTCTTGAGCCGTTGCTGTTTCTTCCGGAACGCCGCGGTACCTTGCAGCCGGAGATCAAGGCGCAGACGCGACGGCACGGACGCATTCCCTACGCAATCCCCGGCGAGCCGGCGGCGCTGGTCGACGAACTCGCGGCCGGTCATCCGGTGCTGGTGTTGCAGAACAATGGCGTGAGTTGGGCGCCGGCATGGCATTACGCGGTGGTGGTGGGCCTGAATCCGGAGACGGAAACGTTGCGATTGCGTTCGGGCACGCACGAAGACTACGAGCTCGGTTACCGCACTTTCCTGAAAACCTGGCAGCGATCCGAATACTGGGCGATTACCGTGTTGCCGCCGGCGCAAATGCCGACTTCGCTCGGTCCCGCTCCCGTCCTCAGCGCGATTACCGATTTTGCGCGCGTTGCGGAACCGGCGGCTGTCGAGCAGGCGTTGCGCGCGGCGCTCACACGCTGGCCGGCCGATACCGGACTGCGTTTCGCGCTGGCGAATCATCACTACGAACATGGCGATCTGGAACAGGCGGAAAAGGAGTACCGGCAGATTCTCGCGATGGCGCCAGGCGCCGTCATGGCGCGCAACAACCTCGCCTGGCTGCTGGCAGAGCAGGGACGCACCGATGAAGCGATGAAGGTGCTGCCGGACGACCCGGAACGGACCGCCACCGAACTTCCACAGGACCCCTGGGCTGCGAGCCTGGCGGACACTGCAGCGTTCGTGCGCTGTCGTGCCAACGGCGGCAGCATCGCGCAGTGCGAGACGGCAAGCCGCGACTGACACGAATTGAAAATCAGCAAGTCGCGTAAACGCGATGGTGGCGGACATCAACATGAACGCGCTTGTCCGTCGCGATGCGACTGCGTGATCAGGGACGCATCCTCGTGGTCGATCATGTTAGCGAGTTGCCGCCAGTGTTAAAGAACGCGCGCTTTCCTGGAAGACATCGGACGGGCCGAGTGTGGCGAATGCCTCGCGTATGCACTCGAACAGTCGGCATGCAGCCGCGTTACCGGCGATGAAGCGCTTCGTGTTTTTGCATTAAAGAAGCAGGGCGGCTGGATGTGCGCCCGGAGGCGCCGTGAGATCCGCCTCGTCGAAATCATTCCAATGCCGCGCAAGATTTTCGACAGTCAGGAGTCGAATTGTTGCGAGTGCGCAAGATCGATCGTTCAAGCCCGCGAAACATACGGTCGTAAATCAGGTTTTAATATGGTATTCCTCACACATATTGTTGTGACCGAAGTCCTCATCGCGCGTAGATCAGCAATTCGTCCCGATCTCCAGCATGTCGCGGTTCGGTCAGTGGGCAAATGCAGCGCGAGCAATAATGGCGGACTATCTTGTCTTTCGGACCGATTCCCTTAGCGTCGCGCTCCACGTGTCATTCGTCGAGCGTGTGCTGCGTGCGGCCCGCGTAACGCCGCTCCCCACGGCGCCCGCCATCGTCATGGGCGTCATCAATCTTCACGGCGAAATACTTCCCGTCGTCAGCCTGCGCAAGCGCTTCAATCTTCCCGATCGTGACATCGGGCTCGGGGACCCGTTCCTCGTGGCGCGTACGTCGCGGCGGCGGCTGATCCTGACGGCGGATTCGGTCGTCGGGGTGGCGGACTATGCACCGGCGGATATCGCCGCCATGGACGACGTGCTGCCAGGACTTGAACATGTCCATGGCGTGGTGAAGGCCAGGGACGGGATCGTCTTCATCCACGACCTGGAACAATTCTTGTCGCTGGACGAAGAGACCGGTCTGGCCATGGCCATGGCGGCGTCCGCCAAGCAGGAAGCGACGTGAACGCGCTACCCGAAACATTGCTTGCGCCGCTGCGCCGGGCGATCGCTTCGGCCACCGGCCTGGATTTTTCGCGCGAGAGCGCGGCTGATTTCACGCGTCGTATTGCCGCCGCCGCGCAGGCGAGTGGTGAGCGCGACGTCGAGACATACGCCCGCCGGCTGCTCGCCGGGGTCATTCGCGACCATGTCGAGGAACTTGCGCGTCACCTGACAGTGGGCGAAACCTATTTCTTCCGCGAGCCCGCCGCTTTCAGGGCGCTTGAACAGCATGTGCTGCCGCGATTGCTGCGGAGCAGGCAGGCCGGCCGGAAGCTGCGCATCTGGAGCGCGGGATGCTGCACGGGCGAGGAAGCGTATTCGATCGCGATCCTTCTGGACCGCCTGATGCCCGGACAGGGCGGTTGGGATGTCACGTTACTGGCCACGGACATCAATCCGTCTTTCCTCGAACGCGCCGCCGAGGGGGTCTACGGCGAATGGTCATTCCGGGGAGCACCGTCGTGGATGAAAGCGCGTTATTTCACTGAGCGGGAAGAAGGTCAGTTCCAGGTGGTGGATCGAATCCGCGACCGCGTGGCGTTTTCGTGCCTGAACCTGGCCGACGACGTGTATCCACGACTCGTGGGCACCACCGGCGCGATGGACATCATCTTCTGTCGCAATGTCCTGATGTATTTCACGCAGCAGCAGATCGATCGCGTGATCGCACGCTTGCATCGCTGCCTGGCTGATGGCGGGTGGCTGCTAGTGAGTCCCGCTGAAACCGCGTTCCGGCCGTTCTCCGGTTTCGTCCAGGAAATCGTCGACGACGCGATCCTGTACCGGAAATCCTCGCACAGCGGGGAACAGCTTCCGCCGCACGCGACGCCTGCCGCCGTCGCGCTTCCAGCCAGTGCCGGCAGAAAATTTCCAAAGGCTCTGCCGCTTGAAAGGCACGCCCGCAATCCGGTCGTCCGGCAGGCGGACGCTCCGGCGACTCCGCCAACGGCACGTGTCCGGAACACGCTCGTCGATGCGGCGCGCACCAGCGCCAACGACGGCCGCCTGGCCGAGGCGGCGGAATGGTGCGACCAGGCGATCGCGGGCGACAAGCTGAATGCCGCTACACATTATTTATCCGCGCTGATTGCGCTGGAGCGCGATCAGTCTTCCCGCGCCGTCCAGTCGCTGACGCGCGCGCTGTACCTGGATCCCGCGTTCGTGCTGGCGCATTTCGCACTCGGCAACGTGCGATTGGGGCAGGGACGGCGCGCAGACGCCGAGCGGCATTTCCTGAACGCGCTGGCCTTGCTGGAAGGCCGTCCACGGGACGACGTGCTGCCGGAGTCGGACGGCCTGACGGCCGGCCGCCTGGGGGAAATCATCGAAGCGCTGCGTCTTTCGAACAACAATGAGCGGCGAAGGGGGATTTCATAAATGGATGAAAAAAAGCCGCGCAAGAGCGCGGCCCGGCGCCGCATCGACTGGAGCGATGTCCGCCGGCGCTTCGATCTTGCCTGGGCGCGCGCCGCGCGAACGGAACAACCATCGCCGGCGGAAGTGTCCGCCATTCTTGAGGCGCGTGCCGCCACACTTGCCCGCGCGCTGGACGCAGGCTCGCAGGGCGCAACCATCGATGTCTTGGATTTCGTCCTCGCGCACGAACGTTACGCGGTGGAAGCGCGCTACGTCCGCGAGGTTTCCCTGCTGGACAACCTTACGCCGCTGCCATGCACGCCGGAATTCGTGCTTGGCATCATGAACGTGCGCGGCCGGATTCTGTCCGTCCTGGATATCAGGAAATTCTTCGGCCTGCCCGAAAAGGGCATCACGGACCTGAACAGGATCATCGTGCTGGAAAGCGGCGCGATGGTGTTCGGCATACTCGCCGACGAGATCGGCTACGTCCGCTCGCTGCCGGTAACGGCGATGCAGGGTCCTTCGCCGTCCCTCGCGGGTATCAGCGAACAGTATCTGATGGGTGTCATGCCGGACGGACTTGTCGTCCTGGATGCGGGCGCGCTGCTGACCGATGAGACCATGATCGTGCAGGACCATGTCGAGGAACGGGCGGGATGACGGCGAACGCAGGCAACGCGCATTTTGCAGTGAGCGACTATAAAAAATTCGAGGAGAACGCATTGTGACTATCGGAAAGAAACTGCTCTGGGGGTATCTGGTTGTCCTTGCGTTGCTGGTCATCGTGACGGCTGTCGCGATGGTTTCGCTGGCGCGCGTGCAGGATACGTACAGCAGGATCATGGACGTGAACGCCGAGCTTATCGAGCAGGCGCAGACGCTGGGCTTCGAAGTGCGCGAGCAGGTCAATCAGTATCGCGGCGCGCTGTTGTACGAGGATCTCCGGACGACCTACCTGGAGCGGATGACCGACAGCCGTCAGTCGTTCGCGGCTGCGTTACGTGTCATGAACGGGCTGGCATCGCTGCAGGACGAGCGTGCGGCGCTGGCGGAACTGACGGCGCTGGAGCGGCGTCTCCGCGAAGCCCAGGACCGCGGCATTGCGCTGGCGCGCGAGGGAAAGCTGAAAGAAGCGGTTGATCTGGGCGAATCCGAGCTGGCGCCATTGAGCGAAGAGTTGCTGGACGCCACCGATCGGTTTCGCGAGGGACAGGCCGCGGACGCCCTGAGCGCACGGGCGCGGATTGCTGATGAAGGGCGTTTTCTCGTGCTCGTCATGCTCCTTGTGTCAATGCTGGCCGTTGCGGCGGGGCTCGCGATCGCCATTTATCTCGGCCGCACCATCAGCCGGCAATTGCAGGAAAGCGCCGCGCAGCTCTCGTCGTCGGCGGCGCAGATTCTTGCCACGACCACGCAGCTTGCTTCCAGCGCCACGGAAACAGCCACCGCCGTCAGCGAAACGACGACAACTGTCGAAGAGGTCAAGCAGACCGCGCAGGTGGCGAGCCAGAAGGCGCGTCAGGTGCTGGAAAGCGCGCAGAAGGCCGCGCAGGCATCCGTTTCGGGACAGAAGACGGTCGAAGAATCCATCGAAGGCATGCATCACATCCAGAGCCAGATGGAGGCGATCGCGGACAGCATCGTGCGCTTGTCCGAGCAAAGCCAGGCGATCGGCGAGATCATCGCCGTGGTCAACGACCTCGCGGAACAATCGAATTTGCTGGCGGTCAACGCGGCGATCGAGGCGAGCCGCGCGGGTGAGCAGGGCAAGGGCTTCGCGGTGGTGGCGCAGGAAGTCAGGAGCCTCGCCGAGCAATCGAAGCAGGCCACCGGCCAGGTACGGACGATACTCGGCGACATCCAGAAAGCGACCAGCAGCGCGGTGCTCGCGACGGAGCAGGGCAACAAGGCCGTTGAAGCCGGCGTGAAGCAATCGCTGGATGCGGGCGAAGTGATCAACGTGCTTGCCAACGGCGTCACCGAAGCCGCTGATGCCGCCAACCAGATCGCCGCGTCCAGTCAGCAGCAGATGGTGGGCATGGACCAGGTCGCACTGGCCATGGACAACATCAAGCAGGCGAGCGCGCAGAACGTTGCGGGAGCGAAACAGGCGGAAACCGCCGCGCAGGCTCTCCACGAGCTGGGACGGCGCCTGATTTCCCTGGTGGGCGGCGGCAGAAGCTGAGCCCGGCACCGGCGCGAGCGGATCATGGACAACAAAGACGAATTGCTGAAGCGCTTGCTTGTCACCTTCCGTCTCGAGGCGGACGAGCACGTCAAGGCGATGCTTGCCGGGCTGGCCGAGCTGTCCGGTGCTGCGCCTGCGCGGCGACAGGAAATCGTGGAGGTGATCTTCCGCGAAGCGCACAGCCTCAAGGGCGCGGCGCGCGCTGTGAAGATCACGCCGGTGGAATCGCTCTGCCAGTCGCTCGAAAACGTCTTCACGGCGCTGCGCGAGCAGCAGTTGTCGTTCTCGATGCCGCTCGGCGAACTGATCACGCAGGCTGTCAGGCTTATCGAAGACCTGGCGGCCGCGGAAGCGGAGAAATCCCGCGAACGCCAGCCGGAGGTGGCGGCATTGATCCGGCGACTGGACGGGACGCTGAGATCGCGACGCACGGGACCGCGGTACGGTGCGGCGGCAGTGACGCCGTCGGCTGAAACACGAACCCCGCCCGTGGAACAGCCGGCGACGCCGGTCATCGCAACGCCTCCGGTCGTGCGCGTGACGACGGCTCGGCTCGACGATGTGATGCGGCAGACCGAAGAGCTGCTGTCGCCGCGCCTCGCCATCGCGCAACGCGCCGCCGAACTGCGTGCGGTGAACGGCCTGATGAGTTCCTGGCGGCAGCGCGCCACGGCAATCCGGCCCGCGCGACGCCTGGTTGAGCATCACGTACACCTTCAATCGAAAGGTGGTCGCGAATTGCGCCGCCTGCTCGACTACCTAGACGCCGAGGAACTCGGTATCCGCACGCTTGCAGACCGCGTGGCCGGACTGGCGCGCGCCGTGCAGGACGACCGGCGTTCGCTGGCCGTAACTGTCGACGGCCTGCTGGAGGACGTGAAGGATCTGCAGCTGCTGCCGTGCTCGTCGCTGTTCGACGTGATTGCGCGGTTGGGCCGCGAACTGGCGCGCGAACAGGGCAAGGAAGTCGACGTCCAGGTGCAGGGCGGAAATGTCGAGATTGACCGGCGCCTGCTGGACGAAATGAAGGACCCGCTCGTTCATCTGTTGCGCAATGCCATCGATCACGGCCTGGAGAATCCGGACCTGCGTGTCCGGAAAGGGAAGCCCCGCCAGGGACTGCTGACGCTTTCGGTCGCGCCCGTGGACAGCGGCCGGGTGACCATGATGTTCCGTGACGACGGCGCCGGTGTCGATCTCGACAGACTGAAAGCACAGGCGATCGAACGCGGGCTGGTATCGGGCGAAGACGCGGAGCGGCTGGACGCTGATGCCATCCTGCAATTCGTGTTTCGATCAGGTGTTTCAACCAGCCCCCTCATCACCAATGTTTCAGGGCGCGGTCTGGGGCTTGCCATCGTGCGCGACAAGATCGAACGGCTCGGCGGCAGCGTTCACATCGTGTCGCAGGCGGGAGCGGGAACGGGTTTTCACATCGTTCTGCCGGTGAGCGTGTCGACGCTGCGTGGCGTACTCGTCGAAGCCGCCGGACGCCGTTTCATTGTTCCATCGTCGAACATCGATCGTGTTGTCCGCTGTTCGACGGAAAGCATACGCAGCGTGAAAAACCGCGAGACGGTGGCGATCGATGGCAACACGCTGTCATTGCTGCAGCTGCATGCCGTGCTCGGTCTTTCCGGTCCGGATCAGGCCGTTTCACCGGACGGGCATGTGCTGGTGGCGGTACTGACGAACGGATCCATGCGCACGGCATTCCGCGTCGACACCGTGCTGGAGGAAATGGACGTGCTGGTCAAGCCGCTGGGACCGCAGTTGCAACGTGTCCGTAATGTGGCGGGTGCGAGCGTGCTGGGTACGGGTGAGGTCGTTCCCGTGTTGAACGTGCAGGACCTGTTGAAAGCGCCGTTCGATGCTCCCGCAACCCGGCCGGCTGCGAGCGTCAAGCCTGTGAGCAAACGCAGGATGCATGTTCTCGTGGCGGAGGATTCGATCACCTCGCGCGCGCTGCTGAAGAACATTCTGGAATCGGCTGGCTATGCCGTCACGACGGCTGTCGATGGCATCGACGCCTTCACGCTTCTCAAGACCGGGCAGTTCGATCTCGTGGTATCCGATGTGGACATGCCGCGAATGAGCGGCTTCGACCTGATCGCGAAAATGCGCGCAGATGCAGCACTCGGCGATATTCCGGCGGTGCTTGTCACCACGCTGGATTCCCGCGAACACCGCGAACGCGGCGTCGACGTTGGTGCAAATGCGTATATCGTCAAGAGCAGTTTCGATCAGAGCGATCTGCTTGAAGTCGTGCGGCGTCTGATATGAGGCGATGTTCTTGATCAAGGTACTGGTGGTGGAAGATTCGCCTGCGAAGCGCGAGCACTTGCTGCGCATCTTCGCGTCGGACCGGAACATGCTGGTGATTGCAACCGCTGGCAGCGGGGCGGAAGCGTTGCAGCAGGTGCAGCGGCATCAGCCCGACGTCGTTACCATGGACAGCGACCTGCCGATCCTCAACGGCCTGGAAGCCACGCGGCTGATCATGGAAAGCTGTCCGGTGCCGATCATTATCGTCGCGGACAGCGGCAGTCCCGGCGAGGTGGCAAGCACGTTCGACGCCGTCGACGCCGGCGCCCTCGCGGTGCTGCCGTTTCCTCCCGCAGCGAGTGCACACGGTCATGCCGCCGCCGTGCAGGAACTGTTGCGCACGGTCAGGGTGATGTCGGAAGTCAAGGTCGTGCGCCGGTGGGTGCATGCGCGGCGCGGCGCCGTGCGCCAGCCGCCTGAAACGGGGTTTGTAAAAGAACCCACGGGACTGTTTCGCATCGTCGCCGTCGGCGCATCTACCGGCGGTCCGCTGGCGCTGGCGGTATTGCTGGGCGGGCTGTCGAAGGATTTTCCCGCGCCAATTGTGATCGTGCAGCATATGGCGAACGGATTCATGCGCGGTTTTGTCGACTGGCTCGCGCCGTCATCCGCTTTGCCCGTGCATATTGCAACTCATGGCGAACGCCTGCTTCCGGGTCACGTGTACATGGCGCCCGATGACGTGCAGATGAACGTGAATCGCCAGGAGCGGATTGCGCTTGTGGACGCTCCTGCCGAGAACGGCCTGCGCCCCTCGGTATCCTGCCTGTTCCGTTCGGTCTGCGATGCGTACGGTCGCGACGCGGCAGCCGTGCTGCTGACGGGCATGGGTCGCGATGGCGCACAGGAGCTTCGCCTGCTGAAGGACAAGGGTGCAACGACGTTCGCGCAGGACAAGGAAAGTTCCATTGTGCACGGCATGCCGGGGGAGGCGATCCGGCTGGATGCCGCGACGCTGGTGTTGCCGCCGGAAAAGATCGCTGCGGCGCTGGTGAACATGGCGAGCGCGCGTAACGAAAACGGGAGGTCTGCGTGATGACAAGGACAAGACAACCGGCGGGTGAATACGAAATCCTGATCGCGGAAGACAGCATCACGCAGGCCGAACAACTTGCGCAGGCGCTCGAAGACCGTGGATACATTCCGTTGAGAGCTTTGGACGGGGTGGAAGCGCTGGAGATTGCGCGCCGCCATCGGCCGGCGCTGATCATCAGCGACATCATCATGCCGCGGCTGGATGGTTACGGTTTGTGCACAGCGATCAAGAACGACGAGGCGCTCAGGAACACGCCGGTGATCCTGGTCACGACACTTTCCGACCCCAACGACGTGCTGCGCGGCCTTGAGTGCGGCGCGGACAACTTCATCCGCAAGCCCATCGACGACAATTACCTGCTTTCGCGCATCGAATACCTGCTGATGAATCGCGAACTGCGCAAGCACCAGAAATCGCAGATGGGTCTCGAGATCGATCTGCGCGGCAAGCGGCATTTCATCAACGCCGACCGTCACCAGATCCTCGATCTGCTCATCTCCACATACGAACAAGCGGTCGATCTCAACAACGAGTTGACCTTGCGGGAACGCGAGCTCGCCCGCTCCAATGAAATTCTCGATGCGCTTTACCGCGTGGCGGACAGCCTGAACCGTGCAACCACGCAGCGCGAAGTCGCGGAAATCGCGCTTGAACATGCGTTGCATCTGCCTGGCGTGCATTCAGGCTGGATACTGCTGCACGACAGCGCCAGCGGCCCGGTCGTGGTGAGCAACCTGCCGTTGGCGCAGGCGGAAATCGCCGTGTTGTCCGGCGATTGCGGCTGCCGCGAGCAACTTGCGGCGGGCAGCCTGCTCGAAGCCGTCAACAGGTTCGACTGCGAGTGCCTCGCACTCGCCGGCGGCCGCGCTCTGGGTTTGCGCTGTCATGCGAGCGTGCCGCTGTATAACGCGGAACACGAACCGATGGGCGCAATGAACCTGGTTTCGATGGGCGATGACGGATTCGATGACGCGCAGTTGCACGTGCTGAACGGCTTCGGCAAGCAGGTCGGCGTGGCACTCGAACGCGCTGGCCTGCATGAGAACCTGGAAAAACTCGTCGCCGCACGGACGGCGGCACTCACGGCCGAAGTGGAGGAACGCCGGCGGCAGGAAAACCGCGTCGCAAGGCTCAACCGCATCTACAGCCTGCTGAGCGGCATCAACACCACCATCGTGCGCGTGCGCGGCCGCGCCGAACTGTTCGAACAATCATGCCGTATCGCGGCCGATCTCGGACAGTTCGCCTGCGCGTGGATCGCGCTGGTTGATGCCGAAACACTTCAGACCGAGGAAATGACAGGCGCCGGATATCCGGACGGAGCCGTGTCCGCCGATCGCCTCGCCACGCAGTACGACATCATGAAGGAATGCGACGTCATCGCCGAGGTGATGCGTACCCGGAAGCCGTTTGTCTGCAACGACATCGCGGGCGAAGTGCGATTGCAACGCTGCCGGAACGACAGTGCGTGCGCAGGCTATCGGTCGCTGGTGCTGTTGCCACTCATACTCGATGGCGCGATAGTCGGCCTGTTCGGCCTGCATGCGTCCGAGTCCGATTTCTTCGACGCCGAGGAAATGCAACTGCTTGTCGAAATGAGCGGCGACATCTCGTTTGCGCTTGACCATCTGAAGAAAGAACAGCAGCTGCATTACCTCGCGTATTTCGACAGTGTCACGGATCTGCCGAACCGTTCGCTGTTTCATGATCGCCTGACGCAGGCGATGGCGGAAACGGAACGGCATGGACGCTGCGTAGCGGTCGCCATGCTCGACCTGGATCGCTTCAAGACCGTGAACGACAGCCTCGGACATGCCGTCGGCGATGCATTGCTCAAGAGCATGGCGGAGCGGTTGAGCCAGGCGGTCCGGCAGGGTGATACGGTTGCACGTCTGGCGGGTGACGAATTCGGATTCGTGCTTGCCGACATGCGCGCGGAAAACGATTCAAGCATGGTCGCTGCGAAAATACTGGAGTGTTTTCAGGAACCGTTTCTCGCCGCCGGCCATGAACTGTTCGCGAGCGCGAGCATGGGAATCGCGATTTATCCGTCTGACGGCGACGATGCTGCGGAACTGATCCGCAATGCGGACGCGGCGATGTATCGGGCGAAGGAGGCCGGGCGGAACAGCTACCAGTTCTATTCCGCGGAGATGACGAACAAGGCAAGAAACCGCCTGGCCACGGAGAACGCATTGCGCCGCGCACTGGAGAAAGAGGAATTTCTGCTGCACTACCAGCCGATCATCGACATGCCTTCAGGACGGATCACGCGCATGGAGGCGCTGGTTCGCTGGAATAACAAGGAGCGGGGCCTGGTGTCGCCGGCCGAGTTCATCCCGATCGCCGAAGAGACCTCATTGATCGTCGGCATTGGAGAATGGGTGCTGGAGGAAGCGTGCCGGCAACTGGTCAGTGGCTGGCACGGGCAGCACACGGAAAACCTCCTGATGGCGGTCAACATTTCAGCCCGCCAGTTCCTGCAGACGGACCTGGTGGCGACCGTGACCCGGGTCATCGAACGAACGGGCCTGGACCCGGCACGGCTCGACCTCGAAATAACCGAGTCGCACCTCATGCAGAACGTTGACGAGACGCTTGCCGTGATGCAGCAGCTGGGTGAAATGGGTGTCGGCTTTTCCATCGACGATTTCGGCACCGGCTATTCCAGCCTGTCCTATCTGAAGCACTTGCCGATCCGCAACCTGAAGATCGATCGCTCGTTCGTCAGCAACATTCCGGACAACGCCGACGATGCGGCAATCGTCAAGGCGATCATTTCCATGGCACACAGTCTCAACATCGACGTCATCGCGGAAGGCGTCGAGACGCGCGAACAGCTGGAGTTCCTGCGTTCGTACGCCTGCGATGCCGTGCAGGGTTTTTACTTCAGCCGCCCCTTGCCTGCGGACGAGGCGGGAAAGGTGCTCGAAAAAGGCAGTTTCGACGAACCTTAGCGGGTTTTCGCGTTAACCGACCGACAGGGAGCGTCCCTTGGCGGCAGAACAAGGCGGCCTGTGCGTTGTCCCGCGGCAACCCGTATTCGAACTGCGGCATCAGGGCAGGTTCGCTGTTGCTGCGTGAACGGGTAAAATAGCCATCTTTGTCACATCCTGATTTCCCAATGAGTGAAACCTCTTCAATGCCGGACCGCCGATTGTGCGTTGCGCCGATGATGGACTGGACAGACCGCCATTGCCGGCGGTTCCTGCGCGCCATTTCGAAGCGGACGCTGCTGTACACGGAGATGGTGCACGCCAACGCGGTAGTGAAGGGCGACCGGAATTATCTGTTGCAGTTCGATGCTGCCGAACACCCCGTCGCATTGCAGCTGGGGGGATCGGAACCGAAGGCGCTCGCCGAGGCAACGGTTATTGCCGAGCAGTTCGGTTACGACGAAGTGAATCTCAACGTGGGCTGTCCCAGTGATCGCGTGCAGTCAGGACGCTTTGGCGCCTGCCTGATGGCGGAACCTGCGCTGGTTGCGGAATGCGTTGCCGAGATGCGTTCACGCGTGCGGATTCCGGTCACCGTCAAGACGCGTATCGGTATCGACGACAACGACAGCTACGCGTTTCTTTGCGGGTTCATCATGGAAGTCGCGCAGGCAGGCTGCGAGGTCTTCGTCATACATGCGCGCAAGGCGTGGCTGAAGGGCCTGAGCCCGAAGGAGAATCGCGAGATTCCGCCGTTATGTTACGACGTCGCCGCGCAGCTGAAGCACGATTTCCCGCAGCTTGAAATCATCGTGAACGGCGGCGTGAAAACGCTGGACGAGGCGAAGTCGCAACTTGAGATATTCGATGGCGTGATGATCGGCCGCGAGGCATATCACAATCCGTGGATGCTGGCGGCGGCGGACGAGTCGATCTTCGGTGATACATCGATGCCACGCACACGCGAAGCGGTGCTCGAAGAATTCCTGCCGTATATGGAAGCGCAACTCGCACAAGGTACGCCGTTGCGCGCAATGACGCGGCATATGCTCGGGCTGTACCAGGGAATGCCGGGTGCTCGCAACTGGCGACGCTCACTGAGCGAAGGTGTGGCGAAGGGTGGCGGACTGGAGCTGGTTTACGAAGCCTTGCGAGAACGCGCGGCGGCGTAGTTCGGGTTGCAGATCGAAAAAAAAGCCGGAATTTTTCCGGCTTTTTTTTTCAACAACTTTCAACTCGTCACTCGCCGCTCTTCTCGACGGGAAGCCGGCCGAATGTGTTCTTCACCATCGCCGCAACGTAGGCCGCCGTCGCGTACGCTGCCACGTTCTGGTTCAACTGGACGGGATCGATCTTGTCCAGGGTGTCGTTATCGGTGTGATGCAGATCGAAATACAGGCTGCCATCCTGTCCGGGTTGTACAACGGGTACGCCGAGCGCGCGGATGGGGCCGATGTCCGCGCCGCCGTAGGCGTTGTTGCCAACCCATTCGATACCCATGGGTTCGAGCAACTGCTGGATAGCCGCGATCTGCGGCAGGCGATCTTCCGGAACCTTGCTGGAAAAATTCCAGACGCGGCCCGCGCCGAAGTCCGCCTCCATTGCGAGCACATGTTTGTCGAGTTCCTTTGCGTGTTCCAGCGCGTAGGTTTTCGCGCCGGACAGGCCGAACTCCTCGTTCGCATACAGGACGACGCGGATCGTGCGCTGTGGCGGCTGACGCAACTCGCCAATCAGTTTTGCCGCTGCGGTGACGATAGCGACGCCGGCACCGTCGTCATGCGCGCCAGTGCCGACATCCCATGAATCGAGATGCGCCGCGAGCAGTACGATTTCCTCCGGCTTTTCGCGTCCGGGAATTTCACCGACGACATTTGCCGACATCGCGTTCGGAAGGTAGCGCGCCGAGGAATTCATGCGGAAGACGACCTTGCGGCCGGCGGCGAGCTGGCGATCGAGGATGTCGGCATCGGGATTGGAAAGTGCGATGGCGGGAATCCGCTTCACGCCTTCCGCGTAACGCATCGCGCCTGTATGGCCGAGACGATTGTTGTCCGTCCCCACGGAACGGATGACTACGCCGACGGCACCAAGTTTTGCCGCTTCAATTGCGCCGTTGCCGCGTTTTCTTACCGCCGGTCCATAACCCGAACCGTCGCGCTCACGCGTCATCCGGTTGTTGATATACACGATGTGGTTGCGAACCTGGGAGGGCTTGAGCAGCGCGAGCTCGTCAAGGTCGCCGACGGCAACCACCGGCGCCGTGATGCCATCCGCCGGCGTGCCGATGCTTCCGCCCAGCGATACCGCTGCCATCTTCTGTGGGAAGGGTTCGACGATTTCCGCGACGAGCTGGCCGCGTTCCCAATGAGGCACTTCAACCGATTCGGCGCGTACGTTCTGGAAACCCAGTTCGCGGAGTTTCGTCAGCGCCCAGGCGACGGCCGCGCGGTCACCGCTGCTGCCGGCCAGCCGCGGACCGACTTCCGTCGTCAGTGATGCAACGAGATCATAGGCGCGCGGACTGTCCGCGGCGCGCGCTTGCAGTGCTGCCACGTTCTCGCGCACCAGTTCGCTGATGGCCGCCGGTTCAGGCAAGGCCACAACCACTTGTTCCTGGGGGCCGGCGAAAGCCGGGACAGACAACAGCGCACCGAGCAGCAGCGCGGGAATGCGTTTCAGCATGTTCATCTCCTGGAAAGTGCGCGGCCCGGAAATGCCGGGCCGCGACTGAAAGTCTTACGCGCGCGCGGTTCGCGCCGACCGCGAATTGTAAACGATCAGGGCGATGGCTGCCGCGAGTACGGCGAGCTGTACTCCAAGAGACTGCAACGTGGGATAGATGCCCAGCAACTCGACGCGCGGGAATGCAATCGGATCCAGCGGCAGCCTGCCGGCTTCCTGGAGCGCGGCGACGCCCTTGCCCGCAAAGATCACGGCCAGCGCGATCATGATGGCCGCCGTGGCGCCGAAGAATTGTTTCAGCGGCAGCTTGATGCCGAACCGGAACAAGCCCCACGCGAGCCCGACAATAATGACGGCACCCGCAACGGCGCCACTGATCATGGATGTCTCGGCAGACGGAATCGTGACCTGCGCCCACAGCGCCTGGAAAAACAGCACCGTTTCGAACACTTCGCGATACACGGCGATGAACGCGATGCCTGCGAGCGCCCACAGGCCGCGCTGGTCCAGTGCGCTGCGGATGTTTTCCTGGATGAACGTGTTCCAGCGTCTTGCGTTCAGCTTGCTGTGCATCCAGAAGCCGACGTAGAAAAGCACGGCGGCGGCGATCAGTGCGGTAACGCCTTCCGTTATTTCGCGGGTCGCGCCGGAAATCGCGATGAAATAGTTCGAGACGATCCAGGTGAGAATGCCGGCTGCCAGCGCCGCGATCCAGCCCGCGTGCAGCCACGGCAGCGCGTCGCGCCGCTCGGTCTTGTTCAGGAAAGCGGCCATTGCACCGAGCACGAGGATAGCCTCCAGCCCTTCACGCAGGATGATGATGAGCGCGCTGATGAAGGCGACCCAGGGCGACAGCGATTCGCCCGTCTGTGCATCGCGCGTCGCCTGCAACAGTTCGAGCGCGCGTTCGCCGGCGCTGCGAACGTCGGTTTCCGGTGCACGTTTGCGAATGGCGAAGCGCAGATTTGTCATCGCCGTTTCGACTTCCAGCACGCGTTCCGGTTGCGTGGTGGCGAGCGAGGCTTCGGCGAGTTCGAAACCTTCCAGGTAGGCGTCCACGGCTGCATCGTGTGCAGCCTGCGGTTCGCCCTGCGCATACAGATCCAGGCTGCGGCGTATGCCCGTCATCGCAATGGCGAGCGGATCCTGTTTCGACTGCTGCAGCACTTGCGGGTTCGCTCTCAGCCACGCGTGCAGGTGAGCTTCCTGCGCACCTGTGGATCGCTCGACGCTGGCGAGGGTTGCGGTAGTAAGGTCACGCAGTTCAGGCAGTTCACTTTCGGGAGTTGCCACGAAAATCCGCTCGCCGTCCTGCAGTGTCGCGGCGTCCGCATGCAGGCTGCCGACGTAGAAGGCGAGTGCCCAGCGCTCTTCGCTCGTCAACCGGGCGAAGGACGGCATGTCGGTTCCTTCCACGCCGAGCGTGATCGTGTTGAACAATCCGTAGAGGCTTCGCGCGCGGGCGCGATCCGTATCAGTGAAATCAGTCGGGGCGGGTTCCATTTCGGCATGAACGGCTGGTCCGTCGCCTTGACCTTCCACGCCGTGGCAGGATGCGCACTGTTGCGCGTACAGCTGATGTGCGGTTTCTATTTCGGGGATGTTTTCGGGAACGGCGACGAGCGCGGGCGAGCGCAGCAGGATTTCACTCATGCGATCGCTGATGCCGGCAACACGTGAAGGGTCGGCCTTGGAGTCGATGGCCGTTTTCAATTCCATTGCCAATGACGCAAGCGTACTGCGCGTTTCATCCGGCGGCAGCGCTGCGACCTGTTCTTCGATCAGCCCGGCGAACTCCTGCATTTCGCCGTATTCGAATTCGCTGATCACTTCTCCGTCCTGCACCGCAACGGCATAATCCACGCCCACGTAATCAACGAGTTGGGCGAGACGGGCAGGACTGGCGTGAACAGCCGGGACCGCCAGCAGGCAGAGAAAGACGAGGATCAAATACGCACCGCGCGGCAGAGAACAGGACATGGCTCGGATGACTCCGGAACAGGTTCGGGAAACGAATATTAAATAATAATGATTCTCATTGACAGGGCCGGATCGCTTTTCGTTGGGTCCTCGATACCGTCTCGGCTAGAATCACCCGCTTTTGAACGCACAAGGAATCACGATGGGCCGCAACAAGCCGAAGAAGCAGCGCGGACCGCGCAAGGCGGACAAAGCCGACAAGTTCGCGCTCTATGAAGCCGCCGTGCAGGATCCCGAGACGGAAATGGAGTTCGTGGCGGAGGTCTACGAGGAACTGCGCGATCGCAAAGCGCGCGTGCTGCGCGAGGATTTCTGCGGGAGCGGCTGGGCGGCCTGCGAATGGGTAAAACGGGATGCGAAGAACCGCGCCTTCGGTGTGGACCTGGATGAAACGGTGCTGGTCTGGGGCCGGGAGAAACACTGGAACGCGCTGGAGCCGAAGCAGCGTTCGCGCGTCCATCTGGTGCTCGGCGACGTGCTCGCCACGCAGACCGAGCCTGCCGACATTACCGTTGCGATGAATTTCAGCTACTGGATATTCAAGCAGCGTGCGCAACTGCTGGAGTATTTCCGCGCGGTACGGGACGGGCTCGCGAAGGACGGAATTTTCGTCATGGATGCCTACGGCGGTTACGAGGCGTTCCAGGACGAATACATCGAGAAACGCAAGGTGGACGGATTCACCTATGTGTGGGAACAGGAGGATTACGATCCCGTCAGCGGAGACTACGTCTGTCATATCAGTTTCCGGTTTCCCGACGGCTCTGCGCTGCAGCGTGCGTTCTCCTATCACTGGCGCCTCTGGACGCTGCCAGAGATACGGGAACTGTTGCAGGAAGCGGGGTTCAGCGAGGTCAACGTATGGTGGCAGGGCGAGGACGAAGACGGTGAAGGCGATGGGGAGTTCGAGCCCGTGGAGCGCGGCGATGCGGACCCTGCGTGGATCTGTTACCTGGTCGCGGAGCGCTAGGCCGAGACGGCAGGGGCGGCCGGTTTCGTGCTATAAATACTTATTGTAAAAATTTTGGCGAAAGCCGGAATATCTGGCTGGCCATCGTGCGGAAACGGCCCTGCGATGGCGGATCGGGGAACTCAAGGGAACGCGCGACATGGCGAATGACAAGCAGCTGGCGATCCTGTTTGCCGACGTGTGCGGTAGCACCAAGTTGTACGAGACGATAGGCGACGTCAAGGCACGCGAGACGATCGCCCGTTGCATCAACATCATGACCGAGGCGACGGAGCGCAACAAAGGCAGGCTGATCAAGACGATCGGCGACGAAGTGATGGTCACGTTCGACAGCGTGGACGACGCGGCGCAGGCCGGCTTCGAAATGCAGGAGAACATCACCGACGGGCTGATGGTGGATGGTCGCCAGATCCAGATCCGCGTCGGCTTCCATTACGGCCCGACCATCCTCGACAAGGGCGACGTTTTCGGCGACGCCGTGAACATCGCAGCGCGCATGGCCGGCCAGGCCAAGGCCGGTCAGATACTCACTACCTCCTCGACTGTCGCCCTCCTTGGACCCCTGTGGGAAGACTCGGTACGCCAGATCGACCGCGCGGCCGTGAAGGGCAAGAAGGATGAAATAGAGATTTTCGAACTCCTCTGGCAGCGCGAGGATGTGACGCGCATGGCTACCGTCGGCTGGGGTTCGGCCGCCGTGCAGAAGTGCAGGCTCGTGCTCCAGTACCAGGGGCAGACCATTGAAGTCAGCGAAGATCGCCCGACGGTGGTGATGGGGCGCGCCGATCAGAACGATCTCGTGGTGAAGCACAATCTCATTTCGCGATTGCATGCGCGCGTCGAATTCCGCAAGGGCAATTTCATACTTACCGACCAGAGCATCAACGGAACCTTCGTTACGGCGGCAGACGGACAGGAGAACTTTCTTCGCCGGGATAACGTGCCGATCCGCGGCAAGGGCGTTATCGGGCTTGGCCAGGCGCTGGACGCCGGTTCACCGGACGCCATTCTTTTCACGTTTGTCGAATAGAGAACGTTACGCGGCGCAGTTCATGAAAAAGGGGCCTCGCGGCCCCTTTGGTTTTTCCGGTGTCTCCGACGGTCAGTCCGCAAATCCGACTTTGTCGGCGAATTCGCGCAACCGTGCGACCAGCAGCAGGGCGTCCACTTCGCCCGTCGCCAACAGCGCTTCCTGTTCCAGGATTCGCTGGCTCGTTTCGTGCTTCATGTGCCGATAGAAACTGCTGCGGCGGGCGCTTTCCTGCTGAAACGGCGTGAGTTTCTGCCAATCCGATTCGAGTGCATCCAGTGATGCCTGCGTCCACTGTCCCTGACGGACGAAGTCATGCAGAAGATCGGCACCGGGGTCTGCGGGGACTGGCGAGACGGCTGTTACCGGGTCCTTGTTGGAACCATCGGGGTCAAGAAAGTACGCCACCACGGCGACGAGCAGCATGCCGACCAGCATGAGAGTTCCACCGACTATCCACCAGCGTCTCCTGCTCGCATGCCAGTCCACGGGTGCGGCAGGTCCGACATCGCGATAACGGAGATCAAGTTCGCCTGCGACCACGCCGTCGATCAGGCGCTTGCGTTCGGCAATATACTCGTCGCGATCGAGCCCGCCAGCCGCGTACTTGCGTGTCAGGTCGCGCAGCTGAGACGATTTCATTCCCTTTCCCCGGTCACTTATTCGGCATCCCTGGCAACCCGGAAACCGGTAACGTCATCGGCCGAGCCTGAATGGTTCCGGACGAACTTGATGTCGCACGCACTCAGGTTGTCCTGGTAGGCCCCACCGCGTGCCGCGATGCCCGATGCCGTGCGAACGATTTCCTGTGCGTTGCCGACATAGTTCGTCAATCCCCACGGATTGCTGCGGCCGGATTTGGTTTCAAGCATGGTCAGACCCTTGATGATCTGGCCGCCCTGGGTAACCCGGCAGTTGAAATCCTTGACTGCGGCCGGATTGCCGGCATTCGAGGCATAGATCCACTCGGCTTCCGACGGAATCCTGTATGCCGCGCCGGTCGCCTGACCGAGCCACTGCACATAGGCCTGCATATCCTGATAGGAAACGCCGGTCGCGGGCAGTTCCGGGTTTTGTTCCGACGTCTTGCATTTGCCCGTCGCGCCGCAGAAGGCATTGAACTCGCCGACCGACACTTCAAACTTGCCGAGTGCGAATGGCTGTGCGAAGCCTTCGCCGGCAGGCACCACGATCAGTTCCGGACCGCGCACATTTTCGGCAACCATGTCATAGCAGACCGCACGGCCACTGCGGCCGTAACCGGCAAGATTCGCCGTGCACGCACGGCTGCCGTCAGCGGCACGTGTCGGTGCGCGCGTGGTGGTGAAGTTGTTGTCCATTTCCTTCTGGTATTGCTCGTTGTCCATCCAGAGCTTGAGCGACTGATCGAGATAGGGCTTCGCCTGCGTTTTCTGGCCCTGTCGCATGAGCTGCTGGTAATACACGAAATACTGATTCGCCTGGCTCTTGCGTTCGTCGAGCTCTCTTGCGAATGCCGCGACCTGTTCATGTCCCGGCTCTGCCTTCTGCGCGGTCGCAAGTATCTTTTCCGCGGCTGTCAGCTGATTCCTGTTCATCGCTTCGCGTCCGCTCGGCACGTACTGCGACGGTCGTGGCGGCTGCCGGAGTGAAACGCCATCAAGCGTCCTGTTATCCGGGAACAGCCGCTTCGCTTCCGCGAGGAGGTCGTTGGCGGCCACGACGTCCGAAGATTCCAGGTTCTTGATGCGCGTCGCCAGGTTGCGGATGGCATCGCTGGCAATGGCGGTCGCATCCGAGGGGAACAGCTTCCGGACTTCGTCGATCATGGCAGGCAGTTGCCGGATGTTGCCCGTCGTCGCGCCGCTGGCAAGTTCCATCACTTCCTGCCGGCGTGCCTGGTTACCGAACTGGGCAGCGGCATCCTTCAGCCCCTGAAGATCCGGCGCCAGCTTGAGACCTTCCTTTGCAAAGCTCATTGCGTTGCTGAAATTGCCGCGTTCGGCCTGCGTTGTTGCGAGGCGAAGGTAGGCTTCGGCGATCGATGCCGGACCGGTTGCCGTCAGGAATACGTCATCGCCCGGCAGTTCCTTTCGCAAGGCGTCGAGAGTGCGCGATGCGCTCGCCACTTCATTGGCATTCGATTGCGTGACCAGGGAGTTCTTGAGCGCGTCTATGCGCGCCACCCTCAGGCGTTCTTCCTGCTGCTTTTTGAACTGCGCCTCCGCTGCCGCCAGCACCGTTCGTTGTGCGGCGAACAGTGGCAGGCCGGGACGGAAGCTTTCACCCATATCGAGTGCCCGGCGTGCCGCGTCGAAGCGATCGGTTTCGATCAGGCTCTGCGCGTGTTGCACGTAGGCGCCCACGATCTTCTGCTGCATGTCTTCAAACCAGATATTGCCTGGACGCAGCAGGGCGATCGACTCCTTGAACTCCCTTGCGAGCGCGTCGTTCCACTCGTTGTCGAAACGGGGTTTTGCAAGGAGCTGGTCCATGCGCGCACGCCGTTGATTGAGCGCGTCCAGCGCGTTGCTCAGGTTCGCCGGCTGGAACCCGGCGCTGATTTCCGCTTTGGAAAGCGCATCTCGCAGATCCAGCAGCGGCGATACAGGGAACAGTCGCGCGAACGTGAGCAGGAGCTCCTCGGCACGAGCGAAATCGCTTGCCGTCGAGAGCTGCCTGATCCGGGAACCGACGGTTTCACGCAGGGGGGTGAGTATTTGCCCGAGGAGGACGTCGTCCGGTCGCAGTTCCGCAAGCCGGTTCAGGTCTTCGACGGTCGCGACGTACCCTTCGACGGAGTTCATCGCGCCACGCTGTGCCGCCAGACGGTTCTTGATGTCCGCAACAAGCTTCGCATCGGCCTGGCGTTTGAGTTCGCGGCTGACCTGGTCATCAAGATTCAGAAGCAGTGCGTCCTTCGATGCATAGCCCAGACCGGCTTTCAGGTAACCGCTCGCGCGATTCCAGTCGCTGTCGCCGATCGCCGATTCAGCAAGTTCCGCATACCGCGTGGAGAGCCGCGCATCATCGAGCAGCGCGTTTTCAGGCGCGGCCTGCCGCAGTTTCTTCAGCACGTCGGTGATGTCGTCTTCGTTCTCCAGCGGCAGCAGGCGGCTGTCATTGGCGAGATACTCATCGAATGTGCTGCTCAACTGGGAAATGAGCGTGTTGCGGCGATTGCTCAAATCCGTCTCCAGGCTCTGAACCTGTGCCGAATCGGGATAGAACTGACGGACATTCGCGATTTCCTTGAATGCTGCCGGGAAATCGTACTTGCCCTGCGTCTCGTCGACCATCGACTCGGCGCGTTGCTGGTAATAGCCGATGATGACGTCCTTTGCGTCTTCCAGCAGGTTGCGGCGCGCACGGTCGCTGAATTGATCGAGACTGGTCAATGCGTCAGGCACCTGCAGCGTGCCTTGCTGCAGCGAGGTGATGATTTCCGCGTTCTTGCTGTCTTCGATCGCTTCCGTAATCGGACGGTAGAGGCCTGCACTGAGCAACAGCACGCCGACGAGACCCGCGGCTGCGTAATAGGGTTTGTAGTTCTTCTTGAACTGAACGCCGTCCCAGAACTCCTGCACCGATCGCGTGCGATTCTCGCGCCGGAAAGCCAGAGCCTTGAAGAGCGCCTTTTGCTGCCGTTTCGTGAATCCCGGCTTGTTCGCTATGGGGGCGGGCGACAGGCCCTTTTCCATCGCCTTTACGGACGAAAGCTTGTTGAATGGATGTTTGCCCGTGAGCAATTCGTAGGCAACGCATGCGAGGGCGTAGATGTCGTCGCCCGGATCGGGTTCAAGCCCCTCGAACATTTCCGGCGTCGCATAGGCGGGTGTCAGTGCACCCAGCTCGCCCGGATCAAAGACCGTGGTTTCACCCTGCGCGTCGGCGCGGGTGGTCGAGGCACGCGCAATGCCGAAATCGAGAATCTTGACCGTGCCGTCTTTCAGGAAAAAGCAGTTGCCTGGCTTGAAGTCCGAATGCACGAGATTGCGCGCATGTGCATATTCGAGTCCGTCGCAAAGCTGCTTGATGATGCCCAGTGCTTCGTCGGTCGCCAATCCGCCCGCCGGCAGTTTCTTGATGAAACGCGCGAGCTCTTCGCCTTCCATCAATTCCATCGTCAGGTAGACAGTGGAACCGTCACGGTCGAAGTCATAGACGGTGGTGATGTTCGGATGCGCGAGCTTCTGGGATTTCGACGACTCGCGCTGCAGCGCGATGAACGCCTCCGGATGCTCGCGGAAGTCGCCTGAAAGCAGTTTGACGGCGATGTACGGATTGCGGTCCTTGGCCTCGACCTTCAGCAGGTCGCGCGCCTTGTACACCATGCCCATGCCGCCTTCGCCGATGGCTGAAAGCAGTTCGAAACGTTCCTTCAGAATGGTGCCCGGGCCGATGGTTCGCGGGTCGAGACGGCTGACGCGTCCGCCTGTCATGGTCGTGTTGGTCGGCCACCCTGTGCCGGTCGGTGCGCTGGTACCTGCCGGTTGCGTCGAGTCGGTGATCGCAAACGGATCGAAGGCGCCCCCGGCGCCTTGCATGGTCGCTTCACTGTTGCCAGTGACGACGGTCGCGTCGGAATCTTCCATGAATCGGGTCTTGTCGTCGCTGCGTGCAACGACCTGAGTGCGGTCGGCGGCAGCATGCTGCGGCATTGCGACGGTCTTGTCGCTGTGATCCGGCGGTGCGATCTGCGTCTTCTCATCGTGTGCATCAGCGGTGGCGACTTCCGTGACGGAATCGTCCATGAGTTCAAGCTCGCCATTGAAGGTCCTGGTCGTTCCCGGGTCAGCCACCGTCCGGTCCTGGTCCTCGACCACGGGAATGCTGATGTCGAAGTCGAACTCGAGCAGCTCGTCGCCGCTACCCAAGTTGCCGGCTGTTATCGCTTCCCGCAGCGCCTTGACCGCGCTCTCCGGTAGGCCGGGGGCGGCAGACTCCAGTTCTTTCATCAACGAAGGGCTGTCGGCCGTTCCTTCGGCAAGCGCGTCGTTCGCCCAGCTCCTTACCGTCTCGATGCTGACGTTTCCTTGCGCAAGGTCCGCAAGCAAGGATGTGAAATCGGACACTGTCTTTACTCCTGCTCCGGACCCCGTCCGGATGACTTATTAATAAGGTCGAAGCGCAAACGCAGAGTTTAGCCCTTCTCGATATTCACGGTTATCACGCTGACGTTGTCGCGCGCGTTGTGCTGGAGCGCGAGGTCCACAGCTGCTTTCGCCGTATCTCCCTTGCGACGCAGTATCTTCGCGAGGTCGTTCTCCGACGCATCCTTGTAAAGACCGTCGCTGCAGAGCAAAAAGCGGTCGCCGGGCTGCAACTCGTGGATATCCATGTCGACGAAGAGCTCGTCCATTGCGCCTACTGCGCGGGTGATGCGGTTTGCCTGCGGGTGGTTTTCAGCCTCGACACGGCTGATCAGCCCGGCTTCCACCATGTCCTCGACCATGGCGTGGTCCTGGGTGAGCTGTTCCATGCGTCCCTTCCGCATCCGGTAAATGCGACTGTCACCGGCCCAGACACATATTGCATGGCGTCCGCGGATGAGCAGCACGGCCACGGTACTCCCGATCGTGTGCTTGTCGGACTCTTCCGCAAGGCGGATGAGGTTGGTGTTGACCTCCCGCAGTGCATCTTCGACGGCGGCGGCGAACATGGACAGTCTGCCTTCGGCGGGGATGCGGTCGAGCGCTTCGACGATCTGCCGGCTGGCGACGTCGCCCGCAGAGTGGCCGCCCATTCCGTCCGCTACCGCCCATATTCCTCGAGCCGGGCGGTTAAGGCAGGCATCTTCGTTGATCTTGCGAACTGTTCCCACGTGGCTGACAGCGTAGGAGGTCCAGGAAACCGGGTAGTGCGTGCTCATGTGGTTCGCTCTTTCGCGGCTCGCCGAGCCCCGATTTTCTGCCGCTTGCCGTCCCAGTATGGGATGGCTGTGCGGGGCTTTTGAACATAAAATATACGTTGAACACAGGAAATACCAGCGCGTGAATTCGGCTCTTCCTGCGCACCGTGATCGCTTGCGTAGCAGCAGCTGGAGCATTATGTTAGGCCGCGCGTGATAATAATGGGCGGGGGTATCCGCGTTCGCAAGGGACTGCACAGCAGAATAAGAATGGCCATTCAAGGGGCGGCAATGAAAACAGTTCAGAATCCGGGGTCGCCATGCGCCGCACCGCGGCTGCGGGCCCGCGTTTTCGGGCTGATATTTGTTTTGATTGTGGGCGTGCCACTGGCTCCCGCCTTTGGCCAGGATGCGCCGCCGCCCTTGCCGCTACCCAACCTGCCGCCGCCGACGAGCAGTGCCCAACCCGGCTTGCTGCCTCCGCAGGGGTTCGGCACAACACCTCAACTCGATCCCGGCCAACTGGTCTTCGAAATTCCGCCGGTCTTTCAGCGGCCGTTGGGCGTGGAGGAGGGCGGTCGCGTTTTCGTCAGGGAGTTTGTGATCTCGGGCGTCATCGATGATGTCGATGCCGGAATTCTCAAGACCGAAATCGATGAACTGGTCCGCCAGCGTTTCGAAGATCTCAATCAGTTGCTGTCGCGCTTGCGTATCGAGCGCCAGGACCAGGACAACGTCGGCCCTGATGGCTTCACGCCGGAAGAGCGTCAGGCGATCATCGATTTCATGGCGGAGGTCGTGAGAGATCTTGCGCCTGATCGCCAGGTGGCGGCTTACCAGGCGTTCGTCGACCAGTTGCGGTTGCAGCGGCTGGATCGCAACCAGGGCCTCACCATCGGGCAATTGCAGCTGGTTGCCGACGAAGTCACACGCTACTACCGTCAGAAGGGATTCTTCCTGGCACGCGCCGTCATTCCCGCACAGGAAGTCGTGGACGGCGTGGTGATCATCCGCGTTCTCGAAGGGCGCCTTGGCGGCGTTGTTTCGCAGGGCAACGACAGCTATTCCGATTCCAGACTGGCCGATCCGTTCGAGCCGTACCTGGGCCAGTTGATCACTGTCGACAAGATTGAAGACGCGCTGCTGACCTTGCAGGACTATCCCGGTCTGAGCGCAGTGGGCGTATTTCAACCGGGCGACAGCGTGGGTACGGCGGACATACTTGTTAATGTGTCATCGGAAGATCACCTCGGTTTTCTCGTCCGCGGTGACAACCACGGCACGCGCTTCACGGGCGAGCAGCGCCTCCTTGCCGAAGGCAGCTGGTACAACCCGTTCGGCTATTCCGATTCCCTGCGCCTGACGGCACTGCAGACATACGAACCGGACAATTCCATCTTCGGCGCGCTGAGATACGAGTTGCCGCTGGGCAATCCGCGCCATCGCGTCGGATTCGAAGCGACGCGAAACACATTCGATGTCGCGAATCTCTCCAATGCCGATGCGGGTGATGAAGTCGGCGGTGTTTCGGAAATCGGATCGATTTTCTATCAGCGGAATTTCATTCGTTCCCGCGATCGCAAGCTCGGCGGCAAGGTTAGCCTGTCGCACAAGAGTGCGGAAACGGAATCCAACGGCCAGATCGGGACGCGCGACGAAATCGCTGTGCTCGGCATCGAAGGCAACTACGAAAACATCAATTCGGGAACCGCTGCGATCAGTTCAGCCTACGTGCGGCTTGATGCGGGTCTCGACGGCGCGCTGGGCGTTCCGTCCATCGACGAACTGCTCGAGCCAGGCAGCTTGCCGAGCCGGTTCGGAACGGACTCGGCCGGTAATCGCGTCGTTGCGGGCAGCGATTTTCTCAAGCTCAGCTTCGGTTACTCCTGGCTGAAAAGCCTGACCGTGAATCAGACGCTGCTGTTACGCATGAATGGTCAGTACACGGATGACCTGCTGACATCCATTGAAGAGTTTTCAATCGGTGGACCTGCCAGCGTTCGCGCAATTCCATCGTCGCAGTTTCTGACTGACTCCGGCGCATTCGTTTCAGCGGAATGGGGTGTGCGCGCGCCGGGTTTCGCGGACAAGCCGGCGTTTGCGAATCGCAACTGGGGCGACGTGCTGCGATTCACCGTGTTCTACGACTATGGCTATGGCCTGTTTTCCGACTTCGCAGCCCTGGGCGCCGACGAAGAAGATTTTGTGGAAGCGGGCGGTGCCGGCGTCGGTGTCGAGTTCGGCCTGCCCGGCGTGTTTCGTTTCAACGTGCAGTGGGCAAAACTCGTCAATGGCGTTGAAGCCGATCCAACAGACGTGACCAATCCTCGCGCCATCCTGGACGATGATCAGTTGTGGCTGGATTTGACGTTCGAATTCTGATCTCCGCCGGCGAATAGCCGGCGCGAGAAATGGTCCGCGCATGACGCGCGGATTTTGCGGGATCACGGGGATCCACGCAGAATAATTCCAAGTGTTCTCTGACAAGGACGTTGCAGGATGCCCTAGAGGGTATGGCCATGCGAGTTGCTGCTGCGCGTTCTCCGTTCGTACGGTCCATTGGGCATTTTTTCACTGCTGTAGTCGTCGGCGTACTGTCGATGCAGACGAGCTACGCCGGTCCGGAAGGCGGCAAGGTGATCCGCGGCAGTGGCGACATCGTTCGGCCCAATGCCACGACCACGAATATCAATCAGCAGACGCAGAACATCGCGATCAACTGGGAATCGTTCAACGTCCGTTCCAACGAAACCGTCAACTTCATCCAGCCGAATTCCACCTCCAGCGCGCTCAATCGTATTTTCGATCAGAACGCATCGGAAATTTTCGGCACCATCAACGCGAATGGCCGCGTCATTCTTGTCAATGCGAACGGTATTTATTTCGGGCGCAGCGCCGCGGTCAACGTCGGTGCCTTGATAGCGTCAGGCCTGGACATCAATCCGGACGCATTCATGGCGAACGACTGGACGTTCGCAAATTCCGATGGCTCGACCGGCGGCCTGATCGTCAATCACGGTTTGCTGCAGGCTGCCGAAAGCGGATCCATCAGTCTGTTCGGCGGCGGCGTGCAGAACACCGGAACAATTCTTGCCAACTATGGCAGCGTCAACCTGGCGGCTGGCAACCAGGTGACGATCGACTTTGACGGCGACGGCCTGATCAATTTTGCGGTCGATGGCGCACTGCTCGAAAATGCCTACGGCCTTGATTCCGCTGTCAGCAACGAAGGTGTCATTCGCGCCGACAGTGGCAGGGTCCTGCTTTCGGCGACCAGTGCAAACGATGTGTTTGCGCAGGTCGTGAACAACTCCGGTGTCATCAGCGCCAATGGCGTTGCGACCGACGGCGGACGGGTTTTCCTCACGGGTAGCGGCGGCGATGTCGTCAATACCGGCGACATCACGGCGACCAGCGCGCAGGGCAAGGGCGGTGAAGTGCGCCTGCTCGGCGACCGCGTCGGCCTGTTCGGCGAAGCACTGGTGGATGTTTCCGGCGCCACCGGCGGCGGCACGGTCTTGATCGGTGGTGAATACCAGGGCGGCGATGCCTACCGCTCACAGCAGACGGTGATTGGCGCCGATGCGGTAATTCGTTCTGACGCCACGGTGGCGGGCGACGGCGGCACAATCATCGTGTGGTCCGACGGCCTGACCCGTTACTTCGGCGAGATCAGCGCGCGCGGCAAGGGTGCAGAGGGCCGGGGCGGATTCGTGGAGGTGTCAGGTTTCGGCACCCTGCAGTTTACCGGCAACGTGGACACCTCCGCTGAATCCGGTCTGTTCGGCACGCTGCTGCTGGATCCGACCAATATCACGGTGGTGGCGGCCGGCGGCGAGACAGGCGATCTCACGCAGGTGGACCAGTTTGCCGACGCGGATGTCGGTGGCGATGGCGTGACGACGCTCAATGTCAGCGCAATAAACGGCGCGGCGACCAACGTCGTGCTGCAGGCGAGCAACAGCATCACGATCAACGCCAACATCGTGATGACCAACGAAAATGTCGGTCTGACGCTGCAGACGCAGACCGGCGACATCGTTATCAACAATTCGATCACCACGGCGACGGCAACCGACGCGAACAGCGGCGGCATCACGTTCGACGCCGGCGACGAGATATTCATCAACGCCGCGTTGACGACCGGCAACCTGACGCAGACCAATGCGAATGGACAGCAGAGCGGCAACATCTCGTTGACGGCCGCCGGCAATATCGTCGTCGATGCGGCGTTGCAGACCGGTGCAGTCACGGTCGAAGACGATAACAGCTCGGGTTCGATATCCATCAGCAGCACGGGCGGTACCGTGACGACGACGGCGAGCGGCACGTTGCTGACCGGAACCGCGACGGCTACCGTCAACAACGACACGCCGGTCACGGGCAGTATCACTGTTGCCGGCGTCAGCGGCGTTACGTTGGGTGGCACCGTCACGACCGGTGCCGCGTCGGCCACTGACGACGGCGCGACGACGGGCAGCATTGCCGTATCCAGTTCGGCAGGCAGCGTGGCGACGCTGGCCGGCGCGACACTGACGACCGGCAATGCGTCCGGTGACGACCAGGCTACGACCAGCGGCGGCATCACGGTTACGGGTAACACGGGTGCAACTCTTGCCGGCAATGCGGTGACCGGCACGGCCAGCGCGGATGACAACGCGACGACCACGACCACGGGCGCGATCAGTGTGACCGGCACCAGCGGCAACGTCGCCGTGGCCGGACTGACGACAGGCAACGCAACCAGTTCCGCCGCCGCCGGCAACGCTAACGCCGGCGCCGTGACGCTGACTGCGACCGCAGGCGCAGTGAACCTCAATGGCACGATCACGACCGGCGCAGCGAGTTCCAGCACGTTGAACGCCACCACTGGCGCGGTCAGCGCGACGGCGGGCGCGGGCGGCATTTCCGGCGCGGGTACCGTCACTACCGGCAATGCCTCCGGCGACGGCAATGGCGTCGGCGAATCCGCGACCTCCGGCAACATCACGCTGTCCGCGACCGGTGGCGGTATCCAGCTGTCGGCGGGGGACGCACTGGCGACCGGTGACGCTGCACTCAACAACGACGCCGGTGGCAACGACAATGTCAATGTCGGCAGTATCTCGCTCACCGGCAATTCGGTGAGCAGCGACGGCGCGACCGGCCGCCTTGATGTCTCCATCGGCACCGGCACGCGCGCCGGCGACGCCACCATCAACGCGGGTTCGCTGAGCGTGAATACGGGCGGCGGTACCGGCGGAATTCATGTCACGTCGGGAGAAGACCTGCGTGTTGCCGATCTTGATACCGCTGGCGGCAGCGCGCAGAGCGTGGACATCGCGACCACGGGAACGGCCAATCTCGCTGTTCTCAACATGACTGAAACGCTTTCCGGAGACGCCATCAGTTTTGAGACGGCGACCGGGACGCTGACCGTCGAAGACACCGCGTTCGCGGTGGGTGCCGGCTCGCTGACGCTGACCGGCGAAGAGATCAACCTCAACGGTGGCGCGGGATCGATAACCGGCAGCGGCAGCGTGACGTTTCGCACGTCGAACGTCGCAACCGACATTCGCGTCGGCGACACAGTGGGTGCTGCAGGAAGACTCGATGTCACGGACACCGATCTTGCCGCGCTCGCCAACGGTTTTGGCGGCATCACCATTGGTCGCGCCGATTCCACCGCGACGCTGACCATCGACGCACTCGGTGTGCTGTTCAGCGACGCCATCACGCTGGAAATGAGCGCGGGCAATATTGCTCTGCAAGGTAATGTTGCCACGGCCGGCGAGGCCATCACGATCAATGCGACGGCCATCCAGCTTGCCGCCGTCGGCGGCGTTGGCATTGATGCCACCAACGGCGGAGCAGCAGCAGGCGGAGCGAACGTCGCGATCAACGGCGCGGTGACCGATGCCGGCAACGACTCGTCGTTCACGGTGAACGCTGGCACCGGCGGCACGCTGGATATTGGCAGCGTCACGACCGGTCTGGGACAGACGTATACCGCGAGCAATATCGATCTCAACGGCACGACGTATCAGTCGACGACGACGGGCGCGATCACCTTCAACGGCAGTGTCGATCTCGACAATGGTGGTACGACGACCGTGCAAACCGCCGGCGTGCTGGCTACCGACGACATCTCGTTCTCCGCAGGCATCGACGGCGCCTCTGCGCTCGTACTCCAGGCCGGCGCAGGCGATATCGATATTGCCAACGGTGTTGTTGGCGGTGCCACGCCGCTGACATCGTTGACGGTCAACTCGGCCAACTCCCTGGCCGTTGGTACCGTAACCGCGACTGGCACGATTGCGCTGACGGCAACTGGCATTGACGGTAGTGGCGGCGACATCGCGCTGACCTCGAACGCCGCGAACGTTGCCGTGAACGCCGCCGTGACGACGATGGGCAACGCTGTCGGCATTACCGCTGCAACCGGCGTGGCGACGACCGGCAGCATCACCACAACAGCGGCGGCCGATTCCGGCGTTACGTCCGGCGCCGTGACCATCGACGTCACCGGTACGGGCAATATCTCGGTCGGCGCGATCGATACTTCGGGTGCAAACAGCGCCGTCGATGGAACCAGCGCGAGCGCGGGCGGCGCGGTGACGCTGACGACCACCGACGGCGGTATAGCGACCGGCGCGATCACGACATCCGGCGGTGATTTCGCCGATACGAACAATCTGACCACGGTCGACAACGGCGGTGCCGCGGGCGCCGTGACGTTGACAACGGCATCTACCAGCAGCGCGGCAGACATCACACTGGGCGGCACGATTACCGCGCGCGGCGGCAGCACGGACAACGCCGGCGGCCTCGCCGGTTTGGACGGCACGGTTGCGCTGAATGCGGCGGATAACGTCGTCGGCAGCGGCGGCGCGGACGTCGATGCCGGCGCGCTGAACCTTGTCGCGGGTGCCAACGGCGGCACGCTGATTACACAAGTCGCAACGCTGAACGCGAATGCCGGCACCGGATTCAGCATTACCAATACCGGTAACGTCACTGCGACGTTGACTGCTGCCAACGGCACGGCCGTGCTCGGCAATACCGGCACTCTGACGACCGGCGGCGTGTGGGCTGCGGATGCCTTCAATGTTGATGCCAGCGGCGCGATCACGCTCGACCATACGGTCACGAGCGACAACGGCAACGTGGATATCGCCTCGAGTACGGCCGCGACCACGGTGAACGCCGACGTGACCAGTTCGGCGCAGGCGCTGCTTGCCGGCGTCGGCGTCATTAACAACGCGACCATCACCGGCAACACCGGCGTGACGATCAACGCCGGTGCGGGCACGTTCACAAACACGTCGAACGCGACCGATCAGGGCATCCTGTCGAACGGCGCGACGGCAGCGGCGATCACGGTCATTGCCGATGGCGTCGACCTGCAGACCGGCGGTGCGGCGGGCGACAGCCAGATCAACGGCGGCACCGGCACGGTGACGATCCGGCAGTTCACGAATGGCACGGCGCTGAATCTCGGTGCCGCGACCGGCGCGCTGGATGTCAGCAGCGCCGAAGCGCAGACCGTGAGCGCCGCTTCACTGGCGCTCGGCGATGCGAACACCGGAACGGTTACCCTGGATCAGTTCGACGCCGGCACGTTGAACGTGGCGATCACCGGCACCAGCATCGACGACGCGGGCGACACGGCGACACATCTGGCGACGGCGGGCAGCGCGACGCTGACCGCGACCACGGGCGCGATCGGTGCGACCGGCCTTGGCCTGGTGGTCGAGGCGGGCAGCGTGTCCGCGACCACCACCAATCAGAACATCACGCTGGCAACGATCGATTTCGACGAAGTCGGCACGAACGCCACGCCCGCGAACCTGACGGTCGGTGCAGCGGGTATTGCGAGCGGTGGCGGCAACATCGTGTTGAACGTGGCCGACAACGTCACCCTCACGGGCGCGGTCAACGCGGGCACCGGTACGGTCACGATCGCGGCCGGCGATGCTTCGCTGGACAACGGGAATGCCGATGGTGTGGCATCCGTAAACGGCGCGGGCCTGATCACGGCTTCCAGTATCGACATTGATGCCGTCTCCGGCATCGGCGACAGCCTTGCGTTGAACACCGCGGGCACCAGCATTGCCGCCGACACCACCAATGGCGCGGTCGATATCAACAACACCAGCGCCACGAGTGCGACCGTCACCAGCCTGAGTTCGGGCAACAGTTCCGTCACCTTTGATCAGTCCGGCGGCGGCGACCTGCTGCTCGGTACCGTCTCGGCAGCGACGACCGCGATATTGACATCGACCGCCGCCATCAACGATGACGCCGCGGACACGATCACCGACGTCACTGCGACAACAGTCAGCCTGTCCGCGGCGAGCGGCATCGGCAACACCGCCGACATCGACCTGTCAGCCGCCAGTATCAGCGCGGCCAGCACGGCCGGCGCCATTGCAATCAACAACGCGGCGACCGCGGCAACAACGATTACCGGTCTCAGCACGGACAGCGCGAACATCACGTTCGCGCAGACCGGCGGCCAGACGCTGAACGTGGCGGCTGCTGCGACGACGACATCGGGCGACATCACGATCAGTAACGACAACGCCGCGATGACGGCGGGCAGCGGCGCGGGCATCGCCAGCGCCGGCAACGTCGACCTGACGACCACGACGTCCGGCAACGTCGTGCTTGCCGATGTGAGTGGCACGACGGTGACCGCCGTCTCGGCGGGCAACATCAATGACGGCGCCGCGGTCGCGCCCGTAGTGACCGCAACGAACCTTTCGCTGACGGCGGCCAGCGGCATCAACGCGCTCGATATCGACGCAACCACAGTCGCGGCGACCACGGCCAGCGGCAATCTCGAATTGATCGACGCGAACGATCTTGAAATCGGCACGGTCGGTACGCTGAGCGGCCTGACGATCAGCGCGGGTGTGGTCGGAAACGACATCAGCGTCACAACCGGCGGTGCGCTGACGACGACGGGCGTGGCGACGGATGACATCGACAATCAGTTCGGTGATATCAACCTGACTGCCGGCACGACTATCGGTGCGACGGGTACGCCGGTCCTCGTGGAACTGAATACTGCCAATGGCGTGCTCAATCTCGATGCGGGCAGCGACATTTACGTGGCCTCGACGTCCGATCTCGACCTCGGCAGCGTTGTCACGGGCGTGGGTGCGCATGACGTGTCGGTCGCCATCACGTCCACGGCGGCGACACTGCGACTGACGCAGAACATCGATGCCGGTGTGAATGCCGGCTTGAGCGGCGACAACCTGATCTTCTCCATTGCCGGTACCTCATTGCCGACGGCGCCCGTCAACGACAGCACCTTCGACAACAACGGTTTCACCATCGATGTCGATGCGGGTAGCCTGAGCATCACGGCAGATACCATCAATCTCGCCGGCACCATCGAAGCGACCGGCAACATCAGTGTTGCGGCAGCGGACGAAGGTTCGACCATCGGTCTCGGCAACGTGGGTTCGGCGGCAGTTGCCGGGCAGAATTTCGTGCTCACCAACGGTACGCTGTTGACGCTGTTGAACGCGTCCGGTGGTGCCTTGACAGTCGGCAGCGCCAGCGCCGGCAACGTCATCATGGATGGCGTGGATATTTCCACGATCACCAACGGTACCCTGCACGTGGTAACCGGCAGTACGGTTGCCGATGACGATCTGACGGCAGGTCACGGTTTCGTTGGCGGGCTCGATGACACCTTGCGTATTACATCAAATGGTGTGATTGGCGTCGCAGATGGTCTTTCCGTCAATTCCGGCGCGATCGACGTCGTCTCTTCCGGCGGCAACAGCATCGATCTCGACATCTTCACGGATCTTGCGAGTGTCACCGTCGGTGCGAATACCGGTGGCGCCGGCACGATCGATATCACGCAGAATACCGATGCGGTCGCTGGCGTGCGCGATCTCGCGGTAACCAGTGTCACCACGACTGGCGCCGTCACGATCACGAACAACACCGGCGGCATCGTCGAGTCGGGCGCCGATGCGGGTGTCGATATCGCCGGCGGCAGCATCGTATTGACCGCGACGCGCGGCATCGGTGCGGCGGGTGGGATCGAGACCTCGACGGCCGACCTGACGGCCGACAGCGGCAACGACAGCATCATTCTGAACAACAGCTTTGCGGCGGGCACGGTCACCGCCGACATCGCTGTTGCAAGTTCCGGTTCCATCAGCTTCTTCCAGAGCGGTGGTGCAGCGCTGGATATCACGGCGAGCACGCCTTCCGGCGCAATGTCGCTGAACAATACCGCAGACATCACCGTGATTTCCGCGACCGCGGGCGCGGCGGCTGCCGACAACAGCGATATCAACGTCACCAGCAGTGGCGGCAACGTGCTGGTCGGTTTCATCGACAGTACTGGCGACGATGTCATCATCAACGCCGCCGGCGCGATCGCGGAGTCCGGTACGGATGCGTTGGCGGACATACTTTCGGCAACCGTTGATCTCAATGCAGGCACCGGCATCGGCGCCGGCGGCGCGATAGAACTGGCCGCCGCTTCCATCAGCGCGGACACGACGGCGGGCGCCGTGAATCTGGCGAACGCCAGTGCGGTCAACACCACGCTGAACAGTCTGTCGTCCGGCGACAGTTCAGTGAATTTCACGCAGACGGGCGCAGGCAGCCTGCTGATCGGCGCGGTAAACGCCGCGACGAGCGCGACACTCACCTCGGCCGCGGCGATCAACAACGCGGCGGCCGACGGTTTGACGGACATCACGGCGACAACGATCGATCTCAATGCCGTCACAGGCATCGGCAATACCGCCGCGCTGGAACTTTCCGGCACGTCGATCAGCGCTGACACTACCGGTGGCAACATTGATTTCGACAACGCGAGCGCGACGGACGCGACGCTTTCTTCGGTCACGACGGGCTCCGGCACGGTGACCGTCGACCAGACGGGCGGTGGCAATCTACTGGTGGACGCAGTTATCGGCACGGGCGCTGTCAGCCTGTCGTCGGCTGCGGCGATCCGCGAAGCCGCCGCAACGGATGCGACCAGCGACATCACTGGTTCGAGCATCACGCTGAATGCGGCGACGGGCGTGGGCACGCTTGCGCAGGCCATCGAAACCAACGCATCGACTTTCACCGTCACGAACGCCGCGGGCGATGTCAGTCTGAACAACGCGCTGGCGGGTGCCGGCGGCGTGATGGCGAATCTCGCGACAAATTCCGGCGACATTGTCTTCACGCAGACCGGCAATGGTAACAGCGTGGATCTCATTGTCTGGGGAGGAACCACGACGTCGGGTGACGTCACGATCGCGATGACGGATAGTAGCGGCGGAATCGGCATCGGCAACGGCGCCGGCCTCGCGCTTGACGCCGCCGGCTCGCTTGCCGTCGATAACGACGCAGGATTCGTGGCCGTGCATCAGGGATCGGCTGCAAATAGCATCACAATCAACGCTGCCACCGGCATTGACCAGTGGAACAATACGGGAACGAGTCTTGTAGCGGACGCTATTCTGTTGACGACGGGCAGCATCGGCATCGGTACGGGCACTACGCTCGCGGGCAGCCCCGGCCAGTTGCTTGAGATAGCCGCGACTGACATCACCGCGATCGCCACCAGCGGGGACATTCTACTCGATAATGACAACGCGGCCGATACCACGCTCGTGGACGTGTCGACAGCGTCGGGTAATGTCACAGTGACCCAGTCCGGTGGCGGCGACCTTTTGGTAGACACGGTCGGCGCAAGCGGCACGGCAACGCTGACGGCGACGGGCGCGGCCATCGAAGCCGCCAACGCCTCGGACGGTGTCGCGGACATCGTCGGCGCCAGCATCGACCTGAATGCAGCGACCGGTATCGGTACTGCAGGTGCGCTCGAACTCGAAGGCGCGAGCATCGCCGCCGACACGACCAACGGCAATATCGATCTCGACAACATCGCTGTTGCTGCGACGACCGTGAGCAGCCTTGCAACCGGCACTGGATCGATCACCTTCGATCAGACCGGTAGCCAGACGCTGGCGATCACGAATGCGCAGACGACCAATGGTGCGATCGGCATCAGCAACGCCGGCGCCAACCTGACGCTGACCAGTGTCACGGCGGGTGGCGCGAACAACGTCAGCGCCACGACCACGACCAGCGGCGGCATTCTCGTCGGCAACATCAATGCGGCGGGTGACAGTGTCACGCTGACCAGTGCGGGCGCGATCAACGATGCGGCCGCCGATCCGGATGCAGTGACCGACATCACCGCCGCAACCGTCGATCTGAATGCCGTCACCGGCATCGGCAACATCGCGGCACTGGAACTGGCGGCGACATCGATCGCGGCCGACACCACCAACGGCAATATCGATATAGATAATGTGTCCGCGGCCGAGACGACGCTGACCTCGGTCACGACCGGCACGGGCAACGTCAATGTCGATCAAGCGGGCGGCGGCGGGCTGCGCGTGGACCTCGTGTCCGCGACGACCGGCAATGTCACATTGAGTTCGACCAGCACGCTGAATGAAACGGCCGTGCAGGACGGCGCGGTGGACATTTCCGCCAGCGGCCTGGTCACACTGACCGCGACCGGCGGCCTGGGTGCACTGGCAGCGCCGGAAATTTCCGCCGGCAGCCTGGCACTGACCAACAACAGCACGGGCGACCTTGCCGTCGCCATTGTCGGCGACATCAACATCGGCGCGGGCGGCATCACCAACAACGCCGCCGGTGGCGGCCTGGACCTGACCGCGATCAACGGCGCGATCAACGTCGGCACCAGCAACCTCGTGACGTCCGGCGGCAACATTTCGCTGACCGCGCGCGACGACAACGAAGACGGCACTGATGGCAGTTCCGCCAACATCACCATGACCACCGGTTCGATCAGCACCGGCGCCGGCGGTGGCAATATCGTACTGACCGCGGGCGATGACATCACGCTCGGTTCCGGCGCCATCAGCGCCGGCACCGGCACGCTGACGGTCGCGGCGGGCGATCTCGCATCCGACAACGGCACGGTGGAAGGCACACCGAACGGCGATCTGTCAGGCACCGGCACCTGGACCGCATCCAGCATCACGCTCAGCGCGGACACTGGCATCGCGGCGAGCAACCTGCGCACGACGACCGTTAGCGCCGATTCGAACACGGGTGCCGTGACGCTCGCCAACGACAGTACCGGCAACTTGACGTTGACCAGCCTGACGTCCGGCGACGGTTCGGTGAGCTTCACGCAGACCAACACCGGCAGCATCCTCGTCGGCTCCGTTTCCGCCGGCACCAGCGCGACGCTGACCTCGGCAGCGGCGATCAACGATGCGGCGCTGGATGCGACCGCTGAGATTACTGCGACGACCATCGACCTGAACGCGGCGAGCGGCATCGGCAATACCGCTGCACTCGAGCTGGCAGGCACGTCGATCAGCGCGGACACCGCAGTCGGCAACATCGACCTCGACAACGTCAGCGCGACCGACGCCACCTTCAGCACGGTAACCACCGGCGGCGGCACGGTACGCGTTGATCAGTCCGGCGGCGGCAACCTGCTGGCGGGCTCGATCGTGGGCACGGGTACGGTGACGCTGACCTCGACCGCGGCGATCGGAGAGGCCGGCGCCGATGCAGGTGTCGATGTTTCCGGTACGACCCTGAACCTCTCGGCCGCGGACGGCATCGGTGCACTCGGAACGCTCGAAGTCTCGGGTGTGGTGATCAATGCGAGTACCACGGACAACGATATCGACCTCGCCAATATCGCCGTTGGTGCGACTTCTGCATTACTGGATACGGGTACGGGAGCGGGTACCGGCAGCATCACCTTCACGCAAAGCGGCGGTTTCACGCTCAATGCCAGTGCTTTCGCGGACGACGGCAGCATCGCGCTGAGCAACGCCGGCGCGGGCCTGTTGCTGAACACTGTCGTCGCGGGTGGTGCGGGGGACGTCACGGCGACGACATCCACCAGCGGCGACATCACCATCGGCGGCGTCACTGCGACGGGCGACACGGTCACGTTGACCAGCGCGGGCGCGATCAGTGACAGCACGGCAAACACGGCGACGGACATCACCGCCGACACGATCGATCTCAATGCGGCGAGCGGCATCGGCAACATCGACGCGCTCGAACTCGCAGGCGCGACCATCACGGCAGACACCGCGGATGGCAGCATCGTGCTGTCGAATGCAGCCACCGCTGCGACGACGGCGAGCCTGGATACGGGCACAGGCTTGGGCATCGGTTCGATCACCTTCACGCAAACCGGCAACCAGATGCTGGATGTCACGAGTGCGACCACGGACAGCGGTGCGATCACGCTGAGCAATACGGGCGCCAACCTTACACTCGGCACGGTTACCGCGGGCGGTGTTGCGAACGTCTCAGCCACCACGGCGACGAGCGGCAATATTCTTGTCGGCAACGTCACGGCTGCCGGCGACCAGGTCACCTTGACCGCGGCGGGTGCCATCGAGGAATCCGGTGCCGATGCCGGCGCGGACCTGACCGCGGGCACGCTGAGTCTGACTGCCGGCAGCGGCATCGGCGCCGCGGCTGCGATCGAAACGGCGGCGACGAGCATCAGCGCGGCGACCACTACGGGTAACGTGAATCTGGCGAACAGCTCCGCAGCGGCCGCCGCGTTCACGTCCGTCACGACCGGCAATGGCAATGTGACGCTGAACCAGTCCGGTGGCGGCAACCTGCTGGTCGGTCTTGCCAGCGGCACGGGTACGGTAACGCTGGTATCCACGGCGGCGATCGAGGAGAGCGGCAGCGACGCGGGCAACGACATCGTCGGCAGCGTGATCGACCTCGATGCCGCAACGGGCATCGGCGCTGCAGCGACGCTCGAAATCGCGGGTACGACGATCAGCGCCGATACGACGAACGGCGATATCAATTTGAGCAACACGGCAACCGCGGCAACGACGGCGAGCAGTCTCGCGACCGGCACCGGCACGATCAGCTTCACGCAGACCGGCAATCAGACGCTGACTGTGACGGCCGCGACGACGGCGGATGGTGGCATCACGCTGAGCAACACCGGCGCGAACCTGACCTTGGGCACGGTGACGGCCGGCGGCGTGGCGAACATCAGCGCGACGACGGTCACGTCGGGCAACATTCTGGTCGGCAACGCAACGGCGGCAGGCGACACCGTGACACTGACCAGCGCGGGCGCGATCGAGGAATCGGGCGCGGATGCCGGCGCGGACGTGACCGGTACGACCATCGACCTGAACGCCGCGAGCGGCATCGGCGCGCTGGCGACGCTGGAAATTTCCGGCACCGCGATCAGTGCCGATACCGCGAACGGCAATATCGCGCTGGCCAATGCGGCGATCGCTGCAACCGCTGCGAGCCTGGATACCGGTACCGGAGCAGGGACGGGTTCGATCCTGTTCACGCAGACCGGCGGGTTCGCGCTGGACGTCACCAGCGCGATGACCGACAACGGTGCGATCACGCTGAGCAACACCGGCGGCAACCTGGCGCTGACCAGCGTCACGGCAGGCGGCGCGAACAATGTCACCGCAACCACCACGACCAGCGGAGCCATCACGGCGACCAGCATCAACGCGGCAGGCGACACCATTGCGTTGAACAGCGCCGGCGCAATCGTCGCCGGCAGCATGACAGCGGCGACGCTGAATGCGACCGCGAACGGCACGATCACTGACAACAACGTCGGCGCAATCGCGGTAACGGGCACAACAACGCTGGATTCCAGCGACAACACCATCGCACTTGATGTAGCCACGAACAACTTCGGAACGGTCGTGGTGACCTCCGGCAGCAACGTGACCCTGCAGGATGCGAACAGCATCAGTCTCGGCGCGGCCACGGTCAGCGGCACGTACGACGTGACGGCGAACGCGATCGACATCACCGGCGCTGTGGCGGCGAACGCGATCGACTTCGACGTCTCGGGCGGCGCCGGCAACATCTCCGACTCCACCGGCACGCTGACGGTCGCCGCCACGGCGACGCTGCTCGCGGGTGCGGGCAACAGCATCGTTCTCGACGGGCTGAACGACTTCAACACTGTCGTTGTCGATAACGGTGTGGCCGGCAATGACGCGAACAACGTCACCCTGAACGACATCAACGCGCTCAATCTCGGCATCGCGACGATTGCCGGCAACCTGGATGTCACCAGCGGCGGCAACCTCGCCACCACGGGCAACATTACCGCTGGCGGCAGCGTTGCGCTGACTGCGAACGGCGCCGGTTCGAGCATCACCATGACCGACGGCGTCGTCATCGATACCAGCAGCGGCACCGGCGACGTGACGCTTGTTGCGGATACCAATGTGGCGCTGAGCCGGATCGTCAGTGGCGCCGCCGCGACCGTTACGGCGACCAATGGTGTCATTACCGATAATCTCACCGGTGAAGGCGCGGGCAACGAAAACATTGTCGGCACGACCGTGACGCTGAACGCGGCTACCGGTATCGGTACGTTCGTTTCCGGCGGCGGGCATGACGGCGACATCGATATCAACGCCGACCAGCTTTCCGCGACCCTCAGCGGCGACGGCAACATCGGCATTTATGAAACCGACGACGTGTACCTGGTCTCCGTCGACGCCGGGCTTACGGCAGGAAACTCGCTGATCATCGAAGCCGGCGGCAACATCAATGATCACGAAGGTGACCAACTTGCCGACGTTACAGCGGACATCGGCGAACTGATTGCAGGGGGCAACATCGGTGGTGCGCCACTGAGCCTGCTTCCCGATGGGGATACCCGGCTGGACCTGGATATCACGAACGTGACGCTCACCGCCGGTGGTACCACGGATGTTCTCGATGTCGGCTTCGGCACCGTCAACCTGAACTTCGATAACGACGCCGACTTTACCTATACCAGTCTCAATCGAAACATCGAGATCGGTTTCATCGATGCATCGGGTGTGAACGTCAATGACGTGACGATCACCACGAACAACGGCTGGATTCGTGATGACGGCGCGGACGCCATCGATATCCTGGCAACTGGTGAAATCACCTTGTCCGCTCGCGATGGTATTGGTGTCGACGAAAACGGCGTCGCGAACGGCACGCTGAATCTTGCGGCTGAAACGATCGACCTTCGGACCACAAGCGTGACAGCCGGTCAGGGCGACATCGCGGTATCCATCGATGCTGACGCCGTGGGTACAGGCGTTACCGTGACCAACCTGATCGCCGGCAATAACCTCGGTGCGGCGACGGGTACGGTTTCAGTAACGCAAACCGGCAGCCAGTCATTGACCGTGAGCAACGTGGTCGCGGCCGGCGGCGTCGACATCAATAATGCCGGCGGAACACTCGAAACCGACACCATCAGCAACATAACCGGCGGCGGCGTCAGTCTCGCTGCCGACGGCATCGACGTGAACGGCACCGTTACGACAGCCGGTGCGTTTGACGCCGACAGCACGGGCACGCTCGATATCAACGCGCTATTGACGACGACGGCAGGTGGCACGGTCTCGCTGGACGCGGTCGGCGTGATCTCGCTTGAGTCCGGCGGCGCGATCAATTCCGATGGCGCCGTCATCTTCGGCGGGGCGGATACCGATACGCTGGATCTCGGCGGCACGATCACGACCACGAACGACGCGGTCACTTTCAACCGGGCCGTGAACCTGGTTGCGGATTCGAGCATCGGTACCGGCACAGGCGGCGGCAACGTCACGTTTGATGCTGTCGTCAACGGCGCGCAGGCGTTGGACATCGATGCGGGTACGGGCAACGTCACGTTCAGTGACGATGTCGGTACCGGTGCGGCGCTCACCACTCTGGACGTCGCCGGTGCCGCAGTGAACGTTGCGGGCGACATCACGACCACGGGCGCGACGACAATCACCAACAGCGGCCTTCTGACACTGGCTGTTGGCCAGGCAGTGAGTGCCGGTGGCGGCTTCAACCAGAACGGCGCAGGTGCGGTCAGCCTGGGTTCCGGCATCACGACGTCCGGCGACAACATCACATTCGCCGGCGCCGTGACGCTGACCGGCGATATCGTCCTGAATACCGGGACCGGTGCGACGGTCGGCTTTGGTGGCGCGATAACGGGCGGCACCAATGATCTCACGGTGACCAATGCCGGCAGCACCACATTCAGTGGCGCGAGCGGCCTCGGTGCATTGCTGGTGACGGGCACGACGACGAGTACCGGGAGCATCGACGCAAGCAGCATTGCACTCAATGGCGCCACAACGCTGAATGGTAGCGTCAACCTGGCGGCAACGGGTGCCGTGGACATCGGCGGGACGCTCACGCTAAGCGGCACGGGAACAAGCGTTATCTCGAGTGGCGGGGGTACGGACATCACCGTTGGCGGCAATGTTTCAGGTAACCGCTCGCTGACGATGAATTCATCGGGCGATATCTTCATCGGCGGCGGTACCGGCACGGTGTCACTCGGTAGCGGCACGGCCACGTTTGGTATTGATGCGGACGGCGGTTCGGCAGGCGCGAGCCTGAATGCAGGAAACATCAGTGCAAATGCAGTCTTCATTTCCGGCAGCGGCGATGACACTCTCAACGTCAACAATATCGCCGCGAACAACGGCGTGACGCTCAACTCGGCCCTGCAGCTTGGCCGCAATCTCACAGTCAACAGTGGCAGCTTCGATGCGAACGGCGCCTTGACGGTTACGGGTACGGGTACGCGCACGCTGTCCGTGAACACCAGCGGCAATGCGGAATTCGAAACCATCGGGCTGACAGGCGTTACCGTCAACGCCGCCAATGCCTCGTTCAACGATGCGGTCAGCGTCGGTAGCGGTGGTATCACCGTGAACGCGTCGAACGCCATCAACCTTGGTGCGAACCTGACCAGTGTCGGCAGCGCCATCAACCTCGACGGCGCGGTGAACCTGGGCGGCGATACCGTCATCAGCACGGGAAGCGGCGCGGGTGCGATCTCCATCGCGGGCAGTGTTACGGGAACTTCCGATGACCTGACACTGACGGCCGGTACCGGCGCGATCACCTTGGGTGACGTGGATGGCGTGACGACGCTTGACCTGAATTCCAGCGGCACGTTCACATTGGCCGGCGCAGTCGATGTCGGCACGTTTGACTCCGCCGGGCTGACAGGCGCGATGCTGGTCAACGGCGACGCATCCATCAGCACTGTGGATACCGCCATTGATCTCACATCGGTGAGCAGCATCAACGGCAGCGCCGCTGGCGACGATTCCCTGAGCCTCGATGCGGGTAACGCGAATGTAACGCTGGCAGCCGTCGGTGGCAGTACACGGCTGGATTCACTGGTCGTCACGGGTGACGTGATTACCGCCAGGGCCGTCAGCACGACGGGCAACCAGACCTACAACGGCGACCTGGTCACGCGCGGCAACCTGAACTCGACCGCCGGATCACTGGACGTCGACGGCGATGTCGCGCTGGAAGCGAACACCACGATGAGTGCGGCAAATATCGACATCGACGGTTCGATCGACGGCGCGCGCGCGCTGACGCTCACGGCCACTGGAAACGTGGATGTCGCCGGCGAGATCGGTCAGAACGCCGTGCTGCAGAGCCTGTCCGTCAACAGCGATTCGGCGTCGGTGCGCTCCGTGACTACCAGCGGCAGCCAGACTTACGACAGTAACGTCACCGTGCGGGGCGATCTCTTGAGTCAGGGCGGCGCCCTCAACTTCGATCAAGGGCTTGCCGTGAATGGAGAGATTGTTCTGACTGCGGACACGATCGATTTCGATGGCGGTGACAGTTCGATCTCCGGCGCGCGCGACAGCAGTCTCACGCTGGTATCCGTCACCGACGGCCGAAACATCGTGCTGGGTTCGGGCGATGACGCGACCGTACTGGCGCTCGACGCGAGCGCATTGAATGGATTCGGTGGCGATCTGTACATCGGTGGCACGGCCGGGGATCTGTACGGGTTGCCGACATCCGCCGGTGTCGACATCGTCGCCGGTACCATCACTGTCGGTGGTTCCGTCAGCGTCGGCGGCAATCTTGCCTTGTTGTCCACCGGTGGAATCACGCTCGTGGATGGCCGATTGACGGCGGCCGACAACCTGTTGCTGGTGGCCAGTGGCACCGGCGCGCGGATTCTCAACGAAGGCAAGACGAATACGCTGCTCACTGCGGATACGATTCTTCTTGTATCGCGCGGTCAGGTCGGTGACGACGGCAGCGATATCGAGGTGTCCAGCAGCGCGAGCAGCGTGCAGCTCGCCACCGAGGCCAGCAACGCGTTCATTCATGGCAAGGACGAGGATCTGACGCCGACGCTGGCGAACCGCATTGCGGTGGCTGTCGGCCTGAATCCCAACTTCAACGTGCAGGTGCAGAGTTCCGCGCAGAATTCCGCGAATCGCGAACAATCCAGCGGCCTGGCGGACGAAGGCTTTATCGATCCCTCGCTGTTCGAGGATATCGCCCTGTACGAGGTGAGTGGCAGCGGCATTGCTCTGCCCTCGGACCAGAGCGAAGAGGAAATGTTCGACGAAGGTCCGGTCGATGATTGCGACTCGGAAGACCAGGACTGTGAAATCAAGGGGCCGGGTGCCGTCGGTGTGGTTTCACCCCGTTGACACGGCTGCCGTCGATTCACGGAAATGTGACTGCTGTCGCGGCCCGCGGGCCGGAATACGGTATTTTGGTACTGTCTCCACACTGAGTCGAACGGCATGGGCATCAGAACCGTCATACAGGGCCGCGTTGATCGCTTTCTCGGCAAGGGCTTCGAATTGCAGCTCGGCCCGGAGTCGCTGCGCTTCGAGACCGAAGACGAGTTCAAGGCGTTCCTCAAGGCCAGGGCCAATGTTTCGGCTGGGACACTGTCGCAGTTGAAGGAAATGTCGCACGACCGGCTGGACCGCCATCTGCAGCGTAACGAGCGAATCTGCAAGTTCACACTGGGGCTCTTGCTGCAGGTGGTGGAACACGCCACACCGGTGGACATGCTGTGGCGCGAACTGGACATCAGTGAATTACCCGACGAGCAGCAGTGGCCGGCCATCCTGTTTGCCGTCAGTTCCAACGACGATCTTCCCGAAGCGCTGAAACGCGAAACCGTCGAACGGTTCATCGAATTCCTGCGTGCGCGCAAGGCGCTGCTGATCCGGCTGATCGAGCTGAGCGAGGCCACGCAGATCGTACGTCACCAGGAAACGGCCGAATTCGAAGCCGTCCTGGATAACGTTCCACCGCCGGACGATGAAGTGCCCGATGATCTGACGGGAGCCGCCATGACACGCGGCCGCGATTATCGCCGCATTCCGGCAGGCGAAAATCTCGCGCTCGATCTCAAGGATGAAGACAGGGTCAATCTCTACCTGTCGCGCTGGAAGATTTCGCTGTGCATGCGCGGCGGCGCGATCTACGTCGAGGAAGACGGCAACACGATGCCGTTGCACCTGGGCGAGAACGTGGTCGGACGTTCGGCGAACTGCGAAGTGCCGGTGACCAACGCGCCGCTGGACGTTTCGCGCAAGCATCTCGTGATCAACTGGATCGAAGGCGGCAAGCTGGTATTGCGTGACACGTCGAGCAAGGGGACGTGGATGCCCGAGGAATTCATCAATCCGGTATCGCGATCGGAGATCACGACGGGACGCTAGGCGGGAAACCTGTTCAATGTCCTGTTCAGCTCGTAAAAAAAGCCCGGCAACGCCGGGCTTTTTTTGTAGAGCTATTACCGCGCTACAGGTTCAGCCGAGTTCCTTTTCGACCTGCGCAAGACGATCGCGCATTTCCTGCGGAAGGCGGTCGCCGAAGCTGTCGAAGTAGTCGCGAACGCCGGCCAGTTCCTGTTGCCACTCGCTCTTGTTGATCGACAGCAGCGAACGAAGGGTTTCCGCATCGATGTCGAGACCTTCGGTGTCCAGCGCGTCCTTCGTCGGCAGGTAACCGATTGCCGTTTCCTGCGCGTCCGTGTCGCCGTTGCACCGGTCCAGTATCCAGCGCAGTACGCGCAGGTTTTCGCCGAAGCCCGGCCAGATGAACTGGCCGTCGTCGTCCTGGCGGAACCAGTTGACGTGAAAGATTTCCGGCAACGTTTTGGACTTTCTGCCCATCGCCAGCCAGTGATTCCAGTAATCGCCGAAGTTGTAGCCGCAGAACGGTTTCATCGCCATCGGATCGCGACGCACGACACCGACAGCGCCGGTCGCGGCAGCGGTGGTTTCCGACGCAACGCCGGCACCGACCAGTACGCCGTGCTCCCAGTTCTTGGCCTGGTAGACGAGCGGGGCGACGGACTTGCGGCGGCCGCCGAATATGAGCGCGGAAATCGGTACGCCGCGCGGATCTTCCGCTTCCGGCGCGTAGCTCGGATTCTTCTTCGCGGAAACGGTGAAACGTGAATTCGGATGCGCGGCAGGACCGTTGACCGGATCGTAGGCGTTGCCTTTCCAGTCGACGGCAGGCTCGCCTTTCTTGCGGCCTTCCCACCAGGGTTCCATATCGGCGGTGACCGCGACGTTGGTGAAGATCGTGTCGCTGGTGATCATGTCGAAGGCGTTCTTGTTCGTCTTGCGATTCGTGCCCGGTACGACGCCGAAATAGCCGGCTTCCGGATTGATCGCGCGCAACTGGCCTTCGTCATCGAAATGCATCCACGCGATGTCGTCGCCCACGGTCCAGATCTTCCAGCCCTTGTGCGACTCGGGCGGAATCAGCATCGCGAGATTGGTCTTGCCGCAAGCCGACGGAAACGCCGCCGCCACATACTTTCTTTCGCCTTGCGGATTTTCGATGCCGACAATGAGCATGTGCTCGGCGAGCCAGCCTTCGTTGCGCGCCTGGTACGAGGCGATGCGCAGCGCATGACACTTCTTGCCGAGCAACGCATTGCCGCCATAACCCGAACCGATCGACTTGATCGCAAGTTCATCCGGGAAATGCATGATGAAACGCCTGTCCGGATCGAGATCGCCCGTGGAGTGCAGGCCCTTCACCAAGGTGCCTTCCTTTTCGATGCGTTTCAGCGCTTCGGTGCCTGCACGCGTCATGAGATGCATGTTGACGGCGACATATGCACTGTCGGTAATCTCTACGCCGCAACGGGAGTAGGGCGAGTCGATGGGACCCATGCAGTACGGAATGACGTACATCGTGCGGCCGCGCATTGCGCCTGCAAACAGCGCATCGATCTTCTTGTGCGCCTGTGCGGGCTCCATCCAGTGGTTGTTCGGGCCGGCGTCGATTTCATCCTGCGTGCACACGAAGGTCAGGTGCTCGACACGCGCCACGTCGTTCGGGTTGGAACGGTGCAGGTAGCAATTCGGATACGTCGTTTCGTTCAAGCGCAGGAGCGTGCCGTCACCGACCATCTGTTCAATCAGGCGCTCGCGTTCGGCGTCTGAACCATCGCACCAGTGGATCTGGTCGGGCTTCGTCAGGCGGGCGACGTCGTCGACCCAACTGGCGAGTTCGGTGTTCTTGGTGCTCATGGCTACCCCTGTGGCAATGTCCTTCATCGATGCGTTCATCTGACCCGAAGTTCGTGGATTGGATGGAAGAATGTTGGTTCTTGAGTGGATACCGCAGGGCGAGATCCGCAAGTGGCGCGGAATTATACCCGCAAACGGCGCGCTCGCGGCACCCCGGATTTGTGCTTCAACGGTACTTTACCGCCGTGACACGCATCGCGGATTTTGTAGAAGCTTTTTAGGTAAACTATTGTAATTAATGAAGATTCGGTCAGGGAGCAATACCGATGGGTGAACGTACTATCCGCGAGGTGCTCAAGCGCCGCAGCGAAGAGACCTTGCGCAAGATCCAGTCGCGCCGCGACAAGAAGAAATTTCTCAAGGCGCGGCGCGGTGGCAAGGGCAAGTTCTTCGGCGTTCTGCTGCTGGTGCTCCTGCTCGCGGTGCTGGGCTGGGCCGGCTGGCTGGCCTGGAGTGCGCAGCACGAATTCCGCGCTCACCAGTGGGCCGTACCTGCGCGCGTTTACGCGCGCGCCCTGGAGCTGTATCCCGGCAGGGAACTGTCGCCCGGACAACTGGTTGCGGAATTGCAGCGGCTGGGCTACACGCGTCGCAGCCAGCCGGATGTCCCGGGCACGTACGCCGTCAACGGCGAGCGCATCCAGTTCGTCACGCGCGCTTTCCGCTTCTGGGACGGCGACCAGCCATCCCTTTCCGTGACCGCGATCTTCCGTGGCGCGCAACTGGCCAGCCTGCTCGGCCCGGGGAGCGACGAACTCTTCCTCGTGCGTCTTGATCCACCGTTGATCGGCAGCCTGTTTCCTTCGACCGGCGAGGACCGGATTCTCGTTCGCCTCGACGAAGTGCCGGTGGCGCTTGTCGGAATGCTGCTCGCCACCGAGGATCGCCGCTTCCACGAGCACCACGGTGTGGATCCCCGTGCGGTCGCGCGTGCCCTAGGCGCGAATGTCGCGGCCGGTGAAATCACGCAGGGCGGCAGCACGCTGACGCAGCAGCTGGTGAAGAACTTCTATCTTTCCCCCGAACGCACGTATGTCCGTAAGGCGAACGAGGCTGTGATGGCATTGGCCATCGACGCCTTTTTCGGGAAAGAGGAGATTCTCGAGGCGTATCTCAACGAGGTCTATCTCGGCCAGGACGGCCAGCGCGCCATTCACGGCTTCGGTCTCGGCAGCTACTTCTATTTCCAGAAACCGTTGCGCGAACTCGATACCGCGGAGTTGGCGTTGCTGGTGGCCCTGATCCGGGGGCCCACGTCGTATGATCCGCGTCGTCATCCGGAGCGTGCGGTGGAACGCCGCAACCTCGTACTGGCCACCGCTGCCCAGCAGGGTGTGCTGGAATCCCGGACAGCCGAAGCCGCGGCACGCGAACCGGTACTCGTGTCGGACAAACCGCCGCAGGGAACCAGCTATTACCCGGCGTTCATGGAGTTGCTGAAGGATCAGCTGCGGCGTGAATACGATGAGAACGATCTGACGCGGGAAGGCCTGCAGGTATTTTCGACCCTCGATCCATTGGCGCAGCTGGCCGCCGAACGCGCGCTGACGGCAGGGCTGTCGCAGATCGAATCCTCGCGCGGTATCGCGCGAGGCTCGCTCGAAGGCGCGATCGTCGTGACCAGCATCGAGGGCGCGGAAGTGCATGCCGTGGTCGGTGGTCGCGAAGCGCGGTTTGCCGGGTTCAATCGGGCCACGTCAGCCGTGCGCCCAGTGGGCTCGCTGATCAAGCCGTTCGTCTATCTTGCGGCGCTGAAATCGCCGGAGCGGTGGACCCTGCTCACGCCCGTGGACGATTCGCCGGTTGAAGTCGCGCTGCCGGACGGCAACGTGTGGAAGCCGCGGAATTACCAGGACGAATACCACGGTGACGTGACCTTGCTGGCAGCGCTGGCGGGCAGTTACAACGCGGCCACCGTTCGCGTCGGCATGCAGGTGGGGATAGCGGATGTCATCCGCAATCTGCAGGCCAGCGGTTTCGGCAGGACACCGAACGCCTATCCATCCGTATTGCTCGGCGCACTGACCATGACGCCGATGGAAGTCGCACAGGTCTACAACACGCTTGCCGGTGGCGGTTTCCGCACGAATTTGAGCGCGATACGCGAAGTGCTGCGCCCGGACGGCACGCCGCTGCAACGCTACGCCCTGGAAGTCAGCGGTTCGCTGGATCCCAAGGCCGTCTATCTGCTGAACCGCGCGCTGCAACAGGTGACGCGCGACGGTACGGCGGCTGCGGCAGGTCGCGCGCTCAAGGTGACGGTCGCAGGCAAGACCGGTACAACCGACGACTTTCGTGACAGCTGGTTTGCGGGATATTCCGGTGATCGTCTTGCGGTCACCTGGGTCGGTCGCGACGACAACGGGCCGGCAGGTCTGACGGGTGCGAGCGGTGCCTTGCCCGTATGGATCGCCTTGATGCAGGATGTCGCCCGCGAACCGTTTCGACCGGCGAAGCCGGGTGACATCGACGAAACGTGGATCGACATGCGCACGCTGCAGCGAGCGACCGAACAATGTCCGAGCGCACGTCAGTTGCCGTTCATCAGGGGCTCTGCGCCGGCGAACGATCCGGTCTGCGGTAGCAGCCTCATGGACAAGGTCAGGGATATTTTCCAGTAATGCGAATTCTTCTTTTCACGCTGTGCCTGTTGCTTGCCGCCTGTGCGACACGCCCGCAGGGAGATACCCGGCGACCGGGAGAGGCGGATGTGCCTGCGGTGCAGAATCCTGCGGTCGTCAGCTTGCAGGAAGAAGCCGAACGGCAGCGCAAGGCGGGTAATTACGGGCATGCCGCATCGGCATTGGAACGGGCGCTGCGCATCAGTCCGCGCGATCCCGTATTGCGCGTGCAGCTGGGGCAGCTGCGCATCGCGCAGGGTGATCCTTTCCAGGCCAAGGAACTGGCACGCATGGGCGTCGTTTATGCGGCAGGCCAGCCCGCCGTGGAAGCCGACGCCTGGGATGTGATTGCGGTCGCGGAACGCGCCATCGGCAACCAGGTGGAGGCCACGCTGGCGGAGCAGGAGGCCACGCGGTTGCGCGGGCAATGAACGACGCAGTGGCGTCCGGCGTTGATGGGACCGGCATGGATGAATGGTTTGGCGCCGGCGGCCGTCTCGAAGCCGCGCTCGAAGGTTTTCAGGCGCGCGCGCCGCAACTCGCCATGGCGGAAGCCGTTGCCGAAACGTTGACGTCGCGTTCCGTGCTCGTCGCGGAAGCGGGTACCGGAACCGGCAAGACCTTCGCGTACCTGCTGCCGGTGTTGCTCGATACCGGTCGCGCCATCATTTCCACCGGCACCCGCCATCTCCAGGATCAACTGTTCCATCGCGATCTTCCCGCGTTGCAGGCGGCCATCGGTCGCCCGCGCGATATCGCGTTGCTGAAAGGCCGCGCCAATTATCTCTGCCTGCATCGTCTCGATATCGCTGTCGAAGAATCCGTGCAGGGCGGCGCCGCAGCGCGCCGCGATCTCGCACAACTGGAAAAACTGCGCCGCTGGTCGAATGAGACGCGCAGCGGCGACCTTGCCGAAGTCACCACCTTGCCGGACGCGTCACCGCTGCGGCCGCGCGTGACCTCGACGACGGAAAACTGTCTCGGGCAGGACTGCCCGAAGTTCAACGACTGCTTCGTGCTCAAGGCGCGGCGGCGCGCGCAGGAAGCCGACGTCGTTGTCGTGAATCATCATCTGCTGCTGGCCGACATGGTGCTCAAGGAAGAAGGTTTCGGTGAAATCCTGCCGGGTGCGGATGCGGTGGTGATCGATGAGGCGCACCAGTTGCCTGAGCTGGCTTCGCAGTATTTCGGCATGCGCGTTTCCAGCCGGCAACTGACCGGCGTCGCACGCGACGCCGTTGCCGAAGCGTTGCAGATTGCCGCGGATTCGCAGGAAATTGCCGATGAGGCAAAGCTGCTGGAACAGGCGACGGTCGAATTCCTGGAAGCGAGTGCGGCGTTCGAGAATCGCCGCACGGCGTGGACGGAACTGCAGCGCGACCGCAAGGTCACCGACGCGCTGGAAAACATCAGCGCGCGGCTGGATGAATTCGCCGCTCGCCTCGACGGCATCGCTGAACGTTCGCGCGGCCTGGAGAATTGCGCGGAACGCGCGCGCCTTGCGGTCGCGGGGCTGGACGCGCTCACTGCCGCTCAATCGCCGGGCATCATTCGCTGGGCGGAGATCGGGCGGCGGCATTTCGTGTTGCATGCCACGCCGGTCGATCCGGCCAATCGTTTTGCGGGACAGATTTATGCACGTGCCGCGGCGTGGATTTTCACGTCGGCAACGCTTGCAGTGAGCAACAGCCTGGAGCATTTCACCCAGCGCACCGGTCTCGAAGAGCCGCGCCAGGAATTGTTCGACAGTCCGTTCGACTATGCTGCGAACGCGATGCTGTATGTGCCGCAGGAAATGCCGGACACGAACACACCCGCGTATACGCGCGCCGTCGTCGCGCAGGCGCTGCCGTTGATCCGCGCCGCACGCGGCCGGACGTTCCTGCTGTTCACGAGTCATCGCGCCTTGCAGGAAGCCGCCGCGATGTTGCGCGACCAGCTGACTTTCCCGTTGCTCGTGCAGGGCGATATGCCGCGCTCGCAGTTGCTGGAACGGTTTCGCGATCTCGGCGATGCCGTGCTGCTGGGGACGAGCAGTTTCTGGGAAGGCGTCGATGTGCGCGGGCCGGCGCTCAGTCTTGTGGTCATCGACAAGCTGCCGTTCGCGAGTCCCGACGATCCGGTATTGCAGGCACGTCTCGCGGCGATCCGCGAAAACGGCGGCAATCCGTTCTTCGATTACCAGGTACCGCAGGCGGTGATCGGTCTCAAGCAGGGAGTCGGACGGTTGATCCGCGACGTCGATGATCGCGGTGTCATGGCCATCTGCGATCCGCGCTTGTATGCTAAATCCTACGGTCGCGTTTTCCTGAAGAGCCTGCCATCGATGAGCGTGACGCGGGACAGGGTAGAGGTCATCCGCTTTCTCAACACGCTTGAATGAAAAACTTCTGCAGGAGTGTTCGTGAGCGGTAAGGCGTCATCTCACCTCTCGCGTCTTGCCTCTTACGGTTATCCATAATGAATCTTCTCGCTTTCGAACTTTCCACCGAACGCTGTTCCGTCGCACTTCTGGAAGATGGCGATGTGCGGCAACTGGCCGAGACCGGCAATCGTCCGTCGCGTCGCATACTCGCGATGGCTGACGAACTCCTTGCTGGTGCCGAGCGGCATCTGGCCGAGCTTGATGCCATTGCGTTCGGTCGCGGACCCGGTGCCTTCACCGGCCTGCGCATTGCTGCCGGTGTCGCGCAGGGCTTGGCGTTCGGCGCGGAACTGCCCGTCGTGCCGGTCTCCAGTCTCGCGGCGCTCGCGCAGCGGGCGTTCGAGGATCATGGCTGCGAGCAGATAGTTGCGGCGCTGGATGCGCGCATGGATGAAATCTACGCGGGCACGTATCGCAAGGGACCGAACGGTCTCGTGCAGGCGGTTTGCGAAGACGTACTACTGCCACCCGCGAACATCGAGATTCCCGACGGGGAATGGACGGGCGCAGGTCCGGGCTGGCTGGCGTATCCGGAACTCGAAAAGCGTGTTTCCAATGTGTTCCCCGGCGTGTTTCCCGACGCGGCAGCGGTAGCACGCCTGGCTGCCGTCATTTTTGCGAATGACGGCGGTGTTGCGCCGGAAAATGCGATTCCCATCTATCTCCGCGATACGGTTGCATGGCAAAAGAGTCGCTGATGGCGTTTTTTCGGCGTCTGTAACGAATCTGTCATAATCGAATGGTGTAATTCGCTCGCAATGACAAGGTCGCAAGACCGAAGGGCGGAAAGCGAATGAGCGAAAAACGGATTCTCGTGGTGGAAGACGAAAGCGCCATTCGCGAAATGGTGGTGTTCAGTCTCAAGCGCGCGGGATTTGAAACCTGTGAAGCCGCCGACAGCGCTACCGCGCGTCGCCAGATTGCCGATCGCGTTCCCGACCTGATCCTGCTGGACTGGATGCTGCCCGACATCAGCGGCATTGAACTGGCGCGCTTGTTGAAGCGTGAAGATCCGACGCGTGAAATCCCCATCATCATGCTGACCGCCCGCGGCGATGAAGATGACAAGGTGCGCGGTCTTGAAAGCGGCGTCGACGATTACATCACCAAGCCGTTCTCGTCGCGCGAGTTGATTGCGCGCATCGGCGCCGTGCTGCGCCGCGCGGCACCGGAAGGCGGCAGCGATATTCTTCAGTTCAACGGACTGGTGCTGAACACGTCCAGTCATCGCGTTACCGCACACGGAGAGAATCTTGAACTCGGGCCGACGGAGTTCCGCCTGCTGCGATTCTTCATGGGTCATCCGGAGCGCGTGTTCAGCCGCAGCCAGCTGCTGGATCGTGTGTGGGGCGGGAATGTCTATGTCGAAGAGCGGACCGTGGACGTGCACATCCGGCGCCTGCGCAAGGCGCTGACGGAAAGCGGGTTCGACGAATTCGTTCAGACCGTGCGCGGTGCCGGTTACCGGTTCTCGCCGCAAGCCTCCTGATGCCTGGTCCCTGGAGCCGCGAACTTTCCCGTTTCACCCTGCTGCTCGTGCTGGCGCTGATACTTGGTGCGTTGCTGGAACATGTCTGGCTCGTGCTGCTCGCCGCGTTGCTGGCATACCTTGCACGGCATCTGTACTGGTTGTTCCGGCTGGAGCGCTGGCTGGCGCGCGAGCGTCGCGCGATACCGCCGGATGCACCGGGAATCTGGGGCGAAATATTTCATCACCTGTACCGGCACTATCGCGGCAATCGCAAACGCAGGCAGCGTATTGCGCGCCTGATAAACGCGTTTCGCGATTCGACGGCGGCGATGCCCGATGGCGCCGTCATACTGAATCACAACGCGCAGATTGCATGGTTCAACGATGCCGCCGGCAAACTGCTCGGGCTGACGCGGCAGGATATCGGGCAGCGCATTGCTAACCTCTTGCGCAATCCCGTTTTCATCCGATATCTGTCCAGGCAGGATTTCAGCGAGCCCGTCGAGATCACCTCTCCGCAGGATGACGATCATCGCCTCAGCCTGCAGATCGTGTCTTATGGCGAAGGTGAACGCCTGCTGCTGGTTCGCGATACGACCCGCCTGTACCGGCTCGAGCAGATGCGTCGCGAGTTCGTCGCGAATGCGTCACACGAGTTGCGCTCGCCGTTGACCGTGATCTCCGGTTACCTCGAAGCACTGAGCGATGACGAGCAGGTGCAGCAGCACTGGGAAGGTCCGGTACGTGAGATGCGCCGGCAGACGGAACGCATGTCCGGCATTGTCGCCGACCTGCTGGAACTTTCGCGGCTGGAGACGGCCGAGCAGAATATTGCGGGCGAGGAAATCGACGTTCGCGGCATGCTTGCGCGCATTCGCGAGGAAGCGCTCACGCTGGGAGAAGGGCCTGGCGAGATCGTGCTCGACTTCAAGACGGATGCGCGGCTTCGCGGTGTTGAAAGGGAAATATACAGCGCGTTCTCGAACCTGGTGTTCAATGCCATGCGTTACACGCCGGCTGGCGGCAGTGTGACCATCAGCTGGCAGCTGCAGGGACGCAAGGCTGAAATGACGGTCAGCGATACCGGTATCGGCATCGCCGCAGAACAGATCCCGCGGTTGACGGAACGTTTTTACCGCGTGGATAACGGACGCGTTCGCAGCAAGGGCGGCACCGGTCTCGGGCTCGCCATCGTCAAGCATGTACTTCAGCGGCACGGCGCGCGGCTGACAATCCGCAGTACGCCCGGTAAAGGCAGCTCCTTCACCTGCGTGTTTCCGCCCGATCGTGTAATGGCGGCGTAACGCGTCCGGCTCGCGTCCGGCTGTCATGCAACTGTCACAAAGACGTCAAGTTCATGTCACGTGGTTCGCGGAAACTGCCCGCAGCTATAACGGCACACCGAATTCAAAAAGCATAAGGAGATTCATTCGTGAAAAACAAAATCACCATGACAGCAGGCCTGATGGCCGCGCTGCTTGCCGTACCCGTCATTGCGGCGCCTGAAGTCGATCCGAACCTGCCGCAGTACCAGAAAGCCAGCGGTGTTTCGGGCAACCTGACCAGTATCGGTTCCGATACGCTGAACAACCTGATGGCGTTGTGGACCGAGGAATTCAAACGTCTCTATCCGAACGTGAACATCCAGGTGCAGGGCATGGGTTCATCCACCGCGCCGCCCGCGCTGACGGAAGGCACCGCCAACATCGGACCGATGAGCCGTGCGATGAAGGACAAGGAAATCGCCGCGTTCGAGAAGAAGTTCGGTTACAAGCCGACGGCAATTCCGGTTGCGATCGACGCGCTGGCGGTGTTCGTCAACAAGGACAATCCGATCAAGGGCCTGAGCATTGCGCAGGTCGATGCGATTTTCTCGTCCACTCGCAAGTGCGGCCATCCTGCGGATATCACCAACTGGGGGCAGGCCGGCCTCACCGGCACATGGACCGGTCGCGACCTGCAGATCTACGGTCGCAACTCGGTATCGGGCACCTACGGATACTTCAAGGAAAAGGCGCTCTGCAAGGGCGATTTCAAGCCCGGTGTCAACGAACAGCCGGGTTCCGCGTCTGTCGTGCAGTCGGTGGGTACATCGCTGAACGCCATCGGTTATTCCGGCATCGGATACGTGACATCGAGCGTGCGTCCGCTCGCGCTTGCGAAGAAAGACGGTGATGCATATGTCGAAGCCACTGCGGAAAATGCGGTGGCGGGTGCCTACCCTCTGTCGCGCTTCCTGTACCTCTACGTGAACAAGGCGCCGAACAAGCCGCTGGATCCGATGGTTCGCGAGTTCGTGAAGATGGTGCTCTCGAAGCAGGGCCAGCAGGTCACGGTGAAGGATGGCTACTTCCCGTTGCCCGCGAAGGTGGCAGGCAAGTCGCTCGCCGAAATCGAATGACATCGGCATGACACGGATGATGCGAAGAAGCCCCGGCAGCGGGGCTTTTTCATTTCCGTCGTGACCCGAAGTTTCGCGGTCGGAGACCGCTCCTACAATGCTCCGCTTGCCCTTGCCGAAGGCCATGTATGAGCGGTCTCCCCAAGTGCGGGGACCTTGTCCGACCGCGAAGGGCGATACCGCAACACGACGTCTATCTGTCCCGCCAATCCGTGATGAACCCAAAAAAATGCCACGGAAATGTCACCGAACTGAAACAATGCGCACCCAGAATGCTCCCATCGGACCCGCAGTGGTCCCGGGGACTTGCTGAAACGATAAAACCTGAGGAGCCTGGATAATCATGATCAACAAGAACATCACTCTGTACAGCACCATCGCCCTGCTCGCCGTGAGTCATTCAGCGCTGGCCGAGGTCGATGTGTACGGCAGGATCAATGTCGATTTGCAGAACGCGGATGAAGCCGGCGAGTCGCAGGTCGAACTGCGCAGCAATGCCTCGCGGTTCGGCGTGAAAGGTGATGAGGCGCTGAACGACGGCCTCAAGGCCATCTACCAGTTCGAGTGGGAAATCGATCCGACCGACAAGGGCAATGCCAGCGACAATCACATCAAGTCCCGCAACCAGTTCGTCGGCCTCACCGGCGGCTTCGGTACGCTCAAGGTGGGACGCAACGATACGGCATTGAAAGTTGCGCAAGGTGACTTCGACCTGTTCGACAATCTCGAAGGCGACATCAAGAACGTGCTGAACGGCGAGAATCGCGTCTCGAATTTCATCGGCTACACCACGCCGGTATTTGCCGATGCCTTCAGTGTCACCGTCAACCTGATTCCCGGTGAAGACGCCGCTGCCGGCGACGACGGTATTGCCGATGGCATGTCCGTATCGCTGAACTACGAAACGGATTCGATCTACGCGGCGATCGCGCAGGATTCCGATATCGACGGCACCGATGTCGATACCACCCGCGTTGCCGGCGGCTACAAGTTCGGCGCTGCTGTGATCAGCGCGATCTTCCAGCAGACGGATACCGGCGCGGCTGACGCGGATGCCTACGGTGTGTCGCTCGGTTACAAGTTCGGCGACAACATGGTCAAGCTGCAGCACCTGCAGGGCGATATCTGGGAGCTTGGCGCTGCACCGCTGGAAGCGCAGACGTCGATCGGCATGGATCACAAGCTTGCCAAGAGCACCAAGCTGTTCGGCTTCTACACGACCGGCGATATCGGCGGCAGCAGCGAGAGCAACGACTATTTCGGTGTCGGCATCGAGCACAAGTTCTGATCAGGTAAACGCTGTACATCTCGTGGCAGGGCGCACCCAGGTGCGCCCTTTTTTTGTGTAAGCCTTCCGTCATGCCTGTATAAAATTTCCGTAACGTTCACGTGAAACTATGCAATCCGCACCGGGAGAACCCCCAGGGGACTGCACCTCAACGGAGAACGTGTGTCATGACGATAAATATCGCGCTACGTGAAGACAGCGTACTTTCACGGCTGCAGCCACAGGCACCGCAATACCAGGACCTCATGGTAAGCCTTGCATTTGCACCGGAAGAGGTGCGCGAGTCGCAACGGCTGCGTCACCGGATATTCGCGGAAGAAATGGGTGCCCGCTTGAACACCTCCGAGCCGGGACTGGATATCGATGACTTCGATCCCTACTGCCAGCATGTCATTGTTCGCGATCAGGTTACGCGCCAGGTCGTCGCATCCACGCGCGTGCTGCTCGATACGGAAGCCAGGCTCGCCGGCGGTTTTTACTCGGAGTCCGAGTTCGACATCGGCAGGCTGCGGAACGAACCCGGCCGCATCATCGAAATCGGGCGCACTTGCGTGCATCCCGATTACCGTTCCGGTACGGCCATCGGCCTGCTGTGGTCCGGTCTCGCACGCTTCATCGACATCCGGCAGTACCGGTACATGATCGGTTGCGCGAGCGTTGCCATGGGTGAAACCGGCATTGCCGCACAAGGCGTCTACGAGATGTTGAAGCATAAATACCTGATGCCCGAGGCCTCGCGCGTGATACCGAAACTGCCGTTGCCGGAGCGCGCCCTGTCCGATGCCGAACGGCAGATCAAGCCGCCGGTGCCGCCCCTGCTCAAGGCCTACATTCGTCTCGGCGCACGCATTGGCGGAGAACCCTGCTGGGATCCGCTCTTCGACTGCGCGGATTTTCTTGTTGTGTTGTCGCCGGTGGAACTGCAGCGCCGGTACGCGCGGCGCTTTCTCGCCGTGTGATCCGGCCAGGCGCACAGTGGCCATGCTGGCGTCTGATAGACTTCGTTCATGAAAGAAAACCTTCTCGGGCCGGTTCGCCTCGCGTTGCGCGGCACCGGCCTTGTTCTCGTTGTGATCTGGGGAATCCTGATCGGGCTGTTGCTTGCAGTGTTGCATGCCGGCGGTCCGCGCCTGCGTGATCGTGTGCTGCATCCCATCGCGCGTCACTGGTTTCGCTGCGTGCTGCGGGTCATGGGCGTACGCCGGAAGATCATGGGGCAGCCGGCGAAAGGGCCGGTATTGATCGCCGCGAATCATATTTCCTGGCTGGACATCGCCGTGCTCGGCGCGCACGTCGGCGCCGGGTTCGTCTCCAAGAGCGAGGTGGCGAACTGGCCTGTCGTCGGCTGGCTGGCCCGGCAGGGTGGAACACTGTTCATACACCGCGGCAAGCATGAGAGTGCGGAACATATCGCGCATGACATGACGGGACGGCTGGCCACCGGCAACCCTGTATTGCTCTTTCCGGAGGGGACCACGTCCGACGGGACGCAGGTACGGCGCTTCAAGAACAGGCTTTTCCAGCCCGCGCTCCATGCGAATGTCCCGGTACAGGCGGTATCCATTCGTTACACCCGGGGAAACGAGCCTGTAGATCCGGTCGCGTACGTTGAGGGTGTCAGCTTGCGCACCAGCGTGCTGGGGGTGCTGCGCCGTGCGCACACCGAAGTGAATATCACATGGTGCGAACCGTTTCCGGTTGCCGGGCGGGAGCGGCGTGACATCGCCGTTGAAGCGGAACGGCAGGTTGCTGCCGCACTGGTCGCGCCGTGAACGCTCCGGAATCCGGCCTGTAACACAACTGCAACAATTCGCCTCTATGCTGCGCGCATGAGAAATACAGCTCAGTCCCTGACCCTGGACGATCGTCGCCGGCGCTGGCGCCGCACCAAGGATTTCCTCGCACGCCACATCGTGACGGTGGGCGGCATTGGGGTGATTGCCGCGATCCTGCTGATCTTCTTTTACCTGTTGAGCGTGGTGCTGCCGATGTTCGAAGCGGCGGACATGCGCGCGGAGAATGCGTATCCGGTTCCCGGTGGTCAGGCAGCAGCCGACAGCACTGCCTTTCTTGTTGTCGAAGAGCGCGGCGAGTTCGGCGGCCGCCTGCTGAACGATGGACGTTTCGTTTTCTTCCGCACGGCGGACGGCGGTATCGAAAGCGAATTCCGGATTCCATTGCCCGATGGAGTACACATCACCGCGGTCGCGCCGGCTCAGGTTGCGCGCGATATCTACGTGCTTGGCCTGTCGAACGGCAGCGTACTGCCGCTGCGCGTTGGCTATGACATCAGTTATCCGGACGATGTGCGCCAGCTGGTGCCGTCGTTCGAATATCCGTTGGGCGAAGATGCGGTCAGCACCGGCAGCGATGTGCCCATCGAACGGCTCGCCGGGCAGGTGGACGAGGACGGCGCGATTTTCGTGGTGCGCCAGGCCGGCGCGCTCAATCTCGTCAATGTCGGCGTTGAAACAAATTTCCTGAGCGGTGAAACCGAAGTCGAAGACGCGACCGTCGTTCCGGTCCGCGAACGCCTGCCATCGAACGAGCCGGCCGCGTACCTGCTTGTCGATCCGCGCATGGACTGGCTGTATGTCGCAGACGAGTCCGGCGAGCTGATGATGTTCACGCTGAACGGCGCGGAACCGCCGCAGTTGAACCAGCGCCTGCAACTGGCGACGGACGGGAAGACGCTCACAAGCCTGACTTTTCTGAATGGCGGCATTTCACTGCTGGCGGGATTTTCCGACGGCGAGATCGCGCAATGGTTTCCGCTGCGCGACGCGCGCAACCGCTACACGCTCGAATTCGTGCGCAGTTTTGCAGGATCGGGTGCAGCGGTTACCGCGATCACGCCGGAACATCGCCGCAAGGGTTTCGTGGCGGCATATGCCGACGGTCAGGCCGGAATTTATTACACGACCTCGGAACGGCAGCTGCTGCTCAGGAAAGTCTCGGCCACGCCGGCGGCACACTTGGCGATATCGCCACGCTCCAGTCATCTCGCCGTGCTGTCGCAAGATGGTGTGCTGAGCAACTGGGACGTCGACAACGAGCACCCGGAAATTTCCTGGTCGGCGCTGTGGGGCAAGGTCTGGTACGAGAGCTACCCGGAGCCTGATTTCATCTGGCAGTCGTCTGCGGCGACCAATGATTTCGAACCGAAGTTCAGTCTCGTACCGCTGTCCGTCGGCACGCTGAAGGCCGCGTTCTACGCGATGTTGATCGCGGTACCACTGGCGCTGTTCGGCGCGATCTACACCGCTTATTTCATGGCGCCGCGTTTGCGCCAGCTGGTGAAGCCCGCGCTCGAAATCATGGAAGCGCTGCCGACCGTGATTCTCGGTTTTCTTGCAGGGCTGTGGCTTGCACCGTTCATCGAAACGACCATGCCCGGATTGTTCATGCTGGTCTTGCTCATGCCGCCGATGCTGATCGGCGCGGGTTATCTGTGGTCACGCCTTCCGGAGCCGTTGCGCCACGCCATTCCGGATGGCTGGCAGGCGGCGCTGTTGATCGTGCCGGTCGTGGCGATCAGCTGGCTGTGTTTTGCTATCAGCGGTCCGGTCGAGGCGTTGTTCTTCGGCGGCAACATGCCGCAGTGGATTTCCACGGAACTCGGCATTCCTTTTGACCAGCGCAACGCCATTGTCGTGGGCGTGGCGATGGGTTTCGCGGTCATCCCGACGATATTCTCCATTGCCGAAGATGCGCTGTTCGAAGTGCCGAAGCATCTTTCCTACGGTTCGCTTGCGCTGGGTGCGACACCCTGGCAGACGCTGGTGCGCGTGGTCCTGCCGACCGCCAGCCCCGGCATCTTTTCCGCACTGATGATCGGTCTGGGCCGCGCGGTCGGCGAAACCATGATCGTGCTCATGGCGACGGGCAACACGCCCGTCATGAACTGGAACATTCTCGAAGGCATGCGCACGCTGTCCGCGAACATCGCCGTCGAAATGCCGGAGTCCGAAGTCGCCAGCACGCATTACCGCGTGCTGTTCCTCGCGGCGCTGGTGCTGTTCCTGTTCACCTTCATCGTCAATACTGGCGCCGAACTGATTCGTCAGCGCCTGCGGCGCAAATACAGCACGATCTGATCATGCAGAAAGTCGACAAGAAAAAGTTCTCCTGGTGGTGGCGCAGTGGCAATCCATGGATCTGGCTGACGGCGGGCGCGGTGTCCATCAGCCTGATCATGGTGATCGGACTGCTGGCGCTGATCGGTTATCGCGGCCTCGTGCATTTCTGGGCGCCGGACGTCGGCGTGTTTCATTACGAAATCGCGCCCGGCGAGGTGCAGGTGATCGCCGGTTCCATCCGCGAAGTGCAGGACGTCACCGCCGCACGCCTGCGCGATGCCGGTGTCGTGCTCAATGGCGACGCACCGTTTGTCACGCGCTATCTTCTCAAGACCGGCAATCGCGATGCGTTCGGTGCGGATTTCCGCCGCCTGGTCGTGCCGAATATTCTCGATGTGAAGTATCCTGCTGATATCGCCGTCATCGAACGCATGGAGTGGGGCGATCAGACCGGCTGGGTGGAGCGCGTCGTCGAGGACGGCGAAACCGTCGCCGCAGGCGACCACGCATGGCCCATGTTCGAGGAACGCATCGAGCGTGTCGTGGAGCTGCGCGAAACGATACGCAAGCTTGAGCGATACGACATCGGCGAGATCAATTACGAAATGGAAGCGCTGCGGCTGCGTGAGCGCCGCCTCGTACTGGAAGAACGCCTGACGGACACGGAACTGCAGGAAATCAAGGACGAGCGTGCAGCGCTGGATGCGCGCTACGGCGCATTGCAGGAAGAACTCGAAGCCCTGTATCGCGCCATCAATCGCGACAGCTACGTCGTGCGCCTGGCCGACGACAGCGAGCGCAGCGTGCCGCTGTCGCACGTCGTGCGCGCCTACCGGCCGAACACGATGGGACTGCTGGAGAAGACGCAGTTCTACTTCGAAAAGCTGTGGGAGTTCGTTGCCGACGATCCACGCGAAGCCAACACCGAAGGCGGTATATTCCCGGCGATATTCGGCACCGTGATGATGGTGATGCTGATGTCGGTGTTCGTCACGCCGTTCGGCGTCATCGCCGCGGTTTATCTGAAGGAGTATGCGCACCAGGGTGTCGTCACGCGCATTATCCGGATCGCGGTGAACAACCTCGCAGGCGTGCCGTCCATCGTCTATGGCGTGTTCGGTCTCGGGTTCTTCGTTTATTTTCTGGGCGGCAACATCGATCAGCTGTTCTATCCGGAAGCGGCACCATCGCCGGTATTCGGCACGCCCGGCCTGTTGTGGTCTTCATTGACGCTCGCGCTGCTGACCTTGCCCGTGGTGATCGTCGCGACGGAAGAAGGGCTGTCGCGCATTCCGCGCACGATTCGCGAAGGCAGCTATGCATTGGGTGCGACACGCGCCGAAACGCTGTGGCGTATCGTGCTGCCGATGGCGAGTCCCGCGATGATGACCGGCCTGATTCTCGCCGTTGCGCGCGCCGCCGGGGAAGTCGCGCCGCTGATGCTGGTCGGCGTAGTGAAACTCGCGCCGTCGCTGCCGCTGGATGGCAATGCGCCGTTCCTGCACTTGGAACGCAAATTCATGCATCTCGGTTTTCATATTTACGATGTCGGATTCCAGAGCCCGAACGTGGAAGCGGCGCGGCCGCTGGTGTACGCAACCGCGTTCCTGCTGGTCGTCGTGATCGTGGTGCTGAATCTCGCAGCGGTCCGCATCCGTGGCAGGCTGCGCGAAAAGTATCGTGCACTGGATAATTGAGCATTCAAACGAAGGCGCTTGAACCAATCATGAACAAAGACAGCAAGACGCATGCAATCGATGTCAGCCAGCTCAAGCGCGGCGGCGAGCGACGTTCGCTGGCGAATGAGGACGTCTGCATGCAGGTGCGGAATCTGAGCCTTTATTACGGCGAAAAGCGCGCCCTGAACGACATCTCCATGTTGATCCCGCGGCAGCGGGTGACGGCGTTCATCGGCCCTTCCGGCTGCGGCAAGTCCACGCTGCTGCGCTGCTTCAATCGCATGAACGATTTGATCGACAATGTACGTACCGAAGGACAGATACTGCTGGACGATGAAGACGTCTACGCGCGCGGCGTGGACGTTCCGGTGCTGCGGCAACGCGTCGGCATGGTGTTCCAGAAGCCGAATCCGTTCCCGAAGAGCATTTACGAGAACGTCGCGTATGGCCTGCGGCTCAAGGGTATCAACCAGCGGCGCGAGCTGGATGAACGTGTCGAATGGGCGCTGAAAGGCGCGGCATTGTGGGAGGAGGTCAAGGACCGCCTGCACGATTCGGCGTTCGGCCTGTCGGGCGGCCAGCAGCAGCGTCTTGTGATCGCCCGCTCCATCGCGATCGAGCCGGAAGTGCTGTTGCTCGACGAGCCGGCCTCCGCACTCGATCCGATCTCGACGCTGAAGATCGAAGAGCTGATCTACGAACTCAAGTCGCAGTACACGATCGTGATCGTGACGCACAACATGCAGCAGGCCGCGCGCGTGTCGGACTATACTGCCTTCATGTACATGGGCGATCTCATCGAGTACGGCGACACGGATACACTGTTCACCAAGCCGCGCAGAAAGCAGACCGAAGACTACATTACCGGGCGCTACGGCTGACGCCGGCGGCGGGAGGAAAAAATGGACAAGCTGAATCTGGATCATCACATCTCGCAGCAGTTCAATGAAGAACTCGAGAAGATTCGCAACCACGTCATGACCATGGGCGGCCTGGTCGAGCAGCAGATCGCGGATGCGATCCAGGCGCTCGTCGACGGCGACAGCGAACTGGGCCAGCGTGTCGTGCGGGATGATCACAAGGTCAATAATCTCGAGGTGATGATCGACGAGGAGTGCAGCCGCATCCTCGCGCGCCGTCAGCCCGCGGCGAGCGACCTGCGGCTCGTCGTGGCCATCATCAAGACGATTACCGATCTCGAGCGCATCGGTGATGAAGCCGAAAAGATCGGTTTCCTGGCGACGCGGCTCGCGGAAGTCGAACGTCCGTCGAATGCCTACAGCGAGCTGGAACATCTCGGTGACCACGTTCGCGGAATGCTGCGAACCGCGCTGGATGCATTTGCGCGCATGGATCCCGAAGCTGCCGTGCAGGTGGCGCGCGAGGATTCCAAGGTGGATCGCGAGTACGAGGCGATCATCCGCCAGTGCATCACCTTCATGATGGAAGATCCGCGCAGCATCCGCCGGGTGCTGGACATGATGTGGTGCGCGCGCGCGCTGGAGCGCATCGGCGATCATTCGAAGAACATCTGTGAATATGTCGTATACCTCGTGCATGGCAAGGATGTGCGCCATATCGACATCGAGGAAATCGAGAAGGAGATCCGCGAGAGCTGATCCGGACTTTCATTCCTCCGGACACTTGTAAACTGCGGCCCGATTGGTGACTCTTGTCCCGTCGGGCCGTTTTACGTTCGACCTTCAAGTCAAAGCAAGGAGAGCGTGAATGCGCGTGCTGTTCGTCTGCATCGAAAATTCCTGCCGCAGCCAGATGGCCGAAGGGTTTGCGAACCAGCTGGGGGTCGAGGGCGTCGAGGCATACAGCGCGGGTTCCGAGCCCAGCGGCATCGTCAATCCTTTCGCCATCAAGGCAATGCACGAACTGGGTTATGACATGCGTTCCCATGAATCCAAGTCGCTCGACGATATTCCCGATCTTGAATTCGATTACGCGATATCGCTCGGATGCGGTGACGAGTGCCCGATGGTGAAGGCGCGCATGCATATCGATTGGGACATCCCTGATCCACGGGGCATGGGCATCGATGAGTTCCGCCGCGTTCGCGACATGATCCGCGAGCGCGTGCAACGCCTGCTGGTGGCGCCGCGCGTGCTTGCCGACTAGCTGCACGGGCAGCGCATTGCTAATATTGTCATTACTATTGCCGCTTTGATTCTCCGGGACTTTCCGATGCCGTTGTCGAGCAACCCACGATTCATGAATCTCGCAGGCTTTCTGGCCTGTGTTGCGCTGCTGGCCTATGCGTATTACACGCAATTTCATCTCGGGCTGGAGCCATGTCCGCTCTGCATATTCCAGCGCCTGGGCGTCATGGCCGCTGGCGGATTTTTTCTGCTGGCGGCGATTCACGGCCCGGGCGTTGCCGGGCGGCGTATCTATGGCGTGCTGATTGCGCTGTCGGCGCTGGCGGGCGGTGCAGTTTCGGCGTGGCACGTCTATCTGCAGCAACTGCCGTCCGACCAGGTTCCGGCGTGCGGACCCGGGCTGAATTACATGCTGGATGTGTTTTCGTTCGGCGAAACACTGCGCATGGTATTCACCGGCTCCGGTGAATGCGCCGTTTCGGACTGGTCGTTTCTCGGCCTGTCGATGCCGGCATGGGTGCTGATTGCATTCGTCGTGCTGGGCGTTTTCGGGGTGTGGAACAATTGGCGGAAACCACAGTGAATAGTGATCAGTAAACCGTGATCAGTAAAAAGCCGCGCTTTGCGCGGCTTTTCGCTTTTACTGATCACTATTCACTTCCTCAAGAGGTTTTCGATCACCCTGCAGTAAATCCTCGACAGGGTGTCAAGATCCTCGATCCTGACCCGTTCATCGACCTGGTGAATCGTCGCGTTGCAGAGTCCCAGTTCGACGACTTCCACATCATATGGCGCAATGAAACGGCCATCCGACGTACCGCCGCCTGTGCTGTGTTCAGGGAGGTAGCCGGTTTCCGTCCTGATGGCACTGTCCACCGCCGCGGTCAGCGTGCCGTCTGCCGTATGGAATGGCTTGCCGGACTCGCGCCACTCGACGGACCAGTCCAGCGCATTGGCATCGAGAATCGCCACGACTTCCGTCTGCAGTTTTTCCGCCGTTTGCGCGGGTGAATAGCGGAAATTGAAATGCGCCCGCAGTTCGCCGGGAATCACGTTTTCCGCGCCAGTGCCGGCATGAATGTTCGAAACCTGGAAGCTGGTCGGCGGGAACGTTTCAAACCCCTGGTCCCATTCACGATCGGTGAGTTCGTGCAGCGCAGACAGGCAGCGATGTATGGGATTCATTGCGAGTTCCGGATACGCGACATGGCCTTGCACGCCGTGTACCGTCAACACGCCGTTCAGCGAACCACGCCGGCCGACACGCACGAGATCGCCGGGCCGTTGCCGGCTCGACGGTTCGCCGATAATGCAGAAATCCATGTGTTCATTGCGCGCCGCAAGCTGCTGCATGACATGGCGCGTACCGTGTTCGGCGGGCCCTTCCTCATCACTGGTAACGAGAAACGCAATACTTCCCGTCAATGATGGCGCCGTTGAAAGAAACGTCTCGACGGCAGTGATCATGGCGGCCAGTCCGCCTTTCATGTCGGCAGTGCCGCGGCCGTACAGATGATCATCGTGTTCAGTCGCTGCGAACGGCGGGAACTTCCAGGCGGATTCCGGACCGGCCGGAACCACATCCGTATGACCTGCGAATACGAGCAGTGGCCGCGCGTCGCCGTGACGCGCCCACAGATTCTTCACGCCGCCGGTGTTCATCCGTTCGATCGCGAAGCCTGCTTTCTGCAGGCGATCCGCAATCAACTCCTGGCAACCGCCGTCTTCAGGAGTCACCGACGGGCGGGCGACGAGTGCCTTGGCGAGGTCCAGTGTGGATGACATGTTATTTTTTCAGGGCCTTGTGCCAGGCGGTTTCATCGAATCCCGACAACAGCTTGTCTTCATTCACGAGCACGGGCCTTTTGATGAGCGCGGGATGATCCTGCAACAAGGCCGGCAACGCATTTTCTGCGCGTGCCTTTTCGGCATCGGACAACTGCTGCCACGTCGTGCCGCGCCGGTTGAGAATGCCGCCGCCCAGCGCGGTATGCCACGCCTTCAGGGTGTGAATGGACGGAACATCTTCGCGTACATCGATGAAGTCGTACGCGTAACCTTTTTCATCCAGCCACTTGCGCGCCTTGCGGCAGCTGTCACAGTTTTTCAGTCCGTACAGAATCATGCGTCTTCCTGCGCCGCTCTCAACAGTTGATTGATGCCGATCTTGCCGCGCGTTTTTTCATCGACCTTCTTCACGATCACCGCACAGTTCAGCGAATACTTTCCGTTCTCCGCGGGCAGCGAACCGGGGACGACGACGCTGCCGGCCGGCACGCGGCCATAAAGGACTTCGTCGTTTTCGCGGTCGTAAATGCGTGTCGACTGGCCGAGAAACACGCCCATGCCGATGACGGCACCCTGTTCGACGATGACGCCTTCCACGACTTCCGATCTGGCGCCGATGAAACAGTTGTCCTCGATAATCGTCGGCGTCGCCTGCAATGGTTCGAGCACGCCACCGATGCCGGCGCCGCCCGAGATGTGCACGTTGTCGCCGATCTGCGCGCAGGAACCGACGGTCGCCCAGGTGTCGATCATGGTGCCCTTGCCGACACGCGCACCGATGTTGATGTAGGAAGGCATCAGTACGGCGTCCCTGTCGACGAACGCGCCCTTGCGTACCATTGCGGGCGGGACCACGCGCACCCCGTCGCGATGAAAGTCGTCGACCGAATAATTCGCGTATTTCAGTGGAACCTTGTCGAAGAAACGCGTGAGCTCGCCCTGCATCACGGCGTTGTCGGAAACGCGAAAATACAGCAGTACCGCTTTCTTCAGCCATTCGTTGACGATCCACTGTTCGCCACGTTTTTCCGCAATCCGATAGTCGCCTCTATCCAGGCCATCGATGACATGCAGGACGGCTTCGCGCACACCTTCGTTGATGTTGACGGGCGTCATCCGGTCACGTTGCTCGAACGCGTGCTCGATGATGGTTTCGATATCGTTCACTTCCGGTTCTCCACGGCTGGCTATCGTCATCTTCCCAGCGACTCGACAAAATTACGTATGCGCCGCATGGCGTCTTCGCACTCGTCCATGTCGGGTACGAGCGAAATGCGAATCCGGCCTTTACCGGGATTGCCGGTTTTCGTGTCACGCGACAGGTAGGAGCCGGGCAGCAGCGTGAGATTCTGTTCCGCGTAGAGGCGGCGCACGAATTCTTCGTCGTCTATAGGCGAGGCCGGCCAGAGGTAGAAGGCGGCGGCAGGCAGCGTGACGTCCAGTACCGGCGACAGAATTTCCATCGCGGTTTCGAACTTGTGCCGGTAATACGCACGATTTGCGACGACATGCGCGTCATCGTTCCAGGCTTCGACGCTGGCAAGCTGTGCAGGCAGCGGCATCGCGCAACCGTGATAGGTGCGATAGAGCAGAAACGGCAACATGATGTCGGCATCGCCGGCAACAAAGCCGGAGCGCAGTCCGGGAACATTCGAGCGTTTCGACAGCGAATGAAAAACCACCGCGCGACGGAAGTCATCGCGACCGGTTTCACGGCAGACTTCGAGCAGTCCCGGTGGCGGTGTGCTCTCGTCGAAGTAGATTTCGGAGTAACACTCATCCGATGCGATCACGAAGTCGTGCTTGTCGGCGAGATCGAGTGCGTGCGCAAGATACGCCTTGTCCATCACGGCACCGGTCGGATTTCCCGGAGAACAGAGGAACAGGATCTGCGTGCGCTTCCATACGGCATCCGGTACCGCATCGAGATCCGGAAGGAAGCCGTTTTCTTCCAGCGTGTTCAGGTAATACGGTTCGGCGCCGGCGAGGAACGCCGCGCCCTCATATATCTGGTAGAAGGGATTCGGCATCAGTACCAGCGGTTTGTCCGCCGGGTCGATGACGGCCTGTACAAAAGAGAAAAGTCCTTCGCGCGTGCCACTGACCGGCACGACGTGCTTCTCGGCGTCCAGCAGGCCGGCAGGCAGCGCGAAGCGGCGGTTCAACCAGTTCACGATGGCTTCGCGCAGCGGGGGCACGCCTTTCGCCTGCGGGTAGCTGGCAAGTCCGTCCATATGACGAATCAATGCGTCGATGACGAACTGCGGCGGCGCATGGCGCGGCTCGCCGATGGACAGCGCGATGTGCGCTTTTCCGGCCGGCGGCGTCACGCCGGCCTTGAGTCCGGCAAGGCGTTCAAACGGGTAGGGTTTCAGCTTCGGAAGATTCGGATTCATTGGTTGTTGTTGTCGTCTGTTCTGATTTCAGTCTGACTGATTCCGGTCGAGCATGCGTTCCAGCGTCTGCTCCAGCCGTTCCAGTTGTTCGGGAGCTTCGAGCGGAAGGTTGTGGTCGTCCGTTACGAAGAAGACGTCTTCGGCACGTTCACCAACGGTGGTCACTTTCGCGGTCTGCAATCTTACGCCACATGCGTTGAATGCGCGTCCGATTTCCGAGAGCAGGCCGGGACGATCGCCCGCCGTGATTTCAACGACGGTGCGTTGATTATGCGGATCGAGACTGAAGCCGATGCGCATGGGGGTGTCGAACAGGCGGACCTGGCGCGGCACGCGCCGGCGCACCGTCATCGGCCGGTCGCCGGTTTCCCCGAGACGGCGCATCAATGTGCGCACGATCTGCTGTTCGCGCTCTTCGTCCTCGATGGTTTCGCCGTTCGCTTCCAGCACGGAGTAGGTATGCATCGCGCGCCCGAGACCGACGGACACGACCCGTGCGTCCACGATGTTCAGGCCCAGCTGATCGAGTACGGCGGTCGCGCGCGCGAACAGGGAACCGTCGTCGCTGGCGGCGATGAATACCGCGGTGCCACCCAGTTCGGTTTCACGCCGCACACGTACCAGCACGCTTTCGGGTTCACCGTCCGTGAGGATGCGTGCATGCCAGGAGATTTCGTCGGCTGTGTGCCGCAGGAAGTACTCTTCGTTGAACTCGGTCCATAACGAAAACACGCGCCGGGTGTCGTGCCCGGCGGCGGCGAATTTCGCCAGCGCGCTCTCCTTGGTTTCCTTGATGAGTTCGTCCTTGTCGATCGGCGTTTCCAGGCCGCGGCGCAAGGCGCGGCGCGTCTGTTCGTACAGGTCGCGAAACAGGCGCGCCTTCCACGAGTTCCACAGTGCGGGATTCGTGCCGCGCACATCGGCGACCGTCAACACGTACAGATAATCCAGATGCAGCTGATCACCGACGGTCTGCGCGAAACTCTGGATGACTTGCGGGTCGGTCGTATCCTTTTTCTGTGCGGTCACGGACAGCAGCAGGTGGTGCTTCACCAGCCAGGCCACCAGGCGTGCGTCGTACTTGCTGAGTCCGTGTTCGATGCAGAACGTCTCGGCGTCCACTGCGCCGAGTTCGGAGTGGTCGCCGCCGCGACCCTTGCCGATGTCATGGAACAGCCCGGCGAGGTAGGCGATTTCCGGCTTGGGCAGGTTCTGCATGATCTGGCTGCAGACGGGAAACTCCTTGTCGAAACGCGGCAGCGCGAAGCGGCGCAGGTTGGAAACGACAAAAAGAATGTGCTCGTCGACGGTGTACGCATGGAACAGGTCGAACTGCATGCGCCCGGTAATGGCACCGAAAGCGGGGATGTAGCGACCGAGAATTCCGTAACGGTTCATGCGCCGCAGTTCGTGCGTGACGCCGTTTGGCTCACGCAGGATGCGCATGAACAGTTCTCGATTGTGCGCATCATTGCGGAAGCCGTCATCGATGAGTTCACGGCAGCGCCGCAGTTCACGAATGGTCGACGGACTGACACCCTTGATCTTCGGGTTCTGTTCGAGCAGCAGGAACAGTTCCAGCAGCGCGGACGGATGGCGGCGGAAGACGTCGTCGTGCGTGATCTCGATGAAGCCGTGCCGGACCTGGAATCGCGAGTTGAGTGCTTCCGGCGGTTCATCCTTTTCGAGCAGTATTTCTTCCTCGAACAGTTCCAGCAGCATTTCGTTGAGCCGGTTCAACTCGGTAACGGTGCGGTAATAGTGCTGCATGAACTGTTCGACACCGCGATTGCTGCCCTGGTCCGCGTAACCGAACTGGCTGGCGAGTTTCAATTGCGCGTCGAACAGCAGCCGCTCCTCGCGGCGGCGCGACAGCAGGTGCAGCGCGAAGCGTACCTTCCAGAGAAATTTCCGGCCTTCGTCGAGCTTTTCGTATTCGTCCTGCGTCAGGAAGCCGTGCCGGACGAGTTCGGCCAGCGATTCGGCGCCGAAATGCCGTTTCGCCACCCAGCCGATCATCTGGATGTCGCGCAGGCCGCCAGGCGCTTCCTTTACGTTGGGTTCCAGCTTGTGCGCGGTATGGTCGAACTTCGCGTGGCGATCTTCCTGTTCCTGGCGTTTCGCGGAAAAGAACGCGGCCGAAGGCCAGACGTTCGGTGGTGCGACGGCCTTCTGCAGGGTTGCGAAGAGGTCTTCGGCGCCGGCGAGCAGGCGCGCCTCCATGAGCGCGGTGGCTGTCGTGATGTCGGCGCGCGCGGCCGTCGCGCTTTCTTCGACGGTGCGCACGCTGTGCCCGATCTCCAGGCCGATGTCCCACAGGAACGTAATGAAACCTTCAAGCCGGCGTGTCAGCGCGGCGTCGGGCGCTACCGCACAGAGCACCATGATGTCGATGTCGGATGCGGGATGCAGTTCGCCCCGGCCGTAACCGCCGACGGCAAGCAGCGCCAGCGGCACGCCGGTGCCGGCGAGGTGCTGTTGCCAGGCAAACCGCATGAGCTGGTCGACGGCGTCGGAACGGGCGCGTACCAGTTCGGCGACATCGACGCCCGCCGCGAACGTCTTGCCCAGCCGGTCGAACATGCCGCGCACCTCGCGCCGCAACGGAGCAACGGATTTGCCCGCGGCCGTCTTCAGGACGGTTGCGTCAACGAGTTCCAGGTCGGGAAAGGCGGCGGACATGGCTGGAGGGCTGGCCGGAACCGGCTCAGAGGTCCGATTCCTCGGAGCGGCGGGTCAGCACTTCATGGCCCGTGTCCGTCACGAGCACCGTGTGCTCCCACTGCGCGGACAGCGAATGGTCCTTCGTGACGACCGTCCAGCCGTCCGGAAGCAGTTTCACGTGGCGCTTGCCGGCGTTGATCATCGGCTCGACGGTGAACGTCATGCCGGATTTCAGCTCCAGGCCGGTGCCGGGCTCGCCGTAGTGCAGCACCTGCGGGTCCTCGTGGAATACACGCCCGATGCCGTGGCCGCAATATTCGCGGACCACCGAATAGCCGGCGTCTTCGGCCATCTTCTGGACGACATGGCCGATGTCGCCCAGCTGCACACCCGGTTTCACCCGGCGGATACCTTCGAGCATGCACTCGCGGGTCACTTCCACGAGCCGCCGGGCCTGGATGGAGGGTTCGCCGACAAAGAACATCTTCGACGTGTCGCCGTGGAATTCCTCGTGGATCAGCGTGACGTCGACATTGATGAGATCGCCGTTCTTCAGCTTCTTGTCACCCGGAATGCCATGGCAGACCACGTGGTTGACCGAGGTGCACACCGATTTCGGGAAGCCGCGATAGTTGAGTGGCGCGGGAATGGACTGCTGCTCGTTGACGATGAATTCGTGGCAGATGCGGTCGATCTCGCCCGTCGTGATACCCGGCTTGATGTGATCCCCAATCATTTCAAGGACTTGGCCCGCCAGGTGGCCGACCTTGCGCATTTTTTCGATATCTTCGGGTGTCTTGATGCTGACGGACATGGGGTTTCCGGTAAAAAGTGAACGGGGGCAGGCGCTTACAGCGACAAAGGCTTTGCCCGCAAAGGCCGCCTATGGTATAAAGCGCGCGCTTTTTAAGCAAACAGACAGGAACTTCGCGAGGAGTTCCATACCCCACACACGTTTCGACACGGACGGCGGGGTGCCCGGGAGAAAACGGGTCGTCGTCCGGGAAACGTGGAGGCTCAACCCCTGGAGCAAGACACATGGCGAACGTAACCATGCGCCAGATGCTGGAAGCTGGCGTG
>Ga0299914_10000016_pt1 | contig 122654 bp, 112 predicted proteins | sample RVTome_10_FD_201361 | JGI IMG/M metagenome (GOLD analysis project Ga0299914, IMG submission 201361) | Soil microbial communities from uranium-contaminated site in the Upper Colorado River Basin, Wyoming, United States - RVT153D57 (version 2) ... | reverse complement strand
GTATCGGCCCATCGGCCGGGGAGGGAGGCGGCGTCCCACTCGCTGGGCTGGTTGCCGTGGGCGGGGATGCCGCCGGCGTCCTTGAGGATGCGGGCCAGGTGCATCATGTTCCAGGCGGCGAAGGTGGTGTTGCGGTTGGTGAACTCGTTCTCCGGGCCGCCCGAGCCCTCGTCGAGGTAGGACGGCCCCGGCCCGACCTCGCCGATCCAGCCGGCGTCGGCCTGCGGCGGGATGGTGAAGCCGAGGTGCTGGAGCGAGTAGAGGACGTTCATCGCGCAGTGCTTGACCCCGTCCTCGTTGCCGGTGACGAGGCAGCCGCCGACCCGCCCGTAGTAGGCGTACTGGCCGGCCTCGTTGAGCTGCGAGGAGTTGCCGTAGAGGCGCTCGACCACCTGGGTGGCGACCGAGGACTTCTCGCCCAGCCAGATCGGCATGCCGAGCACGAGGATGTCGGCCGCCATCACCCGCGCGAAGACCTCGGGCCACTCGTCGCGCTCCCAGCCGTGCTCGGTCATGTCGGGCCAGACGCCGGTGGCGATCTCGCGGTCGATCGCGCGGATGCACTCGACCGCGACGCCGTTGCGCCGCATGATCTCCATCGAGAGGTCGATCAACCCCTGCGTGTTGGATACCTCGGGGCTGCGTTTCAGGGTGCAGTTGACGAAGAGGGCGCGCAGGTCGGAGCAGTCGATCTCGCTGCGCTCGTAGCGCTCGGCCTGCCGTCGGGTCAGCTCGGTCACGGTTCCTCCTTCGAGTGGAAGCTCAGGAGGCGATCTTCTCGCCCGGGTCGCGCGCCGGCAAGGCCGGGCGGCGCGAGAAGCGCATCGCGCCGTCGTCGATCGCGCCGCGACGGATCGCGCGGCGGTCGTAGACATAGTTCTGGCGCAGCTTCCACGGCTCCTTGGAGCCCTGCTTGGGGAACCTGTCGAGCGCGCGCAGCACGTAGCCGGAGGTGAAGTCGAGCAGCGGCGCCTCGGTCACGGTCGGGTCGTCGTTGACCGGCACGCTCTCCGTGTAGCCGTGCGCGTCCATGTGGGCGAGCAGGCGGCAGACGTACTCGGAGGTGAGGTCCGCCTTCAGCGTCCAGGAGGCGTTGGTGTAGCCGACGGTGAAGGTGCAGTTGGGGACGCCGCTCAGCATCATCCCCTTGTAGGTCATCTTCTCGGAGACGTCGACCGGCTCGCCGTCGACGACCATCTCCATGCCGCCGAGGAAGAGCAGGTTCAACCCGGTCGCGGTGACGATCACGTCGGCCTCCAGCTCCTCGCCGGAGTCGAGCCGGATCCCGCCCTCGGTGAAGGTGTCGATGGTGTCGGTGACGATCGAGGCACCGCCGCCGCGGATCGCCTTGAAGAGGTCGCCGTTGGGGACCAGGCACATGCGCTGGTCCCAGGGGTTGTAGGGCGGCGTGAAGTGCTTGTCGACGTCGTAGCCCGGGGGCAGCGCCGCTTCGACGCCCTTGCGGATGAAGCGCTTGACCAGGTCCGGGCGGCGGCGGCTCAACTGGTAGAAGAGCGTCTGCAGGACGATGTTCTTCCAGCGCACCGTCGGGAACACGGCGCGGTCGGGAAGGAACCTGCGCAGCAGCCGGGCGAGCGGGTCCTCGGCCGGCAGCGAGCCGATGTAGGTGGGCGAGCGTTGCAGCATCGTCACGTGCGCCGCCGCCTCGGCCATCGCCGGCACCAGCGTCACCGCGGTGGCGCCGCTGCCGATCACGACGACGCGCTTGCCCGCGTAGTCGAGGTCCTCGGGCCAGCGCTGGGGGTGGACGATCTTGCCCCCGAAGCGCTCGGTCCCCGCGAACTCCGGCGTGAAGCCCTCGTCGTAGCGGTAGTAGCCCGGGCACATCCACAGGTAGGCGCAGGTCACCCGCAGCGTCTCGCCCGTGTCGGTGCGCTCGGCCTCGACGCACCAGCGCGACTCCTCGCTCGACCACTCCGCCCGCACGACGCGGTGGTGGTAGCGGATGCGCTCGTCGATGCCCCCCTCGCGCGCCGTCTCGCGCACGTACTCGAGGATCGAGGGGCCGTCGGTGATCGTCTTCGACAGGGTCCAGGGCTTGAAGCTGTAGCCCAGCGTGTGCATGTCGGAGTCCGAGCGGATGCCGGGGTAGCGGAAGAGGTCCCACGTCCCCCCCAGCTCGCCGCGCGCCTCGAAGATCGCGTAGCTGCGCCAGGGGAAGGCCTCCTGGAGGTGGTGGGCGGAGCCGATGCCGGAGAGGCCGGCTCCGACGATCAGCACGTCGAGGTGCTCGATGGGTTGCCCGTTCGCGCTCAAGCCCCCGGCATTCTGGCACGCTGGCCGGCCAGCCAGTCGTCCGCCCCCTTCCCGCCCCCTTATAGCTTGTGCGCATCTCGCACGAGCGGCGCAACGTCGAGCTGAAGGCGCGCGACCCCGATCCCGGGCGCTCGCTGGCCGCCTGCGCGGCGCTCGGCGCCGAGGACGCGGGGGTGCTGGCGCAGCGCGACACCTACTTCCACGCCGCGCGCGGGCGGCTGAAGCTGCGCGAGGAGGAGGGCGCGCCGGCGCTGCTGATCGCCTACGCGCGGGCCGACGCCGCCGCCGCGCGCGAGAGCGCCTACCGCCTGGTCGGGGTGCCGCGGCCCGGGGAGCTGAGGGAGGCGCTCGCCGCGACGCTGGGCGTCGCGGCGGTCGTCGCCAAGCGCCGCCACCTGCACCTCTGGCGCAACGTCCGCATCCACCTCGACGAGGTCGAGGGGCTGGGCAGCTTCGTCGAGCTGGAGGCGGTCGTCGCGTCCGGCTCGGACCTCGCGCGCGAGCGCGAGCTGGTGCGCCAGCTGCGCGAGCGGCTCGCCATCGAGGAGGCGAGCCTTGTCGCGGAGAGCTACTGCGACCTCGTCGCGGCGGGCTCTCAGGCGGGCGCCGGACCGGGGGGCGGCGGCGCGGGGGGCTCGCCGAGGTCGGGCGGCGGCGCGACGGCGGGCTCGCCCTTGACCGCGGTCAGGCGGAAGTAGATCGTCGCCGCGGCGAGCGCCGCGATCGGCGCCGTGATCGTCGAGGCGATCAGGTTGAAGAGGATCTGCATGCCGACGCCGTCGGCGATGCCGCTGCCGATCGCGCCGAGGGCGAGGCCGGCGACGACGGCGATGAGGAAGACGACGAGGATGACGCCGAAGACCTGCCAGCCGTTGCCGCGGACCAGCTCGCGCGAGCGGCCGAAGGCGCCGATCACGCCGCTGCGCTCGACCACGACGACCGGGGCGACGACGGCCCAGATCGTCAGCAGGATCAGGCCCGGCACGACGAAGAGCAGGAAGCCGATTCCGACCGCGATCCCGGCCAGGACGCCGACGCCGATCAGCGGCAGCACGACCGGCCAGGCGGCCTCAATCAGGTCGCCGACCGAGGAGTCGCGGCGGCCGTCCTGCACGTCGCGCACCAGCCCCACCACCATGCCCTGGTAGAGGGTCGCGGCGACGACGCTGACCGCGAAGCCGAGCGGCAGCAGGATCAGGCTGCCGGCGAGGACGCCGTTGACCACGGCGACGATCAGGTAGAGGCCGAAGGCGACCGGCAGCAGCACGCCCGCCTGCGCCCCGTACGTGGAGAAGATCTGACTGAGGGTCCCGCCTACGTCGAGCTTGTTTTCCATGGCCGCTGTTTCGACCCTCACCGGCGAGAACCTTCACCGACCTATCGGAAAACCCGAACTCCCTGGTTACGAAGCGGTACGTCGACGTGCAAGGATGCCGCGCGCGATGACCGGACAGGGGAACCCACACACGGCCGAGACGCTCGTCGAGGAGCTGGGGCGCCTGGCGGAGATGGAGGCCGACCAGGACGACGAGCACAGGCAGCTCCTACATGCGGTGGCCGTCCTCTGGACCTGGCTCGAAGGGCACATGCTCGTGCTCGGCTCGCTTCGCGAGAAGCCGATGCTCATCCGCGAGTCCGTCGAGCTGGGGGGCTCCTCCTTCGACGGCATCACGGAAGCCGAGATCGAACGCGTCGCCGAAAGCCCGATCCGCAACGCGGCCGAGCTGCTGGCGCGGATCGACGCCTACCTCGGCTTTCCCTCGGCGCCCTTCGCGCGGCTGGCAAAGGGCGTGGCTGGGCGCGACGTGGTGGTCGCCTGGCGGCGCCCCGCCCTGGCGCGTGCCCTGCACGACAACCCGACCCCCCCAGGCTCGGTCGAGCACCCCTCGCTGATGACGCTCGCCCCGCGCCTGCTCGTCTCTCCCATTGACTTCAACGGGATCTCGCTCAACGTCAGCGCCCCGAGCAGCGAGCACTGGGAACGGGCCATGCGCGTCCTGGAGAAGGGCATCGCCCCGGTCGACGAAACCGCCACGAGGGAGGGCAGGCAACGAGGCTCGCGGCTCGAGGTCCACCTCGACACGCTCGGCCCCCACGGTCTCTCCGGGTGGTCGCCACCCCCGGACGCCCGCACCGGCTGCTTCAAGTCGTGCGACATCGACGGCAACGACGAGGAACGGTGCGTGGAAGCGGCCGAGAAGGCGATCGAGAACGCCTCGAAGCAGCCGTCGGTGCTGGTCATGCCCGAGCTCGCCGCGACGCCGACGGTGCTCGAAGGCATCGAAGCGAAGCTCAGCGGCCAGCGGGGAGGGCCGGGCCTGACGGTGGTCGGCATGTACCACGACGAGCCGGCGGACCGGGCAGACGTCGATCCGTCGCTCGCCGACGAGGCCCAGCTCGCAACCCACGTCAACGAGGCGGTCGTGCTGGGCCCGACCGGCGCCGAGCTGTGGCGTCACCGCAAGCTGTCCTGCGCCCAGCTCTCCCTCGAGGGTCGGGACGACCCGGTCGCCGAGGACATCCGCCTCGGCACCGAGCTGCGCGTGATCCCGACCCCGCTCGGCATGGTCGCCGTCGTGATCTGCCTCGACGCCTTCGCCCCGCACGTTCGCGAAAGGCTGGTCGCGAGCCCCGCCGACGTGCTCCTCATCCCCTCGCTGAGCCCGCACGTCCACCGCCACCGCGACTCCCTTCAGCACTTGGTCCAGGTGCTCTGGGGGATCGCCTTCGTCTGCAACCGGGCCGTCGAGACCCGCGAGGGCGAGGGCGAGGAGACGATCTGGAACTCCGACAGGACACGCTCGTTCGCCGCCGGCCAGCGCCAGGCCGCGATCCCGGTCCAGCCGTCGCCGGACTCGCATCCGTCGTTCGTGTTCAAGCTCTCGGAGCCGATCGCTGAGACTGCGGAGGACACGTGAAATGGCGGTGTGGAAGCCTTTTCGGCGGGTACACAAGGGAAAGGGCCGCCCCTGGGCGAAGCTTCCCATCGGTCATCCGACCTGTCGCTCAAGTATCACTCAAGTTATGCTCGCCGCTGGCGATAACGGAGTAGAATGACCCCAACGGACTCTTTTGAGCAAAACCCTCCCCCGCGCGACCTGCTGGCGCTGTCCAAGGCGTCGATGGGGGAGTTGCTCGCCGCACTCGAAGACGAGGAGACGCTGGCGGACGAGGGAGGCGTCGTCTCGCCGATGGCGCTCCAGGTCGCCCGGCTGATCGCCGCCGAGGCGGTGCGCCTGATCCGCCTCGGCACCCGCGCGGAGCTGGCCGACGCCTCGCTGGAAATCGCCGAAACCCTCACTGGACCCAAGGCCAAGGCTCTCGCCGACCACCGCGATGCACACCGGCTCGTCTCCGGCGCATCTGTCACCCTCGGCGCCGCCACCCCACCGTCGAGCAAGGGCGGCGAGATGGCGGTCCTGCGGTCCTGGAATGGCAACGCCCGCAAGGCGGTCGAATACCTCAACAGCCTGCCCGATCAGGCGGTCCGGCGGGCCGACCTGCGCGAGCTGCTCGACGTCGACGAGTCCTACCTCTCCCACCTCCTCGCCGACCTCGAGGCGGCGGGGTTGATCGTGCGCACCCGCCGGGGACGCTCGGTCACAGTTCATCTCGGTCCCAACGCGCGCACGGATCATGTGCAGGAACTGCTCCCTGCGGATCCCCCACCGCCTCCGCAAACCGCCCGCGCCCGCAAGCAGCTCGTGCGCGACGCCTTCGAAGCCGCACTCGACTACTGGCTGGCGCACGGTCGTGACGGTGACGTCGACGAGGACATCGAAACCTGGCCGCAGCTGCGGTGGCAGATCGCCGAGATCCAGCGCGAGCTGCACGACCTCGACGCGACCGTCGAGGAAGCGCTCGCCGACGACAACCTGGTCGTCTGCCGCATTCGCGTCTCGGGCACCCGTGGGCGCGGGCCGCGGGGTAAGCGCGAGGACCGGCAGCTGGTCTGGACGGCCCGTATCGAGGATGGCAGCATCGCCAGCGTCGAGCCGTGGACCGCTCCCGAACCGGCGCGCGCGCCGTCGCAGCCGGAGCCCGAGCCCGACGCCATCCGCGGGGAGATGGTCGAGCGAGACGCGGCAAGCGTCTACTACACGTACTTCCGCGACGAGCTGGACTTCACAGGCGAGGTGCTTGGACAGCTCGCCGGCCATATCGTCCCGGAGATCCAGCACAGGGAGGCGGGCAGCGATCTACCGACGAGCCCACCCTCGATCAGCCGCCCAGGAACCTTTGCGAAGGAGCCTCTTCCGGAGCACCTCGGATCGATGCTCCACCTCGACACCCCCGAACGCTGAGCCGAAGCGTTGTCCCCGGCCTGGCAAGACTCACTGGACCGCCTGGACCGGGAAGACCCGACGGCGTCCGATCTCCTCCGCCTGCTCGCCTTCCTCGCACCGGAGCCCGTTCCGCTGGATCTGCTCGACGCCGGTCGCGAGGGGTTGCCGGAGGCGCTGGCGGGGCTAGTCGACGCGGCTGCCAAGCGCGAGCAGGCCTTCGCCTCCCTGAAGGGTGCCGGCCTGCTGCTGGTCGCCGACGACGACATCACGCTGCCCCGCGAAATCGGGCTGGCGATCGTCGCGGAGCTCGACGCCGAGGGAAGACGCGAGTGGTGTGGAGCGGCTCTGCAGCTGGTCAGGGCCGGGTTCCCGGCCGATTCCGGCGAGATCGACAGCTGGGATCGCTGTGCCCAGCTCCTACCCCACCTCCTCGCCGCCGTCGATCGCGCCAAGGAGGCGGGACTGCGCTCTGCCGACGTCTCCTGGCTGCTCGACCGCGGCGCGACGTACCTCGACGCCCGTGGCGATCTCCCCGGCGCCTTCGAGCTCTCCGAGCGGGCGCTGGAAAATCCGCCGCTGGGGGAGGACGACTCCCTGCTCGGAACCCTGCATCACGATTTCGGCTGCCTCCTCGACGCGATGGGCCGGCTGCCCGCCGCCCGCGAAGAGCACGAGCGAGCGGTCGCCATACACCGGGCCACGCTCGGCCCCGAGCATTCCGACACTGTCGCGGATCGCGTCAGCCTCGCCTCGGTCATGGAGCAGATGGGCGAAAGGGAGGCGGCGCTGGCGGAGGTCGACGATGCGATCGCGGCTTCGCGACGGGGCGGCAAGCCCGAGCGGGTGGATGCGCGCGCCGCCCGAACCCGCGGCTGGATCCTGCTCAAGCTTGGCCGAGCGGACGAAGCAAAAGAGGCCTACGAAGAGTCCCTGGAGCTCACCAGGGAGCTCTGCGGTGCCGGCCATCCCGAGATGTCCAGCGCCCACATGGGGCTTGGCCTGATGCTCGACGAAACCGGCGATCTCAAAAATGCCAGGGTTCAGTTCGAGCGCGCCCTCGAGATTGCCGAGGACGCCTACGGGCCGACGCACCCCGAGGTGGCGATCGTGCGCAGCAACCTCGGGCCCGTCCTCCAGAGCCTGGGCGCGTTTCAGCCGGCGCGTCGCCAGCTCGAGCTGGCGCTGGAAGCCGGTCGGGCAAGCCTGCCCGACGACCACCGGGCGCTCTGGATCCGGCACCGCAAGCTGGCTTCGGTCCTGCAGGGCCTGAGACAGCTCGAAGCAGCTCGCACCCATGCCGAGCAGGCGCTCGCGCTCAGCGAGCGCACGGTCGGCCCCAACGACCCCAGAACCGCCGGCGACCTCTCCACGCTGGGAGCGATACTCAGCCTGCAGGGGAAGCACGAGGCGGCCCGCAACGCCTACCGCCGCGCCCTGGCGATCGCCGAGGTCGAGCACGGTCCCAGCCATCTCGAGGTGGCCACCTACGCGATGCTCGTGGGGCGCGCTTCGCAGCAGCTCGGCAACCTCGACGGCGCCCGGGAGCAGTACGAGCGGGCGCTGGGCGTCTACGGCAGCGAGGCGGAGGCGGAGCCATCGCAGGCCGCTGCGGCTCGCGTCGCCCTGACCAAGGTGCTGGCCGACCTGGGACGCCAACTCGCCGCGACCGCTCGCTCGCTTGGGCAAGAGGAGGAGGGCGACCGTCTGCGCGAAGCGATCCGCGCAACCTTCGTCGCCTCGCTCGAGCGCGAGCTCGCGGCAGACGACGTCCATTCTCTGGTCACCCTCGCGGAAGCCTGCTTCGAGGAGGAACCGCGACTCGCGCGCAGCGCCCTGGAACGGGCCGAGGAGAAGCTCGACGACGAGGCGAAGGACTCGATCCGCCAGCGCATCGGCGCGGCCTGGCACCGCTTCGGCCGCGCCCGCTCCAAGGAGAGCGAAACCGGGGAAGCGGTGGAAGCCTTCGAACGGGCCCTGCCCCTGCTCGGTGCCATGCCCTTCTACCGCGGCGCGATCGTCCACGACATGGCCGACGTGCGCCGGGCAGAAGAGCGATATTCCGCAGCGGTCGACCTGTACCGCGAAGCGCTGGCGCTGAAGCGCGAGGCGGGCGAGGACGCCGACCAGCGCAACATCGCCACGACGCTGCTGATGCTGGGCCGGGCCCAGGAGGACGGCGGGGATGCCGAGGCGGCGCTCGTCACCTACGGGGAGCGGCTGGGCCTCCTCTCCTCGCTGCCCGAGCGCGACCACGAGGGAGAGGGGATCACCCTGCACGACATGGGCAACGCGCTGCGCGCCCTGGACAGGAAGGAGGAGGCGGCCGAGCGCTACCGCGAGGCGGCCGAGCGCAAGCGCGCGGCGGGAGAGAGCGGCCGCCCCGAAGAGCTGGCCGTCACCCTGCTGGCGCTGGCGCGCGCGCAGATCGCCTGCGGCGACCTCGACGACGCCCTGGCAACCCTGAACGAGCGGATGGAGGTGCTCACGTCGATGCCGCGGCGCAACCGCCAGTCGGAGGGCGTCACCCTGCACGACATCGCCGACGTGCGCCGCGCCCAGGGACGGTTGGAGGAAGCGACAGACCTCTACCGGCGCGCGGCGGAACGCAAGCGCGAGGGGGGGGAGAACCCGCGCGACCTGGCCGTCACCCTGCACTGGCTCGGCCGCGTGCTCGAGCAGCTGGGAAAGCTCGAGGACGCCCTCGCCGTCTACCGGGAGCGGCTGGAGACGCTCACCTCGCTGCCGGAGCGCGATGTCCAGGCCGAGGGCGTCACCCTGCACGACATCGCCGACGTGCGCCGCGCCCAGGGGGCGCTGGAGGAGGCGATCAGCCTCTACGGCGAGGCGGCGGAGCGCAAGCGCGAGGCGGGGGAGAACCCGCGCGACCTGGCGATCACGCTGCTCGCCCTGGCCGAAACGCGGCTGGACGCCGACGACGCGGCGGGGGGACGAAGCGCCGCCGAGGAGGCCGTCGAGCGGCTGCGCGAGGCACCCGACCCCCAGCCGGCACGGCTCGCCGAAGCGCTCACGGTGATCGCCCAGGCGGCGCTGAATCAGGAGCAGCCGGGGGAGGCGCTGGGACCGCTGACCGAAGCCGAGGAGCTGGCCGCCGCCAACGAGAGCCTGGACCCGCTCGATCTCGCCTCGGTGAGGACGCTGCTCGCCTTCACGCACGGCCGCCTGGGCGACGACGAGAGGGCGCGGGCGGTTCGCGAGCAGGCGCGCGAGGTGCTGGCCGCGCTGGTCGCCGGCGAGGAGCGGCTCGATCCGGGCGACCGCCTGCACGCGGCCTCCGTCCTCTGCATCGAGTGCGAGGCCTTCGACCTCGCGGCCGAGCTGGTCGAGCGCATGCGCCGCGCGGCGGCCGAGGACGGGAGCCTGCGCCGCGACCTGGCCGAGCTGCTGCACAGCCTCGGCCGCGCCTACGAGCTGGGCGTCGAGGATCTCGAGCGGGCGCTGGCCATCTACGAGGAGGGCCTGGGGGTGCTCGAGTCCCTGCCCGAGCGGGATCGCCAGGCCGAGGGCGTCGCCCTGCACGACATCGGCGACGTGCGCCGCGCCCAGGACCGGCTGGAGGAGGCGGCGGACCTCTACGAAAGGGCCGTGAAGCGCAAGCGCGAGGTCGGCGACGGCGGCAACGCCGACAGCATCGCCTTCACCGAGAAGAAGCTCGAAGGGGTGCGCGAGGCCCTCGCCAAGGCCGGGCCCGCCTAGGAGGAGGATTGGCCGTTCGGCGCCCAGGCCTCCTCGAGCGGCACGCCGAAGCTGTTGAGGGCGCCGGCGAGCATCGCGTAGTTGCCGACCAGCATCGTCGCCTCGAGGATCTGGGCGGGCTCGAAGCGACGCGCCAGCACCTCGTAGGTTGCGGCGGCGAGGGCGTGCTGCTCGAGCAGCTCGGGGACGATCGGCAGCAGCAGGCGCATCGAGTCGGTCAGCGCCTCGCTCGCCGGGTCGGCGGCGATCGCCTCGATCTGCTCCTCCGTGAGGCCCGCCCGGCGGCCGATCGCGACGTGCTGGGTCCACTCGTAGCGCGAGCGGCAGAGCCAGGCGGTGCGCAGGATCAGCGCCTCGGTGTCGCGGCGGTCGAGCCGGCCACGCGGCATCAGCCGCATGTTGAAGGCGAGGAAGGGGCGGAGGAGGCGACGGTCGATCGAGATCACGCGCATGAACTGGAAGCTGCGCCCCCGGGTGACGCGCCTGGCGAGCGCGATCAGGCCCCGGTGCAGGGGCGAGCGGCGGATGCGCGGGTCCTCCGTGCGGTCGGGGAGGTCGTGCCAGCGATGCGATGCGGCCGACCCGCTCTCGGGGCTCATCCGCCCCTCCGCCTCGCCAGCTCGGCCCTGAGCCGCTGCATGGCCAGGATCGCGCGAGTGCGGCCGAGGCCGCTCAGGTGGCCCTCGCCGCCGGCGCGCCTGTGGCGCTCGGTGCTGAGCGTGACGAGAAGGCGGGCGGGGTCGTCCCACCCGGCCCAGGGGAGCGAGGCGAACTCGGCGGAGAGCAGCAGCTCACGCGCCGCCCCGGCCGGCGAGCGGCCGCGGTCGAGCAGGCCTCCCCCCTCCTCCAGCGCCCAGGCGAGGTACTCGCGCAGCAGCTCGACGCCGGCGCGGTCGGTGACCGGGCCGTGGCCGGGGACGAAGGTCTGGGCGCCGAGCGCGAGGAGGCGGTCCAGCGCCGCCAGCCAGGCCGAGAGCGGCCCCGCCCAGCCGATCGGCGTGCACTCGATGAAGAGCACGTCGGCGGCGAAGCAGACCGAGGCGTCGGGCACCCAGGCGACGGCGTCGCCCCCGGTGTGGGCGGGGCCGACCTCGATCAGCCGCACCTCCCGCTCGCCGACCGCGACGCTCAGCTCGCCCGCGAAGGTCTCACCCGGCAGGGTCAGCTCCACCCCGCTCCAGTCGAAGGGCGCGAGCTCGCGGCCGAGCGGCTTCAGCACCCGGCCCAGTCGCTTCAGCCGGCGCAGCTGCGCCGGCGTGTCGAGCGTCATCAGCTCCCGCGCCCGGGCGGTGGAGACGATCCGCGCCCCGGCGAGCAGCTGGTTGCCCCAGACGTGGTCGCCGTCGGAGTGGGTGTTGAAGACGATTTCGGGCGCGCTGCCGGCCAGCGCCCGCGCCTCCGCCAGCATGCGCTCGGTCAGCGCCAGGTCCCAGAGCGTGTCGACGAGCAGCGCCTGCCCGCCGGAGGCGACCAGCCCCGCGTTGGACTCCCCCAGCCCGCCGTTGGGCTGCAGCCAGGCCCAGGTCCCCTCGCCGACTTTCTGGAAGCCGCGCGCGAAGCGCGCCGGCTCGCCGTGGAGTGTGTTCCCCGCCCCGCTCACCGCCGGGACGATAGCCGGACGCGCGAAGGGGCCGGGGGTCGAAGCTCCGGGCGCGCTGCCTTAGGGGTCGCGCCCTCGACCCAATGGTACGCCGCGAAGCCGACAGCCGGCCCTCGCTCTACGCGCCGCCAGGGGCCACCCGCGCCGCCATCGGCGTCAGCACCTCGTGGGCGAAGCGGCGCAGCTGGGCGTCGCTGCCGAGGTCGGGGTCGGCGGGCGGGATGGCGACGTAGCTGAGGAAAAGGCGGGCGAAGGCCTCGGCGACCCAGCGCACCTGGCGCGAGGGGCTGCCGGGCCGCTTGCCGTGGATCTGGCGGGCGATGAAGGCGACGCCGGTCTCGAGCAGGGCAGCGTCGCGGGCGGTCAGCTGGGCGGCGAAGGGGCCGGCGTCCGCGACGCGGACGCGGCGCAGCATCGGGTGGTCGCGGGCGAAGCAGACGGCGGCGACGAAGGCCTCGGCGACGCCGTCGCGGGGGTCGGCGGCGCCCTCGATTCCGGCCGAGACGGCGGCGAGGAATCGCTGCGTCTCCCGCGTCACCAGCGCCTGCACCAGGTCGTCGCGGCGCGGGAAGCGCCGGTAGGCGGTCATCCGGCCGACCCCGGCGCGGCGCACCACATCCTCGACAGTGAAGCGGCCGAGGCCGGCGGCGCCCGCCTCGGCCACGGCGGCGTCGAGGATGCGTTCGGCGGTGCGGTCGGCGCCCGGCTCCCCCCCGCCGCCGCCCTCGACGGCGCGGGTCACCAGCTCCGCCAGGGTGGCCTCCATCAGGCGACCGCGAGCGGCGCGGCCGGCGCGGCGGGCCGCGCCGGGGCCTCCGCCCGCGCCCGGGCCAGCGCCAGGTAGGGCGGCGTGCCGAAGGCCCAGCGCAGCGAGGCGGCGTCGAGCCGCACGTAGGGCTCGGCGAGGGCGCGGTGCAGCGCCGCCCGGCGGTCGAAGCCGGTCAGCTCCTGCGCCCAGCGGGGCGCCAGGCTCATGCCCGCGTTGACGGCGAAGCTGTGCACGACGCGGTCGATCGCCGCCGGCAGGCGCGGCCCGAAGGGCGCCGTCAGCAGGAAGTCGAAGAACTCCAGCGTCTGCGCGTTGACGGCGAGCCGCGGCCGCATCGCCTCGACGTACTCCTCCAGCTCAACCGCCGTCTCCGGCACCCGATCGGCGCCGCCCATGCGGCCGATCGCCGCCTGCTCGGCCAGGTAGCGGTCGCGCTCGGCCGGCGCCAGCGGCCCGCGGTAGCGCTCGTAGGCGCGCATGATCATCCAGGGGATGCAGGTGTGGACCCAGGCGATCAGCTCGGGGTCGAGCGCCCGGTAGGGGACGCCGTCGGGCCTCGTGCCCTCGATGCGCGAGTGGATGCGCCTGACCCGCTCGATCAGCGCCGTCGCCGCCGCGGTGTTGCCGAAGGTCGTGCCGAGCACGTAGCCGAGCGTGTTGCGCGCCCGCCGGAAGGGGTCCTCCCGGTAGGAGGAGCCGTCCTGCACCCCGGCGATCACCGACGGGTGCAATATCTCCAGCACGATCGCCGCCGTGCCGGCGATCGAAACCGAGGCGAGGTCCCCGTTGACCCGCCAGGAGACGCTTCCAGGTCCGGTCAGGCCGGGGTCCCCGTCCGGCCCCCCGTAGAGCTCCGGGTCGTCGTGCCGCCCGGCCATCTTGTTCATGTTCTCGACGATCCGCCGCCGGATCGGGTTGGTCGCCATGCTCGCCTCCAGGCTGGTGGTAGGAATGAGAGAGTTCTCATACCATTTATCCCATACGGGCCCCCGTCTGTCCAGCCGCCCGGCGAGGACGAGCTTGTCGCGGTCGACTCCTGGAAGAAAGCTGCGAATGCGGCAGCTGCCCCTACCGCCCCACCGCCGCGAAGCTCACCGTCCCGAAGCGCTCCCCCGCGGCGAAGTGCCCTTTGGAGTTGGCGAAGGCTTCGTCGAAGTGGGCGGCGCTCTGGGCGGTGAGGAGCAGCGGCGCTGCGGCGACCGAGATCGTCCGGGTCCCGGGGTCTGAGGAGCGGGTGGCCTGGGAGAGGTCGACGGCGAAGGCGCCGATCCGCCCCGCCTGCCCCGCGTAGGGGGGCGAGGGCCGCACCTCGGCTTCGGCGGAGGCCGAGGAAAGCGAGAGGTCCAGCCACAGCTCGCGCTCGAAGAGCTGCCCGCCGGAGAGCTGCAGGGCTTCGAAGGCCCCGCCTGTGCGCAGGGTGCCCTGCGCGGCGTCGGGGGAGAGGCTTCCCTTGGCGGCGATCGGGAGGGAGAGCAGGGGGCCGGGGGCCAGTTCGGCCGGCGCGATCGGGTTCAGCGAGACGAAGTGGGCCTCCAGCTTGGCCAGCATCGCGGGGTCGGGGGCGAGGGTGGCCCTGCCGCGGGGGAGGATCTCGGTGTAGGCGGGGTTGACGCTGGCCCTGAGGGTGCCGAGCGCCATGCCCTCCCGGAAGGCGCCCCTCAGGCGCAGCTTCTTGGCCAGGCGGGTGGCCGCCTTGGCGGTGAGGGAGAGCCTGGGGGCGACGAAGCGGGTGGCGAAGCCCGCCCGCCTTGCCCTGGGGGGCCGCCTGGCGGCGGCGAGGCGCAGCTGACCGCCGCCCACCTTGGCCTGCAGGGGAGTGCGGTTGGCTTTGGCTTCGATGCGCCGCCAGGGGAGGGTGCGGTTGGCCCTCTCGAAGAGCAGGGTGCCCTGGGTCTTGACCGTGCCCTTGCCGGCCACCGGGTCCACCTTGCCCCCCGCGACGGGGAGGATCAGCCTGCCCTTGCGCAGCTTCGCCCCTCCCCTGGCCCGCAGCTTCACGCCGCCCTGCGCGAGCGTCTTCAGGAAGCGCTTGTCGAAGGCCAGCACGGTGCGGCCCGAGCCGAGGGGGTCGTAGGTGGCTTGGGCGGAAGCGGGGCGAATCGCGGGCGTGAGCACCAGCGCCAAAGCCGCGCCGAGCGCCAGGGCCGGCGTTAGACTGATTCGCATGGCCCCGAGAGCGCTGAGCGGCGACGTCGAGGAGCTGGCGCGGGCGCGGGAGATCCGCCTGCGGAGGGACCGCGAGGCATCGATGAGCGAGCGGCTCGCGCGCCTGCACGCGCTCTGCAAGCAGATGAGCGCGATCAAGGGCACCGCCGTCAGGGCGCCTTGAGCGAGTTCGACCTTCGCGCCCTGCTCGAGGCCCTGGACGAGCACGGCGTGCGCTTCGTCGTCATCGGCGGCGTCGCCGTCGCCGCGCACGGCTTCGTCCGCGGCACGGAGGACCTCGACGTCGTGCCCGACCCCGACCCGGCCAACCTCGAGCGGTTGACGAGGGCGCTGGCCGACCTCGACTCGCGCCTTCCCACCGTCGGCGGCCGGCCTTTCGATCCCGCCGGCGACGCGCCGGTCATCCGGCGCGGGGGCAACGTCACGACCGCGACCAGGTTCGGTGGGCTCGACGTGGTGCAGCGAGCCCAAGGGGTGCCCAGCTATGCCCGGCTCGCCGGCGACGCGGTCGAGAGCGAGCTGCTCGGCGTCCCGGTGCGAGTGTGCTCGCTGGCAAGGCTGCGGGCGATGAAGGAGGCCCAGGGGCGCACCCAGGACCGCCTCGACCTGGAGAACCTGCCCGAGAGCTGAGGCCGGGGAGGCCATCCTCCTCACCCCGCCACCCCGCAGGCCTTCGAGACCGTCGTCGCCACCGAGCCCCGCGCGGCGAAGTCGAAGCTGACCCGGGCCAGGGGGTAGTTGGTGCGCCGCGTCCCCGCCGGCGCCGGGCAGCCGGCGTTGAAGTAGGAGAGCGCTCGGCCCCGGTGGGTGTATTTGCGCCGCAGGGTGAGCTTGATGCGGTCCACGTAGCCCCACTCGCCCAGGGCGCGGGGGAAGGAGGCGCGCAGCTGGGTGCCGTAGGGGCCCTTGCGGATCTTGCGGATCGCGAAGGCGATCGTGAAGGAGGCGTTGAAGGGGTCGCGGGAGTAGATGTGGGCCAGCAGGGCGGGCTTGCCCTTCTGCCTGGCGTTGAAGACGAGCAGGCGGCCCTGGGTGGGGTAGGGCTCCTGGCCGGGCAGGACGATGTGGGCCCAAAAGCGCCCCGAGCCGATCAGCGCCTCCGAGCAGACCCTGAGGGCGCGTTCGGTGGAGGAGGGCTGCACCTGGCCGACGCCGCAGGCGGGCAGGCCCCGCGATTGCAGCAGGCCGTGGCGGTTGACCCGCACGGTCAGCTGCTTCAGCTGGGGGGGAATGCCTCCCTGGGGGTTCTTCAGGGCGCCGGCGACGAAGACGGCGATCGGGGCGGTTCCGGTGCGGGGCAGCTTGTAGGGCTGGATCTGTGAGTGCACGGTGATGCGCAGGCCCCGCTCCTGGATCGTCTCGGCGACGGCGAGGCCGGCCAGGGTCACCGAGAGGGCCAGGGCGGCAGCCCCGGCCCGCTTCAGCCTTGCCTTGCCCATCGCTTCCCTAGCGAGCCCTGGCGCGGTGGGCGGAGCGCTTCGCCTTGCGCCGCTTGGCGCACTGCGCCCGCACCTTGGGGCGGAAGTCGCGGATCTTGCCGTTGTGGGCGTCGAGGGCGACGATCGCGCGGTGGGTTCCCTTGCAGAGGTTGGCGCTGTTCTCGATCAGGCTCCTCTTGCCGCCGGCCATGGTCAGCACGAAGCGCGACACCGGGGCGTCTGGGACCGCCTCGAAGGTGGAGCGGATGCGGCCCTTCAGGGAGTCGATGCGACCGACCAGGTCGATCTCGATGCGGCCCGATTTCAGCGAGGCGACCAGGTCGGGCAGCTTGTGTTCGGAGGAGCGCAGGTAGACGGGGCCTCTGAGCGCTTCGTCGAGGATCGGCGTAAAGGCGACGGCGCGGCCGTAGATCGAGCGCTTGGGGCACGCATCGGCGACGTACTGCACCCTGGTGCAGACGGTGCCGATGTGTTCCTGGTCGAGGAAGGCCGATCTGGGCAGGGTGACCTGGGCCTTTGCCGTGTTGGCGTTGCCCGCGCGGGGGCGGAAGACCGCCCGCAGCTTCGGGTTGCCGCCGCGCTTGGTCTTGCCCAGCAGCCTGAGCGAGAGGCGGGGCCGGTAGCCCAGGGCGGCGCAGTCGGCGGCCTGGAAGCGGGTCGAGACGGTGACCGGTTCGTCGTCGTGGGGGGAGGCGAAGTCCAGGCCCGAGCCGAGCACCGTCGATGCCGTGGAGGTGGGGGCGCAGGAGGTCGGGTTGAGGACGAACTCCGGGCGGTCCACGTAGGCGCGGATGTCGCGCAGCTTGGTCGGGATGCCCTCGATGATGTGGGGCAGGGGGTCTGAGCCGGTGGCGTCGACGAAGACTTCCGCGGTGGCGGGGTCGACCTTGAGCGCGTAGCGGACCACCACCGTGCCGAGGTCGAAGGGGCCGACCTTGGCGGCGGTGATCGCGGCGATGCTCAGGGCGCTGCCGTTATAGGGGCCCGCCAGGTAGACCTTGCCTCCGACGTAGGTCTGCACCGAGCCCACTCCGGCGCCGACCAGGGAGCGGCCCACGTAGGAGGGGGCGGGGCAGGACGGGGAGGTCAGCTCCTCGGCTCCGCTTCTGTGCCTCGCCGCCTCGATCGCGGCGTCGGGGCAGAAGGGGACGCCGGCCAGCTTGCCCGACACCCCGGGCGGCAGCTTGATCGAGAAGTTGGTGAACTGCTGTTCGGCGTCGCTGCGGAAGAGGCGCACGTCGAAGGGGGAGAAGCTGCCCGCGGCGTTGTTGCGGGTGCCGGCGATCAGGCCCGGTTTGAAGGGCGGGATGCCGCCGGTGGGGCAGGGGCTGGCGCCGATGCCGCGGTCGATCGTGAAGGTGGAGATAGAAACCAGCATCCTGCCCGGGTCTGACCAGGGAGTGAAGGTGGCCCTGGTGGTGTAGGTGCCGCATGCCTGCGGCGTCACCAGCGGCGCCCTCGCCCCCTCGCGGAACTTGAAGTCGAAGCTCGAGAACGGGGTCTGGGGCAAATTGTCGAAGGTGGTGGTGATCTGGCCCGTTGCCGGATCGGTCTCCACCCTTCCTGCCGACTTGATCAACACACCGCGCTGCGGTTCTTCGAGAACCATATAGAGGGCAAGCAGCGAACCGAAGGGATTGTCCAATGGCTTGGCGACGAAGACCTCGCCGGGGATCGTCTCCTCCAGCAGCGGCGTCTTCACCTCGACCGTGCCGATCTTCGAGTCGTTGGGACAGCCCGTGGGGTTTTCGGGCAGGAAGCTCAGCGCCGAGTTCGCGTATTGCACCGGGGTGCATACCCCCAGGCCCTCGGCTTGGGAGGGGTTGACGCTCATCCCCGCCGGCAGCTCCACCTTGACCTTCTTGATGTCAGAGGATGCGATACCGGCCGCGTTCTCCAGGCCGGGGTTGGGCACCTCGACGTGGACCGTGAGACCCGAGGGCGTCTCGGTGTCGCGCGTGGTCGGCGTCGCCTCGAGGGTGCCGTGCACGGGGACCACGTCGCAGCCTTCGATGCCGCGCTCTTCTCCCCACTCGGAGGGCAGGCGGGGGAAGCCCGGTGTCTCATGTGTGGCCATCGCGGCTGAGCTCCACCGTGGGTCGAAGAGCTCGGGCAGGCCGTCTGGGCGCTGGGCGCCGGAGTCCTCCCAAGAGTCGATGTGGGCCGCCACGGCCAGACCCTCGCCCGTGCAGGAGGTCGGATTGCGTAGGAATGCGACGGGCTCTTCGGCGCCGGGACAGGTGGGGGCGCCGAGGGCTACTATGCCGGTGCCCGGGCAGTGTCGCTGGCGCCGGTGGCCTTCGTCGCTCGGATCCCCCCAGACCGTCAACTCCGAACCGGTGAAGGCGATGCCCTGTGAGGCATTGCGAACCATCGCGATCAGGTTGTAGTCGGGGCCGGGGCCGAGCTTGAAGTCGATCGCGACCATCGTCTGGATGATCTCGAAGCCAAACCTGGCCGCGAACCCGGGCGGGGGAACCATGTTGTGCACGGAGCGACTGCCGAAAATACCGTTCAGTCCCGCCCCGGGACCGTCGAAGCGAACGTCCGTCGCTCCCACCTGCGAGGCCGCCGGGCAGAACGAGTGGGAAAATTCGCCGAGAAGCTGCTCCACCGAGCAGGTCGGCATCTTCGTCACGTCGCCGACGAAACCCGGCGGCAGCTCGACCACCACGTCGCGCACCATGCCCGTCGGCCACGCTTCGCCGCGGTCAGGGTATTCGGCGGTCGGCACGATGTTGGGGTTGTAGGTCGTTTCGAAATCGAGATAGGTGGTCTGCGAGAAGGGGTGCGCACCTGCCTGCATGTCGGGGGTGCCATCGGTTTTGTCGATCGTGAAGTCGAAGGCGTCGATGCCGAACTGCGGCGTGGAGTCGATCCGCAGCGGGTCGACTGTGGTCGCGCACGGCGTGCCGGGCGGTTCGGTGTCGCACGGGCTGCCATCGGTGCGAGCTGGGCTCGGCGCCGCTTCGGGAGCGAAGTAGAGCTCATAGCGGGCGACGGGGTGCTCGCCTTCGGCCAGGCCTTCGGCCTTGGCCTCGATCAGCAGCTGTCGGTGCGGGGACGCAAGGGGTTTGTAGACATTTCCCGCCTCAGCGTCGTCACCGATCGTGCAGGCGAGCTCGTTGGCCCCCACGATCTTTGGCGCTGCCCCGGGTCCGTCGCCGGTGCAGCTCCATTCGTAGAAGCTGGACACGCCCAAGGCGTGCACTCCCGCCGGCAGGTGGGCCAGCAGGGTCGCCGTGCCTTTCGTCTCTTCGTCGCCGTAGTTGCCGACCGCGATTGCGTAGCGGAAGGTGTCTTCGGGGCCGACGGCCGTCGTGCTGCGCCCATTCAGCTTGAGCACCGGCGATGCCGAGGCAGCGGAAGCTGCCGCTAGAAAACTGGTCGCGAGCAGTGCCAAGGCCAGCAGCGAGGTCAGGGACCGTCCCGTCGCACGCGCCTTCATCGGCCCGCCCTCCGGCCGTGCTTGGCGTATCGCTTGTGCTTCATCTTCCCCTTGGCCCCCCTCTTGCCCTTCTTGCCTCTCTTCTTGGCGACGCAGCGCACCTTGCCCCGTCGCTTGACCCGTCGCTTGGCCTTGGGGCAGCGCCGCTTGCCGGCCTTTGCCTTGCGCGGCGACGCGTTGCCCGCGCCGGCGAAGGCCGAGCTGGCGGGAGTCGGATCGTTGAGCGCCACCGGCGGGGGCTGGCAGGCATCGCCCGCACAGCCGGGCACCGGTGGGGGCGGCTCGGGAAGGCCGCCACCGACACGGGCGTCATAGACGTCGGTCGCCTCGTCGACGTCCCAGCCGGAGAGGGGGTCGCGGGTGGCGAAGAAGACGTCGTCGCCGTCCTCGGAGGCGTTCAGGAAGTAGGTGGGCCGGCCATGCTCCCCGCTGGAAATCAGCTTGAGGTTGCCGTTGTCGGCGTCATAGCGGTAGACGTCGCGCTGGCCGTTGGTGTCTTCGGGCACCAACGTGCTACTGGTGTCGAAGAAGGCGAAGCGGCCGTCGGCGCTGAGCGGGGCGTTGATGGCGTCGGTGGACGAGGATCCGCCCTTACCCTTGCTCGCGTTCACCGAAGCGCTGCTGGTAGAAACACCACCATCGGCCTTGCAGGAGGCGCAGGTAACCTCCCCCCTTTCTCCGTTCGCTTCAGCGTCATAGAGATAGAACTCAACGCAAGGGTGTTGGCTTCCTTCGCATTTCGAGCCATGGTCATGCCCGCCCAAACCGTCTCCGCTGTGGGAGGAGAAGAGCAGGTGCGAGCCATCCGGGGTGGTGCGAGCGTTGAACGCGCCGCCGCTCGAGAGGTTTTCTTGAAGGCCGGCATTGAGTGATCCATCCAGCGTCTGCGCGACAAACCGCATTTCTCCGTCGTGCCAGCGGTAGATACCGCTGTGACCCGAGAGCAAGGCATCCTGACCGGTGACCAGCTGTTTGGAGGCTAGGAAGTAAACCGTTTCGCTGCCGTCTTCGGGGTATTCTCCCAGGGGCCCGATCGCGCCGGCGCAGATCTCGTCGGCGGGTTCCTTGTCGGTGGAGATGCGCGTCAGATTGTGTGGATCGGGGCTCGGCAAATCCGCGTCGTACATGTAGAGATCGCTGCACGAGTCCTCGTCGGCGTCGATCAGCGGCTCGTCGGTCGTGAAGAAGATGCGCGAGCCATCGGCACTGGCGGTCCAAAGGCGCGCGTCCTCTGGAGTGGCGGGAACCGTGCGCTCGGAGGCGTTCAGCTTCTCGGTCCTGGCACCGTCGGTGCGCAGGTAGGCGTCGTCGCCTGCGGTGAAGAGAATGCGCGAGCCGTCGTCCGAGATGGCATAGGAGGAGAAGCTCGTACCCGCGCCCGGCAGGGACTCGCCGGCCGCGACGCAGGCGGGGCCTTCTTCGTCGTCGCAGAAATCGCCCGATGCGGGAATTCGGCCGGCAAGGCGCACGGCGCCATCTGCCCACCCGTACGCCTTCTCTGCGCTCCCGCTCGCCCCTTCGACGAGATTCTGCTTGGACGAGAAGAGGATGTGCTCGAAATCATCGGAGGCTCCGTAGAACTTCGGTTTGTATTCGACGTCTCCGGTACCGAGCGGTGCTTCGGTTTCCTCGCAGAGTGGACAGGCCGTGACGAGGTCGTAGCTTCCTGTCCCCGCCTCACGCAGGTCGGTGCGCAGGAAGAGATTCCGCACGCTGCTCACCGTGGGTGAAACCGGCGATCCAGCGAGCGTCGTCGTCGCGTTGGTGCGAATCAAACCACGGGAGAGGTCGGGGGAAAACTCGCCCTGGTAAAACGAATCGCGCGCAGGCCCCGTGTCGAGCATGCTCTGCGAGTCCTGCAGAGGCGAGATGCCGTGCGCGCGCCAGCCCTCGGGAGTGCGTATCGCCATGTAGTCGGCCGCCACTCCGGTACCCTCGAGCTCGCCGAAGGCGACCAGGGACTTGAAGGCGAAAGCCGGCGCCTGGCCGGGGGACAGTTCGCGGGCAACGCGCGTGCCGCTCCCAACCGCGATCACGTCGCCGCCGTTCTTGTCAACGGGGGAAACCATCTCCCAAGCGCGATCGTCGGGCAGGCCCGGGCCGGTCTGGATCGTGCGGTCGGGGCCGATGGTCGTGCCGGCGCCGTTGCGGGCGATCAGCCGGTAGTGATGGGTGCTCGCCTGCGCCAGGCCACCGATCGAGGCGACAACGGTCTGAGGTGAGGATGCGGTCGGCGGCAGGCTCGCGCAGGGAGTCGAGTTGCCGTAGGCGGCGGTCGCGCCCCACTCGAAGCGGCACTCCTCGATTTCGGACGACTGCGGGTTGACCGTGGCGCGCAACGTGATTGCCGACGATGAGGCGGTGCTAGAAGCGATGCCAATCAGCGGCGGCGCGGGATCGGTAATGAACGGCGCGGGCCCGGCGGTCGCGAACACGCCGAAGGAGTTGGCAGCCCGCAGACGGACGAGGTACTCGGTGTTGGGCTCAAGATCGGTCAGTTGGTATGCCACCAGGCACAGCGGCGGGTTGCCTTCTGGACAGGCGTCCGGTTCTCCCGCGCCGCTGCCGTCTCCGAGCTCGACGTCAGGGTAGAAGGTCCGCTGCCAGGTCGCGCCAGCGTCGGAGCTGTATTCGAAGCGGTAGCCGCTGGAGAAGCCATCGGGCTCGACCGTGCCACTGAGATCTGCCGTGGTCGCCGTGTGGGTGTCGACCGGGTCGATCGAGACGATCGGTGGCGGGACGTCTTCAAGCAGATATCCAGTCGAACCGCCGTTGACGGCGTACATCCGCCCAGCGAAAGAGCCTTCGGTCGATGTGTTGACCGCAATGCCCCAGGGCGTTGCGATCTGACCGCCCGGCGCATGCGTGTCGACGTGGTTACCGGCCGAGTCGAACTCCTCGATGCGGCGCTCTGCGGAGCTGTTGCCGAGCACCGAGACGAACACGTGGTCGTCGCTGTGGGTCGTTGCGATGCCGTAAAACGGCCCGGTGCCCGCGTTGGGGATGGCGAGAACCGAGTCAAAGGCGCCGGATGGAGCGAATTTCTGCACGCGACGATGGTTTGCCTGCTGATCGCTGACGTAGGCGTTCCCGGCGGAATCGGCGGCGACCAGAAGGTTGGTGTTCGAGCCCGCAAACTGCCCGTCGCCGATCGGATCGGACTGGCTCAGGGCCGGAGCAGCCTGGCAGTCGCCGGGCGCGGTGCTGGTGCAGATCTCGAATTCCGCACCGGTGTCGCCTGGTTTCCCGGGGGCGATCACATCCCAGCCCCACGTTCGGACGAATTCGCCTATTGCGGTGAACTTCTGCACCCGACCATTGCCGCTGTCGCTCACGTAGACCCCACCAGAGCCATCCAGAGAGATCGAGGCAGCGTTACCGCCGTTAAGCTGCCCGCCGTTCGCTCCAGGGAGGCCCGCCTGGCACGAAGAACCACAGATTTGGAATTCTTCGGAGCCGTCGTCGACACCCCAGCCCCAAGCTCGTACGAAGGTCCCGGTCGCCGTGAACTGCTGGATGCGAAAGTTCCCGCGGTCGAGGACGTAAACGTCGCCGCTTGACTGGTCGACTGCGACGCCGAGGGGATTGTTGAACTCACCCTCGCCTGTTCCCACCTCCCCGACCTTGCAGTCACCGGCCACAGAGCAGATCTCGGCGTCCCCGCCACCTCCAGCCAGATCGACGTCCCTGCCCCAGGCTTCGATGAAGCTCCCATCGCCGTCGAGGCGCTGAATGCGGTCGTTACTGTCCTCGGCGACGTAGAGGTCGCCTGCGCCGGCGCCACCAGCGCCGGTTACATTTACAGCGATGGCACCGGCCCCGGCGAACTGACCGCCCTGGGCGCCTGCACCGCCAAAGGTGGTTTTCACGACCTTGGTGGCACCAGCCTGCGAGGTCACCAGGGCGAGCGCGGTCAGGAGAGCCGCAAACGCGAGCAGTGCCACGCGCCGGGTGCTGCCTGAGTTTCTCTCAATCCGCTCTCTCATGTTCGCATTCCCTCTCCGTTCGCCAGTGCTCTTAGACTGTGGATCTCCAGCCGACAGACGAGGTGCCCGCGGATTGCGCGGGCACCTCGTCTGTCAGGTCAGGGCCCGGTCACCGCCCAGGTGCCTTTGACGCTTGCCACGCCGCTGGAGAAGAACGAGACGTAGGCTCCGTACTTCGTTGTGCCGCCGATCGGCACGATGGTTCCGTAGAGCGCGGGCGGTGAAGTCACCACCCCCGAGGTTTCTTCGGCATACACGCAGAGGTGGCCGGTGGCCGCTTTCGGTTCAGACAGGCTTCCCGGGCACTCGGCTGGCGGAGTGGCGGCCGGTGCGACGAAATGGCTCGCGGTCAGCTCGCCACCGAGAGCGATTGGGAAGGAGATCTGCGGGCCGACTGGAACGCCTGCGGAGCCGGCGCTGCCGACCCACACTCCCGTCAGCGTTTCCCCGCTGGGCAGAGGTTCGGTGCTGAAGGTCCCGTCGGTGCCGGTGGCGCCTTTCGCTCCGGTCACGCCCATGGCCCCGGTCGCCCCCACGTCGCCTTTGGCGCCCGGAGCGCCGTCTGCGCCCTTGGCCCCGGGGACCCCCTGCGGCCCGGCCGGCCCGGCCGGGCCGGCCTCGCCCTTGGCGCCCTTGGCGCCGCGCGGCCCGCGCGGCCCGCGCTTCGCCTTCTTCTTCTTCTTGGCGCGCTTGGAGGCGTCGGCGAGCTGCTCGCCTCCGCCCGAGTTGGAGGCGGCGTAGGCGCCGCCGAACATGGCGAAGACCAGGGCGATCACCGAGATCACTCCCGGGATGCCGAAGCGGTTGCGTAGCGAGAACATCGAAATCTTTCTCCTTGTCCCGTGAGCCCCTCTGCCTGCCGCTTCCCTTGGCGGCTCTCCGCGAGGCTCGGTTTCCCTGTGGCCCGCTTTCCCTCGGGCTCGGGTCAGAGGATAAAAGATTTGTTTTCTGAATGCAAGGCCTAGTTTCTGGAAAGAAAGTTCAGGGTGCTGGGCCGGCGCGGGAGGCGGCCGGCCTGACCCCGATCAGCAGCGCCATCTCCAGCCACTTCCAGTAACAGTCGACGTCGGCGAAGCCGAGCTGGCGCAGCCAGCCGAGCTGGGTCTCGACGTCGAGCGTGCGGTCGGAGGGGTCCTCGTCCTCGATCGGCTCGCCGATCGAGGCGAAGAAGGCGCGGTGCAGCCGCTCGCTGGGCGAGGCGACGTGCTCGAAGTTGGCGAAGACGCCGCCGGGCTCGAGCAGCTCGAAGGCTTCGCCGTAGAGCGAGCGCTTGCGCTCGTGCTCGAGGTGGTGGATGGCGAAGGAGGAGACGACCGCGTCGAAGCGGCCCAGCGCGGGCAGCGGCGCGGCGAGGTCGTGCTCGACCAGCTCGACCAATTCGGCGCCGGCGAAGCGCTCGCGCGCCGCCGCCAGCATCGGCGCCGAGAAGTCGACCCCGACGCCCCGCATCCCCGGCCGGTCGGCGCGCAGCAGGGCGAGCAGCCGCCCGTCGCCGGTGCCGAGGTCGAGCACCCGCCGCGCCGCGCGCGGCACGTGCTCCAGCAGCACCCCCTCCCCCTCGAGCCGATGCGGAAACCCGTCTGCCCGCTCGAGGTAGCGCCGCACCCTCCCCGCGTCGTCGGTCCACTCCTCGCCGGACATGAGCCGCCAGCGTAGCCAGCGGGCCCGCGGCCCGGTCAGCCAGCCGCGCCCGTCCGGCTCACCCCTGGTTCTGCTCGGCCTGGGCGCGGATGCGCTCCTCCTGCTCGCGCAGCTCCGGCGTGAACTCCTCGCCGAAGTCGTCGGCCTCGAAGACCGGCCGGATCTCGATCTCGCCCGGCTCGTCGTGCGGGTTCGGGCAGCGCTTGATCCACTCCACCGCCTCCTCGAAGGAGCGCACCTGCATCAGCCAGTAGCCGGCGATCAGCTCCTTTGTCTCGGCGAAGGGGCCGTCGATCACGGTCCGCTCGCCGTCGCCGCCGAAGCCGACCCGCACCCCCTTCGAGGAGGGCTGCAGGCCCTCGCCCGCCAGCAGCACGCCGGCCTTGACCATCTCCTCGTTGAACTCGCCCATCGCGGCGAGCAGCTCCTCGCTCGGCATCCTGCCCGCCTCGGAGTCCTCGCTCGCCTTGACGATCGCCATCACCCTCATCTTCCTTCCTCCTTCGCTGTCGCGGGAACCGGCACGTCGCCGGCTCCCCCCTTTCTACCCCAACGACGCGTCCGCCCACAGGGGGGAGAGAACGCACCGCCGGTCACTTGTATGAGCTATGGCAGCGCAAAACGACCGCAGCCGCCGCGATTCGACGCGCGACCGGCGGCTGTGGGCCCTGGTGGAGCACCAGCACGGCGTCGTGGCGCGGCGCCAGCTGCTTGCGGAGGGATTGACGCCCGGGGCGATCGGCTGGCGCATCCGAACCGGCCGCCTGCACCCGGTCGAGCGAGGCGTGTACGCGGTCGGCCGGCGGCGCCTCGGCCGGCACGGACGCTGGATGGCGGCGGTGCTCGCCGGCGGGCCGGGAACGGTGCTCAGCCACGGCAGCGCGGCAGCGCTGTGGGGCTTCGGCGGGGAGGCGCCGGGCCGGGTGGAGATCTCCACCCCGGCGGATCGGCGCTGCCGCCGGACCAGGATCCACGCCCACCGGCGCTACGCCCTACGACCAGACGAGATCGCCGTCCGCGAGCGGATACCGGTGACCGATCCGGTTCGCACGCTGATCGACGAGGCGACGCGGCTGCGGCCGATGCAGGTCGAGCGCGCCGTGAACGAGGCCGACAAGCTCGAGCTGATCGATCCGGAGGCCCTCCGCGCGGCGCTCGAGCGCTATCCCGGGACGCCGGGCGTCGCGCCGCTACGGCGCCTGCTCGATCGCCACACCTTCCGGCTGAGCGACTCCGACCTGGAGCTGCTCTTCCGGCCGCTGGCCCGCGGCGCCGGCCTGCCCGTGCCCGAAACCAAAGCGTGGGTCAACGGCTACGAGGTCGACTTCTTCTGGCCTGAGCTCGGCCTCGTCGTCGAGACCGACGGCCTGCGCTATCACCGCACCCCGTCCCAGCAGACGCGAGCGCTGCGACGCGACCAGGCCCACATCGCGGCTGGCATGTGGCCGCTGCGCTTCTCCCACTGGCAGGTCAAGCACGAACCCACCCGTGTCCGCCAGGTGCTGCGCGACACGGCGGCGCGTGTCGAAGCGAGGGCCGGTCACTTGTCGCTGCCATAGCGACGACAAGTGACCGGTGGCCGCCGGGCCCTCGGCGCGCGGCGGGCTCAGTTGTCGACGCCGGAATCGACGCGATCGGCGCAGCCGAGCAGGGCGAGCACGCGCGGGTCGTCGAGGCGCTCGGCGCAGAGCTGCGCCTCGATCTCCGCGCCGGCCCGCGAGGGCACCGCGACGAGGCGGATGCCGGCCGCCCGCACGGCCTCGGCGCCGATCGCCGAATCCTCGAAGGCGATCGCCGCGGCCGGGTCGACGGAGAGCCGGAAGCAGGCCTCCAGGTAGACGTCGGGGGCTGGCTTGGCCGCGGGCACCGCCTCGGGGGTGACCAGCTCGGCGAAGAGCGCCCGCGCCCCGGCCGCGCTCAGCACGCTCTCGACGACCGGTAGGGGCGCGTTGCTGGCGACGGCTAGACGCAGCCGCCCCTGCAGCACGGCGAGCAGCTCCGCCGCTCCGGGCAACAGGACGTGCGGCTGCGCCTGGACCTCCGCTTCCAGGGCGCGCTGGACCGCCCGGGCGGAGACAGCCTGCCCGAGCGCGCCCGTCAGCCGCTCGGCCGCGAGCTCGACGGAGGCCCCGTCGAGCGCGGCGAGCGGCAGCTCCTCCAGCGAGCGCCCCACCCGCGCTGCGACAGCGCCGTAGGCGGCATGCCAGCAGGCCTCGGTGTCGACGAGCAGCCCGTCGCAGTCGAAGATCGCCGCCCGGACGGGCCAGGCCTCCATCAGGAGTCGGCGCTCGCCGCCGGACGCTCCGTCTCGCGGCCACCGGGCTCAGTCGCGGCGCCCTCCGGCAGCTCCGCCGGCTCGCCGCGACCGGTCACCGACTGCCTGAACTCGCGGATCCCCCGACCGGTCGAGCGACCCAGCTCCGGCAGGCGCTTGGGCCCGAAGACCAGCAGCGCCACCACGACCAGGATTCCCAGCTCCAGCGGTCCCACGCTTGGCATCGTCAGCTCCCCCTCGCTCCGATTTGACTTGGCTTGTAGATCAGCTCGCGAACCGTCGCCGGCAGGCCGGCCAGGCCCCGCGGCGCGATCAGCACGACGGCGATCAGCAGCAGGCCGAGCAGCAGCTGCCAGCTCTCCTGCAGGCGCTCGCTGAGGAAGTTCTCGCCGAGCTTGATCGCGATCACGCCCAGCGCCGGGCCGAAGAGCAACCCCGGCCCGCCGACGGCGACCCAGATCAGCGCCTGGACGGAGAAGATCACGCCCGCGAGTTCGGCCGAGACGAAGCCCGAGGACCCCGCGTAGAGCGCCCCGGCGAGCCCGGCGAGCCCGCAGGAGACGGCGAACCCGGCGGCGCGCAGGCGCTGGACCGGGACGCCGAGCGCCTCCAGCCGCACCGGGTCGTCGCCAGAGGCGCGCCAGAGGCGACCGAAGCGGCTCGAGCGGAAGCGCCAGTAGCAGACGTAGACGGCCGCGACCCAGGTCAGGTTGAAGAGGTAGACGGCGCTCTGGCTGTCGGGCGATATCTCCCGCGTGAAGGGTGGGATGCCCGAGAGCCCGTTGCTGCCGCCGATCGCCGGGAGGCTGAGGAAGACGGTCGCGGCGACGACGCCGACGCCGAGCGTGATCAGCGGCGCGTAGATCTCGGCCGAGCCGGTGCGGAAGACGGCGGCGCCAACCAGCCACCCGACCAGGCCGCAGGCGAGGACGGCGAGCGGGAAGGCGAGCACCGGGACGCCCGCCACCGCCGGCGCCGAGAGGGCATCGACAACCTCGTCGAAGGTCGAGCTGCCGCCGCCGGCCACGCCGAGCAACTCGTAGTTGACCCCGGTCGTGTCCGCCGCCGGGCCCTTCAGCAGCAGGCCGGCGACGTAGCCCCCGCCGGCGAAGAAGGCCCCCTGCCCGAAGGAGACGATGCGGTTCTCCCCCCAGAGCAGGTCGATGCCGATCGCGAGCAGGACCAGCGGCAGCCAGAGGGCGAGCAGGCCGATCGAGTAATCGGAGAGGAAGAGGGGCAGCGCGAGGGCGACGGCGAGCAGGGCCAGCGCCACGCCCCCGTCGCGGAGGAGCCGCCTGCTCCGCACCCGCTCAGACACGGGCCGGCAGCAGGGAGTCGCGCCGCAGCGCGACGATGGCCAGGGCGAGGCTCCAGACGACGACCTGGGCGAGCAGGTCGTCGACCGGGACGGCCACCGCGGCGGTGAGGAGGCCGATCGCGACCGCCCACGTCGCCAGCCCCCGGATGTCGCCGAGCCCGGCGAGGACGACGACGAGGAAGGCGCCGACCAGGTAGGTGGTCCCCATCCCCGGATAGACGGAGTTGAGCGGCGCGATCAGGGCTCCGGCGAGCCCCGCCGCGGCCGCCCCCAGCGCGAAGGTGGCCGCGTTGACCGGCGAGATGTCGATGCCGAGACACTGGGCGATCTCGGCGTCCGCGGTTGCCGTGCGCACCCGCAGGCCGAAGCTGGAGCGGACGAGCCAGACGGCGACGAGCGCCGTTGCGAGCGCCGCGAAGACGATCAGCGCCAGCCGCCACGCCGGCAGCTCGGCGCCGAAGCCGAGCGGCACCGACGCGGTCAGCGGCAAGCCGACGAAGCGCAGGTCCGGGCCCTCGACCATCAGCACCAGCTGGCGGATCACCAGGGCGAGGCCGAAGGTGCCGAGCATCGACTTGACCGGCTCGTGGTAGAGCCAGCGGATCAGCGCCCGGTCGGCGAGCAGGCCGATCGCGCCGACGAGCAGCGGGGCGAGGAGGATCGCCCCCCACGGCGAGAGCGCCCCCGAGAGCAGCACCATCACGTAGGCGCCGAGCATCACGAACTCGCCGTGGGCGAGGTTGACCACGCCCATGACGCCGTAGACGACCGAGAGCCCGAGCGCGCTCAGCAGCAGCACCGCGCCGATGCTGAGCCCCTGCGCGACGATCTGAACCAGGGTCGCCATCGCCGGCCGCCGCCGCTCAGGTCTCCCGGCGCGGGCAGGTCGGGATCTTCGACGCCGGCACGATCGACTTCGGGAACGGTTCGGGGTCGATCTCCCCGAAGTCCTCGATCACGTCGTAGAGGGCTTCCGAGTTGGCCCGGCCCAGGTACATGTGGTGGGTGCTGTGGTTGTCGCCGACCACGTTGACCCGGCCCTCGCCCGGCGCGCTCGAGCCGACCCCCGGGAAGGCGCTGAGGATCGCCTCGGGCGTCGCTTCGCCGCCCTTCTCGATCGCCTCGGCGACCAGCTTCACCGAGTTGTAGCTGGCCTGCACCGGCATGTTGGTGGGCTGCTTGGAGCCGTACTTGCGCTTGTAGCGGGCGACGAACTTCCTGTTCTCGGGCGTCTCCATGGTCTGGAAGTAGGAGCTGGGGAAGTAGTGGCCCTCGGCGACCGCGCCCCCCATCGCCGCCAGCTCCTGCTCGGTGGTGATGCCGGACATGATCGGCATCGTCTCCGGGTCCAGGCCGGCGGCGCGGTACTGCTTGTAGAAGGCGGGGATGCCGGCGCCGACCAGGGTGCACCAGATGACGTCCGGCTTCGCCGCCGCAATCGAGCTGATCGCCGATCCGAATTCGGTCTGCTCGAGCGGGAAGTAGCGGTCGGCGACGATCTCGGCGCCCTGCTTTTCGGCCAGCTCCTTGACGATCGCGTTGTAGGTCTGCGGGCCGACGTAGTTGGACCCGACCATGTAGATGCGCTTGCCGAGGTTCTTCACCATCCACTCGGTCGCGTCGGTGAGATGCTGGTTCGCCACCAGCGAGGAGTAGATGACGTTGGTCGAGCACTCCAGCCCCTCGTAGAAGGTCGGGTAGACGAGGACCGCGTCGGCTCCCTCGTAGACGGGCAGGACCGCCTTGCGCGAGGCCGAGGAATAGCAGCCGACCGTCGCCGCGACCTCGTCCTCGTCGACCAGCTTGCGCGCCTTCTGCACGACCAAGGAGAAGTCGGAGGCGTAGTCCTCGACCACCGGTTCGATCCGGCGGCCGCCGATCCCCCCCGCCCGGTTGATCTCGTCGACCGCCAGCAGCGCCGCGTTGTGCATCGACGTCTCGGCGATCGAGAGGACGCCCGAGAGCGAGAAGAGGACGCCGAGCTTGATCGGGCCCTCGCCGTCGTCGCTCCCCCCGGCGCTGCCGGCGGCGGTCGTCTTGCCGTCGCTGCCGCAGGCCGCCAGGAACGTGCCGGCGGCCGAGAGGGCCAGCGCGGTGCCCCCTGCCTTGGTCAGTATCTCTCGCCTCGTCGTCTCGTTGCCGCTCATGCTGTGGCGCCTGCCTTCTCTGGTCGTGTGTTTGGTCGTTCGGGATCGGCTTCGCGAAGCTCGGAGACCGGCCTCGCCCGCGCGGAGGGCGCGCCCGGTCGCAGCGGCACCACCTGGCCGCAGATCTCCTCGACCACCCAGTGGTGCTGCTCGGCGAGGACAACCGTCAGGCCGCTGGAGCGGAGGCCGCGCAGCGCCTCGACCGTCTCGTCGACGAGGGCTGGGGAGAGGCCCTCGGTGGGCTCGTCGAGGAAGAGCACCCGGGGTCGGCGCAGCAGCGCTCGCGCGATCGCCACCTGCTGCTGCTGACCGCCGGAGAGCACCCCGGCCGGGCGGTCGAGCAGCTCCCCCAGCCCCGGGAAGAGCTCGAACGGGTCGACGGCGGGGCCGTCGGAGGGCGGGCTGAGCACGGCCGCCCGGAGGTTCTCGGCGACGGTCAGGCCGACGAGCAGCCGTCGGCCCTGGGGAACCAGCGCAAGGCCGCGCTCGGCGCGCCGGAAGGTCGGCAGCCCGGTCAGGTCCACACCGAAGGAGCGGACCTCGCCCTCGGTGCGGAGCAGGCCGAGGACGCCCTCGATCAGGGTCGTCTTGCCGGCCCCGTTGCGGCCGACGATGCCGAGCGCCTCTCCCCGGCGCAGCTCGAGCTCGGCGTCGCGGACGACCCGGGCGCCGTCGCGGAAGACGGTCACCCGGACCGAGAGGGCGGGGCCGGTCGCCGCGGCGGTCACGAGCGGGCCTTCCCGAGGTAGGCGGCGCGAACCACCGGGTTCGCCTCGATCTCGGTGAAGGTCCCGGTAAACAGCAGCCGGCCCTCGTGCAGGAAGGAGACACGGTCGGCGGCCTGGGCGACGAAGTCGAGGTCGTGCTCGACGACGAGGAAGGTGGTCTCGCCGGCACGGGCGCGGAGCCGCTTGGCGAACTCGGCCCGGTCCTCCTGCGTCATCCCCGCGGTCGGCTCGTCGAGGACGGCGAGCGTCGGGTCGCCCGCCAGCACCATCTGTAGCTCCAGCCACTGCCGCCAGCCGTGGCTGAGCCGCTCGGCCGGGGTCGGGCCGAGCTCGGCGAGGGCCGCGCCGATCCCGTTCGGCTCGAAGCGCCGGCTGGCCAGCTCGATGTTCTGGCGCGCGTCGAGCCGCGGGAAGACCCGCGGCACCTGGAACTTGCGGGCGATGCCGAGGCGGGCGCGCCGCCACGGCGAGCCGGCCAGCCGGCGGCCACGGTACTCGACCGTGCCGGCGCTGGCGCCGACGTGACCGGTGATCGCGTTGGCGAGCGTCGTCTTGCCGGCGCCGTTGGGGCCGATCAGGAAGTGGACCTCGCCGGCGCGAAGCTCCAGCGAGACGCGGTCGAGGACGCGGACGTCGCCGAAGGCGACGTCGAGGCTGTCGCAGCGCAGCAGCATCGGCTAGGCGACCCCCGCGCGCAGGGCGTCCCGCAGGTCGACGCCGGTGCGCTCCCATTCCAGCTCGCGCCCGACCCACTCCTCGGCGAGCCGGCCTTCGCTGTAGAGGCTGGCCATCGCCAGCGTGACCAGGCCGTTGGAGCCGTTGCGGCGCTCGACCGCGGGTCCGCCCCAGGTTTCGGGGCTGAGGGCAACGTCGACGTCGGTGGGGCGCCGGCCCGAGGCGGCGTCGAGCAGCGACTCCAGCTCCTCGCGGGTAACCTCGCAGGCGAAGACGTCCTGGCAAACCCCCTCGCCGACGAAGGGAATGGCGCGCATCACGTCGGCCTCGCTGACCGGACCGGCCTCGATGTAGGCGAAGGCGCCGTCGATCGGCGCCTGCATCGTCTGCAGCTGCTGCGGGAAGACGAGCGAGACGTCGGCCTCGCCCAGCCGCGCGAGGCCGCGGGCCATCGCCTCGACCAGCGAGTTGGAGTGGTGGGGCTTGACGACGAGCGGCTCGGCCGCCTCGCCGACGATCTCGGCCGCGAGGGCGGCGTGGACGCCGCTGCCAGCGCCGTCCCAGTCCTCGTCGGCCGCGAGCATCACGCCCTTCACCGTCCAGCTCCCGTCCGCGGCGCGGTCGAGCACCCCGACCTCGGCGCCGAAGGCCCAGGGCTGTGCGAAGGGCAGGCCGCCGAGCGCCCCCATGTGGCGGCCGAGGCTGTGGCCGGCGATAACGGCGTCGACGTCGCCGGCGATCGCGGCGCAGAAGCGCTCCATGCGCGCGAGGTCGTTGCGCAACGGCCCCGCGACGGTCGTCGTCCAGTCGACGCCGTCGTGGATCGCGACGAGGACGACGTCGGCGCCGTCCTCGCGCAGCCGGCGAGCCAGCGGCGCGATCGTCTCCACCGGGTCGGGCTGGTGCCGGGCGAGCCCGTCGTTGAACTGGCCGAGGCCCGGATGGGTGAGCCCGATCACGCCGACCTGGTAGGGGCCGGCGGGGAGCACCGCGTGCGAGGGCAGCCCGATCTCGTAGTTGGCGGCGAGCAGCGGGAAGCCCGGCTGGGCGCTCCAGCGGCGCAGGTGCCGCTCGCCCCAGTCGAACTCGTGGTTGCCGATCGCGGCGACGTCGATGCCGAGCTCGGCGACGGCGGCGAAGCCGAAGGTCCCGTCCGAGGCGGGCGCCAGCGGACCGCCCTGCGCGAAGTCGCCGTCGTCGACCCAGAGCGAGGCCGGCACCTCCTCGCGCAGGCGCGTGACCGCGTTGACCAGCGACCTCGCCCCGGGCTGGGACCCGTAGGAGGTGGGCCGGGCGAAGTAGGAGCCGTAGAAGTCGTTGGTGGTGATGATCCGCAGGTCGGTCACAGCCGGGGTCTCCTTTCTCGATCTCAGAGCTGGGTTTCCGCGTAGAACTCGTCGAGCACCGCTTGCGCCTTCGCCGTGCGCCGCGGGTTGCGCAGCGCCAGCGCCACGTAGATCGCGTCGAAGACGGCGAGATGGGCGAAGCGGCTCGCCATCGCCTCGACCCGAACCGAGACCGCGGCGCCGCCCGCGACGAGCACGTGCTGGGCCGACTTGGCCAGGGCCGAGCGGGCGAAGCTGGTTATCGCCGTCGTCGTCGCCCCCGCCTTGGCCGCCGCCTGGACCGGCTTGATCGAGTCCGGGGTGGCGCCGGTGTGGCTGATCGCGAGGCAGGCGTCCCCCTTCCCAAGCTGGCTGCAGCGCAGCAGCTGTGCCGAGCCACCCTGTGGCGCCTCGGCCGGCAGCCCGATCGAGGAGAGGCGGTAGGCGGCGTCGTCGGCGACGAAGTAGGACGGCGTCGCCCCGACGACGACGATCGCGCCCGCCGCGTCGAGCGCCTCGACGACTGCCTCCAGCGCACCGAGGTCGAGCGTCGCGCGGACGTCCTCGATCGCGGCGCCGGTGGAGCGAACCACATCGCCCACGACGTCACCGACCGGCGAGGCCTTGGTCAGCTTGCCGGGCCGATCGACGACCAGGCTCTCGGCCTCGAGGGCCTGCGAGAGCTCGAACTTGAGGTGCTGGAAGCCCGAGAAGCCGAGCTTCTTGCAGCAGTGGATGACGGTCGCGTCGGAGACGTCCGCGGTCGCGGCGAGCTCCGCGACGGACTGCTTAAGCACCCGGTCGGGGCGCTCGAGAATCGCCCGCGCCACCGCCGCGTCGCTGCGGCGAAGCGAGGGGAGGAGGCTGCGGATGCGGGCCAGGACGGGCTCGGACCCGACAGCGTGAAGTCTCTGCGGCTGCGGCTGCGGCTGGGGTTTCGACATGGGCGCCACCTTCGCGCTCTCCTCGCCTTAGCAAGTGAATTTGTTGTTAACCACGGAAGAATAAATTCACTTGCTAACGTCGCGGCCGTGAAGTCGCTCTCGATCCTCTTCGTCGGCGACGTCGTCGGGGCCGCGGGGCGGGCCACCTTCGACGCCGCGATCCCGGCCCTGCGCCGGGAGCTCGGCTTCGACCTGGCGATCGTCAACTGCGAGAACTCCGCCGACAGCGGCCAGGGGATCTCCCGGGCGGGCGCCGCGCAGCTGCTCGCGGCGGGCGCCGACGCGCTGACCACCGGCAACCACGCCTTCGACGGGCCGGAGTCGGTCGACGTGCTCGAGAGCGACGCGCCGGTGGTGCGTCCGCTCAACTTCCGCTCCCACCTGCCCGGCCGAGGGCAGCTCGTGGTCGAGCGCAGCGGAGTGCGAGTGGGGATTCTCAACCTGGCGAGCGCCGAGCTGGCACGGGTCGAGTCCTCTCCCCTGCTAGCGGTCGAGCGGGCCCTCGCCGCGCTCGAGCGCCGGGGCGCGACGACGACCCTGATCGACGTCCACGGCGCCTGGCCGGCCGAGAAGCGCGCCCTCGCCCACCGCGTCGACGGCCGCGCCTGCGCCGTCGTCGGCACGCACACCCACGTGCCGACCGCCGACGCCCAGGTACTCCCCGGCGCCACCGCCTTCATCGCCGATGTCGGCATGACCGGCGCCGCCGACTCGCTGATCGGCTTCGACCACGGTCCCTTCGTCGACAACCTCCTCCACGGCGGCCCCGAGCCGAGCGCCGCGACCGGCCCGACCGGTGTCCTGATGGGCGTGCTGATCCGTGCCGAGGGCCAGACCGCCCACTCGATCGAGCGCATCGAGCGCCCCGTCTCCCTCGCCGCCGACGCGCCGCCCACAGGGGGGAGAAAACGCACCGCCGGTCACTTGTCGCTGCCATAGCGACGACAAGTGACCGGTGGCCGCCGGGTCGTCGGCGCGCGGGCGGGCTCAGCGGATTCGCTTGCGCAGGGGCGTGCGCCAGGAGTCGAACTCGCAGTTGGCGAGGCGGTCGCTGCCGCCGCCCTCGATGCAGCGGTCGAAGCCGCCGCGCCCGTCGAGCACGTCGTCGCCGCCGCGCCCGAGCAGGGTGTTGGCCTGGTCGTTGCCGATCAGGACGTCGGGGCCGGGAGAGCCCTCGATCTTCTCGACGCTGTCGGTGATCCGGCCGGCGTTGCAGCTGCCGACCTCGGGGTCGAGGACGGCGCCGCCGATCGTCGCCTTGGCATGGATGCCGCCGTTGCGGATGCGGGCGAAGGAGGCGCTGTCGTTCTCTCCCGGACCGCCGTCGAAGAGGTCGCCGTCGCAGGGCTGGCCGCCGATCAGCAGGTCGTCGCCGGGCCCGCCGAGCATCCGCGCGGCGCCGCTGTCGCGGCGCGGGTGGAAGATGTTGACCCCGTAGAGCACGTCGTCCCCGCCGCCGCCTTCGAGCGTGTCGGGGTCGCGGTCGTCGCCGCCGTAGATCGTGTCGCCGCCGCTACCGCCGCGCAGCGTGTCCGCGCCCGGGCCGCCGTCGATCGTCGCCGGCACGCTCGCCGGCACGCTCTCGGCGACCGTGAAGACGTCGTCGTCACCGCGCATGGAGGCGAGGATCTCGGTGGCGGCGCCGACGCACTGCACCAGGTTCGCCGCCGAGTCGCGGCTGCACGGGTCCGAGCCCGGGTCGCCGAGCCGCACGGCGACCCCGCCGCCGACGCCCTGGACGAGATAGCCGCCGCCCTCGAAGTCGACCGTGACGGCGTCGGGGCCCTCGCTGCCGGTGACGATCAGGCTGGCGGCGCCCGTGATCGCGCGGTACAGCTCGACCGCGGTGCCGCCGCCGCCCGCCGAGGGCCCGCAGGAGACCTCCTCGACGAAGGGGCCCGAGCAGGCGTCGCCGCCGGGGCCGCCGAAGGCGCGGTCGTCCGCGCCCACCGCGATCAGCCGATCCTCGCCGGGGCCGCCGTCGAGGCGGTTGGCGCTCGCCGCGTCGCCGCTCAGGGTGTCGTCCCCGGAGCCGCCCAGCACGTCCTCGATCCCGCGCAGCCGCTCCCCCTCCGCGCCGCTGACCGCGCCGCTGCCGAGATCGGCGGAGATCGGCCCGCCGACGCCCTTGTAGGAGGCGATGTCGTGGGCGCCGGGACCGCCGTCGATGCGGTCGTTGCCGACGCCGCCGAAGACGGTGTCGCCGTCGCCCGGGCCGCCGTCGAGAGTGTCGTCGCCGGCGCCGCCGTCCAGGTGGTCGCCGTCGCCGGGGCCGCCGTCGATCTCGTCGTTGCCGGTCTCGCCGGTGAGTCGATCGGTGCCCCCGCCGCCGAAGAGGTCGTCGGAGCCGCGCCCTCCGAGGATCGTGTCGTCGCCCCCCTGGCCGTAGATCGTGTCGTTGCCTCGCCCGCCGAAGGCGGTGTCGTCTCCCCCACCGGCGCAGATCGTGTCGTTGCCGCCCATCCCGTAGATCCTGCTGGCGCCAGGGCCGGCGACGATCACGTCGTGGGCCTTGGTGCCGACGATCCTCGGCGCGTTGGAGACGATCGTCGCCCGCTTGCCGGCGCAGCTGGGCTTGGCGTGGCCGACACTCGGCACGAGCAGGGCGAGGCAGGCTGCCGAGGTCAGGACGAGGGCTGCGTGCCCTCCTCCAAGTGTGGCTGAGGTCTGTCTCGCGATTGCCCGCACGGCGTGGGGACACCGCCGGCGCCACCTGGCGCGCGGCGGGGTCACTCCACGAATCGGCCGCACCTGGCCGAGCTTGAGCTCTCGCCACCCGACTGGACGGTCGACCGATTCGCCGAGCTGGCCCGCGCGGGCTTCGCGTCCGGACCTGAATGCAAACTAGATTCATTCTCATTAGTCTCTGCGACTCCTGACACTGCCAGCACGAAAGGAACGATCCTTGCTCGACCCCTTCCAGCTCCCCTTCGTCCAGCGGGGTCTGATCGAGGTGCTGATCCTGGCGATCCCGGCCGGGTTGCTCGGCACCTGGATCGTGCTGCGCGGCCTCGCCTTCTTCTCGCACGCGGTCGGCACCGCCACCTTTCCGGGCCTGGTGCTCGCCGACGGGCTCGGCTTCGCCGCTCCCCTGGGCGCCTTCGCCGCGGCGGTCGCCTTCGCCGCGGGCGCGACGGCGCTGCGCGGACGGCGCAGCGGCCAGGACGCCGTCGTCGCCCTGGTCCTCGTCGGTTGCCTCGCCGCCGGCGTGATCCTCGCCAGCGACGTGTTCGGCTCGGGCTCCAACATCGAGACCCTGCTCTTCGGCAGCCTGCTGCTCGTCGACGGGGGCGACCTGGCGCTCGCCGCGAGCGCGGCGCTCGCCACGCTCGTGGCGAGCGTCCTGATCGGCCAGCACTGGCTCGGCGCGGGCTTCGACCCCGCGCTCGCCGATTCGAGCGGATCGCGCTCGCGGCGCTTCGACGCCGTGCTGCTCGGCCTTCTCGCGCTGGCGATGGTCGCGGCCCTGACCGTGGTCGGGGCGCTGCTCGTCACCGCCCTCTTCGTGGTCCCCGCGATCACCGCGCGGCTGCTGACGGATCGGCTGCTGAAGTGGCAGCTGCTCAGCGTCGGGCTCGTCGCCCTGGAGGGGACGGCGGGGCTCTGGCTCTCGGTCAAGACCAACGCCCCGCCGGGGGCGACGATCGCCTGCGTCGCCGGCGCGACCTTCGCGGTCGTGGCCGGCGCCCGCGCCCTCGCCCGGGTTCGGCGGGGAGCGGCGGCCGCGGCGGCGCTCGGCGCGGCGGCTCTGCTCGGCGCCGGGTGCGGCAGCGAGTCCGGCGGCGCCGACGGCCAGGTGAGGGTCGTCGCGACGACCACCCAGGTCGCCGACTTCGTGCGCGAGGTCGGCGGCGAAGCGGTCGAGGTGACGCAGATCCTCCAGCCCAACAGCGATCCGCACGACTACGAGCCGCGGCCCGCCGACGTCGAAGCCGTCGCCGGCGCCGAGCTGGTCTTCGTCAGCGGGCGGGGGCTCGACGATTGGGCCGAGGAGCTGGTCTCCGACAGCGGCGGCGACGCCCGCGTCGTCGACCTCGGCGCGACCGCGCCGGTTCGCCTGGAGGGCGAGGGGCACGAGCACGGGGGCGAGGGAGAGGACCAGCACGCCGCCGAGGAGATCGGGCACGAGCACGGCCCCGAGGGGGAGTCCGAGCTGGACCCCCACTGGTGGCACGACCCACGCAACGTCGCGGCGGCGGTGCCGGGGATCGAGGACGCGCTGGCGGCGGCCGACCCCTCCCGCGGCGCCGCGTTCGCGCGCAACGCGGACGCCTACCTCGCGGAGGCGAAGGCGCTCGACGCCGGGATCGCCCGGTGCATCGAATCGGTGCCGGCGTCCCGGCGCAAGCTGGTCACCGACCACGACGCCTTCGGCTACTTCGCGGGCCGCTACGGGATCGAGGTGGTCGGCGCGGCGATCCCTTCCCAGACGACCCAGGCCCAACCCTCGGCCAGGGACCTGAGCGAGCTGGCACGAGCGATCGAAGCCGAGGACGTCAGGGCGGTCTTCCCCGAGAGCTCGCTCAGCGCCGACGTGGCCGAGGCGATCGCCCGTCAGACCGGCGCCTCGGCCGAGCACACGCTCTACGGCGACGCCCTCGGACCCGAGGGCTCGGATGGCGACACCTACCTGCGGATGATGGCGGCGAACGCCGACGCCGTCGTCCGCGGCTTCACCGGCGGGAAGCGCGGATGCGAGCCGAGCCCCTGATCGAGGCGAGCGCCCTCGCGGTCGGCTACGACGGCGTGGCGGCGATCTCCGGCGTCACCTTCTCGCTCGCGGCGGGCGAGCGGATGGCGCTGCTCGGCCCCAACGGCGGCGGCAAGACGACGCTGCTGCGGGCGCTGCTCGGCGAGCTGCGCCCGCTCGCCGGCGAGCTTCGCGTGGGGGCGCGCTGCGCCAGCCTGCCGCAAACCGAGCGCTCCCGCCTCGACTACCCCGTCTCGGCGCTCGACGTGGCGACGATGGGCGCCCTCTCCCGGCTGCCCTGGTGGCGGCGGCCGGGCCGGCGCGAGCGTGAGGCCGGGTTGGACGCGCTGCGGCGGGTCGGCCTCGGCGGGCTCGCCCGCGAAACCTTCGGCAGGCTCTCCGGCGGTCAGCGCCAGCGGGTGCTGATCGCCCGCAGCCTCGTGCAGGACGCGCAGGTGCTGCTGCTGGACGAGCCCTTCTCGGGGCTCGACCGGCCCAGCTCCGAAGGCCTGGAAAGCCTGATCGAGGACCTGGCCGGGGAGGGACGCGGGGTGGCGATCGCCACCCACGACCTCGAGCAGGCGCGCCGCTGGGACAGCGTCCTCTGCCTCAACCGCACCCAGGTCGCGGTCGGCGCGCCCGAGGAGGTGCTCGACCTCGAGGCTCTCGAAGCCACCTACGGCGGCGCGATCGTCGAGCTGCCCGGCTCGCGGGGTCGCGCGATCCTGCCTCCCCACCACCACTGAGATGCTCGAGCCCCTGCAGGACGAGTTCATGCGCCGCGCCGTCGTCGAGGCGACCCTGATCGGCGTCGCCGGCGGAGCGCTCGGCTGCTGGGTAGTCCTCTACCGCCTCTCCTACGCCGCCGAGTCGCTCGCCCACTCGATCTTCCCGGGCCTCGTCCTCGCCGCGCTCGCCGGCGTCCCGCTGCTGCTGGGCGCCGCCCCCGGCATCGTCCTCGCCGCCCTGGCGATCGTCCTCGCCTCCCGGGTGCCCGGCGTCGGCCGCGAGGTGGCGATCGGCGTCGTCGTCACCACGCTGTTCGGGCTCGGCGCGCTGCTGGCGCTCTCGGCCGACTCGCCGCCCGGCCTGGGGGAGATCCTCTTCGGCGACATCCTCGGCCCGACCGACGCCGACCTGGCCGCCGCGGCCGTGCTCGCCCTGGCGGTCGCGTCATGCCTGCCGGCCCTGCACGGACGGTTGCTGGCGGGAGGCTTCGACCGCGGCGCGGCGCGCTCGCTGGGCGCCGCGCCCGGCGCCGTCGAAGCGGCGCTGCTCGTCCTGCTGGCGGCGGCGATCGTCGTCGCCGTGCAGGGACTCGGCAACCTGCTCGCGGTCGCGGTCTTCGTCGGCCCGGCGGCGACCGCGCGCCAGCTGACCGAGCGGGTCGCGCCGATGATCGCGCTTTCCGTCGCGATCGCGGTGCTCGCCGGCATCGCCGGCCTCTACCTCTCCTACTACGCGGGTACGGCGGCGGGCGCCTCGATCGCCCTGGCGATCGTCGCCCTCTACCTGCTGGCGCTGCCGCTCGGCCGCCTCGTCTCCGCCCGCCTCGGGAAGCGGCCCCCCGCCGCGGCTACGATCGGCTGATGGCGACCGCGAAGGACACGGCCTGGGAGGAGCACGCGCTGGCGGCGCTCGGCGGGGCGGGCTACCGGCGCGGCGGCGCCCGCACCGCCGTCGTCGAGGCGCTCGCGGGTCACGACTGCGCCGTCACGGCGCTGGCGCTGGAGGAGGAGCTGCGCGGTCGCGACGCCTCGGTCGGCCGGGCCAGCGTCTACCGCGCGCTGGATGTGCTGGAGGAGCTGGCGCTCGTGCAGCGCTTCGAGATCGAGCGCGGCCTGGCGGCCTACGAGCGGGTCAGCCCGGACGGGCACCATCACCACCACGCGATCTGCCGCCGCTGCGGGCGCATGGAGCCCTTCGAGGATCGCGACCTCGAGCGGGCGATCGCCCAGGTCGCCGACGAAGTCGACTTCGAGGTCGCCGAGCACGACGTCGTCCTGCGCGGCCTCTGCGAGAGCTGCGCGAGCTAGCGGTCCGTCAAGGTAGCCTGTCTCCGATGTCGAGCGGTGGGCAGGTCCGATCCGCACGCTTGCGATGATCGGATCGAGGCAAGTCATGGCGGCCGGACTCGCCCTGCTGGGATCGGCGTTCATCGCCCAGGCGGCGGCCGCGCCGCGCGGCGATCCGGAAGCGCCGCGCTGCCAGGGGCGAGCAGCGACGATCGTGGGCAGCGAGGAAGGCGACGTGCTGCATGGCACGCCCCGGCCCGACGTGATCTGGGGCGGGCGGGGCGAGGACGTCATCCACGGCCTCGGCGGCAACGACGTGATCTGCGGCGGACGGGGCGAGGACACGATCGACGGAGGTCGCGGCAACGACCGCATCTTCGGCGGGCCGCGCGACGATCGGCTCTACGGCGGCCACGGGGACGACCAGATCCTCGGCGGCGGCGGCGATGACTTCATCCACGGCGGCCTCGGCATCGACGTGCTCCGCGGCGGACGGGGCGACGACACGATCGACGGCGGCTACGGTTGGGACGTCCTCGATGGCGGCAGGGGCGGGGATACCGTCTCCTTCGCCTCCGCGGTGAGGAGCAACCACGAGGGGGGTGGGGTGCGCGTCTCGCTGCGGGCGGGCCGCGCCACCGGCGACGGCCGCGACCGCCTGCGCCGCTTCGAGAACGTCGTCGGCTCCGCCCTCGACGACGTGCTGATCGGCAAGGGCCGGCGCGGCCGCCTCCACGGCGGGCCGGGCGAGGACCGCTGCCGCGGCGTCCCGCGCGCCCATCGCATCTCCTGCGGGCGGAGGGGGCGCTCGCGGGCGCCGGTCGAGGTTCGCTTCGACACCGACGCCCCCGACCCGCGGGCCGCCGGGATCGTCGTCGTCGGGGGTGGCCGCGACGACGACGTCTCGCTCGCCTTCGACCCCGACGGCGCCCTGCTCTCGATCACGGCCAAGAGCGGGATCGCGGTTCACGACGGCTGCCGGCGCCCGGGAGGGGCCCTGAACGAGGCCGTCTGCCCGCTGGGCGAGAAACCGCGCTGGCTGACGGTCGACCTCGGCCCCGGCGACGACCGCTTCCGGGCGGTCGGCTCGCTGCGGGGGGTGGGTGAGGTCAGGATCGCCGGCGGCCCCGGCGACGACGTGCTGCGCGGCGGCGGCGAGGACTCGCTGCTGGAGGGCGGGCCCGGCGTCGATCGCATCTACGGCGGCGGCGGCTCGGACGCCCTCGTCGCCGGCCGGACGGGCGGCCCCGACTTCCTCTTCGGCGGCCCGGACGGCAACCTGCTCGCCTCGGGCCCGCCCTGCGCCGGGGGGAGGATCGTCGGCGGCTCTGGAGCCGACAACGTCTCCTTCGCCGAGCTGTCGATCCAGCCCGGCGTCCTGGTCGCCTCGCTGCGGCGCGGCGTCGCCTACGTCAGGGGGATTCGCAACTGCCGCCCGGTTCGCATCGACCGCTCGGTCGAGAACCTGGAGGGCTCCTTCGGGCCCGACGTCTTGATTGGCGACGGCCGCGCCAACAACCTCCTCGGCCAGCCCGGCGCCGACCGCTTCTACGGCGGCGGCGGCGATGACTTCGTCGACACCCGCGACGGCGGTCGGGACATCCACATCCAGTGCGGCCCCCGGGGCGGCGGCCGCGGGCTGGCGCTGATCGACCGGCGCGATCCCCGCCCGCGCAACTGCGGCCGCGTCCGGTTGGGCCAGCCGATCCCCGGCCTGCCGAAGTAGCCGCCAGCGGGACGATCGCCCGGAGATCTCGGCCAGGGCGGTGGCCGCGAGGGCGGCCCGGGCCGTTGTTCGTCCGGGTGGCGCTGCCAGCCGTGCCCACAGGTCAGGCAGGAGATGAAGATCTCCCTGCCGCGGCGCTCGGCCTTCAGCTGCTCGCGCGCCGACTCTCCACACTCGGGGCAGACGATCCGGATCATCCGCGCTCACTCGACACCGAGATCGGGTCCCTGTCCTTCGCGATCGCGGCGAGCCGCTCGCCGAGTGCGTCGCGCTCCGCGCTCGCCCCCCGTTCGCGTTCGAGGAAGCGCCGCAGGTCGAGCTCGTCGCGGAAGGCGGCGAGCATCTCGCCGTCGGCGCGGAAGAGCGCCTCGCCGCTGGGCCAGGCGCGGATCGCCGTGGCCAGCTCGCGCGCGGCGCGGCGGGCGAGCTTGAAGGGCAGCGGCTCGAGGCGCAGCTCGACCCCGAACTCGGCCCGCATCCGCTCGGCGACCGCCTCGAACTGCAGCTCGCCGAGGCCGGCGAGGATCGACTCGGGGTGGTCGGGGTCGCGGCGCAGGACCTGGATCAGCCCCTCGCCGTCGAGCTGGCGCAGGCCGCGCTCGAACTGCTTGTGGCGCTCGCCGCGCGCGTTGCGGGCGACGGCGAAGCGAACCGGGTCCAGGCGCGGCGCCGGCGGGAAGGTCACCGGCCGCTCGGCGTAGACGGTGTCGCCGACCCGCAGGTCGGCGGCGTTGACGACGCCGATCACCTCGCCGGGCCAGGCCTGCTCGAGGGTCGAGCGCTCGCGGCCGAAGATCTGCTGCGGATAGTTCAGCGCCAGCTCGCGGCCGCTGCGGGCGTTGGTCACCCGCATGCCGCGCTCGAAGCGGCCCGAGCAGATGCGCAGGTAGACGAGGTTGTCGCGGTGGCGCGGGTCCATGTTCGCCTGCACCTTGAAGGCGAAGCCCGCGAAGGGATCGGTCAGTGGGCGCTCGACGCCTTCGGCGTCGCGGAGTGGCCGCGGCGGCGGCGTCAGCTCGGCGATCGCCTCCAGGAGCATCCGCACGCCGAAGTTCCAGGAGGCCGAGCCGAACAGCACGGCCGCCTGTTCTCCGGCCTGGAAGAGCTCGAGGTCGAAGCCGATCGAGGCCGCCTCGACCAGCTCCAGCTCCTCGCGGGCGCGCCGGTAGACCTCGCCCTCCTCGCGCTCGGCCGCCACGTCGGTCAGGCGCTGCTCGCTGCCCGCCGTCGCTCCGTGGGCGGTGCGCTCGAAGCGCAGGAAGGCGCCCTCGCGGCGCTCGATCAGGCCGCGCAGCTCGCCCGGCTCGCCGACCGGCCAGTCGAGCGGCGCCGCCGGCAGCCCCACCCCGGCCTCGATCGAGTCGAGCAGCCCCAGCGGCTCGAGGCCGGGCCGGTCGCACTTGTTGACGAAGACGAGCAGCGGCATGCGGCGCTCGCGCGCCACCTCCAGCAGGCGGGCGGTCTGGCGCTCGATCCCGCGCGAGGCGTCGAGCAGCACCACCGCGCAGTCCGCGGCGCTCATCACCCGCAGCGTGTCCTCGGAGAAGTCGTGGTGGCCGGGGGTGTCGAGCAGTGTCATCTCCAGGCCGTCGTGGGGGAACTGCAGCGCGGTGGCGGTGATCGAGATGCCGCGGCGGCGCTCGAAGTCCATCCAGTCCGAGGTCGTCTGGCTCTGGCCGGAGCGGGCCTTGACCGAGCCGGCGCGCTCGAGCGCGCCCGCGTAGAGCAGCAGCTTCTCGGTGGTGGTGGTCTTGCCGGCGTCGGGGTGGGAGACGATCGCGAAGGTGCGCCGGCGCGCGGCCTGCGCTGCGATGTCCCCCACGCCCGCTCCGACGGCGGGCGTCGAGGCCATCGATCAATCGCCGCCCTCTGCCTCGTTGCGGATCTGGCGGGCGAAGCGCTCGGCGTTGCGCAACTGCTTGCGCAGCTCGGCGCAGCGCTCGCTCGCCAGGATCGCGAAGCGCTCCAGGCGCTCGCGCGCCTCGGCGCGCTTGCGGGCGTTGGTCGTCGTGCGCAGCTCGTTGCGGGCCCCCAGCAGCGCCCGCATCTCCTCGATCAAGAGGCCGAGCGGCTTCATCTGCTTGATCAGCCGCAGCTGCTCCAGGTGCTCGTCGCCGTAGAGGCGAAAGCCCCCCTCGGTGCGGGCGGGGGCGGGAAGCAGGCCCACCTCCTCGTAGTAGCGCACCGTGCGCAGCGAGAGGCCCACCTCCTCGGCGACGTCGCCGATCCGCAGCAGCCCCTCCCCGAAGGGTTGCCTTTCCTCTCTTGCCGAGCTCATAGCGGTTCGAATAGCCTACAGTGACGTAAGGGTAATGATCGCAAGGAGCTTGGCTTGAAAGACATCGGCAGGGCCCGCGGCCCGGCGGCTCGTGGCGCGTTCGAGCCGACCGAGCTGATCGACTGCACCCGATGAGCGACTCCAAGCTTCGCGTCCTGCCGCTCGGCGGCCTCGGCGAGATCGGCAAGAACATGACCGTGGTCGAGTACGGCGGGCGGATCGTCGTCGTCGACGCCGGCGTGCGCTTCCCGACCGCGGAGATGCACGGCATCGACCTCGTCCTGCCCGACTTCACCTACCTGCAGGAGCGCGCCGAGCGGATCGAGGCGATCGTGATCACGCACGGGCACGAGGACCACCTCGGCGCCCTGCCCTGGGTGCTGCGGCGGCTGGGCGAGGACGCCGTGCCAGTCGTCTATGGGCGGCGGCTCACGGTCGCGATGGCGAAGTCGAAGCTGGCCGAGCACAAGCTGAGCACGCCGGTCAAGCAGCTCGACCCCGGCAGGGTGGTGAAGGCGGGGCCGTTCGGGATCGAGCTGGTCCACATGACGCACTCGATCCCCGACGCGGCGGCGGTGGCTCTGAGCACCGAGCTGGGGACGGTCCTCTTCACCGGCGACTACCGCTTCGACCAGACGCCGGTCGACGGCAAGCCGGCGGACATAGCGCGGCTGGTGCGCCTCGGCGAGGAGGGGCTGCTGGCGCTCTGCGGCGACTCGACCAACGCCGACCGCGCCGGCTTCGCCCCCTCGGAGTCCGACGTGGGGCCGGCCCTGCACGACGTCTTCGCCCGCTGCGAGGGGCGGATCGTGGTGACCAGCTTCGCCTCCAACATCCACCGCGTCCAGCAGGCGATCGACGCCGCCGACGCGCTGGGGCGCCGGGTGGCGCTGCTCGGCCGCTCGATGGTCAAGAACGTCGGCATCGGCCGCGACCTCGGCCACATCAAGGTGCCGAAGGGAATGCTGGTCGAGCCGCAGCAGATCGGCAATGTCCCCGACCCCGAGCTGGTCATCGTCACCACCGGCTCACAGGGCGAGCCGTTGGCGGCGCTGCGCCGCATGGCCCACCGCGAGCACCGCCAGGTGCGCCTGCACGCCGGCGACACCGTCGTCTTCTCCGCCACCCCGATTCCCGGCAATGAGCGCGCGATCAACGACACGATCGACCGCCTCTTCAAGATCGGCTGCGACGTGATCACCGCCCGCGACGCCCCGATCCACACCTCCGGGCACGGTCACCGCGAGGAGATGAAGCTGATGCTCAACCTGACCCGGCCGCGCTACCTGATGCCGGTCCACGGCGACCACAAGCGCATCCGCCTGCACGCCGAGATGGGCGAAGCGCTCGGCATCGCCGCCGAGAACATCTTCCGCGGCGACAACGGACTGCCGCTCGAGATCGACTCCGACGGCGCCCGCTTCGGCGAGCGCGAGCGGGCGGGGATGTTCTTCGTCGACGGGATCGAGCTCGGCGACCCGACCGAGAGCGCGATGCGCGACCGCCGGGCGCTCTCGGCGGACGGGATCGTCTTCGTCGTCGCGACGATCTCCGCCGACGAGGGCGACACCCTGGCCGAGCACGAGATCGTCCTGCGCGGCGTGCCCCTGGGCGAGGACGAAGGGGCCCTCCTCGCCGAGGTCAGGGAAGCGATCGAGGACTCGCTCGACCGCGCCGCCGACGACGACGTCCACGCGGTCGAGCTGATCGAGAAGATCCTCCACGACAACCTCGCCGAGTTCCTCTACAAGCGCCTGCGCCGGCGGCCGATGATCCTGCCGGTGGTCGTCGAGGTCTGAGCGGGACGTGGTGTCGCGCGGCAATCCGACACTTACGTCACGTAAGGTTGTGGACCGAAACTTGCCGGCCGGGAAGCGGTTGCGACAGTTGCACGCGATGCGACGCATACGAAACAGCTGGACCCTGGTGGCGCTCGCCGCCCTGCTCGCCGCCCTGGCGGCCCCGCCGGCCGCCGGCGGGGCGATCCCGCCCCCCTACACCGGCGGCGAGCGGCCCAGCTTCGTCGTCATCCAGACCGACGACCAGACGCTCGACAGCGTCTATGAGACCTTCCGCGCCTTCCCGGGCGCGCCGGCGACGAGGACGATGCCGAACACGCTCGACCTGATCGGCAAACGGGGGATGACCTTCAACCGCTACTACGTCCCCTACCCGCTCTGCTGCCCCTCGCGGGTCAGCCTGCTCACCGGCCGCTACTCGCACAACAACAGCGTGCGCGGCAACAACCCGCCCAACGGCGGCTACACCGGCTTCTCCTTCCGCGGCGCCGCCAGCCACAACATCGCCACCTGGCTGCAGGGCGCCGGCTACCGCACCGTCCACGTCGGCAAGGTGATGAACGGCTACGGCCAGGAGCCGTTCAGCAACGGCACCGAGGTGCCGCCCGGCTGGAGCTCCTGGTACGGCGTGGTCAACGAGGACCAGACGCACTACTTCTACGGCTACACGCTGAACGTCAACGGGCAGCTGCAGGGGCCGTTCGGCAGCTCGGGCAGCTGGGAGACGCGCGAATACGACATCCGCGACGAGTTCGGCTGTCCCTTCGCCGCGCTCGAACGGCCCTGCTTCCACGTCACCGACCAGCTCTCCAACATCGCTCGCGGCGAGCTGCTCGCGACGCCGCCGGAGCAGCCCTTCTACCTGCAGCTCGACTTCACCGCGCCGCACGGCGACTTCCGCCGCCCCGCCGGGCCCGAGCCGGCGTCGCGCCACTACGACTGGTTCAAGGGCGCGCGCCTGCCCCACGACCGCTCCGAAGGGCTCGACGAGGGCAACGTCTCCGACAAGCCGCGCTTCATCCGCGACGCCCCCCACCTCACCCCGACCGAGAAGCGCATCTACCGCATCTACTACCAGAAGCAGCTCGACTCGCTGCGCTCGGTCGACGACGGCGTGAAGCTGGTCCTCGACACGCTAGGCGGCCTGGGGCGCCTGCGCAACACCTACGTCATCTTCATCTCCGACAACGGCTTCTTCTTCGGCGAGCACCGCCTGCTCGGCGGCAAGTTCCTCGCCTACGAGCAGGCCACCCACATGCCCTTCCTGATCCGCGGGCCGGGGATCAAGCCCGGCGGCGAAACCGGCGAGCTGGCGGCGAACATCGACATCGCCCCGACCCTGCTCGACCTCGCCGACGTGGAACCGACGAAGAGCGTCGACGGCAGCTCGCTGGTCCCCTACCTGGAAGACGAAGAGCTGCGCAGCCGCCGCCCGATCCTCTTCGAGTCCTTCGTGCAGACCAACGACATCGAGAACAACGGCGAAATCGCCAGCAGCAGCCGAGGCCGCGGCGCCGGGGCCTCGAGCGCCCCGCGGGCGACGGCCTCGCTGCTGGCGCCGCCCAAGGACTACGCCGGGATCCGCCTCGGCCCCTACAAGTACATCGCCTGGCCGAGCGGCGAGAAGGAGCTCTACAACATCACCCGCGACCCCTACGAGCTCAACTCGCTGCACAAGGTCCCCAACTTCTTCCCGATCCGCAACTTCCTGCACCGCCAGATGAAGCGGCTGATCGACTGCGTCGGGCGCGAGTGTCGTGAGGTGACCCCGAAAATGCCGCTGACGCGCAAGGAGTTCCAGCGTTTCCAGGCCAAGAAGCGCAAGGAAATCCGCGAAAAGGAACGCGAGCGGGAAAGGAACCGCCGCGAGAAAGAACGCGGCCGCCGCTAACGCGTGACGCCCTTCTCTTCCAGTTCGTCGTAATCGGTGAGGCTGTCAAGCACTTGGCGCCAGAGACGCGACAGGCGGCACCTGAAATCCCGGGTGCCGCGTCCGGCAACGTCGGCCCGCTTCTGGCAAGCGAAAGGGCAAGCCTGGGTAGGACGCAGGGAGGCGGAGTAGCAGCGCTACTTCGCCGACCGAGGACGCCGCCAGGCGCAGGCTCGCAGCGTCCCGGATGATGTCGTACAGAACGAGGCGAACGTTGGCTGACGCGCCGCTAGCCCCGTACCGCCTGGTAGGCGAGCGCGCCGGCGCCGGCGCCGATTGCCGGCCCGGCGAGGTAGATCCAGAAGTCGGCCCACTGGCCGCTGGCGAGCGCCGGGCCGAAGGAGCGAGCGGGGTTCATCGACGCCCCGGTCACGGCCCCGCCGAAGAGCGCGTCGAGGCCCACGGTGCCGCCGATAGCGATCGCCGCGGCGGCTCCGACGGCCCGGGTGTCGGTGGCGACGGCCATGATCACGAACATCAGGAGGGCGGTCATCAGCGCCTCGTAGAGCAGGGCGCTGCCGGGGGCGACACTGGGGACGGTCGCGCCGAGGTCGGCGGGCGCCGCGGGCCAGACCGCGAGCAGGGCGAGCGCGGCGAGCGCGGCGCCGGCGAGCTGTGCGCCTATGTAGGCGAATGCCTCCCTAGCCGGAAAGTGCCTCGTCGCCGCGAAGGCCAGCGTCACCGCCGGGTTGATGTGGGCGCCCGAGAGGTGCCCGGTGGCGTAGACCATCGCCATGATCGCGAGCCCGAAGACGAGCGCGACGCCGACCGCGCCGAGAGCGCCGTCGTTGACGGCGTCCGAGACGATCGCCCCGCAGCCGGCGAAGACGAGCGCGAAGGCGGCGAGGCCCTCCGCCGCGGCGCGGCGGGCGAGGCTCGGCGCCACTAGCGGGGAACCAGCTCGGTGAGCAGGGTGTCGACGCGGGCGAGGATCTCCTCGCGGATCGCCCGCACCGCCTCGATGTCCTTGCCCGCCGGGTCCTCCAGCTCCCAGTCCTCGTAGCGCTTGCCGGGGTAGATCGGGCAGGCGTCGCCGCAGCCCATCGTGATCACCACGTCGGCCGCGCGGACGACCTCGTCGCTGAGCGGCTTGGGGAACTCGGTCGCCAGGTCGATGCCGACCTCGGCCATCGCCTCGATCGCGACCGGGTTGATCTCGTCGGCCGGCGCAGAGCCGGCGGTGCGCACGTGGACCCGCCCCTCGGCGAGCTTGGCGAGCAGGCCGGCGGCCATCTGGCTGCGCCCGGCGTTGTGGACGCAGACGAAGAGGACCTCGGGCACCTCCTTGGCGAGCTTGCCCTCGCTCTGGGCGAGCGCCTGCAGCCGCTCTCGGGCGTAGCGCCCGGAGAGCAGCGGCACGTACTCCTCCAGGCGCGACTCGGCGAAGCGCCGCGCCGACTCCTCGAGGTAGCGCCCCACCGTCTCGGCGGAGAAGACGCCGGCGAACTCTTCGGAGAGCTCCTTGGCGGTGTGGGAGAGACGCTCCTGGGTCTGAGGGGTGAACGCGGCCACGCGCTGCCTGCCTTTCCGCCGATCGAGGTGGTTGCGACGCCAAGTTATTACATAGATATATGTACGTCAAATAGATGTGCTTCAATGTAGGCTGTGGCCACCGAGCTGGAGCTGACCCCCAAGCGGAAGCGCCCCGCGGGCGAGCCCTGCTGCGAGCCGGTCGTCTATCCCGACGTGGAGCGCGAGGGGGCCCAGCGGATGGCGGAGATCGCCAAGGCGCTCGGCGATCCGATCCGCCTGCAGCTGGTCGACGTGCTGCGAAAGCACGCCGGCAAGGTCTGCGTCTGCGAGCTGGTGCCCCTCTTCGACCTCTCCCAGCCGACCGTCTCCCATCACCTGAAGGTGCTGCGCGACGCCGGCATCGTCGCCTCCGAGCGTCAGGGCCTCTGGGCCTACTACTACGTGATCCCCGATTCCCTCGAGGAGCTCTCCGCATGGCTGAGCTGACCGATTCCGCCGTCGGCGCGGCCTCGGCCTGCTGCGCTCCCGAGCAGCAGGCCGACTGCTGCGAGCCCTCCGAGAAGGCGGAATGCTGCGAGGCCGAGGGCTCCAGCTGCGGCTGCACGGGTCTGCTTGACGATCTCGCCGATGTCGCGGCGCCGGGCTCGACGATTGAGCCGAGCGAGCGCCGAGCTCATCTCGATCCGTCCCGTGCCGCAAGGTTGCCGCACGCGCCCATATCGGCCAGACCGGGTAGTTGTCGCCCATGAGCGGAGCGCAGGTGGGTCGATTCGCATTCTGGGTTGCGGTTGTCAGCCTTGGGCTTGCCTTCGCCGCATGCAGCCTCGACGAGCAGGCGCAGCCGGCCCCCGCCTCGGAGGCGGTGATCCACGGTGTCTTCCCCGCCTTCGATCCGGACCAGGCTCGCTACGTGTCGCGCTGTGGGCGCGGCGGGCCACGGGTACGGGTCGAGGCCGAGGCGTCCGCAAGGGTCGCCGTCGGCGCTCAGCCTCCGCGTGCCGGAGGGATCATGGCCGACCCCGGCGCCGAGCCGGGCGCCGACTTCCCGATCGCCGTCCGCGAAGGAGACGATCGCCGCATCTACCGGGTGCGCTGCCTGCCGGCGGACTTCCCCGCCTGGCGCTTTCGCAGCTACGGGGAAACGGGTCCGGGCCTGTTCGTCGTGGCCTTCAAGCCCTCCCGCCTCTCGCGCCCCTGGCTGGTCGTCTTCGACCACGAAGGGGCTCCCCGCTGGTGGTTCAACCCGCCCACTCGCGTTCTCTGGGGACAGATTCTCGGCAACGGAACCGTGGCCTGGGCGCGTTCCTACGGCGACGGCTACGGGCTGGACCGCCGCATGGCGCACGAGGTCCGCTCGCTCTCGGGCGAGCGGCTACGGCTGGTCAGGACGCGCGGGCCGATCGTCGACGGGCACGAGCTGCGCGAGCTGCCGGGCGGCCGCTTCCTGCTCGCCTCCTACGCGCCCGAAGCAAAGAACCTCGCCTCGGTGGGCGGTCCGAGAGGGGCGGCGATCGTCTCCGCCGAGATTCAGGAGATCGACCGTCGCGGCAGGGTCCTGTGGCGCTGGCGCTCACGCGGGCGGATCGCCCTCGCGGAGACCGGCCGCTGGTGGCGCAACGTGCTCGCCAACCCGCGCCGGAGGCTGCAGGGACGCCCCGCCTTCGATCCGGTCCACATCAACTCGATCGAGCCGCATGGGGACGAGCTGGTCATCTCCACCCGCCACACCGACGCGATCTACGGGATCGACCGCGGCAGCGGCGAGATCGCCTGGAAGCTGGGCGGCACCGAGACGGCGGAGTCGTTGCGAATCGTCGGCGATCCGGCGGTCAGGCCCTTCGGCGGGCAGCACGACGCCCGCATCGCCGCCGACGGGACGCTCAGCGTCTACGACAACGGCAAGGCTCGCCCGCGACGCCCGCGCGTCGCCTTCTACCGGCTCGAGTCGGATCGGGGCCGGGCGCTCTACCGGGGCCAGCTCAACGATCCGACGGTGCGCAAAAGCCATTGCTGCGGCTCGGCACGACAGCTTCCCGGCGGCGGCTGGCTGGTCAGCTGGGGGGACAACCCCCTCGTCACCGCGTTTGACGCCGACGAGCGGATTGGCTTCCGGCTGACGCTCGCCGCCTCGACGTTCCGCGCCGTCCCCTCCCCGCCTGGGGCGGTGAGCCTCGCCGACCTCGATCGCGGCATGGAGACGATGGAGGCGAGTGGGCTCAGCCGGGGGAAAGTTGGTTGCGGTCGTAGTTGTTCCCGCTGAGCGGGAACAACTACGACCGCAAGGCGAGTCCAGGGCGAGTGTCGCTGTCGCGGCGGCGAGGCGCCTCATCTGGCGGTCCCCTTCAGCTTGAGCCGTCCCCGCAGCAGCGTCGTCGTGCCGTCGACTGCGGTCGCCCGCGCCCCGATCTTCAACTTCCAGGTTCCCCTCCTGCCGGACAGCAACCGCTTGCCGGCCCTGGTCAGCTTCATCGTCAGGACCCGGTTCGAGGCGGCGCCCCGCCAGCGGCCCCGGGCAACCGTCCTGGCGCCCCGCTTGGCGCTGGCGGAAACCTTGGCGCAGCCACCTGGGCACACGACGCGACCGAGGCGGAACCTCGCTCCGGCGAGCGCCGCGCGCTTGCGGAACCTGGCCCTCGCTCGCTTGGCGGCGTGCGTAGCCGCCGGCGACGCCGTCGCCTGCGCGGTCGGCTGCGCCGGCGCGGCGGCGCCACAATCGGCGTTGCCGCCGCTGACGGGCTGGGCGTCGCCGGAGTCGGGCAGGATCGTCAGCCACAGCTTCGCCACTTCGCCGCCGTCGCCGGGCTGGTCGAGCGCGACCGCGACTTTCTTCGAAGCGTCGCTGTAGGGGTTGCCGTAGACGTCGCTGTGCTGGTTGATCACCGCCGCGTACTGCTCGCAGGTGGGGAACGGCGAGAGCGAGAGGCGGGCGTCGCCGAAGGCGGGCTGGTTGAAGCCGTGCGGGCAGTAGCTGCCCTGCGCGTCGACGATCGGGTCGTGGCAGAAGGAGAGCGCGTCGTTGCCGTAGCGGCCGTTCCAGAAGCCGGCGCTGAAGCCGGCCAGCAGGTCGCGGCGGATCGCCCCTTCGACGTCGTTCGGGGTGTTGCCGCCGGTGTAGACGTCTTCGATCAGCGCGCCGCCGCCGATCGCGATCTGCGGCGGCGCGCCGCCGCTCGGGTTGGTCGTCCCGTGCAGGACGATCGAGCCGTCGGCGGCGAAGGTGCCCGAGTACTGCGTGGTCGTGAACGGGGTGCCGAAGAAGGCCGTGCGCAGGGCGATCGTCTCGCCCGCCATCGAGCGCACGTAGTCGCCCAGGTCCGGGTAGGCGGTCGAGTGCAGGGGCGAGAGCACACGCAGGATGTCGCCGCCGGGGTCGCGCACCGTCGCCTGCGGGCCGCCGGGAATCTCCTGCAGCGCCGCGAAGATCGTCTCCGAGTTGGCGGCGCCGACGGTTTCCAGGAGGCCGCCGGAGCCGTCGAGGGTGTCGAGGCGCATGCCGATCGCGAACTGGTCGACCGCGGTCAGGTTGGCGACGTCTTCGGCCGCCGGGGTGACCGTCATCTCGGCCCAGTCGAAGCGGGTCGGCGAGTCGAACGGCACCCCTTCCTGGACGCCCGCCCCGTAGGAGATGTAGACCCGGCCGGAGATCAGCTGGTCGATCGTCATCGCGCCGCCGGGGATTTCGCTCAGCTTCCGCGGTTCGTCCTCGGCGACCCCGGGCACGTCGTAGGCGCCGTTGGCGACGACCGTGACGAAGACTTCGTCGTCTTCGCGGCCGCTTTCGTTGACGATCTCGAACTGCAACGCGCTGGCGGGCGGCGCCAGGAGGAGCGTGGAGAGCGCGGCGGCCACGATCGCTCCCCACAGCGCCCCCATCCGACTCATTCCAGCGAGGTCCACGCCGCCCCATCGGCCGGCGGCAACTCCAGCTTGAGCGCTGAAGGCGGCTTCCCCCGCCCAGGTGAAGACGACGCGATCCGAGTCAATCGGGCCGCACCTGCTACGGTCCCCGGCGTCGGTCGCCACCAGGGTGACCGAGAGAACCCGTCCTTTGCTGCGTCTTCACGCGTCCGGGGTCGTTGGATCTCCCCTCGCATCGAAGGAGTCGCAGCCCTATGTCCAAGCAGTCATTCGCCGATCTCGGCGTGTCCAACCCCGTGCTGTCCGCCCTCCGGGAGCGCGGCATCGAGCAGCCGTTCGCCGTCCAGCGTCTCGTCATCGAGGACGTCCTCGCCGGCCGCGACGTGCTCGCCCAGTCCCCGACCGGGTCGGGCAAGACGCTGGCCTTCGGGGTGCCGCTGGTCGACCGCATCGCGGCCGAGTCGCAGCGACCGGCCGGCCTCGTGCTGGCGCCGACGCGGGAGCTTGCCTGCCAGATCGTCGACGAGCTCGACGAGATCGCCCACGCCCGGGGGCTCTCGGTAGCCGCGGTCTACGGCGGCGTCGGCATCCAGGCGCAGGCGCGCCGGGCGGCCCGCGCCCACATCGTCGTCGCCACCCCCGGCCGGCTGGAGGACCTGCTCCAGCGCGGCGAGCTGACCCTGCGCCACGTCCAGGCGCTCGTGCTCGACGAGGCCGACCGGATGCTCGACATGGGCTTCAAGCCCGCCGTCGACCGGATCGTCAAGCAGACCCCCGCCGACCGCCAGACGCTGTTCTTCTCGGCGACGCTCGACGGCGCGCCGGGCAAGGTCGCCCGCTCCTACACGCGTGACGCCCGTCGCCACGTGCACGCGCCGAAGGCCGAGCGCCGCGCCGACGTCGAGCACCGCTTCGTCCACCTGGACCACGCCGAAAAGGTGGCGACCCTGGTCCGCGAGCTCGACCAGGTCGAACGCGGTCGCACGCTGGTCTTCGTCCGCACCAAGCGCGGCGCCGACCGCCTGGTCACGCGGATCGGCAAGCAGGGCATCAGGGCGGTGGCGATGCACGGCAACAAGTCCCAGTCCCAGCGCCGCCGCGCGCTCGCCGACTTCGAGTCCGGCCGCATCGACACGCTGATCGCGACCGATGTCGCCGCGCGCGGAATCGACGTGCCCGACGTCACCCACGTCTACAACTTCGACGCGCCCGAGGACCGCGACGCCTACGTGCACCGGATCGGCCGCACCGGCCGCGCCGGCGCCACCGGCACAGGCGTCAGCTTCGTCGTCGCCGACCAGGCGCGCGACGTGCGCCTGATCGCCGAAGACCTGGGCCTGCACGGCGAGTTCGAGCGGGGCGCCCCGCGGGGCGAGCGCCGCGGAGCCACCCGGCCCGCCACCGCGCCCTCCTCCCGTCCCCGCCGCCGTCGGCGCAGGCGGGCGCGAGCTGGCGTCGCTTAGCGCCTCGAAGTGGCTCCCGTCGGTCGGTGGCGTAGGTCGACTCGCGCGTAGCCGTCCAGCCAGCAGCGCAGCCTCCCAGCTCAGCGGCAGGACCTCGACCACACAGTTGCTCTCCCGTCCTCAGTGGTGGTGTCCGCGTCCTCGCGCGGTCTGCCAGGAGGCTCAGGTGATCTTGCCCGGTCGCGCGTGCCAGCGCCGCAGCCGGTTGGCGTTGCCAACCACGGAGAGCGAGCTGGCGGTCATCGCCGCGGCGGCGATCATCGGGCTCAACTGCAGGCCGACGAAGGGGTAGAGAAGCCCGGCCGCGATCGGGATGCCGAGCGTGTTGTAGCCGAAGGCGAAGCCGAGGTTCTGGCGGATGTTTCGCATCGTCGCGCCGCTCAGCGAGAGCGCCAGCGGCACGCCGCGCAGCTCGCCGGAAATCAGCGTTACGTCTGCGGCCTCGATCGCGACGTCGGTGCCAGTGCCGATCGCGATCCCTACGTCGGCCTGCGCGAGCGCCGGCGCGTCGTTGATCCCGTCGCCGACCATCGCCACCAGCTTGCCCTCGTCCTGGAGGCGGCGGATCTCGAGCGCCTTGTCGGAGGGCAGCACCTCGGCCAGCACGCGCTCGATCCCGACCTGGGCCGCGATCGCCTCGGCGGTGCGGGCGTTGTCGCCGCTGATCATCGCCACCTCCAGGCCGAGCTCGCGCAGGGTGGCGATCGCCTCCGCGGAGCCGGGCTTGACCGTGTCGGCGACGGCGAGGACGCCCGCGGGGTCGCCGTCGAGGGCGACGAGGATCGCCGTCTTGCCTTCCGCCTCCAGGGCACTTGCTGGCTGCTCCAGCGGCACGGCGTCGATCCCGGCCTCTCCCAGCAATCGCCGCGTGCCGACGAGCAGCTTGCGTCCCTCCACATCGGCGCGCAAACCCTGGCCCGTCACCGAGTCGAAATCCTCCGCCTCGGGCACGGAGAGACCGCGCTGCTCGGCGCCGGCGAGGACGGCGCGCGCCAGCGGGTGCTCGGAAGAGCGCTCGGCGGCGGCGGCGACCCGCAGCAGCTCCTCCTCGCCGATGCCGTCGAGCGCCACCACGTCGGTCAGGGCCGGCTCGCCGCGGGTGATCGTGCCGGTCTTGTCGAGCACGATCGCGTCGAGGCGGTGCGCTGCCTCGAGCGCCTCGGCCGAGCGGATCAGCACGCCGCTCTCGGCCCCCTTGCCGGTGCCGACCATGATCGAGAGCGGCGTCGCCAGGCCGAGCGCGCAGGGGCAGGCGATGATCAGTACGGCGACCGCGGAAACCAGGGCGAAGGTCAGCCGCGGCGAGGGGCCGAAGTCGAACCAGACGACGAAGGCGGCGATCGCGACGAAGATCACCGCCGGGACGAAGTAGCCGGCGACCCTGTCGGCGACCCGCTGGATCGGCGCCTTGGAACCCTGCGCCTGCTCGACCAGGCGGACGATCTGGGCCAGCATCGTGTCGGCCCCGACCCCCGTGGCGCGGAAGCGGAAGGCGCCGGTGCCGTTCACCGTCGCCCCGATCACCGTGTCGCCCACCCGCTTCGTCACCGGCAGCGACTCGCCGGTGACCATCGACTCGTCGAGCGTCGAGCGGCCCTCGACCAGCTCGCCGTCGACCGGCACCTTCTCCCCCGGCCGCACCGCGAGCACGTCGCCGGGCACGACCTGCTCGACCGGCACCTCCTCCTCTGCGCCTTCGCGCACGACGCGGGCCGTGTGCGGTCGCAGACCGATCAGCTTGCGGATCGCCTCGCCGGTGCCGGCCTTGGCGCGCACCTCGAGCAGGCGGCCGAGCAGGATCAGGGTGACGATCACGCCGACCGTCTCGTAGTAGACGTCGCGCAGGTCGCTGGGCAGGAGGCCGGGGAAGAGCGTGGCGACGAGGCTGTAGCCGAAGGCGGCGGCGGTACCGACGGCGATCAGCGTGTTCATGTCGGCGCTGCGGTGGGCGAGCGCAAGCCAGCCGGTGCGGTGGATCGGCCAGCCCGCGTAGAGCATCACCGGGGCGATCAGGGCGAGCTGGATCCAGTGGTCCATGAGGACCTCCGGCACCCAGGTCGCGCCGAAGAGATCGGTCGCCATCGAGGCGATCAGCACCGGCGCGGTCAAGAGCGCCCCGAGCGCGGTGCGGCGGCCGAGGTCGGCGATCTCCTCGCGGCGGGCGGCCGCCTCGACGTCGCCGGCGTCCTCGTCGCTCTCGCCGCTTTCCGGCAGCTCATACCCCGCGCCCGCGGCCGCCTCGGCTGCTTCGCCTGCGGGGGCCGCGCCGTTGTCCGTGCCGCTGCTTCCGTCGCCGGGCTCGACCAGCAGCGTGCCGTGGACCATGTTCATCCCGCAGGCGAAGCCGAACTCGCCGCTGCGATCGGGGGTGAGCTCGACGGAGGTGCGGGCGAACGGCGCCAGCGAGCGAGTAACGCCGAAGTCGGGGAAGACGACGCGCGCGGTGCAGTCGCCCGTCTCCTGGCGGTCGAAGACGAGGCGCAGCGGCAGGCCCTCGCGGACGCGGATCAGGTTCGGCGAGTAGCCGCCCTTGACCGCGATCTCGACCTCCTGGCGCCCGTCGCGCAGCTCGGCCCCGCGCGCCTCGCGCGGGCCGAAGAAAAAGCGCGCCAGACCGGCGATCGCGACGAGGCCGGCGACGGTGACGAGGATCTCCGCCATAGCGTCCGCCTCAGCGGCGCAGCAGGCGTCCCACCGCGCCCAGCAGCTCGTCGACCCGCTCCTCGGGGTCCTCCGGCGCGCCGCCCTCGCCCTGCATGCAGACGCGCGCGTGGCCGTCGAGCAGGCCGAGGGCGATCTTGTCGAGCGCTGCCTGCACGGCGTTCATCTGGGTGAGCACGTCGATGCAGTAGCGATCCTCTTCGACCATGGTCTTGACCCCCCGCACCTGGCCCTCGACACGGGAGAGGCGGTTGAGCAGTTGCTCCTTGCTTGCGGTGTATCCCCGGCTCGGGGTTGCGGTCTTCATGGGGGGAAGATACCCCCCTAGGGTATTACTGTCAAGCCGGCGACGGGCACCGAGCCGGCACGGCGCTCACTGGGCATCCTCCCCTCGGTGGCGAGGAGCGGGTCGATCCGGCCGAGAGCTTCGACCATGCCCTGCATGGACCGAGCGGGACGCTCAGGTCCCGGTCGCCGGGGAATCCAGGTCGAGACCCTCGACCAGCTCGCGGGTGCGCTCAGGGCTGGAGACGCTGAGGGCGAGCGCCGCCGAGATCGCCCCCAGCCCGGACACCGGCAGCAGCCTGCCGTCCCTGCTGGGCAGGCGCCCGACGCTGTCGGGGAGGAAGAGCTCGGCGAGGACCGGCGTCTCCGGGCCGAGGGCGGCCAGCACGTGCAGCAGGGTCAGGGTCGCTTCCGCGTCGGAGATGCGCATGTCCCAGCTGGTCGGGCTCGGGGTGACCAGGACGACGTCGGGGTCGGCCGCGGCGACGGCTTGCCGCAGCCGCTCGGGGTCGTCGAGCGGCGTCTCCTCGAAGCGAAGCGTCACTCCGCCGCGATCGGCGCGCCCGAGGTAGGTGTCGAACGGCCCTCGTTCGGCCAGCATCGCCAGCTCGAACCGCTCGGCGCCGGCCGCGGCGAGGTCCTCCAGCAGCGCCGGGGCGTTGATCCCGCAGCCGACGATCGTCAGCCGCAGCGGCCCGCCCCGCGCTTCGGCTCGCTCGCGGGCAGCGTCCAGCAGGCGCGGCTCGCCGCCGCCCCTGGTGTCGAGGAGCGCCCCGATCTCCGGCGCCGCGTCCAGGCCGGTGATCGCGTAGCGGAAGACCCCCGCGATCGTCCGGTCGCCGACAATCGCGTCCCAGGTGGAGGGGAACATGCCCCAGACCGCGTCGACGTTGCGGCCGCGGCGGAACAGCATCCGCACCTCGGGCTCGGCCCGTCGCTCCGAGAGGTACTGCCTCAACGCCAGCCCGATCGTCATCACCTCCACGTCGGCGGCCTCGGCCGCCACGGGGCCGCTGCCGGTGGGCAGGACGAGGATCGCCTCGGCCGCCGCCGCGGCGCCCAGCTCGAAGCCCGAGTCGTCGCCGGTGTCGCCGAAGACCAGCTCGATCTTCGTCCCGGCGGCCTCCTCGCGCAGCTCCGCGAGCAACCGCTGCCGGGCCTGGCGCTCCTCCTCCGGGGCGAGCACGACCACACGCGACCCGCGCCCGTCGTCCCCGCTGGCCAGGGCCAGCGTCCCCGCCGCGCTCGCCAGCAGCTCGCCGCTGCCGATGACCAGCAGGTGATCGCGCGCACGGACCGGTGGGTCATAGCGGCCGAGCCGCTCGATCGAGCTGCTGACCGTGACCGAGACCAGCTCGAACAGCACGCCGATCAGCAGGACGAGGCCGGCGACCGCCTGGAACATGCCCATCGCCCGCTGCGGGCCGTCGTCGTCCTCGACCAGCGCGCCGGGATCGACCAGGTGGACGGCGGCCGACCACAGCGCCTCGCCGAAGCTGTCGAACTGGTCGAATGCGTAGTGCAGCAGGGCCGCCGTGCTCAACATCACGGCAAGGACCGTCAGCACCAGCAGCGCCACCCGGCCGCGCGCCGTTCGGACCGCCCTCCTCAGCATCGGCGGGCGACGATAGCCCATCCCCCGGTCGCGAGCTCGAGTCGCGCTACCTTGCCTGGATGCGAGCTGGCCGAGCGAAGCGGTGACGGCGGGCGCGGGTCCTCGCGTCGAGCTGCTCTGGTGGGCGGGGTGCCCGAGCTGGGAGGAGGTGCGCGGGATCGTCCGCGAGGAGATGGCCGCGGCGGGGCTCGATCCCGGGCGGCTCGAGGTGCGCGAGGTCGCCAGCGACGAGGTCGCCGAGCGGGAGGGATTCGTCGGCTCGCCGACGATCCGCGTCGACGGCCGCGACATCCAGGACCCCGGCGAGGAGCCGAGCGGCCTCACCTGCCGTGTCTACCGGCTCCGCGACGGGCGGATCTCGGCGCTCCCCGACCCCGCCGACGTGCGCGACGCGCTGCACGGGGCGGCGCGCTCCCGGTAGCGTTCGCAAGGGCGACACGAGAAGGAGCCGACGATGGGAGCAGACGGAATCGGGCTCGGCGAGCTGGCGCCGGAGCTGGCGCTGCCCGACACGAGCGGACGCATCACGACGCTGCCGATGCCCGGCGAGGCGGCGGCGACGGTGGTCGCGTGGACGTGCAACCACTGCCCCTACGCGCTCGCCTGGCACGACCGCCTCACCGCCGCCGCGCGCGAGTACGCGGATCGCGGCGTGCGCTTTCTAGCGGTCAACTCCAACGACGCCCAGCGCTATCCCGCGGACTCGCCGGAGGCGATGGCCGCCCGCTACGACGACGCCGAGTGGGGCATGCCCTACCTGCACGACGAGACACAGGGGGTCGCCCGCGCCTTCGGCGCCCGCACCACGCCCGACCTCTTCGTCTTCGACTCCGACCTGAGCCTGCGCTACCGGGGCGCCCCCGACGCCGACCACCAGGACCCCGCCCAGGGCGCGGCCTGGCTGCGCTCGGCGCTGGAGGCGCTGCTGGCGGGCCGGGAGCCCGAGCCGGCCGAAACCGAGCCGGTGGGCTGCTCGATCAAGTGGCGGTCCTGAGGATGGCGGGAACCGCCAGCGCGTTCGCGCCGACGGGCCGAAATGTCAAGCAGTCTTGACGTATCGGCCCATCGGCGGGCGGTCGATCACGCGGATCGAGTGACGCTGATCGATGCGCGGTGCCGCACCTCCTAGTCCAGGTGCTACACTCAGGCCATGCCGACCACCAAGCCTCGCTACACGATCACCGACACCGGCAAGCTCAGCGTGCAGCTCGACGAGGCCCAGCGGCACTGGCCCGACATCCACGATCGCAAGGAGCTGCTGCTCCGCCTCGTCACCGCCGGGCAGGCCGCGATAGAGCGCGAGGCCAGCGAGCGCAGCAGCGCGATCAAGCAAACCGCCGGGACGCTCACGGGCGTCTACCGGGCCGACGAGCTCGAGCGGCTGCGCGATGACTGGCCGGCGTGATCGTCCTCGACGCGAGCGTGCTGATCGCCCATCTTGACGGCGGCGACCGGCACCACGCCGATGCACAGGACCTGCTCGAGGCCAACAGCCAGGAGCCACTGGGGGCCAGCTCGATCACGCTCGCCGAGACGTTGGTGTCCCCTGCTCGCGTGGACCGACTCGCCGATGCCGAGACGGCCCTGCAACGGCTGGGTGTGGACGAGCTCTCGCTGGGAGAGAACGCTCCCGGTCAATTGGCGCGGCTACGCACCGACACCGGCCTGAAGCTGCCCGACTGCTGCGTGCTGCTGGCAGCCCAGCATCACGACGCCCGTGTGGCCAGCTTCGACACGGACCTGCTCAAGGCCGCGCGCAAGCTGGGGCTGGCGACGGCCGTGTGATCGCCGGTCGCGGGCCCCAAACGAGAAGATCGGGCGAGCGTCAGGACATGCCTCGACCAAACGTCCAGCGCGGCGAGAACGCATCTGACGTTTGCGTGCCCCCACCGTTGAGGGGACGTCATGACCGATATTCAAACGTGCCTCGGGAGAACCGGAGGCGAAGGGGGATGGACTATGAGTCGCTTGAGAAAAAGCTTGCTGGTGGCGCTCGGCGTCGCGGTGCTGGCCTTCCCGGCAGGGGCAGTCGCCAAGCACGGCGAGAACCACGGCAAAGCCAAAGGGCATGCGAACGGCAAAGGGAAAGGCCACGCGAAGCGGCACGCGGTCGGCTACCTGTTCAAGGGCTTCTACGCCGGCGAGGGCATGGTGGAGGTCAAACGCGGCAACGCGCACGTGCGCAAGGTTGGCTTCATCGGCGAGATGGTGGAGTTCGACCTCTCCGCCGCGCGACTCGTCGTCCGCGATACGAACGAAGACGGCAAGCGCGGCATCGAGGACATCGAGGAGGGCGACTGGGTCCTCGTCAAGGCGCGCCTCCCCCGCACCGACCCCGGCAGCGAGCCCTTCGAGGCGAGGTGGCTGATCGACAAGACGAACAAGCCTTTGCCCAGCGACGGGCCCGGGGTTTGAGCGAGCCTTACTACCAGCTCGCCCCCAGCATCACGAACACCGCTCTCATCGCGGCCCCCCATGCACCCGGAGGGCCCTGTGCTTGCCGGAATCCGGGTGGCGGGGAATCTTGGCGACGCTCGCGACCCGGATCGGAGGCGTCTGCGCGCCGTGCCGAGTGAGGGCCGCCGCCAGCCGCGACTCGACTTCGATGCAAGTCCGCCGCTCGTCGCCGGCGTTGACCACCGCCTCGACCCGCAGCTCGCCGTCGCGATAGTCGATCAGCGGGAAGGGGCGGCCGCAGGGGCAGGGACGCGACGAGACCGTCACCAGGTCGTTCAGCTCGTAGCGGACCAGCGGCTGGGCGCGGTTGAAGAGGTTGGTGACCAGCAGGCGGCTTCCCGGCTCGCCCACTTCGACCGGGCGGTACTCGTCGTCGACCACCTCGACCTGGACCTGGTCCTCGAAGACGTGCAGCCCACCGTGCCGCTCGCACTCCCCGGCTATGAAGCCGACCTCGCTCGCGACGTAGACGTTGAACGGCTGCCGGTCCCAGGCGGCGACGATCCGCTTCTCCATCTCCGCCGTGCGGACCTCTCCCGAGGTGGAGATCGCCCGCGGGGCGATGCGGAGCTCGCCGCCGAGCTGGCGCTCGGCGAGCAGCGCCGCCAGCGAGGGATAGGTGGCCAGGTATCCGGGCTGGAAGCCGTTCAGCCCCTCGACGAGATCGTCGATCGGGGCTCGTGCGTCGAGGCGCAGCATCCGGTGCGCGCCGACGTCGAGGGTGCGGTTGCCGCGACCGCTGATGTGAAGGGCGTGCTCGGGGAAGACCGTGGCGACGCGGCGACGCGGCAACCGCGGGCCAAAGTCGAGGTAGGAGCTGACGTAGCGCCCGTAGCCGCCGATGACCTCCGCCCAGTCGGCCCGGCCATAGACGAAGACGCCGCGCCGGCCGCTGGTGCCGCCGCTGGCCAGCGCTCGGTACTCGCCGAACAGCTTCGGGTCCGTCCGCGGGTCGGCACGCTCCAGCTCGGCCATGTGCCGCTCGACCGTCGGCAGGGCGAGGCGGCGGTCGGTGGTCAGCCGGTCGAAGTGCTCGAGCATCGTCGCCTTGTCGAGCGGTGGCAGGGCGGTCAGGTCGAGATCGTCGCTCAGCTCGATGCCGGCGAAGCGCTCGCGGTAGTAGGGCGAGTGAGCGGCGGCGTGGCGGACGATCGCCAGCAGCCTGCGGCGCTGGTGAGCGCCGAGCTGCTCCGGGTCCCATCCCTCGTGGCCCTCGAGCCTGCGTCCGACGCGCAGGGCGCGAGCGACATCGGGCAGGCTTCGCAGCCGCGCGATCATCCCGCACCGGCCTCCATGCTGGATGCGCGCGATCCGCGCAGGAGCGTCAGGTACGCATCGACGGACAGCTCCTCGTCCACCTCGCCGGGCGCGACGAGCCCTTCCAGGATCAGCCCCCTGCTGAGCGCCGACACCGCCGTTGCGAGCCGCTCGACCGGTATCGCCGGCCGATCGCCGGTGCGCCGGTTCCACGCGCGCATCGACTCGACGAGCGCCGAGTGGCTTGCCTGGCGAAGCGTCCCGTAGCGGGCGCGCAACTCCTCGTCGCGGCCGACGACGATTTGAAACTCGACCGCCGCCGCCCACCAGTCGCGCTCGGCGGCAACCTCCGCCGCGCTGCGCCGCGCCACCTCGGCGACGAATCCCTCCACGGTCGGTTCGCCCGCCAGCACCTCCGCCCAGACGCCGCGCCGTCGCTCAGCACCCCTTTCCAGCAGCGCCAGCATCACGTCGGCCTTGGAGTCGAAGGTCGAGTAGACGGCCCCGGTCGTGTAGCCCGCCTCGGCCGCTATGCGACTGAGCGACGCTCCGTGGTAGCCCTCGCGGCGGAACACGACCTCGGCAGCCTCGAGCACCTCCTCGCGGGTGCGCGCCTTCGCCTCGTCGCGGGTGAGACGCCCACTTGCCGTGGACCCGCCGCCCTGCGTTTCCGCTTGTGCGCCGGTCATTGAGATAATGACATTATTTATATAGCGTTGTTATCTGAATGTCAAGGACGGATGTCACGCCTTTTGTTATAATGCTGTTGCAGTGAATATGGTAAGTCGAAACGACGAGCGCGATCGGCCGGCGGTGACCGCGACGACGAGTTCCGAGGGAAAGCGCCCATACCGGATGGGGAAGCGCGCCGCGTCGACGGAACGGACCCGCCGGCGGATCATCGACGTCGCCTTGAAGCTGTGGCGGGAGCGCTGGTATGACGAGATCACCTTGCGCGAGGTCGCCGCGCAGGCCGGAGTGTCGCTACGGACGGTGGTCAACCACTTCGGCGCGAAGGAGGAGATCTTCGCCGCCGCACTCGAGCGGCCGGTGCAGGAAGGCCTGATGACCCGCATCGCCGCTGAGCCCGACGACATCGCCGCCGCCGTCTGCCTCCTGGTGCGTGACTATGAGAACGTCGGGGACGCGACGATTCGAACCCTTGCCCTAGAGGGGCGGGTGCCCGCTCTCGACATAACCATCGAGCGTGGTCGCGAATTGCAGCGTGGCTGGGTCGAAGCCACGTTCCCCGCCGCCCTCTCCGGCTTGCGAGGCACGGCGCGGGAGCGCCAGATCGACCTGCTCGTCTGCGCGACCGGCGTCTACACCTGGAAGATCCTGCGACGCGATCGCAAGCTCAGCCAGGCGCAGACTGCTGCCGCGATCCGTCAGCTCATCGAGGCGCTGCACCAGTGAAGGTCGCGCTTGCGGCCTATGGGACCCGCGGCGACGTGCAGCCGCTCGTCTGCCTGGGGCGGGCGCTGGCCGAACGGGGGCACGAAGTCGAGGTGCTCGCCCCGCTGAATGAGGTCGGCATGGCGCGGGCAGCCGGCCTCCGCTCGGGGGCTCTCCCACTTGACTTCCAGGCGATGCTCCGCGCCGAGCCCGCGCAGCGGATGCTGGCGAGCGGTCGCATCAATGCCCTGTTCCGCTGGCTCGCCAGGCAAGAGGAGGGCTATGACTCCGCCCTGCGCCAGACCCTGGTCGCGACCGCCGAGTCGGTCGACCTGATCGTCTGCACCGCTGCCCTCGTCCCCCGCTGCCGCGCGGTGGCCGACGCGCACGGGATCGCCATGGTCCCGCTGCATCTGGCGCCCGCGCACAGCTCAGGAATGCGACCCGCGTTCGCCTTGAGCACCCGCGACCTCGGACCGCTGAACCGCGCCTCTCATCGCCTGTTCATATACGGATGGTGGCGGGCGCAGCGTGGCTTCCTGAGACCGCTGCACTCCGAGCTGGGGCTTCCTTCCCCGACCTTCTCGGGGCTGTGGCGCGACTACAGCGGAGCGCACCCGGCGCTGCTCGGCTGCAGCCCTGCCCTCTTGACCCCACCCGCAGACTGGCCCGAGCATCTCCGCACGGTGGGCTGCCTGAGGCCCACGCCAGAGCTTCGCGCCGAGATCGCGGAGTCCGGGCTTCCCGTCGAGCTCGAGGACTGGCTGGAGTCCGGATCGCCGCCTGTCTACCTCGGCTTCGGCAGTCTGCCCGTGCTCAACGAGGCGGCGATGCTGCGCACGATCCGTGAGGCCCTGGCGAGGCTGGGGGTGCGCGGCATCCTCGCCGCGGGCTGGAGCGAGCTCGGCGAGGGCGGGGACGACAACCTCTACGTGGTCGATCAGGTGGACCACGAAAGCCTCCTCCCACGCTGCTCGGCCGCCGTCCATGCCGGCGGGGCGGGCACGACCGCCGCCAGCGCCGCCGCCGGGACGCCGACGCTGATCTGCTCGGTGTGGTGGGACCAACCACTCTGGGGGGCTCGCTGCCGCGAGCTCGGCATCGGCGACACCTTTCCGTTCACGAAGCTGGACACCCGACACCTCATCGAGGGGCTGCGCAACGTGCTCCGCCCGGAGGTGGCGCAGCGCGCCAAGTCGGTCGCGCAGCGCATTGCGGTGGAGGACGCCGTCGCGAGCGCCGCCGACCTCATCGACGAGGGACGCCTCGGACACGTCGAGCGGCAGCGCCGGGGCGCCCTCGCATGAAGACAGGCCGGATGGGCATCCGCTACCTGTTCTGCATCAACACCGGCCGCTCGGGCTCCGACTACCTGACCGAGCTCCTGGCCCAGGCGGAGAACGCCGTCAGCCTCCACGAGGCGCTCCCGATCATGAACGGCATCCCGATGCAACGGTTCAACGAGGGCGACGAGTCCGCCTTGCGGGCGCTGATGCCGGTCAAGCTGGCCGAGATCCGCAAGAAGGCTTCCAACGGCCGCAAGGTCTACTGCGAGACCAATCATTCCTTCATCAAGGGCTGGGGTTGGCTGGTTCCCGAGGTTGTGCCCCAAGAGGAGATCGGCGTGATCGTCCTGCGCCGCTCGCCGGAGCAGGTGATCCACAGCCACCTGCGCGTGCGCAACGTTCCCGGCACGACGAGTTGGAGCCGGACGTGGGTCCTGACGCCCGGCGCCGCGCGCGACCACTGCTCTGCCCCGGATCGCGACGACCACTACGGCCTCTGCCGCTGGTACGTCGAGGAGATCGAGCGGCGCGCCCAGGCCTACAAGTCCAGGTTCCCCGACGTCACCTACCTGGACTGCGACCTCGAGCAGCTGAACGACCGCCGTTTCGTCGGCGAGATGTTCGATCGCTTCGGCCTCGTTCCGTCCCCGCGGCTGGACGAGACGGTCGGCAAGCCGCTCAACGCCCGCTCCGAGTGGCCGTCCGCGTCCCTCGAGGAGCTGCTCGCGCCTCCCTCTCGCCCGTCGGCTGACGACCTGCTTGCGCCGGAGCGCGATCGTATCGTCGCCCAGGTGGTCGACCACCTGAGGACCCGCAAGCGAGGGGAGCTTCGCGCCATGACCCCGGACCCGGCGATGGGCGGCTCCTTCTATGCCGATGCCACCAGCATCGTCGCTCGGGCAGAGCGCGAGCTGGAGGACGCGTTCGACGTCTCGCTGCGCTTCACCGACACCGAGATGGCCTTGACCCACGAGCTCCTGCACTCGGTCGCCCCTCGCGATCTCATCCTGACCGCCATACGGCGCAGCCCCCCGCCCGGGCTCTCCTACGCCTACGACTTCAATTCCGTGCTGACGCCCGGCTTCGTCGCCCGCCATCTCGGCGTACGCGGGCTGCTCAGGGTGGGTGGGCTGATGCTCAGGGGCCGGTGGGGCGAGGACTACAGCCACCGAGCACCGCGAGAGGAACTGGCGAGCACCGGACGGTGAACGGATGGCACTGACAGCCGCGGTAGAAGACTGGCGCTCGCGGGGGCGGGCGGTCACCGTCGACGGCCGAAAAATCCACGTCTTTCGCCGTGAGGGCGAGGATCCGGTGCTGGTGCTGCTGCACGGCTTCCCGTCGAGCTCCTACGACTGGCGCGGGCTGCTTGACGAGGAGACCGAGCAGGCGATCCTAGCCTTCGACTCCGTGGGCTTCGGCCTCTCCGAGAAGCCGCCCGAGGAGGACTTCGGCCTCTTCCGGCAGGCCGATCTCGCGGAGCAGCTCATCCGCCACGAGTTCCCAGGGCGGCCCTGCTTCCTGGTCGCGCACGACATGGGCACCTCTGTGGCGACTGAGCTGATGGCGCGCGACCTGGAGGGCCGCCTGAGCGCTGACGTCGTCGGCGCCCTGCTGTTCAACGGCAGCATCATCCTCGGGCTCGCGCAGCCGACACTGGCCCAGAAGCTCCTGCGGACCCGTGCCGCGCCGCTGGTCGCGCGCCTCATGAACGAGCGGTTCTTCCGCCGCCAGTTCGGCTCGCTCTTCTCCAGCGACCATCCGCTCGACCCGGGAGAGGCGGCCGACCAGTGGAGCCTGATCGCCAACGACGGCGGCCACCGGCTGACGCACCGGCTGATCGTCTACATGGACGAGCGCGAGCGGTACGCGGAGCGCTGGCACGGCGCCTTCCGGGACTGGCCCAAGCCGCTCAACCTGCTCTGGGGGATGCGCGACCCGGTCGCCGTGCCCGCCGTCCTGGAGGGGCTGAGGGAGCTGCGCCCGCGCGTACCGGTCACCGAGTTGCCGCGGCTCGGTCACTACCCACAGATCGAGGAGCCCGCCCGGGTGGCCACGGCCGTACGGGCCGGTCTCGGCGCCACCGGCTCTACCTGACGTCGAGGACCATGTCCTCGAGGCAGGCCACGGCCCATGCCGCCACCGCGGAAGAGCTCGGCTCGATCGCGACCTGCCGAACGGGCGCGAAGGCATGGATCGAATCGATTCCGCTGCTAGAGCGGATCCGGACTCGGGCCCAGGAGCCTGCGTAGGAAGGCGACCTGGTCCTCCGCGACTTCGTCGACGTGCTCTGGCCAAAAACAGCTGATTCCCGGCCGCACCCCGCTCCGTGCCATCCTGCTGAGCTGGGCGGTTCGGGCTGCTTCTTGGGGCTCTCGCGATCCAGAGCGCCCGCAGGGATTGGTGGTTCGCCGTGCGGCTGATCCCCAATAGGCTGCGCATGAGACCCGCTCAGGCCGCGTTCGTCGTCGCGGAGGCTCCACGATCTTTCGAATCGTGCATCTGCCGACCGAGGAAGTCGACGAGCAGGCGCTCGATTCGCTCGCTGTCGTCGACGAAGGGCCAGTGGCCGCTCCGCTCGAGGACGTGAACCTCGGCCGAGGGAAACGCCTGGCGCTGGCGCTCGGCGAGGGCGGCGGGCACGTAGGGGTCGCGCTCGCCCCAGATCACCAGGGCCGGAGGGTCGAGGTGCCGCAGGGCCTCCACCTGGCGTGGCGCCTCGCCGGCCGGGTCCTCGGCGGAGCGGTAGAGGCGCAGGATCGCGCGGCGCGTCGCCTTGTCGAGGTCTTCGTACATCCGGTCGACGAGCGGCCCGGGCAGCCGCCGCGGCCCCGAGCGGCGCAGGCTCGCGCCCATGCCGGCGCGGGTCAGGGTCGCCATCGCCAGCTCACCGGCGAGCGGCGTGCGCCAGAGGCGCGCCGTGCGGTGCCAGCGGTAGTCGATCGGCACGCCGGTGCAGATCAGCGTCAGGCTCGCCAGGCGCTCGGGGTTCTCGATCCCCCAGGCAAGGCCCCAGGGCCCGCCGAAGTCGTGCAGGACCAGGTGCGCGCGCTCGACTCCCAACTCGCGGAGCGCCCGGCCGATGAAGGCGGCGTGGCCGTCGACGTCATGCTGGAACCCCTCGGGCTTGTCGGCCTTGCCGAAGCCGGGAGCGTCCCAGGCGACGGCGCGCCCAACCTGCCCGGCGGCGGCGAGCAGCGGCTCGAAGTCCGCTCCGGAGCCGGGCACGCCGTGGACGAAGACGGTCGCCTCGCTCGCCTCGCGAGGCCCGGCTTCGCGCAGGGGCGTGGCGATCTCCCCCACCCGCAGCGTCCGCCGGTCGACCGGCGTCGCCAGCGGTCGCCCCGGCCAGACCGTGGAGTCGCGCTTGCGCCGGGCCAGCACCCGGCGCATCACCTTGGGGCGCAGCACGTAGGTCGGCTTCTCGACCATTCCTGCGACCCGCATGAACGCCCCCGTCACCTCACCATCGGTCTCTGCGGTTTCGCGCAGCCGGCGGGTGTAGGCGCCGGCGATCCGCACCGAGAGGGTCCGCTTCCCCTCGATCTCGGGTAGGGCGAGGTCGGCGCCCGTCGCCATCTCCCAGGCGTGGTCGACGATCTTCGCCGCGGCGCGCCCGTAGCGGCGGCGCAGGCGCCGCTCGCCGCGCGCCAGGCAGTCCCGTAGCGCCGCCGCCTCAACCGCCGCCACCGTCATCCCCTGCCCGTAGAGCGGGTTGAAGCTGCAGATCGCGTCCCCGATCGGCACAAGCCCGGCGGGGAAGCGACGCAGGCGCTCGTAGTGGCGCCGGCGATGGGCTGGGAAGCCGTAGCTGACGATCTCGCCCAGCGGCTCGCCTTCGCGCAGGGCGGCGAGCGCGTGCGGCGGCGCGATGCTCGCCGCGAACCGCTCGAAGCCGGCGGGCTCGGTCGGCGGTCGGTCCTCGCCATAGCCGCCGAGCGTGAGCAGCCAGCGATCGTCCTCTTGGGCGAACAACCCCATGCCCCGCGGCAGCCCCGGCCGCGCGCCGACCAGGACCATCCTGTCGGTCAGCGCCCCCGGCGGCAGCCGGTAGGCGCGGCTGGCGTAGGTGACGTCGATCCGCAGAGTGGACTCAGGCGGGCGCTCGTAGCCGAGCTCCTCCAGCCAGGCCGGCAGCCGAGCCGAGCGACCGCTCGCCGCGACGACGAGGTCGGATTCCAGCAGCTCCTCCGCGCCGTCGGCGTCCCTCACCTCGACGCCGGTGACGCGCTTGCGATCCTCGCTCGCGGTGAGCGCCAGCGCCTCGCAACGCTCGCGCAGCTCGACGTTGGGCAGCGCGAAGACACGGCGGCGCATGTGGCCCTCGAAGAAGGGTCGGCTGGCGGTGAAGGCGGTCCTGCCCACGGCCACCCGGGCGAACTCATACCCGTGCCCGGCGACGTGGATGTCGTTGAGGGCAGCGAAGGTCGGTGCACCGTCCTCGACCATCTCCTCGGAGATCCCCGGCAGCAGCTCCTCCAGCACCTCGATCCCGCGCACCAGCAGGGCGTGGACATGGCGTCCCTGCGGCACCGCGCGGCGGCACTCGTCCGCCTCGGGCAGCGAGTCGCGCTCGATGACCGTGACCCGCTCGTAGGCGTCGGCGAGCGCCCGGGCCGCGAGCACGCCCGCGACGCTGCCGCCGATCACCACCGCCCGTTCGCCGATCCTCTCCATGCTCCCCACCCTCCCAGCGAGCACGACAACCGTCATCGTGGAGGGGTCCACAGTCTTTTCTCGGAGTGTCGAAATCGCCGCGTTCCCGTGGCAGACTTGACCTGCGGATGGAGGCGAGGAGCGCCAGCGAGCGGGTCGAGCCGCTGCTCGAGCGGGATCGGCAGCTGGCGCAGCTGGACGAGGTCCTCGACGCCGCCGACCACGGCCACGGCGGTGTGGCCCTGGTCGATGGGGCGGCCGGACTCGGCAAGTCATCGCTCCTCGCTCAGGCCCGCCACGCGGCCGTCGAGCGCGGCTTCCTCGACCTCCACGCGACCGGGGACGAGCTGGAGAGCTCCTTCTCCTTCGGGGTCGTCCACCAGCTCTTCGCCGAGCCGGTCCGCCGGGCGGCCGAGCGCGACGGCGACCTTGTCTCGGGCGCGGCGGAGCTGGCGATGCCACTGCTGGACGGCGCCACGCCGCTGCCCAGCGATCGCGTCCCCGCCTTTCGACTGCTGCACGGGCTGCACTGGCTGGCGGTGGGGCTGGCGGAGCGCTCGCCGCTGCTGATCCGCGTCGACGACGCCCACTGGGCCGACGCCTCCTCGCTGCGCTTCCTGCTTTACCTGGCACGCCGGGTGGAGTCGCTGCCGATCGCGATCCTCGTCGCGATCAGGACCGGAGAGCCGTTGGAGCCGAGTGTCGAGGAAGCGCTCACCCGACTGCGGGGCCTCCCCGGCACGATCCCGGTCGCGTCGGCGCCGCTGGGCGAGGAGTCGGTGAGGCGCTTGGTCGCCGAGAGCCTCCCGGGCGCCCATCCCGAGCTGGGCGCGGTCTTCCACGAGGCGACCGGCGGCAACCCGTTCCTGCTGCGCGAGCTGCTGGCAACCGCGCGCGCGGACGGCGCGGTCGAGCCCGACGAGGTCGCCAAGCTCCGCCCCGAGGCGATCCGCAGCTCGATCCTCTTCCGCCTGCGGGGCATTGGGCCCGATGCCGCACGGCTGGCGTCCGCAGTCGCGATCCTGGGCCCGGCGGCCTCGCCGCACCTGGTGCGCCGGTTGACCGATCTGGATGGCGAGTCGGCGGCGGCGGCGACCGACACCCTGATCGCGGCGCAGGTCCTCGCGCCTGGAGACCCGCACTCCTTCCCCCACCCGATCGTGCGCGAGGTCATCTACGCGGACCTTCCGGAGGCGAGCCGCCGCCGCGAGCACGCGCAGGCGGCGAGGCTGCTGCGAGACGAGGACGGCTCGGCGACCGAGATCGCCTCACACGTCCTGCGCGGCGAGCGGATCGAGGAGGCATGGGTCGTCGACGTGCTGCGCGAGGCCGCCGAGGAGGCGCTTCAGCGCGACGACGGGACGACGGCGACGCGCATCATGCAGCGGGCGCTGGAGGAGAGCGGCGGTCGCGACGATCCCGACCTGCTGCTCGTCCTCGGCCGAGCGGAGCTGCTCGCGCGGGAGCCGACCGCGATCGAGCGGCTGGAATCGGCCAGAGGCGCGGCGCACGAGCCGCTGCAGCAGGCCAGGGCGGCGGCGGCCCTCGCCCATGCCCACATGCTGCTCGGCGACTCGCCGCGAACCTTCGAGGCGATCCGCGACGCGCTCGAGCGCATACCCCCGGGGACAGGAGGCGAGGCGGAGGCGGAACTGTTCGTCTGGGCGCTCTTCACCGGCCGCCTGGTCCCCGACCTGGTCGAGGGAACGACGGCGCTGCTCTCGACTTCTCGCCTACCGTTCGCCGGGGAGGACGATCCACCCGCCGCGGAGATCGCCAGGCGAGGCCTGAATGCGTTCGACTCGGTCTTTCGCGGGAACCTCGCTGCCGCCGCCGCGGATTTCGATTGGGCGCTTGCAAACGCCGGCGAGTCTCTTGGGCGCCTGCCGATGACCGCCTGTTCGATGCTCGGAGCGTGCGCCTGGCGCCTCGGCCGCTACAAGACCGCGCAGGCGATCCTGGATCGCGCCCTCGAAGAGTCGACCCGGCGCGGCGACCTGTTCGAGATCGGGAGCTGCCTGGAGGGGCGGATCGGCCTCGCCTGGGCGCGCGGCGACGTCAACGCCTGCCTCGCGGACATCGAGACGATGACCGGTCTTGACGACGAGGGCTGGGAAACCGCGACGTCGGCGATGTACCCGGTGGCGGCCGAGATGCTGCTCGAACGCGACGAACCCGATGCCGCGCAGGCGATGGTGACGACCGTGGAGAAGGTCGAGCAGCGGCTGCCGGGGTCGCTGGGATGGTTCTGGCTCCCCTACGGCCGCGCCTTCTTGGCGATGCGCCTGGGCGACCGGAGCACCGCCCTCGAGCAGGCGCTCACCGCGGGCGAGAGGCTGCTGTCGCTGCAGATCCCAAGTCCCGACTACTTCCCCTGGCGCTCGATCGCCGCGCGCGCGGCGACGCGGCTCGACGACGACGACCGCGCCATACCCCTTGCCGAGGAAGATCTCGACCTGGCGCGCTCGGCAGGCTCGCCCAAGGCGACCGGGATCGCACTCGCCACCCTGGGCGCTATCCGGGGCGGCAAGAACGGAATCGAGCTTCTTCGCGAAGCGGTCGAGACGCTCGACGGCAGCGAGGCTGAGCTGGCGCCGGCGCGCGCGCGGCTCGAGCTCGGCATGGCGCTGCGCCGCGCCCGCCGCCCCCGCGACGCGCGACGACCGCTCGAAGAGGCGCTGGACTCCGCCCGGCGCCTCGGCTCGGTACATGTCGCGGAGCGGGCGCTGGGCGAGCTGCGCGCGGCGGGAGGACGGCCGCGCCGCCTCGCCCTCAGCGGCGTCGAGTCGCTGACGCCCGGTCAGGTGCGGGTCGCGAAGATGGCCGCCGTGGGCATGTCGAACCGCGAGATCGCCGAGGCGCTGTTCGTCACCCGGCGCACCGTCGAGACCCACCTCACTCAGGTCTACGGCAAGCTGGAGATCGGCTCCCGCGAGGAGCTGCCGGAGGCCCTGGAGGGCCGTAGCTGATCTACCGCGAGGAGAAGTGGGTCCCCCGCACATGGCTCTAGGCGAGCGAGGCAAGATCGGACTGCTTCCACCGCCAAGTCGCCATACGCCGAAAGCGATCAGAAGAACTTGAGTCTCTTAGCTGGATGTATAAGCAGTATTCGCGGATCTGGACGAGCAGTACCCGGTAGCGTCTGCCTATCGGCCTTGTGGGATCGGTAACAACTCGATAACAATCGAGTGGGGTGGGTTGATGGCGAGTGAGAATGCGACCCTCCCGGCGCGACCAGAACCCATTCTCAGTGGCGGCCCTGGAGGCCGTCCCTACGGCTCCCGGCGACAGGACCGTCCCCGGCCCGTCCTCCGTCTCGAACGGGGCTGGGCACGGCTCCAACGGGCACGGGTCCCACCCGGTTGGGACGCCTCTCCGCCGGCCGCGGGTGCAGGGCAAGTTCCTCTACGTGGGCGAGGAGAAGCTCTACCTCCGCGGCGTCACCTACGGCACCTTTCGCCCGGGAGAGGACGGCAGCCAGTATCCCGGCCCGGCCGGGGTGGAGTCCGACTTCGCGCAGATGGCCGCCGGCGGGGTCAACGCCGTCCGCACCTACACCGTCCCTCCCCGCTACCTGCTTGATATCGCCGCCCGGCACGGGTTGCGGATCCTGGTCGGGCTGCCCTGGGAGCAGCACGTCGCCTTCCTCGAGGAGCCGGCGCTCGCTCGCTCGATCGAGCGACGGGTGCGCGAAGGCGTCCGCGCCTGCATCGGCCACCCGGCGGTGCTCGGCTACACGATCGGCAACGAGATTCCGGCTTCGATCGTCCGCTGGCACGGGCGGCGGCGGGTCGAGCGCTTCCTGCGCCGGCTCTTCGACGCGGCCAAGGAGGAGGATCCCGACGGCCTCGTCACCTACGTCAACTTCCCGACCACCGAGTACCTGCAGCTGCCCTTCCTGGACTTCCACTGCTTCAACGTCTACCTGGAGTCCGAACGGCAGCTGGAGAACTACCTGGCGCACCTGCAGAACGTCGCCGGCGACCGCCCTCTCGTGATGGCCGAGATCGGGCTCGACAGCCGCCGCAACGGGGAAGCCCGCCAGGCCGAGAGCGTCGAGGGTCAGGTGAGGCTGGCCTTCGCGGCGGGCTGCGCCGGGTCCTTCGTCTTCGCCTGGACGGACGAGTGGCACCGGGGGGGCTATGACGTCGAGGACTGGGACTTCGGGCTCACCGATCGCCGTCGCCGGCCCAAGCTGGCGCTGTCGGCGGTCGGCAAGGCGTTCCGCGAGGTGCCCTTCTCGCCGGCCGCCGAGTGGCCCAAGGTGTCCGTCGTCGTCTGCGCCTGCAACGGCGCCGGCACGCTTCGCTGGTGCCTGGAGGGCATGGACGTGCTGGACTATCCGGACTTCGAGGTGATCGTCGTCGACGACGGCTCCAGCGACGAGACGGCGACGATCGCGCGCGAGTGCGGCTATCCCGCGGTCAGCACGCCCAACCGGGGCCTGAGCAGCGCCCGCAACACCGGCCTCGAGGCGGCGAGCGGCGAGATCGTCGCCTACATCGACTGCGACGCGCGCCCCGACGACGACTGGCTCCGCTACCTGGCCGCCTCCTTCCGGGCCACGGATCACGTCGGCATCGGGGGCCCGAACCTGCCGCCACCGGACGGCTGGATCGCCGACTGCGTCGCCAACGCTCCCGGGGGCCCGGTCCACGTGCTGCTCTCCGACCGGGAAGCCGAGCACATCCCCGGCTGCAACATGGCCTTCCGCCGCCACTCGCTGCTCGAGATCGGTGGCTTCGACCCTCGCTTCCGCGCCGCCGGCGACGACGTCGACATCTGCTGGCGCCTGCAGGAAAACGGCGGCACGCTCGGATTCAGCGCCGGAGCCGTCGTCTGGCATCGTTGCCGCGACTCCGTGCGCGCCTACTGGCGGCAGCAGATCGGCTACGGGAAGGCGGAGGCCCTGCTCGAGCGCAAGTGGCCAGAGAAGTACAACGTCGGCGGGCACTACTCCTGGGGGGGTCGCCTCTACGGAAACGGGGTGCCACAGGGACTGCGCCGCTGGCGCGTGTACTACGGGAGATGGGGAACCAATCTCTTCCAGGCGATGTACAGGACCGAGGCCCCCGCCTTCAGCTCGCTTGCGCTGATGCCGGAGTGGTACCTCGTGATCCTGCTGCTGGCCGTCCTCTCCGCGCTCGGCGCTCTCTGGGGCCCGCTGCTGGCTGCACTGCCGCTGGCCGCTGCCGCCAGCGGCCTCCTGGTCGCGCAGGCCATCGGCGGAGCCCGCCGGGCGCGGCGGACGGCGATTCCGCGCCGCCGCCACCGCCTGCGATCGGCGCTGCTGACGACCTCCCTGCACCTGCTGCAGCCGTGTGCGCGGCTCTGGGGCCGGCTGCGGAGCGGCCTGACCCCGTGGCGGTGGCGCGGACCCGTAGGTCGCTCGTTCCCGCGGCCGGCGTCGTGGACGGTCTGGAGCGAGACCTGGCACCCGCTCGAGAGCTGGGTCGCCTCGCTCGAGGATGCGCTGCTCGACAGCCAGACGGTACTGATTCGCGGCGGCGACTTCGACCGCTGGGACCTCGACCTGCGAGGCGGCCTGTTCGGGCGGGCGCGGATCCTCACGGCCGTCGAGGAACACGGGCACGGGCGACAGCTCGTCAGGTTCCGGGTCTGGCCCCGGCCGACCTGGACCGGATTTCTCTCCTGCGTCACCCTCGCCTCCCTCGCGATCGCCGCGGCGCTCGGCGGCGCCTCGCACGTCGCCGCGGTCCTCGGGCTCTTCTCCGCCCTCGCGGTCAGCGCCATGGTCCTCGACTGCGCGCGTTCGACCGGCAGCGCCAAGAAGGCGGCGGGCGGCCTCGCCGAGGCCGCCCTGCGCGACGGTGAGCCGGCGTGACCGCGGGCCGCGAATACTCCGACCGGGCGATCTACCGCCGGGTCCTGCGCGAGGCGCGTCCCTACTGGCGGCACATCTTCGGGATCTGGTTGATCAGCCTGCTCTCGACGCCGCTCGCCCTGCTGCTCCCACTCCCACTCGCCATCGCCGTCGACAGCGTGCTAGGCGACAAGCCGCTGCCGGGCTTCCTCGACGCGATGGTGCCGGGCGCGATCCAGGGCTCGACGAACGCCCTGCTGATCTTCGCCGTCGTGCTGCTGGTGGCTGTGGAGCTGGCCTCGCAGCTGCAGTCGATGTCGAAAACGCTGCTGCGCACCTATACGGCGGAGCGCCTCACCCTCCGCTTTCGCGCCCTCCTCTTCCGGCAGGCGCAACGCCTCTCCCTCACCTACCACGACCGCAGGGGAACGGCGGACGCCAACTACCGCATCCAGAGCGACGCCGCGAGCGTCTCGACCGTGGCGGTCGACGGCGTGATCCCGTTCGTCAGCGCCGGCATCACCTTCGTCGCGATGCTGGTGATCATCGCCAACATCGAGCTGACGCTGGCGCTGATCGCGCTCGTCTACGGCCCGGTGTTCGTCGTCCTGACCTGGGCCTACCGCCGCCGCCTGCGCGCCCGCCATCGCGAGGTGAAGGAGCTGGAGAGCAGCGCCCTCTCCGTCGTCCAGGAGGTCCTCACCTCGATCAGGGTGGTCAAGGCCTTCGGCCAGGAGGACCGGGAGGAGCAGCGCTTCACGACTCGCGCCAGCGAGGGGATGGGGGCGCGCCTGCGGGTGGCCCTGATCGACGGCTCCTTCTGGATGGCGATCGGGCTCGTCACCGCGCTGGGGACCGGGTCGGTGATGTACGTCGGGTTCCGCAGCGTCGAGGCGGGAACGATGACGCTCGGCTCGCTGCTGCTGATCATGGGCTACCTGGCGGAGCTGTACGGCCCGCTCTCCAAGATCAGCCGCCAGGTGGCGACGCTGCAGTCCGGCTTTGCGAGCGCCGAGCGGGCCTTCACGCTGCTCGACCAAGCGCCGGACGTCGTCGACCGGCCCGGAGCGCGTCCCCTGCGCCGGGCCACCGGCGCGGTCGAGGTCCGCGACGTCTCCTTCTCCTACGACGGCCAGGCGCCGGTGCTCAGGCGGGTGTCGTTCACGGTCGAACCCGGCGCACGGGTGGGGATCAGCGGCCGGACCGGCGCCGGCAAGACCACCCTGGCGAGCCTGCTGACGCGCTTCTACGACCCGACCGCCGGCGAGATCCTCCTCGACGGCGTGCCTCTGGACGAGTACCGCCTCGCGGACCTGCGCAACCAGTTCGCGATCGTCCTCCAGGAGCCCGTCCTGTTCTCGACCACGATCGGCGAGAACATCATCTACGGGCGGCCGGAGGCCGATCGCGACGAGATGATCGCGGCGGCAAAGGCAGCCGACATCCACCGCTTCATCGAGGGGCTCCCCGACGGATACGAGACGGCGGTTGGAGAGCGCGGCATGACGCTGTCCGGCGGCGAGCGCCAGCGCGTCTCGCTGGCGCGCGCGTTCCTCAAGGACGCGCCGATCCTGATCCTGGACGAGCCGACCAGCTCGGTAGATCTGAAGACGGAGGCGACGATCGTCGACGCGATGGAGCGTCTGATGGCCGGCCGCACGACCTTCATGATCGCCCACCGGCTGAGCACGCTCGAGTCGTGCTCGCTGCGGCTCCGCGTCCAGGGGCGCCGGGTCGAGGTCGTGCCGGACGGGGACGGGATCGCGGCGGTGGCCCGAGCCGGCGAGGGGCGGGCGCGGTGACGGTGCTCGTCGACGACATCCGGGACGTCTCCGCCGCCGCTCGGCATGCGGCCCGGCAGCTCGAGCTGCGGCCCGGCCCCCCCGACGAGCTGGAGTTGCTCGAGCGCTCGTGGAAGTCGACGGTCCTGCGCGCGGCCTGGCGGCATCCACGCCGCTGGAGGGTCGTGCTGAAGCGTTGCCAACCAGGTTCGGCGGAGACCGAGGCGGCGGTGTACACCGAGGTCCTGCCGCGGATCCCGGTTCGAGCGCCGCGACTCTTCGGCATCTGGCGGGAGGGCACGGCGACCTGGCTGGCGCTGGAGGACCTGGGGGACGAGCCCTTGAGGCTCGAAGACGATCGCCAGCGGGAGATGGTTTCGCGCTGGCTCGGCGAGTTGCACCGCCCGGCTCGCGACCTGGTCGGCATTCCGCTGCTCCCCGATCGCAGCGCGCGGCACTACGCCGGGCAGCTCGCGCTCGCGCGAGCGCGCCTCGTCGAGCGCCAGACCGGGGCGGTCGGTGGGGATGACGTAGGGCGTCTGGGGTGGGCGATCGGCCAATGCGACGCGCTGTGCGCGAGCTGGGCTGCGGTCGAGGAGCAAGCCGCGCTGCTGCCGACCGCCTTCGTGCACGCCGACCTGGCGCCCGAGAACCTGCGCGTCGTGCGCGACGGCGGCCGGCTCGGGGTGACGGCGATCGATTGGGAGAAGGCCGGCACAGGGACGCCGTTGGCGGACCTGGCGCTGGCCGACGCCGCCGCGTACGCGGACGCGGCGGCCGTGCCGCTGGAGATCGTCAGCGCGTCGGCCTGGGTGGCGCGGCTGCTTGCCGCCCTCTCGCACAACTGGGCCGTGAAGCCGATCTCGGAGGTCGAGCGGTACGGGCGTCGCATCGAACGCGCCCTGGGGTCGATCCGTGAGCGTTGAGATCGATTCCAAGGCAGAGCGGAAAGCCGAGGATTTGGCGGCCCGCGCGGTCGCGCTCTGGGCCGACGTCGGGCCGCACGGGTCGCCCCCGGAGCGCATCGAGACGCTCAAGCCCGCGCATCGCAAGTCGGCGGTGCTGCGCCTCGTCGGGGCCGGGCCGGCTGGCGAATCGGTCGTGGCCAAGCGTGCGGCGACCGCCTCGATCGAGGTCGAGGCGCGGGTCTACCGCGACGTGCTTCCCCACCTGCCGGTCTCGGCGACGCGCCTGCTCGGCGCGGCGGCGGAAGGCGACCGGTCCTGGCTGTTCCTCGAGGACGCCGGCGAGACGCCCTTCGACTCCAAGCTCGCGGAGCACCGGCGGCTGGCGTCCGTCTGGATGGCCCGGGCGCACGGCGGCGCGCGGCAGCTGCCAGGGGTGAGCGAGCTGCCCGATCGCGGTCCCGGCCATTACCGCGAGCTGCTGAGATCCGTCGAGGAGCTGCTCCGCGAGACGCTGGGCAACCCGGCGCTGTCGGCCGAGGAAGTCGCGGCGGTCGAGGGCGTCCTCGAAGCGTGCGAGTCGACCGAGGCGAGCTGGCCGCGCCTCGCCGCGAGGCTCGAAGAACCGCCGAAGACGATCGTCTTCGGCGGCTTCAGCAGCAAGAACGCCTGCGTGCGCGCGTCCGCCGACGGCCCGGCGCTGATGCCGTTCGACTTCGAGAGCGCCGGACACGGGTGCCCCGCTATAGACCTCGTCTATCCCGACGGCGACGCCTACGTGGAGGAGGCTTGTGGCTGGTGGAGCGGTCTGGACAGGGACGGGTTCGACCGGCTGCGGGGAATCGGGCGCACCCTCGGTGGGCTGAAGGCGATTCCGGGCGAGCGCAAGGTCCTGCTCGGGCCGACGCCGTCGAAGGCGGTCGCGAAGCTCCGCTGGTACGGCCTCGAGATGACCGCCGGCCTGGGTGAGGCGTAGCGGCATGTCGAAGCACGAGGCCGTCGTTCTCCTCGATCGGCTCGGCGAGCACCCGGCGGTGCGGGCGTGGCGGGCGATCGAGGGCGGCGCCGACCCGACCTCGGTCGAGGTCCTCAAGCCCGAGAAGCGCAGGTCCTCCGTCTTTCGGCTCAACGGCATCGGCCCCCACGGTGCGAGCGTCATCGCCAAGCGCCGGCAGCCGGGGGAACTCGACCTCGAGCGTCGCCTCTACGAAGAGGTCCTGCCGGCGCTGTCGCTGCCGACGCCGAGGTTGCTCGGCTTCGTGGAGACCGCCGACGATCGCTCCTGGATCTTCCTCGAGGACGCCGGCGAGCAGTGGTACTCGCCGCGCGAGCCGGAGCACCGTGCGCTCGCCGTCCGCTGGCTCGCCGATCTGCACACGGGCTCCGCGGAGCTCTCGGCCTCGCTGCCGGACACGGGGGCGGACTACTTCCACTCGGTCCTCGAAGCGGGCCTCGACGGCGTGCGGGTCGGCCTCGACCACTCGAGCCTCTCGCCGCCCGACCGCGCCGTCCTGCGTTCGATCGTCCACCGGCTCGAGCTCGTCGGCGAGCGCTGGGTGGACGTGGAGGCGGGCTGCGCGATCGCTCCGCGCGGCATCGTGCACGGGGACTTCGTCCCCAAGAACGTCCGTGCCCGGGCCGGGCGCGGGGGCCTCGAGCTGGTCGCCTTCGACTGGGAGACCGCCGGCGCGGCTGCGCCGGCCGCCGACGTCGGGCTGCTCCCCGCGGAGGGAGACTCGCTGCGCCTCTACCACGCGCTCGTCTCCACAGCCTGGCCCGGCCTGAGCTGGGAGGACGTGCAGCGGCTGGCGCGGACGGGGCGCTTGCTGCGCCTCCTCAACTGCGTCCACTGGGAGGCGGGGAGCTTCCTCTACCCGTGGATCGAGCACACGATGCGCCGGATGCGCGCCTACGAGCTTGCCCTCGGCGAGGCCACCGACCCCGGCGCCTGCGACGGCGCGGCGAGATGACCCTGACCGTCGAAAGGCCGAGTCACAGCGCGCTCGAGCGCTCGCTGGAGGCGGCGCTCGGCGCGCCGGGAGAGGTTGCCCTGACGGGCCGGGAACCGAACAGCTACGCCAGCACCTTCCCCAGCGAGGTCGTCACCTGCGTCGCGGGCTCGCGAGCCCTCACCCTGCTCTGCAAGTACGAGGCCCCCCGCGACCGCGGCCTGCGGGGGGTGCCGGTGGGCGTTCGCTACGAGTCCGCCGCGTATCGCTTCGCCGTCGAGCCCTCGCGGCTTACCGCGCCGCGCTGGTTCGGCCTGCACGGCGACGAGCCGGCCGGCCCGACCTGGCTGCTGCTCGAGTTCCTCGCCGAGACGCTGCGCCTCGACAAATCCCCCGAGCGGGGCGGGCTCTCCCGCGCGGCGCGCTGGATCGGGTCCTTTCACCGCTTCCACGACCTCGGCGCCAAGGCGCCGCCGGAGTGCCTGAACCGGGAAGGGCCGGCGACGTTCCGGGCCTGCGTCGCGCGTGCAGCCGAGCGCTGGCAGGAGCTGCACGCCACGCACCCTTGGTTTCAGCCCTTCGCCCGCGATTGCGAGGCGGTCTTCTGCGACCTCTTCGAGCGGCGGCCGACGGCGATCCACGGCGAGTTCTATCCCGCCAACATCCTCGTGCGCGAGGGCTCGGTGTTCCCGGTCGACTGGGAGCGCGCCGCCGTCTCGGCCGGTGAGATCGACTTCGCGGCGCTGACCGAAGGGTGGAAGCCCCAGGACGTCCGCCTCGCGACCGAGAGCTATGCCGAGGCGCGCTGGGACGGCGCGCTGCCCGACGACTTCGCCGAGTGCGTCGAGGCGGCGCGCGCGTACCTGCACCTGCAGGCGCTGGGGGACCTGGCGCCGGGCCCATTCAAGGCCAAGGACGAGTGGCGCCTGGACCATCTGCGGACGATGGCCGAAAGCAGAGGAATGGCATGAGCGGGGACGGCCTCGAGCTGGGCCTTCCCAACGCGGCGGCGGACCGGGGCCTGGTCGTCGTCTGGGGAATCTTCGCCCGGATGCCCTACGGCGGCGTCACCTGGCAGGCGATGCACCACGTGATGGGCCTGCGGCGCCTCGGCTTCGACGTCTGGTACGTCGAGGACTCCGACAGCCCCCTCTACGACCCGAGGACGCACTGGCGGACGATGGAGTTCGAGCAGAACGTCCGCTTCCTCGAACGGTGGATGGACGCGCTCGGGATGGAGGACCGGTGGATCTTCCGGCCGCCGGGAGGCGGCCAGCAGCCGATCGGCGCCGACGAGGCGACCCTGCGGGACCTCTACGCGCGAGCCGACCTGGTCCTCAACCTCTGCGGCTCGCACGAGGTCCGCGCCGAGCACGCGGAGATCGGCACGCTGGCCTACGTTCAGACCGACCCGGTCGAGCTGCAGGTCGGGCTCGCCAACGGCGATGACGACGTGGCGCCGCAGCTCGACGCCCACCACTTCCACTTCACCTACGGGGAGAACCTCGGCGCCGCGGACTGCCCGGTGCCGGTCGGCTCCTACCGCTGGCTGACGACGCGGCCGCCGGTCGTGCTCGATTGGTGGGGGTCGGCGAACGGCCCCGCCCGCGACGCGCTGACCACGATCGCCAACTGGCGCCATGAGGGTAAGGACGTCGTCTGGGAAGGCCGGCGCTGGCACTGGAGCAAGGACCGGGAGTTCCGGCGCTTCCACTCGCTGCCGTCGAGGGCGGCGATGCCGTTGGAGCTGGCGCTGGGCTCGATCGACGAGGACGAGAAGGAGGGCCTGCGGCGCGAGGGGTGGAACGTCGCCGAGTCGATCGGCGACCCGCGGCGCTACCGGGACTACATCGTCGAATCCGCCGGCGAGTTCACCGTGGCCAAGGAGCAGTACGTCGCGCCCCGCAGCGGCTGGTTCAGCGATCGCAGCGCCTGCTACCTGGCGGCCGGGCGCCCGGTTGTCACCCAGGACACCGGCTTCGGCAAGTTCGTCCCGACCGGGGAGGGGCTGTTCGCGTACTCGACCACCGAGGAGGCGGCGGCGGCGATCGAGACGATCGCCGCCGACTACGAGCGCCACTCGGCGGCGGCGCGGGAGATCGCCCGCGAGTACTTCGACGCGGAGCGCCTGCTCGAACGGATGCTGGCCGAGGTCGGGATGGGGCGATGAGCGCCCTGCGAATCGTCGTCACCGGGCAGATCGCCCAGTACCCGCTCGGGGGAGTGACCTGGTTCTACCTGCACTACGTGCTCGGGCTGGCCCGGCTCGGCCACGAGGTCTGGTACTTCGAGGACTCGGGGCAGTGGCCCTACAACCCGACCGCGGACGGCCTCGTCGAGGGGTGCGAGCACAACACGGCCTACCTCGACGAGGTGATGACCCGATTCGGCCTGGCGGGCAGGTGGGCCTACCGCTTCCCCTGGGAGTCGCGGTGGTTCGGGCTCGCGGAGGACGAACGGCGAGAGGTGCTGGAGGGCGCCGACCTCCTCGTCAACGTCTCCGGCACGCTCGAGCGCCCCTGGGAGTACCGGGCGGTGCGCCGCCTCGCGTACGTGGACACCGACCCGGTCTTCACCCAGGTCAAGCTGGCGCGGGGCCAGGAGGACTTTCGCAAGCTGGTCGACGCCCACGACGTCCACTTCACCTACGGCGAGCGCGACTCCGACGCCGTCCCCGACACCGGCCACCGCTGGCTGAAGACCCGGGCGCCGGTGGTGATCTCCGAGTGGAGCACCGACGCCGAGCCCCGCGACGCCTTCACCACGGTGATGAACTGGACCAGCCACAACTCGGTCGAGTTCGAAGGGACGCGATTCGGCCAAAAGGACGAGGAGCTCCGCCAGTTCATCGAGCTGCCGGAGCTGGTCGGGCCGCAGCAGCTCGAGCTCGCGCTCGGCTCGGGCAAGAACCAGCCGCCGCCGCGCGACCTCCTCACGCACAAGGGGTGGCACCTGGTCGACCCGAACGAGGTCTGCCCGGACCTCGACAGCTTCCGCACCTACACCGAAACCTCGAAGGCGGAGTGGGGCGTCGCCAAGAACGGCTACGTGCGGGGGCAGTCCGGCTGGTTCAGCGAGCGGTCCGCCCGCTACCTCGCCGCCGGCCGGCCGGTCGTCGTCCAGGAGACCGGGTTCAGCGACGTGCTCCCCGTGGGCGAGGGGATCCTCCCGTTCACGACGCTCGAGGGGGCGGCGCAGGCGATCCGCGAGGTCGAGCGCGACTACGACCGGCACGCGGAGGCCGCGCGCGCGATCGCCGAGCGGTACTTCGACTCCGACGCCGTCCTCGACCGACTGGTCGCGGAGGCGATCGGATGAGTGCCCCCGTCGCCGTCGTCGTCGGCTTCGCCGGCAAGTGGCCGCTGGCGGGGTTGATGCTCTACAACCTTCACTACCTCGCCGGCCTGGCCGAGCTCGGCTACGAGGTGCACTACGTCGAGCGCCAGAACGGGCCCCACGACTACTACGACCCGCGCAGCGACGAACTGACCGAAGACGTCACGCACGGCCTCGCCGGCCTGGAGGCGGTCATGCCGGAGGCCGGGATCGGCCCCGGCCGGTTCAGCCTCGTCGACCTCGAGGGCGAGTGCCACGGGGCCGGCTGGGAGGCGCTGCGCTCAGCCCTCGACCGCGCCCGGTTCGTGCTCACCCTCGCGGACCCGACCTGGTTCGACGAGCTCGAGCGGTGTCCGCGGCGCGCCTTCGTCGACGGCGACCCGCTCTTCACCCAGGCCGCGATGCTCGGGGGCGACGCGGCCCACCGCGCGCTCGACCGCTACGACGCCCTCTTCACCTACGCCACGCGCATGGGCGAGAGCGACTGCGAGGTGCCGGACGCGGGGCGGCGCTGGGTCTCGACCCGGCCTGTCGTCGCCACCCGCCTCTGGGACGCGAGCCCGCCGCCCGCCGCCGGCCAGGCGCCGATCACGACCGTGATGAACTGGTCGGCCTCGGCCGACGTGCGGCTGGGCGGCGACGTCTACGGCCACAAGGGGCGCGAACTCGAGCGCCTGATCGATCTCCCGGCCCGCACGGGGCGCTGCTTCGTCCTCGCCGCCGGCGGCCCGGCGCCGCGCGAGCGCCTCCGGGCCGATGGCTGGCAGCTGGAGAACCCGCTCGAGGTGACCGGGACGCTCGCCGCGTACCGCGACTTCATCGCCTCCTCCCACGCCGATCTCGGCGTCGCCAAGCATGCCTACGTCGCCTCGGCGTCGGGCTGGTTCAGCGATCGCAGCACCTGCTACCTGGGATCCGGGCGGCCCGTGCTCCACCAGGAGACGGGCTTCAGCGAGTGGCTGCCGACCGGCGAGGGCGTGTTCGCCTTCTCCAGCGTCGACGACGTCGCCGACGCCCTCGAGCGGATCGACCGCGACTACGAGCGCCACGCCGCCGCCGCGCGCGCGATCGCGGAGGAGCACTTCGAGGCGCGGACGGTGATCGCCGGGATGCTCGAGGAGGTCGGGTTCGCGTGAGCGAGCGCGCGCCCCGCGACGAGTACCTCGTCTTCGGCAGCCCGGAGATCCGCGAGGAGGAGATCGAGGAGGTGCTGGCCACCCTGCGGTCGGCCTGGATCGGGACGGGCCCACGGGTCGCCCGCTTCGAGAGCGAGTTCCGCGAGTACGTGGGAGCGGAGCACGCGGTGGCGCTGAACTCCTGCACGGCGGGGCTTCACCTGGCGATGCAGGGGCTCGGGTTGGGTGCGGAGGAGGAGGTGATCGTGCCGGCGATGACCTTCGCGGCGACGGCCAACGCGGTGGTCCACGCCGGCGGCCGGCCCGTCCTCGCGGACGTCGACCGGGACACGATGTGCCTCACCCCCGAGGCGATCGAGGCGGCGCTCACGCCTCGCACGCGGGCGGTCATGCCGGTGCACTTCGCCGGGCGCCCGTGCGAGATCGAGGCGATCGTCGCGCTCGCCGACGACAAGGGGCTGGCGGTCGTCGAGGACTGCGCGCACGCGATCGAGACCCTCGTCGACGGTCGTCACGCCGGCACCTTCGGGGACTTCGGCGTCTTCAGCTTCTACGTCACCAAGAACGTCGTCACCGGGGAGGGCGGGATGGTCGTGACCGCCGACGAGGGCGCGGCGGCGCGGATCAAGACGCTGGCCCTGCACGGCCTCTCGGCGGACGCGTGGAGCCGCTTCTCCGACGAGGGCTACAAGCATTACGAGGTCGTCGAACCGGGCTTCAAGTACAACATGATGGACCTGCAGGCCGCGCTCGGGGTGCACCAGCTGGCCCGCGCCGAGGCCAACCTGCGGCGGCGGCAGGAGATCTGGCGGCGCTACGACGAGGCGTTCGCCGACCTGCCGCTGCGGACGCCGGCGCCGGAGGAACCGGGAACGCGGCACGCGCGCCACCTGTACACGGTCCTGCTCGATCTCGAGCGACTGAGCCGCGGTCGCGACGAGGTCCTGCTCGACCTCCACCGGCAGAACATCGGCACCGGCGTCCACTACCGGGCGCTTCACCTCCATCCCTACTACAGCGAGGCAAGTGGTCATGTGAGCGGAGACCTCCCCAGCGCAGAGTGGATCTCCGACAGAACCGTGTCGCTGCCGCTCTCCCCGAAGCTGACCGACGAGGACGTCGAGGACGTGATCGCCGCCGTTTGCCGAGCGGTCGCCGACGCGACCCGGTAGCGAGCGGTCGCCGACGCGACCCGGTAGCGAGCCCGCTCGGCCTACGCAGCGAGATCGAAGGCGAGGCGCCGCAACCCGTCACCAATGGGGTGGGAAGAGTGGCGACACCTCGCTTTTGCACAAACGGCTCAGGAATCCGTTTGTAAGGGCACTCACTCCACAAGCCCCTACCCTTGATGGATGGCTCTCGATGCGGGTAGATGCGGCGGATGAGCGAAGCGGCGGCCCAGGGCGGGTCGCATTCGGGCGTGGGCGTCGCCTGGCGGGTGCTTCCCGACGAGCGCCTCGCACGGCGCGCCTGCAAAGGCGACCAACGTGCCTTCGCGGCGATCTTCCGTCGCTACCACCAGGGCCTCTACCGCTACTGCCTCGCCATCGTGGGGAACGGCGCGGATGCTCAGGACGCCCTGCAGAACGCGATGGTCAAGGTGCTGCGGGCGCTCCCCGGGGAGACACGGCCGATCCAGCTGAAGCCGTGGCTCTACCGGATCGCCCACAACGAGTCGGTCGAGCTGTTGCGCCGCCGCCGCTCCGGCGAGCCGCTCGATCCCGAGCTGACTGTCTCGGCGGGAAGCCCAGAGGCGGTCGTCGAGCTGCGCGAGCGACTGCGCCGCCTCGTAGCCGACCTCGGCGAGCTGCCCGAGCGCCAGCGCGGCGCCCTGGTGATGCGGGAGCTGGCCGATCTCGGCTTCGCCGAGATCGGAGTGGCGTTCGGCACCTCGGCAGGGGTCGCCCGGCAGACGATCTACGAGGCCCGGCAGGGCCTGAGGCAGATCGCCACGGGCCGTGAGATGAGCTGCGTGACCGTGACCGAGATCCTCTCCGACGCGGACGGCAGGACGCTGCGGCGACGCGACATCCGGGCACACCTTCGCTCCTGCGCGGAGTGCCGGGCCTTCGGCGCGGAAATCGGCGAGCGGCGCGCCGAGCTGGCGGCCCTGGCACCCCTCCCGGCGATCGCCGCGAGCGGCCTCCTCCAGGGGCTTCTTGGCGGCCAGGCAGCCTCCACCGGTGGTGGCCTGGCCGGCGCGATCGGCGCCGGCGCCGGGAAAGCCATCGGGGCCGCGGCTCTGTCCAAGACGGCTGCCAGCGTCGCTTTGGTGGCGGTCGCCGGAATCGCCGCCGGAGACCGCGCCGGTGCGATCCACCTCGTCGCCTCCTCGTCAGCTCCCCATCCCCGCTCCACCGAGACGGTGGTTCCGGCGCGGCCAGACCGTGGCGCTTCGCCACCTGCAAAACAGGGGCGGGAACCCTCGGCTGCGCTCAGGAAGTCCGGGCCGCAAGCCGTCACGCACCCGGGTCAGCCAAACCCCCAACCGGCGAAACCGCTCGACGCAGGCACGCAGCCCGGAGAGGCGCCAGGCGAGAGCGCCGAGCCGGAAGCTCCAGGCAAGTCGGGCGGAGGCGCTAACAGCCGCGGGCCCGCCGAGGGGCTCCCGGCGGCCGCCGCGCACGGCCAGGAAACCGCAGCGATCAATCGAGGGCGTGGCCAGAACGCCTCCCATGCCGAGGGAAAGGGTAATTCCGGCGCCGGAAAGGCCGCCTCGAACGCGAAGGACGCCCCCCCAGGCCGGTCAGCGCAAAAAGGAAACCCCGGCCACGAACCGCAGGCGCCGACGGAATCGCCCCCGAAAAAATCGGAGCCCCCCGAACCCGAACCGAAACCGGCCCCGCAAAAAGCCGAGGCGCCCGGCAAAGGCAAATAGCGTGCCGGCTATAGGCATTCAGTCGGCCTGGTCGAGGAAGCGCAGGACGGCCAGGACCCGCCGGTGCTCGTCGCCGCCGGCCCGCAGGTCGAGCTTGGCGAAGATGCCGGTGACGTGCTTCTCGACCGCGCGTTCGGTGACCACCAGCTCGGCGGCGATCGCGGCGTTGGTGCGGCCCTCGGCCATCAGCGCCAGCACCTCGCGCTCGCGCGGGCTGAGCGCGGCGAGCGGGTCCTCGCGCCGGGCGCGGCCGAGCATCTGGGAGACCACCTCGGGATCGAGGACCGAACCGCCGCCTCCGACCCTGCGCACCGCGTCGGCCAGGGTGTCGACGTCGGCGACCCGGTCCTTGAGCAGGTAGCCGAGCCCCTCGGCGCTCTCGGCGAGCAGGTCGCGCGCGTAGGCGGCCTCGACGTGCTGGGAGAGGACGAGCACGGCGACCTCGGGCAGCTCGGCGCGGATCTCCCGGGCCGCCCGCAGCCCCTCGTCGGTGTGGCTGGGCGGCATCCGCACGTCGACCACGGCGACGTCGGGCCTGTGCGCCCGCACCTTGCGCATCAGCTCCTCCCCGTCGCCGGCCTGGCCCACCACCTCGAAGCCACTCTCCTCGAGCAGCCGCACGACGCCCTCGCGCAGCAGCGCCGAGTCCTCGGCGACGATCACGCGCACGGGATGCTCGCCCTCACCGTCGTGCCCTCTCCTGCTCCCCCGCCGACCTCGAAGCGCCCTTCCAGCACCGCGACGCGGTCGGCCAGGCCGCGCAGGCCACTGCCGGCGGCCGGGTCGGCGCCGCCGACGCCGTCGTCGCGGACCTCGACCTCGACCAGGCCGTCTCGCCGGGCCACCCGCACGGTCGCTCCGTCGGCTTCGGCGTAGCGGGCGACGTTGGTCAGCGCCTCGGCGATCACGAAGTAACTGGCCAGCTCGACCGCTTCGGGCAGGCGCTCGCCCGGGGTCTCGAGGATCGAGACCGGCACAGGCGAGCGCTCGGCCAGGCCGCCGAGCGCGGCGTCGAGGCCGCGGTCGCTGAGGACGGCGGGGTGGATCCCGCGGGCCAGCTCGCGCAGCTCGACGGTCGCCGCGCCCACCTCGCGCAGCGCCTCGTCGAGCAGCTCCGCGGCGGCCTCCGGCTCGGAGTCGAGCTTGTCGCGGGCGAGCCGCAGGTTCATGGTCAGCGCCACGAGGCGCTGTTGGGCGCCGTCATGGAGGTCGCGCTCGACCCGGCGCCGTTCCTCGTACCCGGCGGCGACGATGCGGGCGCGCGAGGCGCGCAGCTCCTCGACCTTGGCGCGCAGCTGCGCGGTCAGCTGCTCGTTCTCGGCGCTCAGCGCCAAGCGGATTTCCTCGTCGCGTCCGATGCGGGAGCGCAGCAGGCCGGCGAGGAAGGCAAAGGGGAGGCAGGCGAAGACCGCGACCGAGGCGATGAAGGCGCTGCTTTCGACCTCCTGGGAGGCGCCGATGCCACTGGCGATCAGCTGCACGACGAGGAAGGCGAAGGCGAGCGCCGCGGTGGCGACGACAGGCGTCAGGGCGCGCCGCTGCTCCGGCGTGCTGCGGCGCCAGCGGCGGTAGACGAGCGTCGCCACGGCGGCGATCAAGCCGACCGCGAGCAGGAGCTGGCCGGTGTTGATCGCGTCACGGATCGCCGCCTGACCCTCGATCAGGACCGGGTTCGCGGGACACCCGTCGCAGCCTTCGGCGGCCGGTTCGGCGAAGAGGAACCAAGCGGCCTGGAGGACCGTGGTGTCGAAGTAGGTGAGCCCGACCAGCACCTTCTGCAGGCGGGTTTCGAGCCGCCCGGAGGGGAAGGTGACGAGCAGGTGGATCAGGATCGCGAAGGGGAGCGCCGAGGTCAGCGCCCCGAGCGAGAAAACGGCAGCGCTGCCGGAGAAGCTGAGCGCCTCGAGGAACCAGGCGAAGCCGACCGCGGTCATCAGCGGCCCGATCCGGTTGGCGGGGCGGCGGTACCAGGCGTAGAGGCCGGTGCCGACGAAGCTCCAGGCGGCGGCCAGGATCAGCGCCGCGGCCAGGCCCCGCTGGCTCTGGTGGTCGCTGCCCAGGACCAGCAGCAACGCGCCGATTCCAAGCGCGAAGGCGAGCGCCCCGAGCGCGACCAGGGCGCGGCGCAGGCCGGTCATCCGGCGAGCGCCGCCAGGGTCGTGCCGCTCAGCTCGCCCTTGGTGACGAAGCCGCGGGCCGGGCTCTCGGCGACCGCGGAGCCGAAGTCGGAGCCCTCGCGGCTGGAGGTGAGGACGATCGCCGGGCCCTCGCCGCCCTCGTGCAGGCGCTCGGCAACCTCGAACCCGTCGAGGTCGGGGAGCTGGACGTCGAGCAGGACCAGCTCCGGCTCGAGCTCGCGGGCCGCTGCGATCGCCGCGGCGCCGTCCTCCGCCTCGCCGATCACCGCGTAGCCGCTCGCCTCGAGCATGCGCCGGGCGCCGGCCCGGAAGCTCGGGTGGTCGTCGACTATCAGCACGGTCCTCGGCATCGCTCGATTGTCCTCTATCCCGGGGCGCCCGGGGGTACGGGTAACCCCACTCCGGGGGGCGGCGGGCCGAACCCGTGAACGCCTGCCAGCCGCATTGGAATGGGGCTTGCGCCTTGGGAGCCTGGATCGGTCGCAACCAATCCCGACCGAGAGGAACCCAATGCACGCCCCGACCAACATCGCCGCCAGAGCCGCCCGCTGGAGCGCCACGCACCGCAAGTCGGCCATCTTCGGATGGATCGCCTTCGTGGTCGCCTCGCTCGTCATCGGCGGCGCGGTCGGCCAGAAGGAGCTGACCCACGCCGAAGCGACGTCCGGCGAGGCCGGGCGGGCCGAGGTCGCGCTCGAGCGCTCCGGCGTCGTCCCCAACAGCGAGGTCGTGCTCGTCCAGAGCGAGGAGGCGACCGTCGCCGACCCCGGCTTCGCCGCCGCGATCGCCGACACCGCCGCGGCCCTGGGACGGATCGGCTCGGTGCGCGCGCTGAGCTCGCCGAGCGACGGCGACGGCCAGGTCTCGGCCGATCGCCGCTCGGCGCTGATCGAGTTCGAGATCGCCGGCGACTCCGAAGCGGCCGAAGAGCGGGTCGACGCCGGCCTCGCGGCGGTCGCGGCGGCGCAGAAGCGCCACCCGGACCTGCGCATCGAGCAGTTCGGCGACGCCAGCGCCAACAAGGCCCTGGACGGGGTCTTCGCGGAGGACCTGAAGAAGGCCGAGACGACCTCGCTGCCGATCACCCTGATCGTCCTGCTGCTCGCCTTCGGGGCGCTGGTCGCGGCCTTCGTGCCGCTGCTGCTCGCCCTCTCGGCTGTGATCGCGACGATCGGCCTGCTGGCGCTGCCGAGCCAGCTCGTGCCGATGGACCCCAACGTCTCCGTGGTGGTCGTCCTGATCGGCCTCGCGGTCGGCGTCGACTACTCGCTCTTCTACATGCGCCGCGAGCGCGAGGAGCGGCGGGCCGGGCACTCGGCGGATGCGGCCCTGGCCGCGGCGGCGGCGACCTCGGGCCACGCGGTGCTGGTCTCCGGCGCGACCGTGATCGTGGCGATGGCCGGGATGCTGCTCAGCGGCGACCCGACCTTCACCTCCTTCGGGGTGGCGACGATGACCGTGGTCGCGGTGGCGATGTTCGCCTCCTTGACCGTGCTGCCGGCCTTGCTCGCCGCGCTCGGCGACCGGGTCGAGAAGGGCCGCATCCCGTTCCTCGGCCGGCTGCGCGAGCGCCGCGCGGGCCGCTCGGCCTGGACGGGTGTCATCGACGGGGTGATGCGGCGCCCGCTGCTCTCCCTGGTCGGCTCCGCGGGTGTGCTGATTGCCCTCGCCGTTCCGGCGCTCTCGATGAACACGGTCGTCAGCGGCACCGAGGACCTGCCGCGCGACGTCGCCGTGGTGCAGACCTATGACCGCGTAACGGATGCCTTCCCCCAGGAAGGGACGGCGGCCAAAGTGGTGGTCGAGGCTGACGACGTGACGTCCGGCCCGGTCGCCGCGGCGATCGCTGAGCTGCGGCGGCGAGCGGAGTCCGATCGCTTGATCAGCGGCCCGACCTCGCTGCTCGCCGGCGACGACGGGACGATCGCCGCGGTCGAGCTGCCGACCATCGGCAGCGGCAGCGACGCCCGGGCGAGCGCGGCGCTCGAGCGGATCCGCGAGCGCCTCGTGCCGGCGGCCTTCGCCGGCGCCCCCGGAGCCGAGGTCAACGTGACCGGCCCGGCCGCCCAGTCGAAGGACTTCGGCGACCTGTTGGCCGAGCGCCTGCCGCTCGTCTTCGCCTTCGTCCTCGGACTTGCCTTCCTGCTCCTGCTGGTCACCTTCCGCTCGATCGTCGTGCCGATCAAGGCGATCGTCCTCAACCTGCTCTCCGTCGGCGCCGCCTACGGGGTGCTGGTGCTGGTCTTCCAGAACGGGCTGGGCGAGTCGCTGCTCGGCTTCCACTCAAACGGCGGCGTCAGCTCCTGGCTGCCGCTGTTCCTCTTCGTGATCCTCTTCGGGCTCTCGATGGACTACCACGTGCTGATCCTCAGCCGCGTCCGCGAGGGTGTCGACCGGGGGATGAGCAGCGAGGAGGCGGTGCGCTGGGGGATCGTCGGCACGGCGGGGACGGTGACCAGCGCGGCGATCGTGATGGTCGCGGTCTTCTCCGTCTTCGCCACGCTCAGCATCCTCGACATGAAGCAGATGGGCATCGGCCTCGCGGTCGCGATCCTGATCGACGCGACGATCGTGCGGGCGGTGCTGCTGCCGGCGGCGATGAAGCTGCTGGGCGAGCGCAACTGGTACCTGCCGAGCGCGCTCGGCTGGCTGCCGCAAGTGCGCCAGGCAGAGCCGGCAACCGAGGGAGGGCGAGCCTGATGGCGGCTCGCCCACCGAGGACGCCGCCAGGCGCAGGCTCGCAGCGCCCCGGATGATGTCGTACTTGTCCCCGCATAGCGGGGACAAGTACGACATCATCGCCAGAATGGGGCGAACAGCAGCATCGTCGCGGTCGGCCCGCCGTTGCGCTTCGCGTCAGCGTGCGGCCGGCTCGGCGACCGCACCGAGGGGGGCGCTCTCCGGGCCGTCGACGGCGTCGACCGCGTGGCCCTCCAGCGAGACGTCCGGCAGCAGCCGGTCGAGCCGGCCCGGCAGCCACCAGGCGCGGTCGCCCAGCAGCGTCACCACGGCGGGGGCGATCAGCAGGCGGACGATCGTCACGTCGATCAGGATCGCCGCGCCGAGGCCGACGCCGAACATCTTGCTGATCGTGTCCGAGGCGCTGGTGAAGGCGAGGAAGACGGAGGCCATGATCAGCCCGGCGAACAGCACCACCTTGGCGATCCGGGCGAGTCCGTGGACGACGCTCTCGCGTGGCCCGTCGCCTTCGCTATAGGCCTCGTGCACGCGGGAGAGCAGGAAGACGTTGTAGTCCATGCTGAGGCCGAAGAGGATCGCGAACATCATCAGCGGCATGAAGGAGATGATCGGCACGCCGCTCTCGGCGCCGATCAGGCTCGCCCCCCAGCCCCACTGGAAGACGGCGACGACGACCCCGTAGGCGGCGCCGATCGAGAGCAGGTTGAAGCCGGCCGAGACGAGCGGGATCCAGAGCGAGCGGAAGGCGGCGATCAGGAGCAGCACCGAGAGGCCGATCACCGCCGCGATGAACAGCGGCAGCCGCTCGGAGACCTTGGCCGAGAAGTCCTGGAAGCCGGCGGTCTGGCCGCCCACGTAGACCTTCAGCCCGGTGCCCCGCGTCGCCGCCGGGATCGTCTCGCCGCGCAGCCGCTCGACCAGCTCGGTGGTGCGCTCGTCCTGCGGCGAGGTCGTCGGCTGGACGAAGATCGTCGCCATCTCTCCGTCCTCGCTGCGCTGAGCGGGCAGCGCCGCCTCGTCCTCGGCATCGACGCCGGGGGCGGCGGCGATCGCCGCGCCGAGGCGCTCGAGCTGAGCGTCGGTCCCCGGATCGCCCCGTTGCAGGTCGACCGCGACCAGCAGGGGACCGCTGGCGCCGGCGCCGAAGGCCTCGCTGAGCTGGTCGTAGGCGCGGCGCTGGGTCGTCGAGCCCGACTGGTTGCCGTCGTCGGGCTGGCCCAGTCGCATGTCGGTCATCGGGATCGCGAAGACCAGCAGCAGGGCGACGCCGGCGCCGATCGTCGCCCAGGGCCGGGCGGTGATCCGCCTCCCCCAGCGCGCAAACGCCTCCGAGTGGGCGACGTGCTCGGGCCGCTTCGGGCGCAGGCGCCGGGCGAAGGCGCCACCGAGGATCGGCAGCACCACCAGCGAGGAGACGACGACCGTGGCGACCGCCAGCGCCGCCGCGACCCCCATCTTGCCGATCGCCGGGATGCCGACCAGAAGCAGGCCGGAGATCGCGACGACGACGATCAGGCCGGCGGCGAGGACGGCGGCGCCCGCGGTCCCGGCCGCCTTCGCGGCGGCGTCGCGGGGGGTGTTGCCGGCGGCGCGCTGCTCGCGGTAGCGGCCGACGATCAGCAGCGAGTAGTCGATCCCGGCGCCCAGCCCCAGCATCACCGCGATCACGGCGGCAAAGGACGGCAGCTGCAGCGGCGAGGCCAGCGCCGCGATCAGCATCTGGCCGGCCATCACGCCGAGCAGGGCGGCGGCCAGCGTCACCCCCATCGCCGCGCCGGAGCGGAACAGCAGGGTCAGCAGGACGATCGCGATCGCGACCCCGATCAACTCGCCGATCGGGAATGACTGTTCGGCCGCGATGTCGACGACGATGCCGCGCATCTCGACGTCGACGCCGGCGCCCTCGGCGCCGCGCGCCGTCTCCTCCAGCAGTTCACCGTCGGCTTTCTCGACATCGAAGACCTCGCCGCCATAGCGGACGTCGACCGCTGCCAGGCGGCCGTCGGGGGAGATCGAGGCCGAGCCCGGAGCGAACGGGGCGCCGACCTCGAGCACGTTGTCGAGGGCGGCGACCTCGGCCAGCGTGCGCTCGATCGCGGCGCGGTTGGCGGGCGCGCCGATCCGCCCCCGCTCGACGCTGAAGACCAGCGTCGCGTCCGCCCCGGCGAAGACCGGCTGGTGGTCGGTGAAGAGATCCAGCGCCCGCTGGGACTCGGTCCCGGGCACGTTGAAGCTGTCGGGCGGCGTCTCGCCGTTGGCGGCGAGGGCGCCGAGCCCGACGATGACGACGGCGACGCCGATCAGGCCGAGCTTCCAGCGACGGGCGAGGGTGCGGGCGAGGCGGGCGAGCAGCGACGACATGTTGCTTCCGTGTTCTCCTTCCGGCGCCGTCTCGCGACGCCTCGACTCGGTTGGCGGAGGTGATGCGTTCGTGCTAGGGACCGGCCGCGCCCTCGAAACTAATCGGGAGGGCGGGAATCTTAGGCGGTGGGCCTCACGGGACTGCGTCTGCAACGAGGACGCGGCCTGCGTCGTCTTCGACGAGAACGCCTTCGCGATGCCGCTCGGCGAGCACCCGTACCTACGGGTCGGCGGGCGCGCCGAGCAGCACCAGGTCGAGGTCGCCGAACTGGTGGAACGCGGTGTCCGTAGTGACCAACCGGCAGCCGGCCGCCAGGGCGAACGCGGCCAGGTAGGCGTCCATCCACAGCTTGGGGGAGGCGCTGTCCCTGACCGCGAGCTCATGCCACTTGGCTCCGAGCCCCGCCGGCTCCCCGACCCTGAGATCGACGCGCCCGTCGGCCTCCAGCGCTTCGTAGACCGCCCAGGCCTCCCGGTTGGTGAGAGCCGGGTTGCCATACGGGGCGAGCACCGAGGCGTTGGTCAGCAGGCGGAGGAATCCCGATTGGGTCACCCGGCAGAAGAGGGCAGTCGCGGGCTCGCTCACCGACTCCAGCCAGGTGCGGCAAGCGCCGTGATGCGCGTGGCCCGAGAGGGCGAGCGCCAGCCAGACGTTGACGTCGAGCAGGTTCAACGCGGGGCGCGACCCGAGCTCGACCCGGCCTCTTCGTCGCTGAGCGCCCGAGCGACGCGCTCCGGCGTCATCTCCCTGTCCGGCTCGGCCGGGTGGGCGCAGCGAACGAGGGGAAGCTCGACCCGCCGGGACTCGGCTCGGACGCCGTCCACTTCGTGCGACAGGCCGCCCCTGAGCAGGTCCGCGATCACGTCCTTGAGTCGCCGATCCGATTCCACCGCGCGCATCTTCACCGCGCGCATGAGCTCGTCCGGGAGGTCGAGCGTGGTCTTCATGTAGCCAGAATAACAGAAAACCATAAAAACAGCATCCTGGTGGTAAGCGCCGTCCTGGGGCTGACTTCCGAATCGTCCGCCAACGCCGCCACCTACGAGGTATGCGCGGTCGCACAGTCACTAACCTGATGTCGAGATGGTTCCCCGCCCCCTGGACGCGACCGGCGAGCGCGCGCTGCTGGCGGCGGCGCAGGGCGGCGACGAGGACGCCTTCGCGCGGCTGGTCGAGCCCTATCGGGGTGAGCTCATCGCCCACTGCTACCGGATGCTCGGCTCCCTGCACGACGCCGAGGACGAGCTGCAGGAGGCGCTGCTGCGCGCCTGGCGCGCGATCGGCAACTTCGAGGGGCGCAGCTCCCTGCGCGCCTGGCTCTACAGGATCGCCACCAACACCTGCCTCAGCGCGATCGAGCGCCGCGGCCGGCGGGCCCACCCGGTCGACCACGGCCCGCGGACCGACCCCAGCGCCGGCCCCGGCGAGCCGCCGCTGGCGGAGTCGACCTGGATCGAGCCCTTCCCCGACGAGACGCTCGGCCTCGAGGGCGGCCTTGCCTCCCCCGAGGCGACCTACGAGCGGCGCGAGGCGGTCGAGGTGGCCTTCATCGCGGCGCTCCAGCTACTGCCGGCGACCCAGCGCGCGGCACTGATCCTGCGCGAGGTGCTCGGCTACTCGGCCCGGGAGGCGGCGGAGACGCTGGCGACCTCGGTGGCCTCGGTCAACAGCGCCCTGCAGCGCGCCCGCGCCACGGTCGATGCCCGCCTGCCCGAGCGCAGCCAGCAGACGACGCTCCGCGCGCTCGGCGACGAAGGGGTCGAGGAGGCGATCGGCGCCTACCTCGACGCCTGGTACCGGGAGGACATCGACGGCGTCGTCGCGATGCTGACCGAGGACGCGACCTTCTCGATGCCACCGCAGCCCACCTGGTTCGGCGGCGAGGGCGGGCCGGAGGAGATGGCGGCGTTCATGGCGGGCGGGCCGCTCTCCGGCGAGTGGCGCTGGAGGCACCTCCTCACCACCGCCAACGCTCAGCCCGCGCTCGCCTTCTACTGCTGGTATGAGCCCGAGCGGGCGCACATCCCCTTCGCGCTCAACGTGCTCCGCTTCCGCGGACAGAGGATCGACGACGTCACCTGCTTCATCACCCGCTCGATCGAGGCCACCGAGCGCGAGCGCTACGCCCGCTGGCCCGAGGAGCCCCCCGACCCGCGGCGGTTGGAGGACTTCTTCTACCGCTTCGGCCTGCCCGAGCGGATCGAGTGAGGTCGGATGCTGCTGGCGAAGTGGTGGGGTCCACATCGGGGTCCCCGCCGACGACATGCCAGCACCGGCGAATTTCGGCGAGCGGGCTTTTCGGCCAATCGCCTTCGGTGGCCGCTCCTCGGTGAGAGGGTATGCTCGCAAGCGAACGCGAGGAGGCGGCATATATGGCTCAGGGTGTGCGAACCGGTGGCGCGATGGGTGAGCGGCGTGGCTTGGGGTGGCTGCCGGACTACCCCGACCTGCGCGACTACACGAGCCGCAGCGAAGCTGTCGCGCCCCTGCTCGAGAAGACCGCGGTTCCCGAGCTCGGGGCCGAGGGGGGCCCGGCCAAGGTCGACCTGCGCGAGTGGTGCTCGCCGGTCGAGGATCAGGGCCAGATCGGCTCCTGCACCGCCCAGGCCGGGGTCGGCATGCTCGAGTACTTCCAGCGCAAGCTGTACGGCAAGCACCTCGACGCCTCGCGGCGCTTCCTCTACAAGGTGACGCGAACGCTCGGCCGGCTGGAGGGCGACTCGGGCGCGTTCCTGCGCACGACGATCGGCGCGATGAGGCTGTTCGGCGTCCCACCCGAGGGCTACTGGCCCTACTCCGAGGCCGAGTTCGACGAGGAGCCCCCGGCCTTCTGCTACTCCTTCGCGCAGAGCTACCAGGCGGTCAAGTACTACCGGCTCGATCCTCCCGGGACCGAGCGCGCGGAGCTGCTCGCCTCGATCAAGTCGCACCTCGCCTCGCAGCTCCCGGCGATGTTCGGCTTCACGGTCTACGGGTCGATCGCCGATGCGGGCGAGGACGGCAAGATCCCCTTCCCGGCCAGTGGCGACAGGGTCGAGGGCGGGCACGCCGTGATCGCGGTCGGCTACGACGACACGGTGAAGATCGCGAACCGCGACGGCGAAACCCGGGGCGCGATCCTGATCCGCAACTCGTGGGGCGAGGGCTGGGGTGAGAGCGGGTATGGCTGGCTCCCCTACGACTACGTCCTCCAGGGACTGGCTGACGACTGGTGGGTCCTGATCGAGAACGAGTGGGTCGACACCGGAGAGTTCCAGGCTTGAGCCCCGCCCGCGGCGATCCGCACCGCCGCCGTGGCCTGGTCGCCAGCCTCGAGCCGGACCACTCGACCGCGGTCGGGGGCTCGAACCTGGGCGGCGATCGCCAGTACGACCAGATCGCCTTCTACTACGTCTCCGACCGCCGCCCGCTCTGGGCCGAGCTCGTCACCGAGCGAGGAGCCGGTGCCTGAGACCCCGACGCTCGCCGAGCGGGATGTCGCCCGCAAGGTCGGCGCCGGGCTGCGCGAGCGGCTCGGCGAGACGATCGACAACGCGGGCAAGGCCCTGGTCGCGATCGCCGGGGCCGGCGTCTTCTTCTTCGGCGCCGGCTACTTCGTCGAGTGGCAGAAGTTCAGGCGCGGGGGGCTGCCGCCCGACGAGATCCTGCCGCTCATCTCGCAGGCGCAGATCGCCGCCGCCGGCGTGCGTGAGCTGGCGATATCGGCCTTCTTCGGCGCCTTGGTGCTCGCCGTGCTCGGATGGGGTGGCGTCCACATCGCCCGCTGGGCCACCAGCGAACCGGACAGCCCCTCGCGGCTCCGGCGTCTGATTGCCAAGGTCTTGTTCGCACGGGAGGCGGTCGCTCCGACCGTCGTGTTTGGAGCGCTGATCTTCCTCTTCGTCCCCCTGGACTGGTCCGGAGCGATCGTCACGGTCGTCCTCACGCTTCTCCTCTACTACTCGCTGCGGCTGATCGCGGCGTATCTGAGGCAGCTGGACCGGGACGAGAGCGCCTCTTTTCCGCTCTGGAGGTTGCTGATCGCCGCCGGCATTGCGGCGATCGTGCTCAGCGGGGTTCGGCAGCACGAGTTCCCTGAAGTGCGACCTCACGTTCGGGTCGTCCTGACCGACGGGCGCCAGATCGAGGGCAGCTACGTCTCCAGCGACTCGAGCTCGGTCCTGATCCGGTTCCGCAAACCGCCGCGGCAGCCGCAGCTGCTGGTCCTCAAGCGCGAGGACGTCGAGCAGCTGCTGCTCGAAAAGGGGGCCTACGTCTTCCCCAGCGCGGAGTCGATCTTCGGCACCGTCCTCGACGTCGATTTCTCCTGCATCCCGCCGGAGTGCCGAGCGGGGGACTCGCGGGTCGGGATCTCGTCGCTGTTCTGAGCTCTCGGCGTAGCCGTCCTCTCACGAGCTAGCCGCGGGGAGCGGACGTCGACCGTCGAACAGACGGCCAGGGCAGCTCATGCTCCAAGCGCGGTGTCGAGGCTCTCGACGAAGAGGTCGAGCGGGGACGGGTGGAGGCGGCGCCCCGACTACGCCCATAGCGCCGAGATCGGCAGCGCCCACACTCGATTCCCGAGGGGCAGGGTCTGATCGCCGGTGTGGTCCGGCAACGTCGGCCCGCTTCTGGCGAGCGAAAGGCAAGCCTGGGTAGGACGCAGGGAGGCCGAATAGCAGCGCTATTTGGCCGACCGAGGACGCCGCACCGCGCCGTGTCCGCCGCCGCCAGGCGTGGGCGGGGGTTTCGCCAATCCCTCCTAGCAGTCGAGCGGTGGGGTCTGCGCAAATCGTCGCTCGATGCCATCGAGCACGGTCTGCAGTCCGAGGTCGAAGCGGTCCCTCGAGGAGCGGCGGCGGATGTTGTCGGGCAGAGTGGCCAGCTCGGGGAACTCGACCACGTCGCTGCTGCCGATCTCCTTCTCCAATGCCTGTGGATTCGCACTCGTGACGGTGCGGAAGGAATAGCCGATGACGTAGTCGTTGACGATTCCCTGGACGGTCCAGACATCGTCCCGCTCGAGCTGGAGCCCGGCCGCGGCACCGGCCATCTGCTTCGCCAGCTTGACGGAGTTGGGGCCGGGGCGAGGGCCGCCGGCGAAAACGAAGATCAGCCAGGGATGGGCGACGAACGTCGCGAACATCTTCCCCGCGGAGATCGCGACCGCCTCGCGCCAGTCCTCGGGCAGCGGCCGGGAAACCAGCATCTCCCCCACAACCTCGTCGGCCATCGCGGCGAGCAGGTCGTCCTTGCTGGCGAAATGGTCGTAGAGGCTCATCGCCCGCGCGTTCAGCTCGGCGGCAACGCCCCGGATCGAGACCGCCTCGAGATCGCCCTCGTCGGCCAGGCGGATCGCCGCCGCGACGATCGCCTCCGGCGACAGCGGCCGTCGTTTCTTCGCCTGGGCCGCGGGGGGCTTCGCTTTCCGCACGCCTGAACCGTAGTCCCAACCAAGAACGGATCGCGACAAGTCCGCAGAGCGGCTCTTGATCGCTTCACCGTACCTTCTTGTTGCTACGGTGTAGCGGTACCGCCTCGGAGGAGAGCGTGAGCCAGCAGGTTGCAGCGTCGGCGCAAGAATGAACGCGAGGGGAAATGACTAGGAGGGCCGGCTTGGCATTTGCCTGCGCCTGCCTGGCGCTGGCGATGGGAGCAGCCAGCGCCTCCGCGGCGGCGAGCTGGCTGCCGCCGACGGACATATCCAGCGCGAACGAACTGATCGACGGCCGGCCCAAGGTGGCGGTCGATCCGGCCGGAAACGCGGTCGCGATCTGGGAACGCCACGTCGGCGGCAAGCAGGTCATCGAGGCAAGCGAACGCCCGGCGGCGGGCGAGTGGTCCACGCCCGAGAGAATCTCCAGCGCGAACGAAGAGGGGCACGAATCGCAGGTGACGATCGACAACGCCGGCAACGCCTACGCGGTCTGGGCCGAGAGAGGCACCTCCGTGACCTCCGTCATCCGCGCCGCGGTTCGACCGCTGGGCGGTGAGTGGTCCGTGCCGGAAAATCTCTCACCCCCCTTCCAGGGCGGGAACCCACAGGTCGCGCTCGCAGCGGCGGCGAGCGCGGTCGCCGCCTGGACGTTCGACGACGGTGACGACAAGATCGTCCAGGCAGCGGTGCGTCCGGCCGGCGGCGAGTGGTCGGACCCGGAAGACCTCTCAGACGTCAGTGCGGACGCCGGGCCGCCAGACGAGGAGGCCGGGTCACCAGACGTGGGGATAAACGCGGCGGGCGAAGCGGTCGCGGTCTGGCAGCACTTCGACGGCAGCAACGACATCGTTCAGGCCGCCGCCCTTCCGGCGGGGGGCGAGTGGTCGGAACCGGATGACCTCTCGGAGGCAGGTCAGAATGCACACGAGCCACAGGTCGCGATCGATCCCGACGGAGATGCGGTCGCGACTTGGAGCCGCTGGGGCGGCAGCGCCCTCATCGTCCAGGCGGCGGTGCGCAGCGGGGGTGACTGGTCGGAGCCCGAGGACCTCTCGGAGGCGCGCTTGCCTGGCGGGGCAGCGCCGGTGGCGATCGACGCGGCAGGCAATGCGGTTGCGGTCTGGCTGCACCCCGACGGCGACCACCACATCAACAGGGGCATCCTCCAAGCGGCGGTTCGCCCGGCGGGGGGCGAGTGGTCGGAGCCGGAGGACCTCTCGCCGCCCGGAGAGGATCAAGCAGCCCATAACCCGGCGCTGGCGATGAACGGCACGGTCGGCGCGATCGCGGTCTGGCGGCAAATCGACGGCGGCGAATACCGGGTGCAGGTGTCGGTGCGGCCGCCGGGAGGCGAGTGGTCGGAGCCAGAGGACCTCTCGGCCGCCGGAGAAGAAGCCGACCTCCCCGACCTGGCGCTTGACGCGGCCGGCAATGGGATCGCGGTCTTCGGACGCAACGGGGACGACGGCCCACTCGTCCAGGCGAGCGGCTACGACTTCACCGGCCCCCGCCTCGACGACTTGCGGATACCCGCCACCGGGACCGTCGGCGAACCCGTCGCCTTCTCGGTCGCGCCCTTTGACCTGTTCGCGCTCGGCGCGACGAGTTGGACCTTCGGCGACGGCCGTCCGGCCGCTGTCGGCAACGCGGTCTCCCACGTCTACGCCGCGCCGGGCAGCTACCCGGTGACCGTCAGCGCCCTCGATGTCAGCGGCAACACGAGTGCGCAGGCGGGGACGATCGCGATCGCGGCGGGGCCGAGCAAACCGCCGGCGCCGCAGCCTCCCTCTCCGCTCCCGAGGGTCGCGCTCGCTCTCCAGATCCAGACGAAGTCACTGCGGAGGTTGAAGCGCAGCGGAGTCCTGCACGTCGCCGTACGCGTCAATCGGCCGGCGCGCGTGTCGCTGCGCGGTCGGGCGCGCCTCGTGGTCCGAGGTGCTCGCGGCAGAGCCCGGACCAGGCTCGTCGGGGTCCTCGCGCCACGGACGGTTCGCTTCGCCGCCGCAGGCAGGCGCAGGCTGACGCTGGCGCTGACGAGACGCGGCCGCAAGGTCCTGCGGCCGCGGTCCCGGGCGAGGCTCCTGGTCAGCGGCCGTGCGCGCGGCAACGCCGGCGGCGCGATGGCGAAGACGGCGGCGCGAACCCTGCGCTGACCACCCGATTTTCAAGCCGGGGGCGCCGGCCGCCCCCGAGAACGGTTTCGTGTGAGCTTTGGGCTGCAATGCAGTCCTACTACTCTCCGCGCATGGCTTTCGCCCCTCCCGCACGGCATCTGCTGCATGCCAGGGACCTTGCCGATGGCCGCTACTTCGAGAACCTGGACGTCGAAGACCTCGCCCGCGCGGCCGGGCTCTCGCGTGCCCACTTCAGTCGCGAGTTCCGCGCCGCCTTCGGCGAGTCGCCGCACGCCTACCTGCTGACCAGGCGGCTGGAGCGCGCCGCGGCGCTGCTGCGCAACACCGATCGCTCCGTCGCCGATATCTGCCTCTCGGTCGGCCTGCGGAGCGTCGGCTCCTTCACGACCAGCTTCAAACGCACCTACGGGCTCTCGCCGACGGCCTACCGCGCGGCTTTCCCCCCGGCCGCCGAGCAGGCCCTCGTCCCCGCCTGCGTTCTCCGTCTCCATGCCCGCCCTCAACACCGCACGTTTCGAGAAGACAACGGCACGGGCCCCATCTAGCATCGCCCCGACATTCGAATCGACCGAGGAGACACGATGATCAGGATCGCCAACGCGCAGCTCTGGGTCCACGACCAGGACGAGGCGCTCGCCTTCTACGCCCAGAAGCTCGGCATGGAGGTTCGCGCCGACGTGACCCTGGCGGAGATGGGTGACTTCCGCTGGTTGATGGTGGGACCGGCCGACCAGCCCGACGTCTCGATCGTCCTGATGGCGATTCCGGGGCCACCGGTGATGGACGCGGAGGCCGCCGCGCAGGTGGAAGACCTGATGGCGAAGGGCTTCGCCGGCACCATCTTCCTGGGCACCGAGGACTGCCGGGCCTCCTACGAGGAGCTGAAGGGGCGCGGGGTCCAGTTCGTCGAGGAGCCGGAGGAGAGGCCCTACGGGATCGATTCCTCGTTCCGCGACCCGTCCGGCAACCACCTCCGCCTTACCCAGGTCCGGGAGCAGGCCCCGGCCTGAGCGCCGGCCCGGCGCAAGCCGGGCGAGCTGTCCATTTCGACCATCGTCGTTCGTCGTGTTGTCGATTTTCGGCGAAAACCCGAAAGCCGAGGAGGCGGCGAGCGCCGCGCTGGCGGGCCTCACGGCCGCCGGGGAGCCGGTGCGCCTGACCGGATTCGACGCCCTCTCGAGGACTCGGGGGCCGAGGGCGAAGGGACCGGCGTGCTGATCGAGGCGCTGATCGGCGGCTTCGGCGCGCTGCTGGTGCTGGTCTTCGTCTTCGCCTCCTTCCTCGCCGTCGTCCCGGTCGACCGCCGAGCGCGCCGAACCGGGGATGTAGCTGTCCCGATCGCTCACCCTTCCGGTGCGCTTTATGCACCTGTGGGGTCCAAAAGGCGCACCGGAAGCTCATCGACTCACAGCTCCGCTTCGATCCGCCTCGTCGGGCCGCGGTGGATCGCCTACCTCGCGCTCGATCTGCTCGAGGGTCAGTCGATCGCGGAGCTGGACGCCACCGTGCGGAGCGCTTTTTCCAAAAGATGCGCATGTTTTGGAAAGGCCAACGACGGTTCGCGCCAGTACCCTGCTCTCGCGTGAGCCGCCTGCATCATCTCGACCTCGTCGTCGGCTCGGTGGAGGAGAGCCTCGCCTTCTACCGCGACCTGCTCGGGCCACTCGGCTGGACCGAGCTTCATGAGGCCATCGGCGAGCGCGGCGAGCCGATCGTCTACCTGCTCGGCGAGGACATCCTTCCTCTGCTCGGCCTGCGCCAACGCCAGGCCGACGGCGATCCCCGGCCTCAGGATCGCTACGAGCTGGGTGTCCACCACATCGCCTTCAGCGCTCCCTCGCGGGACGCGGTGGACGCCGCCGCCGCACGCCTGCGCGCGCGCGGCGCGCGATTCGACGGCGAGCCGGGCGAGCGTGACTACGTGCCCGGCTACTACGCGTTGTTCTGCTTCGACCCCGACGGCATCAAGGTCGAGGTCGTCCACACCCCGTAACGCCGAGCGCCCGCCCTTCCAGCCGTGGTCGCGGAGTGTGTCGCCAGCCTCGCTCGGCAGTGGCCATAATCTCCGGCGAGGCCCAGGCGGCGTGCACCGAGAGGATGAGCGGACAGATCTTGAGATCTTGACCTAAACGGCTTCCAGAGTGAGCGTGGAGTCGGCAAATCGAGGAAAGGAACAGGGCGATGAGCGATCGAGACAGGTACATCCCGGGGGTCCCATGCTGGGTCGACACGACGCAGCCCGATCCCGAGGCGGCGGTCGAGTTCTACGGCGGGCTGTTCGGGTGGCGGTTCGAGGACACGATGCCCGCCGACGCACCCGGCAAGTACTTCGTTGCCCGGCTCGGGGGGGAGGACGTCGCCGCCGTCAGCTCACCGATGGGGGAGGCGCCGCCGAGCGCGATCTGGAACACATACGTCTGGGTCGAGGACGCCGACGACACGGCGGCCAGAGTCCGCGACGCGGGAGGCGAGGTTCTGGAGGAGCCGTTCGACGTCATGGGCGCGGGCCGGATGGCGGTCTGCGCCGACCCCGCCGGCGCCGCGTTCTGCCTCTGGCAGGCGAAGGAGCACAGGGGGGCAGGGGTCGTGAACGAGGTCGGCTCCCTCAACTTCAACGACCTGAACGCGCGCGACCCCGACGAGGCGAAGGCTTTCTACCGAGCAGTGTTCGGCTGGGACACCCTCACTCTCGACGGGGGCTTCGAGATGTGGAGCCTTCCCGGCTACGGGAAGTTCCTCGACGAACTGAGGCCGGGGACCCTGGAGGGGATGGCCGAGATGGGGGCGCCGGCGGGTTTCGAGAACGTGGTTGCGAGCCTCAACCCGATCCCCGACGACCACCCCGAGGAGCCACCCCACTGGGGCGTCACCTTCGCCGTCGACGACGCGGATGCGATCGCCAAGAAGGCAAGCGCGCTCGGAGGCACTGTGGTCGCCGAGCCGTTCGACGCGCCGTGGGTACGGATGACGGTGATCGCCGACCCCCAGGGCGCGATCTTCACGGCGAGCAAGTTCGTCCCGGAGAACAAGGACCTGGCGCGGTAGGCGACGAGGCCGCGCCGCGCCGATGAGTCCTCGCGGCGCGAGGACTCCGCCGACGGTCGCTAGGCCCGCACCACCTCGAGCAGACCGGCGGCATGCCCACGTGCCCCATCTGCGGTGGATCCGACCTGTTGCTGATAGCGCCGGGTTACTTCCGGTGCATTTCGCAGGTGGCGCGCTGGAGCGATCCCGATCCAGGCGAGTACGACATCTGCAAACACGAATTCCAAGAAGGGGCTGCCGTGAAATCCGCAGCCGGTATGGCACCTCGGACCGCTCGCGGATCGAACGTATGACGTGGCATATCTGGCGACGAGCGGCGAGGTAGTGGTGTTCGCGTCAAACGGCGTGGGCGCGCACCAGGGGAGTCCGATGCCGCGGAAGCCCGTCACCTATCGGAAGGGTCGCCGCGCGCCCGTGCTGCGGGGGATTCAGGGCGAGCTGCTTGGTGGGCTAGATGAGAACTACTCCCACCACAGTGGCGCCTATAGCCGACTGGCTGACTACCTTGCTCGGGCTGGAGCCCACTGGCCAGACAACTTGCCGCCCCTGTCGCCGTTCGTGTAGGGGCTCTCAGCGATCTGGAGCGGCTTCGGCTCGCCGGCGAACAGGGCGCAGCTCTCCAACGAGTCGCAGCCACAGGCGCTCGCCGTCGTCAGCCAGTCGCGCATCGCCTGGGCGCGCTGGATCAGGGCATCGACCTCGGGCAGCTTGCGGACGGCGAGCGCCTGTAGCTGCTCGTGGGCGGGGGCACCCTCGTCTATCGAGGCGAGCAGGACCCCCACCTCCTCCAGCGAGAAGCCCGCCTGCTTCGCCACGTCGATGATCCCCAGGCGCTGCACCGTCTCCTCGCTGAAGCGCCGCTGGCCGCCGACCCGCTCGGCCGCGGGCAAGAGCCCTTCACGCTCGTAGAAGCGGATCGCCGAGATGCTCGACCCGGCCCTCTCGGCGACCTCGCCAATTCTGAGCATTGCTTCTGCCATCTCCAGGTGCTCCTTGACCTAAACCCAAGTTCAGGTTTAACACTAGCGCCGTGGACAATCCCGACCCACGAGGAGCTGGAACGACCGAAGCGCTACCGGTCGCCTGCTCGCTCAGCGCGGACAACCTCAAGGAGCGGCTCGCTGCGATCGCCGAGATCGGCGCCGAGGGCCTCCTCACCCGTGAGGTCGACGGCGAACGTCACCTGCTGCGATTCAGCGCCGGCACGGCCAACCGCAAGCGGCTCGAGGAGATCGTCGCCGCCGAGGCCAAGTGCTGCTCGTTCCTCGACCTGGCCTTGGAGGAGCGCGGTGGCGAGCTGGTCCTCTCGATCGCCGCGCCGGAGGACGGACAGGCGGTCGCCGACGAACTGGCGTCAGCCTTTGACGGAGCGTCGACATGAGTGGCGGGGAGCCCTCCGGCCGCGGAGCGGCGCTCGGAGGCGGCGCCGCGACGATCCCGCCGTGACCGGGAAGTCGATCGCCCTGTTCGTCGCCGCCGCCCTTGCCGAGATCGGCGGCGCCTACCTCGTCTGGATCGGCCTTCGCGACGACAAGGGTCCGCTGCTCGTCGGGCTCGGCGTTCTCGCGCTGGGCCTATACGGCGTCGTCGCCACCCTGCAGCCGAGCAACGAGTTCGGGAGGGTGCTGGCCGCCTACGGCGGCGTCTTCATCGTCGGCTCGATCGCCTGGGGCATGGCCTTCGACGGCTTCCGGCCCGACCGCTACGACCTGATCGGCGCCGCGGTCTGCCTGGTCGGGATCGCGGTGATCATGTACGCGCCGCGCTAGCGCGCGGGCTCACTCGTCCGCCGGATGCCGAGCCAGAGGCTCTTTCGCTCCCTCGCTCAGGGCGCCGTAGCCCTGCATCGTCAGGCAGCTTCGCGACCAAGTTGCGAAGCGTTCGATCATCGCTCCTCCCTTCGTCGGGCCAACAGCGAGATGCTGGTCACGCCGTATTTCTGGGTGGCGTTGTCGGCGCGGTCGGAGATGAAGCGGTAGTCGTTCTCGCGGACCTCGGCGATCTCGAAGCCGGCCGCCTCGATCGCCTCCAGGTAGCGCTCGCGCTGCATCGCGCCGCCGATGCAGGCCGCCCATAGCGAGGCGTCGCAGGTGATGCCTTCGGGGAGCTGGGCGGCGGAGACGATGTCGGCGATCGCCAGCCGACCCCCGGGTCGCAACGCCGTTGCGGCGGCTGCGAAGACGGCCGGCTTGTCGGGGGAGAGGTTGATGACGCCGTTGGAGATCACGCAGTCGACCGAACCGGGATCTACCGGTGGCCGCTCGATCTGGCCCTCGCGAAACTCGGCGTTGCCGATGCCTGCCGCTGCGGCCAGGTCGGTCGCCTTCGCCAACTGCTCGGCGGTCATGTCGACGCCGATCGCCGAGCCCTCCGCACCCGTGGCCCGCGCGGCAAGAAGGGCGTCGGTGCCCGAGCCGCTGCCGAGGTCGAGGATCGTCTCGCCTGGCGCGATCGCCGCCAGGTCGAGGAAGTAGCCGACCCCGGCGAAGGAGTCGATCGCCGCGGCCGGGATGGCGTCGAGGTCGGCGGCGGGATAGCCGAGCCGTTCGGCCAACGGTCGGCCGGTCTCGAAGTGGAACTCGCGCTCGGGGTGCAGGGCGACCTCCTGGTACATCCCCTTCACCCGATCGGTGAGATCGGCGGTGTCGAGCTGGCTTTCGGTCGTGGCCATAGTGGTTTCCTCCTCTATGCGTGCTGGGGGTCGGGGATGCTTGCGAGGCGCCATTCGGGCCAGCCGCCCTCCAGGCGCCGGGCGCTGCGCCCGGCGTCACCGAGGCGGCGAACCGCCTCGTGCGCGTAAGCGCAGAAGGGGCCGCGGCAGTAGGCGACGATCTCCTGGTCGGGGGGAAGCTCGGCCAGGCGGCGCTCCAGCTCCTCGAGCGGGATCGAGCGGGCGCCCTCGATGTGGCCGGCAGCGAACTCCTCCCCGGGCCGCACGTCGACCACGACGACGTCGCCCTCACCCAACCGCTCCAGCAGCTCGGCGCGGCCGATCGTCTCGACGTCCTCGCCGAGGTACTCGCGGGCGGCCCGCTCGACCTCCCCCAGGTGGGCGAGCGAGGCGTCGCGCAGGGAGAGCCAGAGGCCCAGCGCGTCCTCCCCGGCGAAGGCGTAGACGACGCGCGTGCCTTCGCGGGTGCGCGTCAGCAGTCCCGCCGCGTGCAGCGCCTGCAGGTGCTGGGAGGTGTTGGCGGTCGACTGCTCGCTGGCGCGAGCCAGCTCGTCGACGCCGCGCGGCGCCTGCGCCAAGAGGTCGAGCAGCTCCAGCCGGCGAGGGCTGGAGAACGCCTTGCCCATCACCGCGATCGCCTCGAAGAGCGCTTGTTTTACCTCTCTGGAAGCCATATTTTGGTATTCAAGCGAACTCTTGATAACTTGTCAAGGCCAAGTTGCCAAACCCGACCTCCTGGAGGCCAGATGTACTTCCGACAGCTGCTCAACGACGAAACCGCCTGCGCCTCCTACCTGCTCGGCTGCAAGAGCAAGGGCGAGATGGCGGTTGTCGACCCCCACGTCGATCTCCTCGACGACTACGTCCCGCTGGCCGAGGCCCAGGGGGCGCGGATCGCCGCCGTGCTGGAGACGCACGTGCAGGCCGACCACTTCTCGGGGATGGCGGCGCTGGTCGAGCGCACCGGCGCGACTCCGTATCTACCGGCCGGGGCCGGGGTCGAGTTCGACCACGAGGCGCTCGCCGACGGTGACATCGTGCGGGTCGGCAACACCGAGATCGAGGCGATTGCCACGCCGGGCCACGCCGCCGCCCATCACGCCTATCTGGTCACCGATCACGCTCGCGTCGATGACCCGTGGATGGTGCTGACGGGCGACGCGCTGCTGGTCGGCGACGCCGGTCGGCCCGACCTGCACGCCGGTGGCGAGCACAGCGCCGAGGAGATGGCGCGGACGCTCTACCGCTCCCTGACCGAGCGGCTGCTGGCTCTCCCCGACGACCTGCTCCTCTACCCGGCCCACTACGCCGGCTCGGTCTGCGGCCGCGGCCTCTCGGGCAACCCCGCCTCCACGATCGGCTTCGAGCGCCGCCACAACACGGCGCTGCGGTTCGCCTCCGAGGAGGAGTTCGTCGCGGCGCTGATCGAGGACATCCCCCCGGCGCCCGAGCGGCAGGCCGAGATCCTCGCCGCCAACCGTTCGGGCCGGCCGCTGGTGAGCAGCTGAGGAGCACCGATGCCGGCGGGGGCAGTGCGACTCGGGCTGCGCGAGAACGTCGCGCAGTTCTCGTTGCTGCTCGCGGTCAACGCCTTCGTCGGCGCGATGGTCGGCCTGGAGCGCTCGGCACTGCCGCTGGTCGGGCGCGAGGAGTTCGACCTCGCCTCCAGCACCGCCGTGCTCTCCTTCATCGTCGCCTTCGGCCTCGTCAAGGCGCTGACCAACCTCGGCGCCGGGGCGCTGGCCGAGCGGATCGGGCGGCGGCGACTGCTGATCGCCGGCTGGGCGGTGGCGCTGCCGGTGCCGCTTCTGATCGCTACCGCGCCGAGCTGGGGCTGGGTCGTCGCCGCCAACGTCCTGCTCGGCATCAACCAGGGCCTCGCCTGGTCGATGACGGTGGTGATGAAGATCGACCTCGTCGGCCCGCGGCGGCGAGGCCTCGCGCTCGGGTTGAACGAGGCGGCGGGCTACGGCGGCGTCGCGCTCGCGGCCGGGCTCAGCGGCCTGCTCGCGGCGGAGCTCGCGGCGCGCGACGTGCTTGCCGTCGCCGGGGCGGCGATCGCCGCGACGGCGTTCCTGCTCTCGCTTCTGTTCGTCCGCGACACCGGGGCGCACGTCGCCCTCGAGCAGGCCGAGCACCATCCCGACGCCGACGGCGATCCGCCGCGGCTGCGCGAGGCGTTCGCCCGGGCCAGCTACCGCGTACCCGCTCTGCGCTCAGCCTCCCAGGCGGGCCTCGTCAACAACCTCAACGACGGCCTCGCCTGGGGGCTCGTGCCGCTCTTCCTCGCCGCAAACGGCGCCGGTGTCGCCGCTGTCGGCCTGGTCGCCGCGGTCTACCCGGGCATCTGGAGCGTCACGCAGATCGCGACGGGCGCCTGGTCGGACGCGATCGGGCGCAAGCCGCTGATCGTCGCCGGGATGCTGGTGCAGGCCGGAGCGCTCGTCCTGCTCGCCCTCAGCGGCGGGGCGATCGGGGTGGCGGTCGGAGCCGCCGCCCTGCTCGGCCTCGGCACCGCGCTCGTCTACCCGACCCTGATCGCGGCGATCTCCGACGCCGTCTCCCCCGTCGCCCGGGCGCCCGTCGTCGGCGTCTACCGCTTCTGGCGCGACATGGGCTATGCGGCCGGCGCCCTGATCGCCGGCGCCACCGCCGACGCGCTCGGCTACGGCGGCGCGATCGCGCTGGTGGCGGGACTCACCGCCGCCTCGGGGTTGTGGGTTCTGGTCGACATGCCGGCGGGCAAGGCGACTATGGGGGGGCGAGCCCGCGAAACAGTCGACAGGCCGGATTCCCCGATGCCACCGCCCGCCGACCGTTGTGCAATTCGCCGATGAACGTCCCCCGATCGTCGTCAAGCGCGCATTGAGGGGGGCTCGGTGTACGACATCATCCGGGGCGCTGTGGCTGCATCCTGATCTGGTCACTCGACCACAGCCGCTTTGCGGAGATCGCCGCCGGCGTCGAACGGCTGCTGGCGGAGCGCCCGAGTGCCGAGAACTGGCGGGAGATCGCGATCGCGCTATAGGTGCGGCGGAGATTCTGCATCAGACGGCTTCGCCGAGGCCGAACGCCCGCGCAAGCAGGCCGCCTGATCACCGGTCGCCTCGAATCGCCGATCGCTCCTGAGTCGTATGGTCATCGCCCGATGCAGGCCGATGCTCCCAGAGCCCGCTCCCCGTTCGGCCCGGTGCTGCGCGAGGGAGCGAAAGTGAAGTTCCTGGAGCTCTTCTTCGACCTCGTCTTCGTGCTCGGCTTCACCCAGTGCACGGCGTTGATGGTCGAGCGGGGAACCTTCGACGGGATCGCCCAGGGCATGCTCGTGCTGGCGCTGCTCTGGTGGGCGTGGGCGGGGTATGCCTGGCTAACCAGCGTGGTCGACCCCGAGGAGGGCGCTGTGCGGATCGTCATGTTCGGCGCGATGGCGGCGCTGCTGATCGTCGCGCTGGCGGTGCCCGAGGCGTTCTCGAACCGGGCGCTCGTCTTCGCAATCGCCTACGGCGCCGTGCGCTACGCCCACCTGGCGCTGTTCGCCCTGGCGAGCCGCGGCGACCCCGACCTGCGCCACTCCGTCGCCACGCTGGCGGCGAGCTCGACCGTCGCGCTGGCGCTGCTGGTCGGGGCCTCCTTCCTCGACGGGATCGCTCAGGGAGCGATGTGGGCGCTGGTCATCGTCCTCGACCTGGGCGGGCCGGCCCTGTTCGGTGTCGCCGGCTGGAAGCTCGTCCCGGCCCACTTCGCCGAGCGCCACGGGCTGATCGTCATCCTCGCGCTCGGCGAGTCGATCGTCGTGCTCGGGGTCGGCGCCGAGGTCGGCCTCGGCGCCGCCGTGATCGTCGCGTCGATCCTCGGGGTGGCTCTCGCCGCGGCGATCTGGTGGGTCTACTTCGACGTCGTCGCGCCGCTCACCGAGCGGCGGCTGACCGCGGCGCCTCCCGGGCGGCAGCAGAACGCGCTCGCCCGCGACGCCTACTCCTACCTGCACCTGCCGATGGTGGCCGGGATCATCCTCGTCGCCTACGGCCTCGAGCAGACCCTCCACCACGTCTCCGACCCGCTCGAGGCGGCGCCCGCGTTCGCGCTGCTCGGCGGGGTCGCGCTCTACCTGCTCGCCCAGGTCGCGCTGCGCCTGCGCACCGCCGGCTCGCTCAACCGCCACCGCCTGGTCCTCGCCCTCGCCCTGCTCGCCCTGGCGCCGGTCGCGACCGAAGTCGACGCGCTCCCCGCGCTCGCTGCGGTCACGGTCGCGCTCTGGCTGATGATCGCCCTGGAGACGGTGGGCTACGGGGCCGATCGCGCCCGTGTGCGCCATCCGGAGCGGTAGGGGCAGCGCCCGCCGCCCGCACCTCGCGCTGAAGCCGATCCACGACTGGGTGAGCAGCCTCGAGCGGACCTGGTCGGAGCGCTTCGACCGCCTCGACACGGTGCTCGAGGACCTCCAGCAGCCAAACGAAGGAGAGAACGATGGCCGCGAGTAGCGGAACCGCGAAGTTGACCCGGCCCTCAGTCGCGACCGCTGCGGGGCTCGCCCTGCGGCTGGCGGCCGATCCGTCGGCCGACCTGCGCGGCCGGCCGACCGTGCTGCTGTTCTATCGCGGCAACTGGTGCCCGCTCTGCATGAACGGCACGCCCGCCGGGATGATCGGCTACGAGAGCGACGCCGGGAAGACCGGGGGCGCGTCGCCGCGGTAATCGGGGACCGCGCGTCTGGTTAGGCGGCAGGCCGGCCGATCCTCGATCAGCGCTCGCAAGTCTGGTTGGCGCCGCTGGCTCAGGCGATCCGCGCCGGGTCCGGCACCGGATCGGGGCCACCGATCTCGGTGAAGGGAGGAGCCGAGTAAGCCTCGCCCGGCACGGCGCCGAGCGCGAGGATCTTTACGCCTTCGGGACCGGGGTGGATCTTGCGGTGCGTCGCCGGGCCGACCCGGACGGCGGTTTCGGGGCCCGCGTGCACGCGCTCGCTCTCGCCCTCGATCTCGAAATCGGCCTCGCCGCTGAGGACGACGTAGACCTCCTCCATGCCGGTGTCGGCATGGTCGTGGTTGGGGTAGAAGTCGCCGCCGTTGGGGGGCATCTGCAGGACCTGCATCCCGAACGAGCTGGCGCCCAGGGCGCCGCGAGCGCGCAGGAGGAACCCGTCCAGGATCGGCTCCATCTGATCGAAGCGCTTCACGGTGTAGTCGGCCATATGTCTCTCCTTTGGTTGCGATCGGTCAATCGGTGACGATCCAGGGGTCGGGCTCGGGCCGCTCGCCGGCCGCGGCATGCGCGAGGCGGGTGAGGTAATGAGTCCAGCCGTCTTCGTGTGCCTGGCGCGCCCCGCCGGGAAGATCGTGGTGGCGCAGGGTCAGAAGGGTTCCCTCGCCGTCGGGATCGAGCGTGACCTCCACCCGGGTCGAGCCGGCCGCCACCGCGCGCTCGGTTCCCTCGAAGCCCCAGCTGAACACGAGGCGGCGCGGCGGCTCCAGCTCGAGGTACTCGCCGCCGACCACGTCGCGGCCGTTGACCTCGACGCGAAGCTGCCCACCCGGGCGTGGATCGAGCAGCGCGGCGACGCCCATCCACTCGACCATGCGCGCCGGGTCGGTGAAATAGGGGAAGACGACCTCGGGGGGCGCGGCGATCCGCAGCTCGTGGCGCGGCGGCTCAGTTGCGCTCGGCATCTCGCCTCCCCGAAGCGTGCTCTGCCTCCGCGGCCACCTTGAGCCGATCGAGCGCCGCGGGCCAGATCGCGTCGAGCTGGGCTCGCGCTTCCTGCAGCCCCTCGGGCCGGGCGCTGTACCAGCGGCGCGCTCCTTCGCGGCGCTCCTCGAGCAATCCTGCCCCGAGCAGGATCCGCAGGTGCTGCGACACGGCCTGCCTGGAGACGTCGAACCGCGCCGCGATCTCGCCGGCGGTGCGCTCTCTGTCGGTCACGAGCGAAAACACCTCACGCCGGCGGGGCTCGGCGAGGGCCTGGATGGTGTCAAATGGCATCGGGCGCAAGTATACACTTGCGCAAGCAACTGCTTGCTATCGCAGGACAGGCTCTTTACCCTTCCGCGGCGCAGTGGTTGACGTGCGGTGCGAGATCGAGATCGCCCGGCCCCGCGAGGAGGTCGCCGCCTACGCCTGCGATCCGGACAACGCCACGGCCTGGTACAAGAACATCGAGGCGGTCGAGTGGAAGTCGCCGAAGCCGCTCGCCATCGGCTCGCAGATCGCCTTCGTCGCCAGGTTCCTCGGTCGCCGCTTGCTGGCGGCGGCGATGCGGCGGGCCAACCGCAAGGATCTGCGGCGGCTGAAAGAGCTCCTCGAGCACGAGGCCGCCGCCTGGCGCTTACCCCGAGCGTAGGACGTGCTGCTCGGCGCCCCACAGACTGCGATCAGCGAAGCGCCAGGACCAGCGAAAGCGCGTCGTCCACGGCACGCATCTCCTCCGCCCGCAGGCGACCGGAGAGGTCGCCGAGGCGATCGATGTCGAGCGCGCGCAACTGCTCGACCATGACCCGGGTGCCCTCGCCGGCGACCTCGACCTCGGGTCGGAAGGTCGCCCCCAGGGCGCTGCGCGAAGTCGGCGCGACGAGCACGGTCGAGAAGCCGAGCAGGTCGTCTGCCTGGACGACGACCGCGTAGCGCGAGCCGTGCTGCTCGCGGCCGCGCCGCGCCGGCAGGCGGACGCGGTAGACGTCACCGCGAATCACTCAGGCCAGTCGGCGGCGACGGCGTCCATGTCGGCGGCGAGGCGCTCGCGCGCGGCGCGGTCCCGGGGGTCGGCGGCGAGGCGGGCGACCTCGGCGGCGAGGCGGGAGCGGCGCCGCTCGCGCTCGGCCGTCTCGGCGATCGCCTGGCGCGCGGCCTCGGCGCGGGTGATGCCGCGCCTGCGCGCGATGTCCTCCAGGGCGAGCCGCCCGTCAGCGCCGAGGCGGAGCGAGAGCGGCTGAGTCGAAGCGCTGGAAGCCATTTGCGGTCTAGTGTAGCGCGTTTCGCACTACCGCCTCTGACGATGCGGGAGCGACTCGTCAACCGCTTCGCGATCGTCTCAGACGGGTACCACGTTGAGGCCGGGTACTCGCCCGAAGTCCCGAGTGTTTGCAGTCGCGACATCCATGCCATGACTCAGAGCGGTGGCGGCGATCCAAAGGTCGTGTGCTCCGATCGGGTTGCCGTCATTCTCGAGCTTCGCCCAGATTTCCGCGTGAGCCCGGGCGATCGCGGCCGTGACCGGCAACGGCTCGATCGCGGAGATCACATGCTCGACGAACGCGGAGCGACGAGCCCGGGCTGCACCCTCCTGAGCGCGGTGCACGCCATGCAGGAGCTCACTGGCCGTGATCGCGCTGATCGCGCGGTCCTGTTCGCCGATCGCCTGATCCAGCGAATGCCCCCGCCGCTCGGCGTCGACCAGGACCGAGGTGTCGATCAGGACGGCCATGCGCCGCTCGGCGGGGCGATTGCCTCCCGCCCGGCTTCGACGTCGCGCGCGAAGTCCTCATCGGGCGAGGGCGCGGAATCCATCAGCTCTCGCCACCTGGCGGCGGAGACCATTCGGTCCGGGCTGACCGGCCGCATCTGCACGACCGGCACGCCGTTGCGCACAACCTCGATCTCCTCGCCGGCCCCGATCCGGTTGACGACAGCGGAAAATTCCCGGGCCACCTCGGTCGCACTCAGGCGCGTCATGGGAACCACATTATCAGATAAATCTGATTCACTCTCCTCGACCCCCCCGCCCTGGTCGAACTTGTCCTTGCGTTCTCGGTGAGCGAGGATCTCGACCTTGTCTGCTGGCGGACCCCACATACGTCGATGCCAACCGGCCGACGCGCCCGGCGTCCTGAATCTATGGATGGAGGGCCGTAGCGAGCATGCGAGCACTCCCGATCGGCTCGATGACATCAAGCGACTCCTCGGCCCCGAATCTCCGGGGGCACTCCTGGTTGCCGAACAGGAAGGAGAACTCGTTGGCGCACTGATAGCTGGGTGGGACGGATGGCGCGGGAACATGTATCGGCTCACGGTTCTCAAGGAGAATCGACGCCAGGGCGTTGGCCTTGCCTTGGTTCGCGCTGGCGAGGACTACCTCCGGAAATGCGGTGTGGGTCGCGTCACAGCACTCGTCGCCTTTGACGATGCGATCGCAGGAGGGTTCTGGGAGAGGGCTGGATATCCGATGGACAGCGAGATCGGTCGGCGAGTCCGCAACCTGTAGCACGGGGCCATCTGGCATACATCACGTCGGCAGCACGGAGAGATTGCAGGGGGACATCAGCCTCTACGGATGTGTGCCGTGTCCACTGCCGGAGTGGAAGAGCGCTAATGCACGTGACCAGCTTGACTTGCTTCTTTCGGTCGGTCGGACACCACGATCACCCGGCAAGGACGATCGCCGAGAACGGTCTGCAGTGTCTTGTCGTAGCGCGGTACGTCATTGCGGAAGCGCATGCCGACGACGACAGCGGCCGCATCGGCCTCCCTTGCCTCCCCGCAGATCGAGTAGCCGTCCTGGCCGGATCGGACGCGCTCGACGTGGCCGGTCACGCGCTGGCCGCCGATCAGCTTCGCCTGCTCGATCTTGCTCAGCGGCGCGGCTTCCCGCTCGCCCATCTCGGCGTCGAGCGGGAGGTGGGCGGGCACGGTCATCATCGAGTGGATGTGGATGCCGCGTCGCCGTTTGGAGGCGAGCTTGACCGCGGTGGCGACCGTCTCCTCTGAGAACGGATCGTCGTCGCGGAAGGCGACGAGCACGCTGCGGTACTCGATCTCCTCGACGCCGAGCGGCTCGGGCATCACCACCTTGACCGTCTGCCGCAGGCCGAGGCCCTGGCTGCGTCGGTAGAGCACGTAGATCGCCAGGCCGATCAGCATCCAGGCCATGCCGATCACGAGCGTGCGCGTGTTGAGCGCCATCACCACGACCCAGGCGGCGAAGGTGCCGAGCCCACCGATGATCGCGCTCAGCGGCAGCAGGCTGCCGCGCCAACGGAAGTTGATGGGTGGCATCCAGGGTCGCTTCTGGTCGGGAAAGCGGCGCCGTAGCTGCACGACCGAGACGTGCGCCACGGTGAAGGAAAGCATCGCCCCGAACGAGTACATCGTCGCCAGCAGCTCGGTCTCGCCCGGCAGCACCGTGACGGCGGCGACCAGCGAGAAGACGACGATGGCGATGTAGGGAGTGCCGAACCGCGGGTGGACCTGGCGCAGCTTCTCGGGCAGCTGGCGGTACTGGCCCATCGAGAAGGTCAGTCGGGAGAGGCCGATCAGGGCGGCGTTGGTGGCGATCACGAGGATCACCGCAGCGAGCACGCCGACGTAGAAGCGCAGCACGTCGGTGAGGCCGGCGGCGAGGCCGAAGTTCTCGACGATGCCCAACACCGGATCGTCGGCATAGGTCGTTCCCAGTTCGGTCGTGTAGGCGCCGCTCGCGTCCTGGGTGACCGGCAACGCCGAGAGGGCGATGATCGGCAGCAGCGAGTAGATGCCGAGCACGGCCAGCACGGTGAGGCCCGTGCCTTGAGGGACGGTGCGCTTCGCGTCGCGCGCCTCCTCGGCCATGTTGGAGATCGTCTCGATCCCGGTGTAGGCGATCATCCCGACCGCGATCCCCAGGGCGAAGTTGCTCCAGGTCGGGGCGATGCCGAGCTGGACGTTGTCGACCAGGATCTGGGGGTCGAGCACGAGGACGACGCCGATCCCGACCAGGACGACCTGCGTCGCCAGGTCACCGATCGCGAGCACCAGGTTGAGCCGGGCCGACTCCTGCGTGCCCTTCACGTTGAGCGCGGCCAGCGCCGCGATCAGGACGACCGCGGCGACGATGTCGCCGGGGTTACTGCCCAGCGGCTCCCAAAAGACGGCCAGGTAGTGCGGGACGAAGTAGGCCGAGATCGCGACCGTGATCACATAGTTGAGCATCTGGCCCCAGGCGGCGAAGAAGCTGACCAGCTCGTTGAAGCCGCGGCGGGCGAAGCTGGAGGAACCGCCGGCCTCCGGGTACATCACCGTCGCCTCGATGTAGGTGGCGGCGGTGCAGACGAAGATGATCCCGGCGACGAGAAAGGCGAGCGGCGTCAGGCCCAGCGCGAAGGCGGCCGTGACACCGAGCGCGTAGTAGGGAGTCGAGCCGACGTTGCCGTAGGCGGTCGAGAACAGCGCCGAGGTGCCGTGCACACGGCGCAGCGCCTCCTCGCGTGGGTGTCGTTCGGCCATCGAAAGGCGCGGGTTGGGTCACTTGGGCGAGCCGGAGGATCATCGGCGCCTGCGCATCAAGGCCGTGTGAACGAAGCGGCGATCCGTATACAGATTTTGTGAAGGCCGTCAGACTGCGAAGCGGTAGCCGACACCGGGGTCGGTACGGATATAGCGAGGACCGCCCGCCGGCTCGATCTTGCGCCGCAGGTTGGCGATATGCGCGCGGAGTACCTGGAAGTCTTCCCCGTATTCCGGTCCCCAGACCTCGACCAGAAGGGAGCGATGGGTCATCAGGCGACCGCGGTTCTGCGCCAGCACGCGAAGTAGCTCGAACTCGGTCGGAGTCAGGTGGACCGGCTGCCCCTCGCAATGCACCGTCCGCGCGGTGAGGTCGACCCGCAGGCCCTCGGCGACGATCACCGGCTCGGAGGCCTCCGGCTTGGCCCGCCGCAGTACCGCCTCGAGCCTTGCCACCAGCTCCGGCGGCCCGAACGGCTTGGTCACGTAGTCGTCGGCGCCGGCCGCCAGAGCGCGCACCTTCGCCCCCTCCTCCCCGACCGCGGAGAGGACGATGATCGGCATCTCGCTCCACTCGCGCAGGCGCTTGGTCACCTCGACCCCGTCGAAGTCGGGGAGCATCAGGTCGAGTATCGCCGCGGCCGGGGGCTTCACCGCGGCGCGGTCGAGCGCCTCCTCGCCGCTGGCGGCGACGATCGCCTCATAGCCCGCGTCGCGCAGGATCACCCGCAGGGCGCGAAGGATCTGCGGCTCGTCATCGCAAACGAGGACTCTGGCCGCTTCGGTCATGCGCCGTGTCGCTCGCGATGAGGTAGGAGGACGACGAAGCTGGTCCCCCTGCCCAGGGTCGACTCGACAGCGATCTCACCGCCGTTGGCTTCGATGAATCCCTTAGCGATCGCCAGGCCGAGGCCGGAGCCTGCATCGCCGGCCTCAGAGCGCCCGTGTTGGAACGGCTCGAAGATCCGCTTCTGCTCGTCCTCGGAGATTCCCGGCCCCCGGTCGATGACGCGGACGACGATGTGCCGTCCCGCCAAGGTCGATTCCACCGAGACACCCGGCCCCCCATTGCCGTAGCGGACGGCGTTCTCAAACAAGTTGGCGAAAGCGCGCTCGAGCTGAGCGGCGTCGGCGTCGACCACCGGCAGATCGGAGCCGACCACCAGCCGCACCCCGTCGGGGTCGGTCAGTCCCTCCCGCGCCGCGTCCAGCACCTCGGAGATGTCGATCGGCTCACGACGCGGCTCGGCCCTGCCCGCCTCAAGGCGGGACATGTCGAGCAGGTTCTCGACCAAGCGTGAGAGCCGCTTGCCCGCGGCGACGATCGCCTCGCTCAGCTCCCCCCGCTCCTGTGTGGTGAGGCTTGCCGAGCCGAGGGCGGAGCCGCTGGCGATGATCGAGGTCAGCGGCGTCCGCAGATCATGCGAGATGGTGCGCAGCAGAACGGTCTTCAGCTCGTCGCTGCGGCGCAGAGCCTCGGCCTCGACCGCCTCGGCCTGCATGCGATCGCGCTCACGGGTGAGCCCCCCCAGCTCGGCCAAGGCGCGATCCGCCTCTTCGCGGCCATGCTCGGCCTCGACGGCGCGGGCGCGCGCCAGCTCGGCGACGGTGCTGCTTACGATCGCAGCGATCACGAACGCGGCCAGCGCGACCCAATTCTGCTCGCTCGCGATGGCGAAGCGGTGCAGTGGAGGGATGTGGAAGAAGTTGAAGGCGATCGCGCTGCCCACCGACGCGAGCAGGCCCAGGCGCAGTCCCCAGACGATCGAGATCAGCAGGATCGCCGGCAGGTAGACGATCCCCAGGGAGACCACAGGCGCCACCGACCGGAGCGGATAGACGAGGATCGTTCCCACGGCGAGCGCACCGACCGTCGCGGCGATCCCCAGCCACCAGGCGGGAGGCTCGGTGCCCAGGCTGATCGGCAGGAGATGTCGCTGCATCGCCCGTTCAGCGTAGGGGCTGGCGGCGATCCCTACTCGGTCGGGTTGCGAGGCTTGACGGACGCAACCTCAGTGAGGCCCTTTACCCCCAGGGGCGGGCGGCCGGCGGGCCGTGGGCCGGGGACTGCACTACCCAACGGCGACGTCACTCATTGCTTTGCGCGATTTGAGCCTCGGCGTAGGCGGCGGCCAGACGCTCGGTCGCGGTCGAGCCTCCGCCTGGCGGCGGTGCCCCGAGATGCTCCGCGCGCAGCTCGGCCATGAAGTCCTCCCAGAGCGCGGGGCCCCCCTCGGCCAGTAGTAGGTCACGCGGCGCCCGCGACCGGCATCCGCACGCGTGAGCAGCCCGGCCGAGACGAGCCGCCGCAGGCGGTCGGCGAGGATGTTCGAGGCGATCCCCTCCTCGGAGGAGCGTTGGAGGACGCGGAAGTGCCGCCGGTTGCCGAAGATGATGTCGCGCAGGACGATCAGCGAAGAGAGGACGCCGATGCCGGACACCACCTGCCACATGTCGATCTCGCTCGACGGCTTCGTCGCCGGGCCGGACCAGAGCCGGGAGAATCCGCTGGGGAAGCGCGGCAGGGAGCTCCACCGCTGGCACCTCGGCGACGAGCGCGCGAACGACGCCGACGCGACGGCAGAAGGCTGGCTGATGCGACCGCGCG